>Ga0207695_10000066_pt1 | contig 334103 bp, 292 predicted proteins | sample KBSC54metaG_FD_184354 | JGI IMG/M metagenome (GOLD analysis project Ga0207695, IMG submission 184354) | Corn rhizosphere microbial communities from Kellogg Biological Station, Michigan, USA - KBS C5-4 metaG (SPAdes) (version 2) | ecosystem: Host-associated > Plants > Roots > Rhizosphere >...
CCGGCGATAGCGAATCCAAAACTCCTGATGCGGCTGCGAACGGAAAATCTGACTTCTGGTTCCATATATATTGTTTTTCTATGCAATTGCCGGGAAGGGGGACGGCGCCGCCTTGTTGTGCTTCACCTTTGACAAGATCGCCTCGAGCAATGGCAACATCCTGTTGAGCCCCCGCGTCTTGATCATGAAGTTCCACATCGGCTCGAATTTCTTCCATCCCCCGGCATAAGCAAAATGTTTGATCTTATGCCTGAGATTATCATGCCCAAGACTTGCCCGGGTGATATTGGCCCAGGAATAGAACGACCGGTAGGCGCAATCATAACCTGCCTTTAGCTGCTCTGCCGAGAGACCCACCGTCTTATACACTACCTGCCGGGTATCATACTGGTCCCAGTTGCGATGCAGTATCCTGCCCTGAGCTTCCATGGTGCTGAACAGCCGGGTGCCGGGATAAGGCGTAAGAATGTGAAAGGTACAGGTAGTCAGCGAATTTTTGACCGCCCAGTCCACGGTCCGCTGGAATACGTCCGGGTCATCCTCGTCCAGTCCGAATACAAAACTACCGTTGATCATGATACCCAGCGAATGCAGCCTTCTTATCGCCTCTTCATAGTCGCGGCCGATGTTCTGCCGTTTGTTGCTCTGGATCAGATTGCCCGCGCTCAGCGTTTCAAAACCGACAAAGACGCTGCGCATGCCCGCTTCGGCAGCAGTTTCGATAAGATTGCCCCTGAGGATCGCGTCGATCGTCGAGGCACCCTGGAAGACCCGGTTCATTCCCTTCATGCCCGCGAACAGCCCCGAAGCAAAACGCTGCTGCCCCAGCAAGTGGTCGTCGAGAAAATAGAGGTGACGCCCCGGCAGCCGGTCGATCTCGGCCAGCGCCGCGTCTACCTGTTGCGTGTAGAAGGAACGGCCGCCCTCGAAAAAAGCATCCTTGTAGCAAAAGTCGCAGTGGTGTGGACAGCCACGGGAGACAACGATCGAATTAGGCACCAGATAACGTTCGCGCTTGATCAGATCACGGCGTATCGGCGGTATGGCCCCTATATCGCGCACCTTGTTGCGATATACCGGTTGAGGGCAGTTGTTCTTAAAGTCCCTGAGAAACTCGGGGAAGGTATCTTCGCCGGGACCGATAAAGATGCTGTCCGCATGCTTGATCGCCTCTTCCGGCAACGAGCTGACGTGCAGGCCGCCGAGACAGACATATGCGCCCCTCAGCAGGTAGTGGTCGGCGATATCATAGGCCCGGAAGGCATTCGTGATATAGACCTGGATGATCACCAGGTCGGGCTCATCTTCGAGGTTCAGCTCTTCCACGTGTTCGTCCTGGAGCTCGATGCTATCGTCCGGCGAGCAGTAAGCCGCCAGCGTGGCAAGTCCAAGGGGCGGGAACAGGGAATACTTTATCGGGCGCCAGAAGGGGCTCCTGGCCTCCGTCAGCGCTGGCAGGATCATTTTGATCTTCATACGGAAGAATTTAATAGCGGACGTGCTGTATCAGGGTATAAGCAATGAGTACGATCAACAACAACAGGGCTTGCAGGGCAACGGCGGTGTTCAGCCAATAGCGACGAATGGAAAAGCCCAGCTCCAGACCATGTTTTCCGCGTTCGAGGTCTACGCGCACTATCGTCAGGGCATTGAACAGGATGGCCAGGACCAGGCTGATGATGATCATCTGGGCCTTGTGAAAGGCGAAGAGGTGGTACGGTGACTGGAGAAAGGAGGGCGCGATGTAATAGTACATGGCTTTCGAACCGAAGAAGATGCGGGCCAGCAGGGTCAGCATGAAAAAGCTGGCAGGCAGCATCAGGGTTATTCCGAGAAGGCCGGAAGTCATTGGGCGGAGAAAGTTTGAGCGTGCCATAGTTTGTCAGTTTTATAAAAGTGCTTTGAATTTCAAAGTGTTTGTGTCAAAAAAATGGGCTTCTAACCCTTGTTCACATTGGAGCCCTACCCCGTGAGCCGCGTCACTGCGGTCACCCCTTATTCACCCCCTTTATCATACTTTCCAACGCTTCGAGATGTTCTTTGAACGCCTTCTCGCCGGCCTTGGTGATCGAGTATGTCGTATTCGTCTTTCGTCCTATGAACCCTTTATGAACCTTGATAAAGCCATTCTCCTCCAGGTTGATCATGTGCGAAGCCAGGTTACCGTCCGTCAGCTCGAGCAGCTGCTTGAGATCGTTAAAGCTGACCTCCTCATTCATCAACAGGATGCTCATCACCCCCATCCGGATGCGACTATCGAATACTTTATTAAGATTTCCTATCGGATTCTTCATGGTCTTTCGTATTTCCACCACATGATCAGCCCATAGACAATGTGTAGCGCTCCAAAGCCGGCGGCCCAGAAGTACAGCCCTTCATGCGGGTAATACATGCTTACGCAACCGAGGGCTATTTCGAGCAGTCCAAGGTAGCGAATATCGGTCAGGGTAAATTTACTTGCGTTGACAAGGGCCAGTCCATAGAAGATCAGGCAAGCCGGCGCCACATAGACCCAGTCGGAATAGTGTATCAGCCCGAGGACGAAAAAGCCTCCGGCGGCCAAAGGGATCGTCATATTAATGGCCAGCTTCTTCGAGGCCACATCCCAGATCGGCAGCTGACTCTTGCGGGCCTTCCGCCAGGTAAACCAGGTGGAGGTCGCCAGGGCAGCGACCAGGACGCCGAGAGCGAGCGCGACCAGCTTGAACTGCAGCTCCCGGATGTCCTGCCCCGAGCCATGCAGCGACCCGCGGTTGTACTCACGGCTAATGTCTATGCTTTCACCAATGCCGCCGAGACGGTACTCCGCCAGCCAGATATGCGCGATAAATGCCCCGATGATGGCGCAAATGCCGGCGCTGACCCCACTGAGACCGCTCAGAGAGATAAAACGTGAAGAGCGTTCCATCATCCGCCGTATATCCTGTAGGGCTTCGAGGGATTGGGATTGCTCTGTGGGGCTTTGGCTCGTCATAAAAGTACTTTGAACCACAAAGTAAAGAGGAAAAATCCAATCCCGCAAGGGTTGGAGGGAAAATATTTTAAAACACCAGCTCCATCTGTATATTACAACGTTCATACGGCGAGGGCGGCCCCGCCACCTTGCGGAACCCCAGCTTATGATAGAGGCTGATCGCGGGCTTCAGCGTCGTATTGCTTTCCAGGTAGACCCGGCGCGCACCGAGCTCCCGGGCCTTATCGATACAGGCCTGCCCTATCAAAAAACCAATGCCCAGCCCCTGCGCCGCGGGGGACACCGCCATCTTGGCCAGCTCGTAACCACCGTCGTCCATGGAGATGATCGCGCAGGCCCCCACAGCCTCCCCCTTATAAAGGGCCATGAAGATGTGGCCGCCCTTGTCTAGAATATATTTTTGGGGGTGATCCAACGCCTTGTAGTCGCTCTCTTCCATCCGGAAATACCTGGTTATCCACTCCTCGTTGAGCCGGCGGAAAGCGGGCTGCATGTCGGGGGTATAGTCCACGATCTGAACCTGGCTGCGCTCCCTCGCCTTCTTCTCTTCCTGAACCCGGCGTAGGAGGCTCTTCTGCTCCAGCAGGAATTCCCACTCCCCGATAGCCCGCCAGAGGTCGTGGTGCGTCTCCGTCATGGCCTTTTCAATGGCCGAAGTGACATCGTCCAGCTGCGCCTGCATCTTCTCGCGCACAGCCTGACCGGCTGGCGAAAGGAGCACAAAGTTCTTACGGCCGTCCGCCTCTCCCTTCTTCTCAATAATATATCCCTTCGTAGCCAGTTCGCGCACGATCTGGCTAACAGAAGGGTGGGTATGGCCTATCTCCCGGGCGATATCGGTGATCGACTTTTCTTCCGTGGGCGACAGCGAATAGAAGACAGGGAACCACTTGGGCTGAAGATCGACCTGGTAAAGATCATAGATGCCGGCAGCTTGCTCGGTCATACTTTCGCTGAGGCGGCGAAGACGGCTGCCAAGAGCCATTTTGCCTGTGCGTGTGTAGAAGTCCATATACTATTAATTACGTAAGTGCTTACGTAAATGTATGAATAAATTATTTCCCGCAAAAACTTTTAATGGTCTATCGCCGGCGGTTCAGCAAGTAGCCGATCCCCAGGCGAAAGATGCGGTATTTGGCGTCCTTATCATAAAAATCTGATCGGGTTATGGTGGACAATCCATAATCGAAGGCCAGATGAATAAAAATTCCTGCATTCAGCTCATATCCGACTGCTGCGGAAAGACCGTAGTTCATCCGCTTTATGCGAAGGGAGTCCTGCTCAAAAGGAGCATTCACATTACTTCTATTTCCGCCAACGATAATGTCATGAAAGTCATCACCGGGAGAGCCGATTGTCCGCCCGGCCGAGAACTTGCCGTTGATCGCGCAAGCCAAATTGGGTCCACCTCCTATATACATTTTTCCAGGCCCGACCGGAGTCGTGTAGAACGCCCCTATAGGTAATTCTATATAGTTGATCCTGTACTTTTTGGTCCACCCTACTCTACCGTCCTCGCCAAAAACTACGTCCGTATTCCATCCTGCTCGTACCCAGCTCAACATAGGTCGCAGGACAAAATTTGGCCCCAGGTTGTAGTTCGCCACACAACCCGCAAAATAACTGTAGTATGGGCGTCTGGAGTCGTAATTGGTAGCCGTACCGCCGCCAAAGCTGCCACTGCTGACCTGGGATGCTCCGGAAATGACCGAGCCTGCTGTAATACCCAGCCGAATCTGCGCATGGCTGATGTCCCGGGTGAAAAGAGCTATTATTAGCCAGAAAAGCGTTCTGTAGTATATTTTTCGCATGAGCTGCCGATTATAGTTTGCCGATAAAATACCCGATGGTTGCACTGACATTTAGGTATCGATTAATAAAAGGGCCGTACCTGTCGGTCATCACGTTCTTCAGGCCCGGGTTAAATCCAAGATGAAAGAACAGACCATTCCTGAATTCCATGCCTGCGATGACGGCTAGGCCGAGGTCCATGTTGTTTGCGTTCAGCGCCGCGCGTTTGCGCTGATAGTCGTGTATGCCGATCATGTCGACGGAATCCTTAATGGAAGGGTCGGTAGTCTGGTTAACGTGAAACGTATATTTCCCCGAAACAGCAAATCCAAAAGTGGGACCTATTCCGACGATGAGCCGCTGCGTCCTTAAAGGGGGAGAAAATAAGAGGTAGAAAGGAAAGTTAATATAATCCAGCTTATACGTTTCCTGGTAGTCATAACTCTTCACCGCAGGACTGCCGCTGATGGGGCCTTCAAAATATTTTACATCGTCCTTCCACCCTTTTTCCAAATATCGCAGCTCTACCCTTATTGAAAATGCATCTGCCAGCCCGAGGTCCACCACCCATCCTGCGGAATATCCGATCAGCGGAATGATATGTCCTGTCTTGTCGCCGTAGTTGCTGCTCCCCGGAATAGCAATTTCAGATTGGGTCTCGTATTTCAGGCTGAGGTTTGAATATACCGGACCGGCTTCAACGCCAATCTTTATCTGACTAATAACGGCGCTGGGCAGGAGAAAGCTGATAATTATCAGAATGATTCTCATATAAAAGGTTTTACGGTAGAAAAAGATATACCCTAATCCCTCGCGAGCCTGAATCCAATGGTCTTGTCCTTGTGATCTGCGCCGTGTTTGTCACGGGCACTGGTCTTACAGAGGTCTTCGTAGTCATTCCATGATCCGCCGCGGGCGACCTTGTCGGTTCCGCCAGACGGGCCCGTTGGGTTGTCGCGCCTGCTGTTGTTGTAATAATTGAACGCATACCAGTCGGCGCACCACTCTGCCACATTCCCACTCATATCCGCCAGACCGAGCTCGTTGACCGGCCTTCTTCCAACCGGATGCGTGCTTCCCGTTGCGTTATCGAAATACCATCCGGCCTTTTTCATGCTGGAGTTACCGCTGAATTTATTGTTATTGGACAAATTGCCTCCCCGGGCGGCAAATTCCCATTCAGCTTCGGTCGGAAGGCGGTAGTGATCGCCGCTGGCCTGGTTGAGCGCGGAGACGAACTTCATCGCGTCGTCCCAACTGACGTTCTCGACCGGGCAGTTGTCGCAGTCCCCGTGAAAACTGGGATTATCCTTCATGATAAGTCGCCACTGGCGCTGTGTGACCTCGACCCTGCCTATGCTGAATGCGTTGAGATGGACGCTGTGTTCGGGAGTTTCGTCCGTTTTTCCCGCCTTCGACCCCATAAAGAAATCCCCACCCTCGATCCGGATCATATCCCGGCTCAGCGAATCGAGCATAGGCTTGAGGTTCGGGTCAAAGACGATATTGTTCAACGGGATATACATCAGGTTGTCACCGGGATTGCTCGATGGGTTATAATTGTAAACCGTATCGACGAACTGCATCGAGTCGTGCTGGTTGACAACTCTTATTTTGTACACCCCCGACTCCTGATTGGGTATCTGAAATTGGGCTCCGCCGGGAAAGCTTCCTTTTTTCTGACCGTTAATAAAGAGTATGCAGTCTTCGGTGATCAGAAATTCCATAGGTCTTGGCCCGCCGGAGAATCCCTTTCCGTTCATGAATACAAAATCGTTGTCCAGGTTATAATTGTTCCATGGGAATTGCCGGGGATTCTGTTTTCGCACCTCAATGGATACCTGCTGAAACACCTGGAAGATATTCCATCCCGGCTCGCACATAAATTTGGCTATAGCCGCAGAATAGGGAGAATTGGTTCCTTTTCCTTCGCTGGCGACTTCGGAAGGAGCGGTGGCAAAAGCAATGAAGGACTGGGGAGGGGTTCTGATGATCGCGCTCAGCCCCTTTTCGCCCTCTCCCTTGTCCCATCCTTTTGTAAAGGGATCGTTGCGACAGGCATCGAGGATGATTATATTCACGCGGGTAGCGGCGTCTTTCATCTTGCCGAGAAGATACTGCAGGCCCACGCATTTTTGTTTGATATCTTCCTCCGAGTTGAGGTCGGCGTCTACCGGGATAAGGTAGTTCTCTCCCGCCGATTGTATCCCGTGTCCCGAGTAAAAAAGAAGGGCTTCCGCCCGGGCATTCTGGATCTTTGAAAAGAAGTCATTCACAGCCTTTATAAAATCATCTTTTCCCAGGTCTTCTTTTTCTATAACCTTAAAGCCGCAGTCATTCAACTTATCCCGCAGCAGCCTGGCGTCGTTGGAAGAATTCCGAAGCGTCCGGCCATACTGGTACTTTCCGTTGCCGATGACGAGCGCGTATCTGCTCTGTGCTTGCAGGGGATATCCCCATAGCACTGATAGAAATACAATCGGCAGGTAGATTAGCCGTTTCACATATTCAGGTATTAGGAGTTGTCTTTCAATAATCTCAACAGTTCGTTCAACCGGCCGCTTTTCAGCCCCTGGACGCTATCGATTGATCTGGCAGTCGCCGAATTTAAAGTCGGTGTATTCCCTTCGGGCTTGTTGAACACTGCCCCCTTGTCTTCTATGTAAAAAAAGACGTTGGGCCTCTTTAGCGTCTTCTCGTCTTCGTCACAGACGACTACCACGTCAGTCAGATAAACATAGCCTTCTTCGATATCTTTCTCCGGTGCTCCGACGGCAACGAAGAAGCGGTCGGCTTTTCCTGGTTCGAGCTGCTGGGAAATGGTTCTCGTAATGATATCGCCCGGCTTTACAAATGTGTCGATCTGCAGATTGTAATTGCCGGAAGGGACGAGCACCGATTTGTTGACGTCGTCCGGGGCGAGTACCCATTTTTTCCTTATTATGACGTCAATTCGTTTGACAATGGAAACATCTTTACCGGTATTTCTCAGCTGTATGTCGAGGCTATCGGAATCGGTGAATGAGGCGCTTACCAATTTAACACCGGCGGGATCAAATATATCGGTAACAAAGCGCCGAATATCCTGGATATTTGCGAGAAAAGCCGCCAAACCTGCTATGACCGAAACGGCAATCGCTATCCTCGTCCTTGTATCCTTGAACGAAAACCTCCGTCGGGACCTGGAGCTATTGGGCTTCTTAGGTTTATTATTCACACGATTAACATTGGGAAGGCGTTTGGATAGGGGGGAAGGGAGGGTGTAACAAAGGTTGATCTTTTTGGAAACCTGTGCAAGCGTAAAAACACGGTATTTTTATTACATTACAGCCTGTTAAACAATAACGATACATGCCAGCTTCTTACGTTCTCTCTCTCGACCAGGGCACTACCAGCAGCAGGGCCATCCTCTTTGACCAGAACGGCCATATCCGACAGATTGCTCAGCGGGAATTCAAGCAATACTATCCACAACCCGGCTGGGTGGAGCACGACCCCGAGGAGATATGGTCCACCCAATATAGCGTATTGGCGGAGGTGCTGGCCAAGAACAACAGCACCACAAAGGACGTCGCCGCCATCGGCATCACCAATCAGCGGGAGACTGTAGTTGTCTGGGATCGCCAGAGCGGCCGCCCGATCCACCCGGCCATTGTCTGGCAGGACCGGCGCACCGCCGCCTACTGCGACCAGTTGAAGGCCCAGGGCCATTCCGCCCTTATACAACAACGAACGGGGCTGGTCATTGATGCCTACTTTTCCGCTACCAAACTAAAATGGATCCTCGACGAGGTGCCGGGCGCAAGGGCAAAAGCCGACAAAGGCGAGCTCGCTTTTGGCACTATCGACAGCTGGTTGGTCTGGAAGCTCACAGCAGGCAAGCTGCATATTACCGACAGCACCAACGCCTCGCGCACCCTGCTTTTCAACATTCACAAATGCGAGTGGGACACCGAGCTCCTGCGACTCTTTGATATTCCATCCGCCGTCCTGCCGGAAGTACGCAGCTCGAGCGAGGTCTATGGCAATACGGCCAGCATCATGGCGCCCGGCTCCGTAGGCGTGCCCATCGCGGGCATCGCGGGTGATCAGCAGGCGGCCCTTTTTGGTCAGCTCTGTACGCAGCCGGGCATGGTCAAGAATACCTACGGCACCGGCTGTTTCATGCTGATGTTTACGGGCAGCGACGCCGTTCAATCCAAAAATAATCTGCTCACTACCGTCGCCTGGACCCGCAACGGTCAGACGACATATGCTCTCGAAGGCAGCATCTTCATCGCCGGGGCCGTAGTACAATGGCTTCGCGACGGGCTGCATTTCATCCGCAGCTCGGAAGAGGTCGAGGCGCTGGCGGCAAAGGTCGACAGCTCGGACGGTGTCTATATGGTGCCAGCCTTTGCAGGCCTCGGCGCTCCTCACTGGAACCAACATGCGCGGGGAAGCCTTTTCGGCATGACACGCGGCACGACGCAGGCCCATATCGCCCGGGCAGCGCTGGAGAGCATCGCCTATCAGACCTATGATGTGCTTAAGGCCATGCAGGCAGACAGTGGCATCGTGCTGAAAGAGCTGCGGGTTGACGGAGGCGCTACGGCAAACGACGGCCTTATGCAATTCCAGTCAGATATACTCGGCGTGCCCGTTGTGCGCCCCACCGTGACGGAAACTACCGCGCTCGGGGCCGCCTATCTTGCGGGCCTTGGCGTTGGCTACTGGGGTTCAGAAGAAGATATCCGCAAACAGTGGGAGGTCGACAGACGTTTCGACCCGGCGATGGCGGCGGGGCCTGCAGACGAATTGCTTAACGGATGGCAGCGCGCGGTGAAGGCGGCAATAGCCTGGGCCGATGGGCGATAGCGCGGACGCGCGACGGCGAGGGTCGCGGTCCTGCAAAAGACAATTATATGAATCGACAAAATATGGTCCAGGCTCTTGGAGCAAAAGGCCGGGAATTATGGGATATCTGTATCATCGGCGGCGGCGCCACCGGACTGGGCGTGGCCGTGGATGCTGCTTCGAGGGGCTTTAGCACGTTGCTGCTGGAGCAAAACGACTTTGCAAAGGGCACTTCGTCACGCGCAACCAAGCTGGTGCATGGCGGGGTACGTTATTTACAACAGGGGAATATCAAGCTGGTCACGGAGGCGCTGCACGAGCGGGGTATTTTGTGGCGCAACGCCCCACACCTGGTTAAGAATATGTCGTTCATCGTTCCCAACTATAAATGGTGGGAAGGTCCCTTCTATGGCATCGGCCTAAAAGTCTATGACTGGATGGCGGGCGATCTGGGTCTGGGCAAGTCGCGGCTGCTGTCGAGGGAAGAAACGCTGGAGCTCGCCCCCACCCTCGACGACGAAGGATTACGCGGCGGCGTACTCTATCATGACGGTCAGTTCGACGACGCGAGGCTGGCGATCCACCTGGCGATGACCGCGGCCGAACAGGGCGCAACCCTTCTCAATTATTGCAAGGTCGAACAGCTGCTGAAAAAGAACGGCAGGATATCCGGCGTCGTGGCGACAGACGGCATCAGCGGACAGCAGTATACCATAAACGCCAGAGTCGTTATCAATGCAACGGGAGTATTTACGGACAGTATCCTGCAGATGGACGAGCCGGGCAGCGAGCCGATCATCGCGCCCAGCCAGGGTGTGCATATCATGCTCGACAAGGATTTTCTACCGGGCGAAGCCTCCATACTCGTGCCGCACACCGACGACGGTCGGGTGCTGTTTGCCGTACCCTGGCACAACAGGATCATCATTGGGACGACCGACACGCCGGTGGACCACGTGGACATCGAGCCGCGGGCCCTGCCGGAAGAGGTCGACTTTATACTTAAACAGATAGGCCGGTACCTCAAGAAAGTGCCTACCGCCGCCGATATCCGCAGCGTCTATGCGGGGCTGAGACCGCTGGTGAAGAGCAGCAGCAAGAAGACGGCCGAGCTGTCGAGAGACCACCTGATCCTCGTGGCGGATTCCGGGCTCGTGACTGTGACTGGCGGGAAGTGGACAACCTACCGGCGTATGGCAGAGGACACGGTGAATACGGCTATCGAGAAGGCCGGTCTGCCCATGAAAGAATGTATCACCTCCCGGCTCCCGATACACGGGGCGCCGGCGGCTTACCCGAGCGACAGCGAAGGGTACGATCGAGGAGGAACGTGGCGAAGCAGTTCCGACAAAGATCTGGAAGAAGGCCCCCTGCACTATCACGGTACAGATGCAGATGCGATACGAGCTATCGTTGAGGTACACCCGCTGCTTGGTGAGCGGCTGCACCATCGGCTGCCCTATATCAGGGCGGAGATCGTTTGGGCAGCCCGGGAAGAGATGTGTATGACACTCGAGGACGCGCTTAGCCGGCGCACCCGTTCGCTGCTGCTGGATGCACAGGCAGCCATCGATGCCGCGCCGATGGTGGCGGCCTTGCTGGCGGACGAGCTGGGAAAGGACAGCGCCTGGCAGGACCTGCAGGTCGAAGAGTTCAAAACCCTTGCAGAGGGTTATCTGGTAAAAGCCATCAACTAAACTAACATACCATGACGCCATTTTGGGGCGAATTTATCGGGACCGGTCTTCTTCTTTTTATCGGACAGACCGTAGTCAGCAATGTGGTCCTTGAAAAAAGCAAAGGGCATAACAGCGGATGGATCGTGATCAGCTTTGGCTGGGCGATGGCCGTTTTTATAGGCGTGTATTGTTCGGCTGCTTCCAGCAAGGCGCATCTTAATCCTGCTGTGACGATCGCCTTTGCCGTGCTGGGGAAGTTTCCCTGGGCGTCTGTGCCCCTGTATATCGCAGCGCAGATGCTGGGCGCGATGGTGGGCTCGCTGGTGGCGTGGTTATGTTTCCGGCCTCATTTCGGCGCAACCGCGGATGCAAACGCCAAGCTGGCCGTCTTTTGCACTGCGCCGGCTATACGAAGCTACCGGGACAACCTGGTCACGGAGACCATCGCGACCTTTGTGCTGATCATCGGGATATTGTTCATAGCATCGCCGTCAAGCACGCTGGGGGCGCTGGACGCTCTTCCGGTGAGCCTGCTGGTGCTGGGCATCGGCCTCGGACCTGGCGGCCCCACCGGCTATGCGATCAATCCCGCCCGCGACCTGGGGCCACGGATCATGCATGCGCTGCTGCCAGTCCCCGGCAAAAGGGACGCCGATTGGGGATATGCGTGGATCCCGGTCCTGGGGCCAGTGCTGGGCTGCCTGCTGGCCGTGTTGGTTTTCCGGCTGATACAGGGGTAAGATGATTCGGTTCACGGGGTGCCCCCTCATATAGGCCAACCTGCAGCAGGCTTCTGCGGTTCACGGAGTGTACATTCAAAAAAAATCCCCGCTGGAAAGCAGGGATAACTAATCAAATTCCTAGCCAAAATTATTCTTCTCATTCAGTAGGATATACGGAAAAACAACGGGTTTGGTTTTCTCAGAGCAAATCTTTTTTCGTGGTTCATTTCTTCCAGGGTTATTCGCCATTCGCCCGCATATCTCACCAAGCCCAATCACCATTCCCCTCCACCCCCTCATCGGCCGACTTCCCCATCAGTCGCCACTCCCCCTCATCCTTTCCCCAAGTGCCATCCCCCATCATTCGTCATCCCTTACCATTCGCCACTCCCTCTATCCCCCAGCCAGGGCTAAGCGCTATTCCCCTGCCGTCCCTGTACCAGCAAGGTACCAGCCTCAAGCAACCTTTCCAGGTCCTTGTACTGATGTATCAGATTCCCTCTCTCCTCCGGGTCGCTGAATTCCGCGTTGTCCGTGGTCAGGCAGGTTTGCACCATTGCCCATAGGGTATGCCGGCATTCATGCAGGCGATAGTCATTGAAAAACTGTTCGATCACTCCCAATGGATTCTGCCTCTCATCTTCCTTGAGAAACAAAATATTGTCGAACAGTTCTTTTTGGTCCAAAAACTGTGACATAATTAAACTATTTTAAGATTACAATACGGATACTTCACTTATCCGTGGGAGTAATACGAGGAAGGAACGTAGGTGTAGTAAGTTGCACTATTAGCTTGCCCCAACAAAGTTATACAAACCTACAAAATTAATTAGCAATCGCCCCCAAAATAATTACGCACGCCTTCCTGATCTCCTCTTCCGTGATCGTCAGCGGCGGAGCGATACGCATGCATTGCGGAGCGAACAGGAACCAGTCCGTCAGCAATCCGTTGGCTATACAGGTATCGATGATACGTTTGTTCTGCTCGTAACTTTCAAATTCGACGGCGATCAGCAGGCCGGCGCTTCGCACTTCCCGGATAGCCGGGTGAACCAGCAGCTGCCGAAAAAGATTTTCCTTCGCGGCGACGCCAGCGATCCAGCTCTCTTCCAGCAGCACCTTCATCGAGGCCAGCCCCGCGGCACAGGACAACGGGTGACCGCCAAAAGTGGTGATATGTCCAAGCACAGGTCTTTCGGTCAGCGTCGCCATTATGTTGCGGTCGGCGATAAAGGCGCCCAGCGGCAGTCCTCCTCCCAGCGCCTTGCCCAGCAGCAGAATATCAGGAATCACGCCGTACCCGGTAAAGCCCCAGAGACTGCCAGTACGCCCAAACCCAACCTGTATCTCATCCAGGACCAGCAAAGTCCCGGTGCGGTCACAACGTTCACGAAGGGCCTGCAGCCACACACGATCCGGAACATAGACTCCCCTTTCGGCCTGAACGGTCTCTGCAATAACGCAGGCCGTCTGATCGGTGATGATCTCCAGCGCAGCCGCAGTATTGTATTCGACGTGGCGGATACCGGGTAGCAATGGTCGGAAAGCGTTTCTCCAGTATTCGTCGCCCATGACGCTGAGCGCGCCCTGCGTGCTGCCGTGATAGGATTGATTAAAGGCCACGATCTCCGTACGTCCCGTTACCCGTTTGGCAAGCTTCATAGCCCCCTCCGTCGCTTCCGCGCCGCTATTGGTAAAATATACCGCATTGAGGGAAGGAGGCAGCTCGCCGGCGAGCAGGGTAGCATACTCCACCTGAGGCGACTGTATCAGCTCGCCATAGACCAGTAGGTGCAGATAGCGATCGGCCTGGTCCTTTATCGCTTGCACGACACGGGGATGGCGGTGTCCGGTATTGCAGACGCTGATGCCTCCAATGAGGTCCAGATACGTTTTACCTGCAGGATCATGGAGATAAAGCCCCTCCGCCTTCGCAATTTCGATAGCCAGCGGAGCAGATGACGTCTGGGCGACGTGTTGCAGAAATAAGCGGTGATTTTGAGTATGCATTGAGACGCAAAGTTCGTAAATTAGATTGTCAATAATTTCCTGGACTCAAAACTCTTAATATGGCTACTATACTACCGGTAGAAGGAAAGTTCCCTCAGTTTGGACAAAATTGTTTTATTGCTCCCAATGCCACGATCGTAGGTAATGTAAAGATGGGTGACAAATGCAGCGTTTGGTTCAATGCAGTGGTAAGGGGTGACGTCAACAGCATCACCATCGGCGACAAGGTGAATATCCAGGATGGCGTGATCATTCACGGCACCTACCAGAAGACAAGCGTTACCATCGGCAACGAGGTTTCCATTGGCCACAACGCGATTATTCATGGATGTACGCTCAGCGACAAGGTCCTTGTCGGAATGGGCGCCATTATAATGGACAACGCGGAGATAGGCAAGAACTCGATCATCGCCGCCGGCGCAGTCGTCACAGAAGGCACCAAAGTCGAATCGGGAACCATCTATGGCGGCATACCGGCCAGAAAGATCAAGGACATCCCTGCCGACCTCATCTCGGGACAGATCGAGCGCATCGCCAACCATTATTGTATCTATGCCGGCTGGTTCAAGGACGTAAATGCCGCCAACGAGATGCAGGAAGTACGCTAGACGTCGCCGGATCAATACATTACCGAATCAATGCATTGGCAAATCAATGCCTCGCTGAATCAATGCGTCGCTGAATCAATGCGTTGCCGATGGGATGCATCGCTGCATAAGCCGGCCGGCCCACAACGGGCAGTCCCCCTGCGGAGGAGAGGGGCCGCAAAGGGCGCTCTATACCTACCCAGTTACCCTAAAAGACTGGGCAAAAGGGGCTTTTCAAGGTTAAAATAGGGGGTTCACTTGCAAATGCAGGATAATATTTGTAGGTTTAAATTCGTTATATAGATATCCCATGAAAGCTCGTAAACCCATACTTCTCCTTTTTTTCCTGACCATTTTATTGATCGGAGGCTCGTCATGCGGGTGGATGCACAGCATGTTCGGACCGAAGTATGGATGCCCGAGTGATGGGAAGAATGTGGGAGCAGAGCGGATCCTTAGCGGGGAAAAAGTTCCCAAAGGACCGAAGTTCAAGGCGTAGTGAAGTGGTTGGTCCGCCGGACGGGCGGTTCGATTATAAAGGTTACAATCCTAAACATAAACTATAAAAATCCCTACTCTATGAGCCCTTTAACTCTACGTACCGATTTCGGCTGTACAGAAGCCGTCATCGACGACGACTGCGGACTAAAACGCTTCTACGAAGTTGCCAACATTCTCTCTGACGACCTTGACATCAAGTTCACCCAAAAGACAGATGATTTCGATTCCCTGATGTGGGACTTTCTTTACAAGGGGCATATCCTGACCCTTCATTATAATATTTACACCGGTATATCCATCTATCCCCGCAAATTCCGGGAAGCTCCCCGGAAAGACAACGACGCGGTGGTAGAAGTTGCGAAGTTCCTGGAAAGCAAATTGCTGATCAATACGGCTCGCCGTTATATGTCCTAGCGTCCCGGGCTTCATGGCGGATTGTCTGACGAATGTTTGCCGATCTTTGAGGTCGACCCTGGCGGGCCGGCCTTTTTTTTTGTATACCCCCACCTGCCTCGCGATATCCCCCCGGTCCTCCACGGGTTGCTTGATCGTCCCTCCGCCAATTGCTTGATCGTCCCGCCCCGAGTTAGCTGATCGTCCCTCCGCTTAACAGCCGGGTCTTGTTTTTTTGGCTATATTTATCCCATATGTTACTGAAACAGCCATTCTATACCAAGCTGGCGATGGTGCTTGTGAGTCTGATCGCCTTATTCTATATCGCAATGTGGGGCAAGTCCTTCCTGGCCCCCCTGGTCTTTGCCCTTTTGTTCGCCGTCATGCTGCTCCCGGTTGCCAATTTTATCGAGCGGCGCTGCCGGGTGCCCCGCAGCATGGCCTCCCTGCTGTCGGTGTTCCTCCTGGTTCTCGCCCTCGTGGGTCTTTTTTACCTGGTTGGCGCCCAGGTCAGCAGCCTGGCGGAAGACTGGCCACAGTTCAAGCAGCAGGTGCTCTCCTCTGTCAACGAGCTCCAGCAGTGGATATCGACGAAGTTCCACGTCCGGATCAAGCAGCAGAACAACTATGTCAACAACGCCGTCAGCAAGCTGCTGGAAACCGGCTCTTCGGTCATTGGATCAACACTGATCTCCCTCTCCTCCCTGCTCCTTTTCCTGGTTTTTATCTTTATCGACACCTTCTTCCTCCTTTATTACCGGCGGCTGATCGTAAAGTTCCTGGTGGCCGTGTTCAAGGAGGAGAACGCGGTAATCGTTTATGACATAATAGCCCAGATACAGACCAAGATCAGGCAGTATATCATGGGACTGCTGCTGGAGATGGTCATCGTGGCCGCGGCCACCTGTCTCGCGCTCTGGATACTGGGCATCAAATACGCGATCCTGCTGGGGCTGCTGACCGGGCTCTTCAATATTATTCCCTATATCGGCATCTTCACCGCGCTGTGTCTGAGCACGCTGGTCACCTTTGCCACGGCCGGTACAGCCAAGCTGCTGCTGGTGATCGGCACGATCCTGGGCATCCACTTAGTCGATTCCAACGTGCTCCTGCCGGTGATCGTAGGCTCGAAGGTCAGGATCAACGCATTGATCACCGTCTTTGGCGTGATCGTCGGCGAGGCGGTTTGGGGGATACCCGGAACCTTCCTGGCCATTCCGGTGATCGCCATTGCCAAGATCGTATTTGACAGGATAGACAGTCTCAAACCCTGGGGTATGTTATTTGGGGACGAGCGGGACGAGAAGCAGCCCGCCCCGTTAAAGGAGGAAATAAAAGAAGAGGGACACAACGTGACAGCAGTTCCGGAAAATAAGTAAGCTTCGCGGCGCGCGAAGTTGCGCGGGCCCGTCTCGCGGGGGGAGGCTCACGCAGTCCATCTCCTCAATAACTATTCTCTTCTATCGAGCCAAGTATCGAGAGATAACTTTCATATCTGTCCGGATTGATCTGTCCGTCGATGACAGCCTGTTTTACCTTGCACCCCGGCTCCTCGAGATGCAGACAGTTGTTGAACTGACACTGCCCCGCCAGCGCGCGCATCTCCGGGAAATAGCCGGACAGCTCCTGCCGGCTGATATCGACCAGGCCGAACTCCCGCATACCGGGCGTATCGATAATCCGTCCGGGGTTATCAGCAGTCATCCCCCCACTCAAATCACCCGCCATACCCGCTTCTGCCACCCCACCCAATTCACCCGTCCCTCCCAAGTCATCCACCTCACTCCCCACGCGCGGCAGATCAAACATCTCCGCAAAAGTCGTCGTATGTATCCCCTTCCCACTCCACCCGCTGACACCCTGCGTCTTGAGACGCAGCTCCGGGAACAACGCATTGAGAAAAGAAGACTTCCCTACCCCCGAGTGCCCGCTTAACAAGCTGATCTTTCCCGCAAGCAGCCGCCGGACCTCGTCGAGCCCCTCCCCCGTTTGGACGCTCATACGGATAAGACGGTAGCCTATATGCTCATACATCTCCTTCCAGGCAGCATATTTCTCCTCTTCCTTCTTCCGGTAGAGATCGCTTTTGTTGAATAATAAGATCGCAGGAACATGATACGCCTCACAGGTGACGAGCCAGCGATCGATAAACCCCTGGGACGTGCGGGGCTCCTTCAGCGTGACGACCAGCAGCGACTGGTCGATATTTGCCGCCACAATGTGGTGCTGCATCCGGTGCGAGGGAGACTGCCGATTGATATAATTTTTTCGGTCGTGTATTTCCGTTATTAGCGCCGTATTCTCCTCGGTATTCTCTGGCTCTATTGTAACATCGTCCCCGACAGCCAGTGGGTTGGTGGAAGTGATCCCGTCCAGCTTGAACGTTCCCCGGAGCCGGGCATTCCACGTCACAGAGTCGGCCGTCTTTACGACATACCAGCTGCCCGTGGATTTATAAACTTTTCCTGTCATGGTGTGAAGATACGGCATCACGGAAACTTCCTCAGCAACGTCCACCTCAGCAACAGTTCCAGCAGCAGCAGCAGCGCGGCAGCCAGCGCGAAGGGATAGAACTGCTCGGTATAGCGGCGCAGCGTCGCCGTCTCGATCTTCGACTTCTCGAGCTGGTCGATCTCGCTGTAGATGTTCTTCAGGCTTTCGTTGTCCTTGGCACGGTAGTAGCGGCCGCCCGTCTCGGTGGCGATCTGGGTCAGCAGCTTTTCGTCGATATTGACCTTTTCCTTCTGATAGATGACGCCGTTGGGGGTTTGAATAGGGACGGGGGCAAAGCCCTCTGTACCCATGCCTACCGTATATACTTTGACGCCGACAGATTTGGCGATCTCTTTTGCGGTATTGGGATCGATCAGACCGCCGTTGTTCTCCCCGTCGGTCAGCAGGATGATGACCTTACTCTTGGATGGCGAATTGCGCAGCCGGTCGACGCCGGTCGCCAGACCCGAACCAATGGCAGTACCGTCTTCCAGCAGGCCGCTCTGTACGTTGGCGAGCTGTGTCTTGAGGACGATGCGGTCCGTCGTCAGCGGGCACATGGTAAAACTCTCACCCGAGAAGATGACCAGCCCTATGCGATCAGTGGGGCGATGATCGATGAACTCTCCCGCTACATTCTTGGCGGCCTCCATTCGGTTAGGTGTAAAGTCCTGGGCAAGCATGCTGCCGCTGATATCGAGGCAGAGGACGATGTCGATGCCTTCTCCCGTCACCAGCTGCTCGTCATTTCGCGTCTGCGGCCGGGCCAGGGCGAGGATGATGCACGCCAGGGCGAGCAGGCGAAAGATAAAGGGCAGCGGGCGGAGCATGTTCTTCCAGGAGCGCGCACCACGGAACTGGCCCACCGACGACACCATGATGGTCGCCTGCGCACGGTCGGACTTCTTGATCTCCCAGAAAATGAGTACCGGCAATAGGATCAACAGCCCGAAGAAAGCGGGCTGAGAAAAGTATATATTTTGGTACCAGTTGTAGAACACTAATTAGTTGTTTTATTTTCCGATTTTGAGGTGGACGTTTCCGATACCTGGCCGCCGGCCGGAGCCGCAGCAGAAGCAGCAGCCGCAGCCTCCTTAGCCACCGTCATTTTCTCCAGCGTTTCAACCGCGCCGCGTATCGACTGATGATGCTGTTCGCCTTCAGCGAGTCCCGGTTGATATTTTGCAAACTTCACAAAATCGCTCATACGCAGCGTATCCGACAACGCTGCAAACTGTTCACCGGGCAGAGAAAGCCGCCTCAATTGCCCGATAAGCTCATCGCTGGTCTCGGCAAGGCTCGCGATGCCGAGCCGTTTCAGCAGGAAATACCGGAAGATATCTCCCAGCCGGCTGTAGTAGAATTTCGCAGATCCGTCGGAGAGCAGGTGTTTCTGGAGCTCCAGCTGTCGCAGCTGCGAGATCGCTTCTTCATACGGTGTCAGCTGCGGCTCGTCTTTCGCCGCTGCACCCGCCTTCCGCAACTTTCGCATGCGGACAAGCCAGATGACCAGCGCCAGACAGACTAAGGCCACGCCGCCCACGATCCAGGGGAACCACTTCGCAAAGGGGTTGGGGACCTCGATAATATCCTTTATATCGTGGTAGTCTTTGGACTGGTCGAATTTCGAATAGCCGATATCGATGCGGACAGAGTCGCTAAAAAATTTCTTATTTCCTTCGATAAAAGTAAGACGCGGTATGGCGTAAGCGCCGGAGTCAAAGCTCGTCACCGTCAGATACTGTCGGTAGTAGCGCTCGCCGTTTTTAATCGTCGAATCGACCTTTCCCTTTTCTATAAAATCAAAATGCGGCAGGCTATCCAGGTTGGGCCAGATCAGCGGGGCGTCGCCTGTGACGGTGGCTTCCAGCATCAACTGTATCGGTTCGCCGATAACGATCTTCTGCTTGTCTACGGTCGCCTTCAGGACAGGGGCCGGGGTAGCCGGGGGATGCCGTCTCTGTGCAAGCAGAAACCCCGCTGGAAAGAGGCATATGACTACGGCGATGGTATATACTCGTATCCTTCTCATGAAACTATCCCGGCCGGTGACGTCCGACGAAGAAGCGCTGTAATATTTTAACATAGTCTTCGTCCGTACGCAGGTGCAGGAGGTCACACCCGGCCTTTTGAAAAATGCTTTTACATAGCTCCGTCTGGTTAAAAAAAGATTGTTGGTAATTCGTGCGGACCAGGTAGTCGTTGGTGTCCACCCACTGGCGGCCGCCCGTCTCAGAGTCCTCGGCTTCGATCAGCCCGATAGCCGGCAGCTCCATATCCATCTTGTCGTAGAACTTGATGCCGATGAAATCGTGTTTCTTCCCACCCACCTTCAGCGCGTCCTCAAATCCGTTGTCGTCAAGGAAATCGCTCAGCAAAAAGACGATACCTTTCTGACGCATCGACTGGTTGAGGAATCGGATCGCTTCGCCAAGATGCGTACCCTTTCGTTTGGGCTCGATCGTCAGCAGCTGGCGGACAATATAGAGGACATGCTCCCTTCCCTTCTTCGGGGGGATATAGGCTTCTATCCGGTCGCTGAAGAAGATCACGCCTACTTTGTCATTGTTGTTGACGGCCGAGAAGGCGAGAACGGCGCAGACCTCGGTGATCAGGTCCTTCTTCCGCGCATGGACGGTACCGAAAAGCGAGCTGGCGCTGACATCCACAAGCAGCATCACAGACAGCTCGCGCTCTTCCTCGAAAAGCTTGCTGAAGGGGTGATTGAACCGGGCGCTGACGTTCCAGTCGATAAAACGTATATCGTCTCCCGGGGCATACTCCCTCACTTCCCGAAAGCTCATTCCTCTTCCTTTGAAAGCGCTGTGGTATTCTCCGGTAAAAAGGTGGCGGGTGAGCCTCTTGCTCTTAATTTCCAGCTCCCTTACCTTCTTTAATATTTCGGCAGTAGTGAGCATGCTACTCTCCATTAAGGTATAGGAATGACTTTCAGAACCTCATCGATCACATGTTCGACGTTGACATTCTCGGCTTCGGCCTCATAGGTCAGACCGATACGATGACGCAGGACGTCTTTGGAGATCGAGCGGACATCTTCGGGAATGACATAGCCCCGCTTGTTCAAAAAGGCGTTAGCCTTTGCCGCAAGGGCGAGGTTGATGCTGGCCCTGGGACTACCTCCATAGGCGATCAGAGGCTTCAGCTTCTCCAGCTTGTACTTCTCCGGCGTCCTCGTCGCAAAAACAATATCAAGTATATAGTGCTCCACCTTTTCGTCCATATATATCTGCCGCGCCAGGTCCTTGGCCTGCATGATCTCCTGCATCGAGACGACCTGCTCGACTGTTGCAGACTGGACGCCCTGTACATTCTGGCGGATGATGAGCTGCTCTTCTTGCTTAGTGGGGTAGTCTACGATGACCTTCATGATGAATCGGTCCTGCTGTGCTTCCGGCAGCGGATAAGTCCCCTCCTGTTCAAGGGGGTTCTGCGTGGCAAGCACCAGGAAAGGCTCCTCTAATTTATAGCTGGTGTCGCCCAAGGTCACCTGCCGCTCCTGCATGGCTTCGAGCAGGGCGCTCTGGACCTTTGCCGGGGCACGGTTGATCTCATCCGCCAGCACGAAGTTGGCAAAGATCGGTCCTTTACGCACCACAAACTCGTGTTTCTGCTGATTGTAGATCATCGTTCCGATGACGTCCGCAGGCAACAAGTCGGGCGTAAACTGTATCCGACTGAATTTCGCGTGGATGGCCTGCGACAATGACTTAATGCTCAATGTCTTGGCAAGACCCGGGACGCCCTCCAGCAGGACGTGGCCGTTGCTCAGGAGACCGATGAGCAGGCGGTCGAGCATATGGTGCTGACCGATAATGACACGGCCGACCTCATCCCTAAGCCTGTCGATAAAGGCGGCCTGGTATTGGATCTTATTGTTTAGCTGTCTGATATCTTCTGCTGTATAAAGCATATTTCTGATAATTATGGCTTATCTGGTGAAACACACTGGACTAATCCAGCTAGGGGTTAAAAATAAGAATTTTTATGAGGCAAGTAGCTTGCCAATTTTATGAGTCCCCCAATAGTCTGTCCCGAACAAGTTTTTAATATAAATTTAATTATATATATAAGCAATAATTATGCGTCTATAGACGTTTGCTCATTTAAACCGGACAACCTTTCTTTCAGTCCAACCGTAACCTTAGTGAGAATGCCTATTAAATTGACCATATTCTCTCTCCTGGCCGGATCATTGGTGACCGGAGCGTTGCTGGCGGGATCGCTTCTGACAGGATCATTGCTGGCCGGTTGTTCGGACAAGAACCCATCCGGGAAAGATCTTGACCTGCTGACGGCAAATCCATGGAAATACGAGAAGGCTGGCTTCGACTCCAACGATGACGGCATTTTTGACGCGCTTGATCCTCGTATCGCTGGCAGCGAAAAGGAAAACATGGTCATCTTCCGCAAAGACGGCACCGGCTATTCCCAGCTGGAATCAAAGAAAGACGGCTTCCCCTTCATGTGGGCCTTTCAAAATCACGACAGCACTATTTATTTTCAGGATCAATACTACAAGATCCGGACACTTACACAACACCGGCTCGAGATATATGCAGACCAAAAGCTTGGCACATCGAACACCAGATACGTGATCGTGCTGAGCCGCTAACCGCCCCTGTCCCCCTCCTACGATAAATATTTTCCAACGATCGGCATGCGCCGTCCCACGCCAAACGCCTTGCAGCTGACCCTTATGATCGGGCAGAACTGGTTTCGCTTATATTCGCTGGTATTCACAAGGCGCAGTATCCGTCTCACCACCGCCTCGTCGATGCCCATCGCAACGATCTCCTTTGGTCCCTGTCTTCTTTCGATGTATTGATAGAGCACCTTGTCCAGCACATCGTAATCGGGCAGGCTGTCGCTGTCCTTCTGGCCGGGGCGGAGCTCCGCGGAAGGCGCCTTCTCGAGAATATTGGCGGGGATGACCTCGCCCTGGCGATTGATATAACGGGCCAGCGCATATACCTGTCCTTTATAGACATCGCCCAGCACGCTGAGACCGCCGGCCATATCGCCATACAACGTGCCGTAGCCCGTAGACAGCTCGCTCTTATTGGAGGTATTCAGCATGACATAGCCAAACTTATTGGCGAGCCCCATCACGATATTCCCGCGGGTGCGGCTCTGAAGGTTCTCTTCGGCAAGTCCGAATGGCATATCCTTGAATACCGGAGCAAGCGTATGTATCAGCGCGTCATATACCTCGCGGATAGGAATGATATCGTATGGATTGCCCAGGTTGCGCGACAGCTGCTCTGCATCACTGACGGAATGCGAGGTCGAGAATTCGGAAGGCAGTAATATAGCTCGCACATTCTCGCGACCCAGCGCTTCGCACGCCAGGGCAAGGGTCACAGCGCTGTCGATGCCACCGCTACTGGCGATGATGGCCTTCGCAAAGCCCATCTTGGAGAAATAGTCGCGGATGCCGAGAATAAGCGCATTGTATATCTGGGCGATATTGTCTTCGCGGGTGAGATAGCCGAGTATCCTGTCCGGGTCCGTAACGCGGGAGACGCGCATGTCCTTGTCGAAGATATCCGCAGGACGGTCGGGGTGACCCGTCGTGAGCGTCGTGGGTTGGGGCGCAGCCTGGGTCGTCGTCCCTGCGCTATGCATAGACGCCTCTTCATCCTCGTCCGGCTTATTGTGCCCGACGGCTATCGAAAGGCCCGGTAGCAGCTCTTCGTATAAAGGTGGCACGGGATGCGGCAGGTCAACTACGGCAAAGTCTTCTTCAAAATACTTCATCTCCTTTACCAGGTTGCCATGGCTGTCATAGACGACAGTCCCGCCGTCAAAGACGATCTCCGTCTGGGATCCCACTGCATTACAATAGTACATCGGCAGCCGGTATTTCAGCACGTTCTGGCGAACGACCTCTTTCCGGTCGTCGTCGTGGTCGTAGTCGAAAGGAGAGGCGGAGATATTGATCATCACGTCGGGATGCTGCTTCATCAGCTGGTCCATCGGACAGACGCGGTACAGCGGGTTGTCGCCTAAATTCCAGATGTCTTCGCAGATCGTGAGAGCAATCTTCTTGCCTTTGAAAGGGATGACCTGCCACTGCCAGGCGGGCTCGAAGTACCGGTATTCGTCAAACACGTCGTACGTAGGCAGACAGGTCTTGTGCGCGACGCCTTTTATCTCCTTTTCATAGAGGAGCCAGGCGGCGTTGAAAAGGTCTTTTCCCTCTTTCGCAGCATTGCGCGCGGGCCCGCCGACGATGACCCCGATGGTATCCGCATGCTCGCGGATGCGGTCGATGGCGGTGTAACACTGTGCGATAAAATCTTCGAACTCAAGAAAGTCCCTTGGGGGGTAGCCGCAGACGCATAATTCAGAAAAGACGACCAGGTCGGCTCCTGCGTCTTTTGCCTGACGAATGCCTTCGAGTATCTTGCGGGTGTTCTCTTCGAAATTGCCGACATGATAATTCTGTTGGGCCAGTGCGATCTTCATGAATGTAAAGTTACGTTAAATACGGATCTTTGGGCTAGAGGCCATACAATCCACTGACCTGTTTGCCGTTATACGAATGCAATGAAATATTTAGCGCTATTCGCCCTCCTCTTCGTCTTTGCCGCCTGTGGCAACAGGAATGGCCGTCCCGATCTGGGGTCCGTCACCGTGGGAGACGTCCGCATCGAACGTTACGACACCGCCTTCTTTTCGCTGGACACCAACAATATCGTCCCCGGTCTCTATCGTCTAAGCCGGCAGTACCCTTGGTTTACGGGTGATTTTGTCGGTAATATCCTGGGGGCCGGTCCGCTGTCCGACACAAGTCATACGGCGTTTGCAGCGTCCCGTCAATTCCTCACCACCTATCTTCCCGTCAGGGACTCGATCGAAGCTCGCTATAAGGACCTGGGCTGGCTGGAAAAAGAGCTCAAGCTGGGATTCAAATACATAAAATATTATTTCCCGCAGTACCGCCTGCCCGAAAAGACGGTGGCATTTATCGGTCCGTTTGACGGCCCCGGCATCGCCTTGACTGCACACGCACTTGCCATCGGCCTGCAATCCTATGCCGGGCGGAATTTCTCCTACTATCTTTCACCGCAGGGACAGGATATGTATCCTCAGTATATCTCGAGAAAATTCGAGCCGGAGTATATCACAGTCAACTGTCTGCGCAATCTGTCGGAAGACGTATGTCCGGATAGCAGCGATGGCCGGCCATTGATCGAACAGATGATCGTCAAGGGCCGTTATTGGTGGCTGGGCGGCAAGCTGCAGCCCGATGCGCCGGATAGCATCGTCACCGGCTATACACAGGCACAGCTGCAGTGGTGCTCCGCCAATGAAGTCAGCATCTGGGGCTATTTCTTACAGAACGACCTCTACACGGCCGACCCGGATATTATCAAGAACTATATCGGCGAGAATCCAAAGACGCTGGGGATGCCCGAAGCGTCGCCGGGGAATATCGGGACCTGGGTGGGCTGGCAGATCGTGAAGAAATACGCGGACATGCATAAGGACATGCCCGTGGCCGAGCTGATGCACGTACCCGCAAGAGTCATCTTTGACGAGGCGAAATACAAACCAAAATAACCGGGCGCCCGCGCCCCGCCAGTGCAGCTCTACCCCTTAATCCTTTCCTTCAACAGCTTGCGCGCCTCTTGTATCTCGGTTATATCCTTGAACGAGTCCTTGGGGATCAGAAAGAACGACCGGGCATTGAAATAAACATGAAAGAAATAGGCCGTCTCCTTGAATCCGCTAAAATCATCCCAACCCCACAACTGGCTGCCTTTCTTTGTCTGCAGGAGTATGCCCTTGTCCTCAAGCGTCAGCGTAAACGTATCCTGAAATGTAGCAGACCTTTTATATATGCTCAGCGGCAGGATGCGCCGGATGGCGATCCACAGCACGACCCAGAGTAAGGAGAAGATGAGAAATGGCAACGGCTGTATCCTCTTGAGGTAGAACAGGACGGCGGAAAGTATCGCAAAAACGTTGATAATGATAGCCATGATCCTTATCTCAGGCCTCCCGAAAAAATGTCCCCGCAGCCCATCAAGCACCTGCTTCTTGTCGTAGCCAAATTGAATAGTCATTAGGGCGAAAATAGCTAAAAAAGCCACCTGCATTGCAGATGGCCCAAAAATTAAGTTTGCCCTAAACCTCTATTTTGTAGGTCATTGACTAGCGAACGTCGCGGCAATGACCGTAGTGATGGCTGGCTGCTTCTCCGGGAGTAACACTATGACTGCAAGAGAATAAAGAGATCGAAGTAAGAATTACAATTGCTGCTACCAGGATACGTTTCATGTTGTTTTTCATTTTTAGGGTTATATGGATATCAACGACAAAAACCTTATTAAATTATTTCGAGGGATCGTATAAGTGTTATCCCGGTAAATACTTACGAAAGATACTGCAGGCGGACCGCAAAAAATAACCATATTTTCTGCCACAGGATAGCAAACGGACAATTTCCCTGCCAAAACCTCCGTCAGCGGCAATTTATTGGTTATAAAACATTTACCCTTTCCAAAAAACTCCCCCGTCAACACCCCCCCAAAAAAAATTCCCCCATCAACATGGGGGAACTGAATTATGGTTAATACCGTCCGTGAATGAACAATTTATGATCAGCTGCAGCCCATGCTGTTGCCACAGTTGAGGCATTTGTAGCAGGTGCCGCTGCGGATAGTGATATGGCCGCAGGTATTGCAGGCCGGGGCGTCGCTTTGCATGCTGCGCGCCGCCGCATTCACTGCGTCCAGTCCGTTATCCGACCGATGGAGTGAAGTGGCCGCCGCCGCGCGCGCCGCCCTGGAATTGGCCGGGGCCGGTGCCTGAGCACCATTGACGCCGCCAGCCTTGGCGACGATACGTACGTCGCTGAGCTCGGGGCCTTTTCTTTCTGATTCAGCCGGCATATCCCAGTCATCGTTGCCCGTATTGCCGACTTCCGGCCGGTCGAGTACGTGCACAAGGTCCGTGCGGTTGAGATATTCATAAGCCAGCGACCGGAAGATGAAGTCTACGATCGAGGTCGTGCTCTTGATATTCGGGTGGTCTACCATCCCACTCGGCTCAAATCGGGTGAACACGAATTTCTCCACGAACTCTTCCAGCGGCACGCCATATTGCAGACCGATGGAGATAGAGATCGCAAAACAGTTGAGCATGCTCCTCATCGTAGCCCCTTCCTTGGCCATATCGATGAAGATCTCTCCTACCGTGCCGTCGCTATACTCACCCGTACGCAGGAATATCGCCTGGCCGTTGATCTTCGCCTTCTGCGTAAAGCCGCGGCGTTTGGCAGGCAGCGTACGGCGTTCGACGATGGTCGCCAGGGCGCGTTTGAGCTTGGTGTCAGGCGATGCCTGCACGCGTTTTTGAACTTCTTCGAGAAGCTCGTGCACGGTCAGCTTGCTGAGGTCGACGATATGCGTCTCAGCGACGGGCGACGGTGCAGCCTCCAATGCGGGCGCTGCGGCTTCCTTCTCTGCTTCGGTTTCTTTCTTCTTCTTGTCGGATTTGGTGCTGAGAGGCTGGGATAGCTTAGAGCCGTCGCGATAAAGCGCGCAGGCCTTCAGCGCCAGCTGCCAGCTGAGCATATAGGCATCGGCGATCTCTTCGACCGTAGCCTCATTGGGGAGGTTGATCGTCTTGGAGATGGCCCCGCTTATAAAAGGCTGTGTGGCGCCCATCATCCGGATATGGCCGTGGGCGTGGATATAGCGCTGTCCTTTCTTACCGCATTTGTTGGCGCAGTCGAAGACGGCGAGATGCTCTTCCTTCAGGAAAGGAGCGCCTTCGACAGTCATCGTACCACAGACATAGTCATTCGCAGCCTCGATCTCTTCGTCGGAGAAGCCCAGCGCTTCGAGCAGGCTCCATTCGAAATTGTAGTACTGGGATGGCTTGAAGCCCAGTCGCTGCAGACACTCTTCGCCCAGCGTGTAAACGTTGAAAACAAAGCCGATCTCGAAGGCAGAGCCGACAGCAGCGTCCAGCTTCCTGATCTCCTCCGCAATAAATCCTTTCTCGCTCAGCGTCTGGTGATTGATATGGGGCGCACCCGCAAATGTCGCCGACCCAACTGCATATTTGACGATGGTGTCGATCTGCTTGTCGCTATAGCCCAGATTCTTCAGGGCCGTCGGAACCGACTGATTGATGATCTTGAAATAGCCGCCGCCGGAAAGCTTCTTGAACTTGACAAGGGCAAAATCGGGCTCAACGCCGGTGGTATCGCAGTCCATTACCAGGCCGATCGTGCCGGTGGGCGCGATAACAGTAGCCTGCGCATTCCGGTAGCCATACTTCTCGCCCAGCTGTACCGCCTCATCCCAGGCCTTGGTAGCGGCCTTCAGCATGTAGTCGGGGCAGTATTTCGCCTTGAGGCCCTGGGGCTTTATCTCCAGACCTTCGTATTCGTCGGCGTCATAGGCAGCCAGGCGATGGTTGCGCATGACGCGGAGCATGCTTTCTCTGTTATCCTCATAGCGGGGGAAAGCGCCGAGAACGGCCGCCATTTCCGCAGAGGTCTTATAGGCGATGCCCGTCATGATCGCGGTGATAGCGCCTGCAATGCCGCGGGCCTCTTCGCTGTCATAGGGGATGCCCATGATCATCAGCATCGATCCGAGGTTGGCATAGCCCAGACCCAGAGTGCGGTAGTCATAGGAAAGCTGAGCTACTTCCCTGGAAGGGAACTGCGCCATCAGAACCGATACTTCAAGCACCGTAGTCCAGAGACGGGTCATATATTCAAAGCTCTCGACATCAAAAGTGTTGGTCTTCTCGTCATAGAATCGGCGAAGGTTGAACGAAGCCAGGTTACAGGCCGTATTGTCGAGGAACATGTACTCCGAGCAGGGATTGGAGGCCCGGATGGGTCCGCCTGCAGGGCAGGTATGCCACTCGTTGATCGTGGTATCGTATTGCGTACCGGGATCGGCGCAACGCCAGGCCGCATAGGAGATCTGGTTCCAAACCTCACGGGCGGGGAGACGTTTCATGATCCGGCCGTCGTGGCGGGCCGTGAGTTCCCAGTCCTCATCGTTCTCGAGCTTGTGGAAAAAGCTGTTGGGGATGCGGATGGAGTTGTTGGAGTTCTGGCCGCTGACCGTCTTATAAGCTTCTCCCTCATAGTCGCTCGGATAGCCGGCCGCAATAAGAGCGCCGACCTTTTTTTCTTCCTCCACTTTCCAGTTGATGAACTCCATTACTTCGGGGTGGTCGAGGTCAAGACAGACCATTTTAGCGGCGCGGCGAGTAGTGCCTCCGGACTTAATAGCGCCCGCGGCACGGTCGCCGATCTTCAGGAAGCTCATGAGCCCGCTGGAAGTTCCGCCACCGCTGAGCTTTTCGCCCTCGCCGCGGATATGGGAGAAGTTGGTGCCAACACCGGAACCATATTTAAAGATGCGGGCTTCGCGGACCCAGAGGTCCATGAGACCGCCTTCATTGACGAGATCGTCCTCAACGCTGAGGATAAAACAGGCATGAGGCTGGGGACGTTCGTAGGCAGAAGTGGACTTCTTCAGAACGCCATCATTGGCGTCCACGAAATAGTGCCCCTGGGGCTTGCCGGTGATGCCATAGCTTTCGTGCAGGCCGGTGTTGAACCATTGGGGAGAGTTGGGCACGCAGGCCTGGTCAAGAATGCTGTATACCAGCTCTTCATAAAAGACCTGTGCGTCATTTTCCGAAGCGAAATAGCCATAGCGTTCACCCCATACCCGCCAGCAGTTCGCCATACGGTGCGCGACCTGCCTGACCGAGGTCTCCCGACCCAGGGAGCCATCCGGCTGAGGAACGCCGGCTTTGCGGAAATATTTCTGGGCAAGAATATCAGTAGCAATCTGGGACCATCCCGACGGAACTTCGACATTATTCATTTCGAACACAACCTCCCCGCTGGGGTTACGGATCACCGAACTCCGATAGTCGTAGGTAAACTGATCGAACACATTGACGTCGTCCTTCGTAAAGCGGCGGGAGAATTGCAAGCCCTTCACAGATTGCTTTTTCGTTGCCATATTCAGGTCCTTAATTAGTTGAAAAAAATGATTTTTGTAAAATAGTTTTGCGGCGGGTCGGTGGTTAACGAAAGTATTTTTTCATTTTCATATTTCCATCCCGGTTTTTTCCACCGGGTGTGCACAATCCGGTGTTAATTTCTGCCAGTCCGCGTCTGTCGCGGGGTATCTCTTTTTTGAACCGGTTCGGGTAAATTATTTATGCACAACCAAAGGTCTAAGTTACCCAGATACCCCTATCCAATAACACCAATTTTACCAAAACGTTTAGACTTAATTCCTTCTCTTTGGGTATGCTAACCAAATACACCAAATTGCTGATTATCAGCACGTTACTTTTTTCAGCGCTCGCAAGCCCCGCCTTTTCTCAGACCCAGTTCGCCGGCTGGGTGGGAACCTTCCAGAATTATAAGCTTTCTCCCCGGACAGGATTCTATTTCGACGCCCAATGGCGCTCTACAGACCAGGTCAGACAGATGCACGCGCTGTTATTACGACCGGGTCTCAACCTCTATTTTACACCCACATTTATCGGTACAGTTGGCTATGCTTATATTCCTCAGCAGCGCATATCCGGCGGCGTGGAAGGCTATCTTCCCGAACACCGTGTCTGGGAACAGCTGCTGTATACGCATCCGGTAAAGTTGCACCACCATGAAGTGGCTAAGCTCACGCACCGTCTCCGGCTCGAGCAGCGCTATCTGCCTAGGCACCATCCCGAGAACGGCCAGCTGGTCCGCGACGGACACCGCAATGCCCACCGCCTCCGCTATTTTGCACGCGGCATCGCTCCGCTGGCGCCGACTGGAGGCAGCTTCGACAAAGGCTGGTTCGCGGCGCTGCAGAACGAGATATTCCTCAACCTGGGTGACGCCTCCGCCGTCAACGGCAAGGTCTTCGACCAGAACCGGGCCTATGTCGCCGCAGGCTACCGCATGTGCAAACAGTTCGACGTCGAACTGGGCTATATGAACCAGTATATCAACGGAGCCGGGTCCAGCTCTACCAACAACCATATCGTACAGCTGGCCACATATGTAAGATTGTAAACCGCAGAACCGCGCAACAGACGAGTCTCCGGGGAACCGCGCAACAGATGAGTCTCCGGGGAACCGATCAGCCGCCTGTTCAAAGTCCAGCCGATGGCGTATGATCCCCGGGATGTGAGTGTTGTCCTGGCGGGATAACAATATCGTTCTGTTCGGTATGTTTCTTCAGCCAGGTGGCCACAAAAGGACAGTAGACCTTGACCCTCATATTATGCGCACGGGCATAGTTAAACGCATGGGCCGCCAGCGCCGAAGCAATGCCCTTGCCGCCTAACTTGTCCGGCACTTCGGTATGCATGAGAACGATATTCCCATCTTTTATACGATACTCGAGATAGGCCCGTTCGTCGTCCAGCCATATCTCGAATTGTTGGTTCTGCTGGTTGTCTTTAACAGTCAAAGGTTCCATTCCTGGGAATTTGTCCGCAACTTAGCGAATAATCGTTTATATGCATTATTTTGCCCTGATAACAATTGTCCCTTAAAAAAGCCGAAAAGTTTTCGCATTTTTGCATAACCCAACGGCTACAGCGAATGAAGCAATTTATTTATGAATCACTGCTGACGAAAAAGAGAAAGGGGCAGAAATCTTTCGCCGTATTGATCGATCCGGACAATGTGAATGCGAAGAAATTGGAGGAGCTGACAAGTCTGGCCGTCAGCGCGGAGGTAGACTATTTGCTCGTTGGGGGAAGCCTCGTCATCTCCAACCATCTCGACGAGGTCGTTCAGCATATCCGCAGCCATTGCAGCATCCCTGTCATTCTTTTCCCGGGCACGCCATCCCAGGTATCCCGCTATGCCGATGGACTTCTATATCTCTCTCTTATCTCGGGTCGCAACCCTGAGTTGCTCATCGGACAGCACGTCATCTCTGCCCCGGCCGTAAGAAAGAGCGGGCTTGAGATCATTTCCACAGGCTATATGGTCATCGACGGAGGCGCCCCGACCACCGTCTCTTATATAAGCAATGCCTCGCCCATCCCTGCCGACAAGAACGAGATCGCGCTTTGCACAGCGATGGCCGGAGAAATGCTCGGGATGAAGCTCATCTATATGGACGCCGGCAGCGGTGCCCGCCACCCCATCCGCGAAGAAATGATCGCCGCCGTCGCCAGCCACATCGAAGTTCCGCTGGTCGTTGGAGGCGGGATCCGCGAACCGGAAAAAGCCTACCTCAACTGCAAGGCCGGCGCCGACGTCATCGTCGTCGGCAACGCCATCGAAAAAGATGCTTCACTCATCCGCGAAATGGCCGCCGCCGTACACTCGGTTCCCCTACTCCATCCTTAAGCTTTCCACCGGATTGGTCCGGGCAGTCCGGGTAATTTTCAGCCCCGTCACCGCCAGCGCCAGCCCCCGGCACCTTCCGGATACCGACCTCTTTCGTACGCCGCATAGCGATAAGCGCCACCAACCCATATAGGCCGAGACCGGAGATGAATAGAGCCGGGGCAGATTTCGCGGATCGGTTCGGACGAGCGCGGCAATTTCCGGATTCTGGTTATAGACAAGCGCCATCGGCTCGATATGGACAGTCCCAGGACGTTGATCAGGGAAAAACCTATTTGCTGCAGCAGGCGGCGAAAGGCATATTTGAGGTGGTAGAGCTTCCTGGTAAGATGCCGTTGACCGGGGCCCCGCTGCGCGGAGAGAAGAGGCTCCGGGTCGTCCAATCCCCGGTCCCAAACCAGGCCAAAACGGTGGGACATTGTAAATCAAGCCATTACACTCGCACCCGCCTACCGACCCCCTATAAATTTTACATAAAATTTAATTATAAAGCTGAAATGATCTTAAAAATTGTCTTTCTTTGCGTTGTAAAAATATTTACAACAATTTCATCAACTCTGAAATGAAAAAAAACTCACCCATATCACGTTTCCTTGTGATATTGCACGCCTTCAATAAGCGTGGGTTTTTTGCTGCGCCCTTGAGCACAGTTTTTTCCCTTCGCCCGATTCCCTTTTGGGTGCGACGTTGATACTTTTCTTATACACCGACCGCTGTCGTAGACGGAACAATCCTTTGTCCGGCCACTGATCATTTCACATCCAGAAATGGACACGTATTCACCATTAAGAGCGTTTTTTTAGAACATGGAACAACAACAATTTCAGATAATCATCGCTAACGAGTCTCACCAGGATTTCGCCCAGATCATCGTCGATGAGATGGAATCTTCGGCAAAAGCACGGGGTACGGGTATTGCCAAACGGAGTCCCGACTACATCAAGGACAAAATGCGCGAAGGCAAGGCCGTGATCGCCTTTACCCAGGACGGAATCTGGGCCGGTTTCTGCTATATCGAGACCTGGAGCCACGGAGAGTATGTCGCCAATTCGGGACTTATCGTCTCCCCCGTCTTCCGCAAGAGCGGGCTGGCCAAACAGATCAAACGGAAGATATTCGAGCTGAGCCGTAAGACGTATCCCGAATCCAAGATATTCGGCCTGACCACCGGCCTCGCCGTTATGAAGATCAACTCCGAGCTGGGCTACGAACCCGTCACCTACTCCGAGCTGACCCAGGACGACGCCTTCTGGGCAGGCTGCAAAAGCTGTGTCAACTACGAGATACTGATGAGCAAAGAGCGGAAGAACTGCATGTGCACCGCCATGCTCTACGATCCCAAGGACCACTACGAGCCCGAGGAGACCACCCAGGACTTCAAAAAACACTCCAAGCTGTACGAGCGATTCATGCGCATCAAGCAGTGGAAGCTGCTGGCGCCTTTCGTCAAGCACCACCCGGAACCCCACGAGACCGCATCCAAAGGCGGCGGTGGCAACGGCGTCCGTCACAGATCGTTCTTCCATTTTTTTAATTTCTAAACAACCATCTATTGGTCATGAGCAATAAAGTCGTATTAGCATACAGCGGCGGATTGGACACTACCTATTGTGCGGTTTATCTGAAGAAAGTAAAGGGTCTTGAAATACATGCTTTGACGGTCAACACCGGGGGATTCACAAAAGAAGAGGTCGACCAGATCGCCTCCCGCGCCAAAAGCCTGGGCGTGGCGTCCTTCGAGTGCGTCGACGTAACCAAAGAATACTACGAGAGCTGTATCAAATATCTCGTCTTCGGCAACGTGCTGAAGAATGCAACCTACCCATTGAGCGTCTCCGCCGAGCGGATGGTGCAGGCCATCGCCGTCGCCAACCACGTCAAAAAAGTCGGGGCCTCGGCCGTCGCCCACGGCAGCACCGGTGCGGGCAACGACCAGGTGCGTTTCGACATGGTCTTCCAGAGCATGCTTCCCGGCGTAGAGATCATCACTCCCATCCGCGACATGAAGCTCAGCCGCGAACAGGAGATCGCCTTCCTGAAAGAGAATGGCGTCGAAATGAACGCCGAGAAAGCTAAATACAGCATCAACAAAGGGCTCTGGGGTACCTCAGTCGGCGGGAAAGAGACCCTGACCTCCAAAGAATACCTGCCCGAAGAAGCCTGGCCCACGCCCGTCACGGCGACCGGCACCCGGCAGGTCGAGCTGCAGTTCGAAAGAGGTGAGCTGAAAGGCGTCGACGGCAAGCATTTCGACAATCCCGTGGAAGCCATCCAGCTGCTGCAATCCATCGCTCAGCCCTATGGCGTAGGCCGCGACATCCACGTCGGCGATACCATCATCGGCATCAAAGGCCGCGTCGGGTTCGAAGCCGCAGCCCCCATCATCATTATCAAGGCACACCACCTTCTTGAAAAACATACACTAACCAAGTGGCAGCTCTACTGGAAAGACCAGCTGAGCAGCTGGTACGGCAACTGGCTGCACGAAGGCCAGATGCTCGACCCCACGATGCGCAACATCGAAAAATTCCTGGAAGACACACAGGCTACCGTCAGCGGCAAGGTATTTGTCACGCTGCAACCCTACCGTTATACCGTGACCGGCATCGAAAGCGCCCACGACCTGATGAGCAGCAAATTCGGTAGCTACGGGGAAATGAACAAGGGTTTCTCCGGCGACGACGTAAAAGGATTCGCGCGCATCTTCGGCAACCAGACATCGATCTTCCATAAGGTTAACGACGAGACTAAACCAGCAGGTTCGGCAGACTCCATTGAAGGTCAATTATCCAAGTCTGCCAAACGAAGTTCGACAGACTCCAATGAAGATCATTTATCCAAGTCTGTCAAATGACCCCGGTAAGCCGGCAGCACCCCCTGAAACATTATATATGGGGTGCAGGCTGCGACGGCTGGAATATGGTGGATCAGCCCGGTCTTTCGGTCAAGCTCGAGAAGATGCCGCCGCATACCTCGGAAGAGATGCACTATCACGAAAAGGCGCGGCAGTTCTTCTTTATCTTAAAAGGGACCGCAACGTTCGAGACCGGCGAGGGCATCACGACGGTCAACGCGCAGCAGGGCCTCGAGATACCACCATTGCTTCGTCATAGGATAATTAACGATACAGAAGAAGACCTGGAATTTATTCTGTCATCCCAGCCCTCAACGGCCGGGGACAGAGTGAACATTTCAAACGAAAATATATGAGACAAGTAAGAGCAGGCATTATTGGTGGAGCAGGATATGCAGGCGGAGAGATGATCCGGCTGCTGGTCAACCACCCCGGCGTGGATATCCGTTTCATTCACAGCAAGAGCAATGCAGGTAAGCATGTCTACGAGGTACACGAAGACCTCCTCGGCGATACCGATCTGAAATTCGACGCAGAATGGAACAGCGACGTCGACGTCGTGTTCCTCTGCCTGGGACATGGAGAAGCAAAGAAATTCCTCGACGAGTCCGGCACCAGCCTGGACGGCGTCCTGATCATCGACCTGTCACAGGACTATCGCCTGCACGGCGGGGGCGAGCGGCCGAAGATAGGCGAACATAGTTTTGTCTACGGCCTCCCCGAGCTCAACCGCGAAGAGATACGCCAGGCCAACGCCATCGCCAACCCGGGATGTTTCGCCACGGCCATACAGCTCGGACTGCTGCCGCTGGCCAAGGCCGGCCTGCTGACCGACGTCTACAGCACAGGGATCACAGGCTCTACCGGCGCCGGCCAGTCGCTCTCCTCGACGGGACACTTCTCCTGGAGGGCCAACAATATCCAGGCGTACAAGACCCTGACGCACCAGCACATGAAAGAAGTAGGGCAGTCGCTCCAGCAGCTGCAGGGCTCCGTCGCCGCCATACACTTCACTCCGTGGAGGGGAGACTTTACCCGCGGCATCTTCATCTCTTCGCAGCTGAAGTGCGAAAAGACACCCGAAGAAGTGCTGGCGCTCTACGAAGATTTTTACAAGGGCCATCCCTTCACCATCGTCACTAACAAGCCGATCGCGCTCAAACAAGTGGTCAATACCAACAAATGCCTGATCCAGGTGGAGCAGGTAGGACATCAGCTGGTAGTCCACTCCGCTATAGATAATCTGCTGAAAGGCGCCTCAGGGCAGGCTGTTCAGAATATGAACCTGCTTTTTGGCTTTGAGGAAACAACAGGGCTGCACCTCAAGGCGAACGCATTTTAAACCGGCCGCGCCGGCTTCGCCGGCATCGGTCACAAAAGAAAGTATCATGAATTTATTCGATGTTTACCCGCTGAACGACATAACCATTGTTAAAGCCAAGGGATCCTATGTATGGGACGGCGAAGGACAGCAATACCTCGACCTCTATGGAGGCCATGCCGTCATCTCCATCGGACATACCCATCCGCACTATGTGCAGCGGGTCACCGAGCAGCTCCACAAAGTTGGCTTTTACTCCAACTCCGTCCATATCCCCTTACAGGAAGAGCTGGCTGTCAAGCTGGGGAAAGTTTCCGGAAAGCCCGACTACCAGCTGTTCATGTGCAACTCCGGAGCTGAGGCCAACGAGAATGCCCTGAAGCTGGCTTCCTTCCACAACGGCCGCAAGAAAGTCATCGCCTTCTCGAAATCCTTTCATGGCCGGACCTCTCTGGCCGTAGCCGCCACGGACAATCCCGCGATCGTCGCACCCGTCAACCAGACCGACAACGTGATATTCCTGCCCTTTAACGACGAAGAGGCGCTGGAAGAATGTTTTAAGAAACAGGGCGACGAGATATCCTCCGTCATTGTTGAGGGTATCCAGGGCGTAGGAGGGATCCGCGAGGCTTCCGTTTCCTTCCTGCAGACCATCAGCAGACTTTGTCAGCAGCATAACGCCGTGTTCATTGCAGACAGCGTCCAGTGCGGATACGGCCGCAGCGGAAAATTCTTCTCCCACGACCACGCCGGCGTCGACGCCGATATATATACTATGGCCAAAGGCATGGGCAATGGCTTCCCCGTAGCAGGGATCATCATCGCCCCGCATATCAAGCCCAAATACGGGATGCTGGGCACAACCTTCGGTGGCAATCACCTCGCATGCGCCGCCGCCCTGGCCGTGCTGGAAGTCATCGAACAGGAAAACCTCATCTCCAACGCCGCAGAAACTGGTAATTACCTCATGGCCCAGCTAAAGAAAATTCGCCAGCTGCAAAAGGTCAGGGGCAAGGGGCTGATGATCGGCTTTGACCTGCCCGAAAACCTGAAAGACCTGCGGAAGAATCTGCTGAACGAACAGCGGATTTTCACGGGAGAGGCAAAGCCCAACGTCATCCGGCTGCTGCCCTCGCTGGCCCTGAGGAAGAAGGACGCGGACCAGTTCCTGGAGGCGCTGCAGGAAGAGATACACATGATGGAATCTGCAGCAAAAGCTGTCAAATAAAATAACACCATGAAAAATTTTATTTCCGCTTACGACGTAAAAGACATCGACGGACTGGTTCAATCGGCGCTGGCCTACAAGACCAACCCTTTCAAAGACAAAACGCTCGGTACCAACAAGCGCATCGGCATGCTTTTCCTCAACCCCAGCATGCGTACCCGTCTTTCGACGCAGATCGCGGCACAGAACCTCGGCGCAGAACCCATCGTCTTTAACGTGGACAAGGAAGGCTGGGCCCTCGAGTTCGAAGAAGAGGCCATCATGAGCGGAAATAAGGTCGAGCACGTAAAGGACGCGGCTCCCATCATGGGTAATTATTTCGACATCCTCTGCATCCGCACCTTCCCTTCCCTGAAGAATAAGGAAGAGGACTACAGCGAGCTTTATATCAACCAGTTCATCAAATATTCGGGGATACCGGTGGTGAGCCTCGAGAGCGGTACCTTACATCCACTGCAGAGCCTCACCGATATCATCACGATCAACGAAGCAGGCTTTCCCAGTGGCCGCAAACCTAAAATTGTTTTGACGTGGGCCCCTCACGTCAAGGCGCTGCCGCAGGCAGTGCCCAACAGTTTCGCCCAATGGGTCAACGCCTGGGGAAAAGCAGACTTCGTCATCACCCATCCGGAAGACTACGAGCTCGACCCAAAATTCACCGAAGGGGCCACGATCACGCACGACCAGGATGCTGCGCTGAAAGACGCCGACTTTATCTACGTCAAGAACTGGAGCACCTACAACGACTACGGCAAGATATACACCAACGACCCCGAGTGGATGATGACCAATGACAAGCTCAAACCAACCAACAACGCAAAGGTCATGCACTGTCTGCCGGTACGCCGCAATGTAGAGCTCAGCGATGAGATACTCGACGGCCCCAACAGCGTCGTCACCCAGGAGGCCTCCAACAGAGTATGGGCAGCGCAGGCCGTACTGGCCGAGATCCTGCGCAGCAACAAAAAATAACTATGCAGGTTTCGATAATAAAAATAGGCGGCAATATCATCGACGACGAGTCAAGGCTCGCCGCCTTTCTCGATACATTCGCAGCCGTGCCCGGTAAGAAAGTCCTTGTTCATGGCGGCGGTAAGCTGGCTACTAAGGTCGCAGAAGGTCTCGGCGTACAGCAGCAAATGGTCGACGGCCGTCGCATCACCGACGCCGAAACGCTGAAGATCGTGACCATGGTCTATTCCGGGACCATCAACAAAAATATCGTCGCGGGCTTACAGGCCCGTGGTTGCGATGCCATTGGGCTTACCGGCGCCGACGGCAACGCGATCCTCTCTCATAAAAGGACCCACCCTACCATCGACTATGGCTATGTCGGGGACGTGGACATGGTCAACAGCAGCCTGCTGACCAGCCTTCTGCTGCTGGACAAGACCCTGGTCTTCGCCCCTATCACCCACGACGGAAAGGGGCAGCTCCTGAATACTAACGCAGACACCATCGCACAGGAGCTCGCCCGGGGACTCAGCTCCGGCTTTGAAGTGAGCCTGGTCTACTCTTTCGAAAAGAGCGGCGTGCTGCTGAATGCCGAAGACGAGTCTTCCGTCATCAGCCGCATCCATCCGGCATACTATGAGGAGCTAAAGGCCAGCGGCGCTATCTTTGCAGGTATGATACCCAAGCTCGACAACGCCTTCGCCGCCCTGCGCAGCGGGGTCGCAAGGGTGATCATCGGCAAGGCAGAAGAGCTGCCCAGCCTGCTAACCGGTGTCTCAGGAACAACTATAACGCATGCGTAAAGACAATATCCAGGCACTGACCTCCGACGCGACCGACCTGCTCCGGCAGCTGATCGCCACCCCTTCCTTCAGCAAGGAGGAAGACCAGACGGCTCAGATACTCGCCGACTGGCTGAGGTCAAGAAATATACCCGCGGAGCGGCTGCAGAACAACGTCTATGCCCGTAACAGGCACTTCGACACCGCAAAGCCCACCCTGTTGCTCAATTCCCACCACGATACGGTAAAGCCGAACAAGGCCTATACCCTGGACCCCTTCCAGCCCATAGAGAAGGACGGAAGGCTCTACGGCCTCGGCAGCAATGACGCCGGAGGCTGCCTGGTCTCGCTGATCGCCACCTTCCTCTACTTTTTTGAAGAGGAAGGCCTGTCCCATAACCTGGTACTGGCGGCCTCGGCAGAGGAAGAGATCTCCGGACACAACGGTATCGAGCTCCTGTTGCCCGTGCTGGGCAAGATCGACTGGGCCGTAGTAGGCGAGCCGACGAAGATGCAGCTGGCCGTGGCGGAGAAGGGGCTGCTGGTGCTCGACTGCGTAAGCCAGGGCAAGGCCGGACACGCGGCGCGCGAAGAAGGCGACAACGCCATCTATAAGGCGCTGCCGGACATCGAATGGTTCCGGAGCTTCCGGGCGCCAAAAGTTTCCAGCCTGCTGGGTCCCGTGAAGATGAGCGTCACCGTTATCGATACCGACAACCGGGCGCACAACGTCGTCCCTTCCCAGTGTCATTTTGTGGTGGACGTACGGGTGAACGAATTGTATACATTCGAAGAGCTGCTGGACATCATCCGCGATAACGTCAGCTGCGACGTTACGCCCCGGAGCCTCCGCATGCGTTCCTCGTCCATTCCGCAGGACCATCCAGTAGTGCTGTCCGGACTCGATCTGGGCAGAACATGCTATGGCAGCCCGACGACATCGGACAAGGCGCTGATGCCCTTCCCCGCCCTTAAGACAGGTCCCGGGGACTCGGCGCGCAGCCACACCGCCGACGAATTCATTTTTATAGAAGAGATCGGCGAAGGCATAAAAGGCTATATCGATCTGCTGACGCCCGTGCTGATGCAGCCGACGGCCAATAAGGTGAAAGAGTATATTGACTAAAGCATACAACTTACGTTTATGAGCGGTAACAAACTTTGGAGCAAAGAGAATACCAGTACATCTGCCCTGATCGAGACCTTCACAGTCGGAAGGGACAAGGAATTCGACGTGCTGCTTGCCGAATACGACGTGTTGGGCTCGCTGGCCCATACGGAGATGCTGGCAAAAGTTGGACTGCTTGATAAAGAAGACTTGAAGCTGATCCACGAAGGGCTGAATACCATTCTCGGCGAGATCAGGGGTGGTCATTTCGCCATCGCCAAAGACATAGAGGACGTCCACTCCCAGATCGAATGGATGTTGACCGAACGCATCGGCGAAGCCGGAAAAAAGATACACAGCGGACGCAGCCGCAATGACCAGGTCGCCGTAGACATCAAGCTCTACCTCCGTGCCCAGGTGCAGGCGGTAAAGGATGAAGTGAACGAGCTATTCCAGCTGCTGATTCAGCTGAGCGAACAATATAAAGACAAATTGCTCCCCGGCTACACACATCTTCAGATCGCTATGCCTTCTTCCTTCGGGCTATGGTTCGGCGCGTATGCTGAAAGCCTGATCGACGACCTGGAAGTCCTGGCAGCAGGCTGGCAGGTGACCAACAAGAACCCGCTGGGCAGTGGCGCTGGCTATGGCAGCAGCTTCCCGCTCGACAGAGAGATGACCACCCGTCTTTTGAATTTCCGTACGCTCAATTACAACTCCGTGTATGCGCAGATGAGCCGTGGCAAGACCGAGAAGATCGTCGCCATGGGCCTGGCTTCCGTCGCCGCCACGCTCAGCAAGCTGTCCATGGATTGTTGTCTGTATATCAACCAGAATTTTGGCTTTATCTCCTTCCCCTCCGAGCTTACCACGGGCAGCAGCATCATGCCGCACAAAAAGAATCCGGACGTTTTCGAGCTGATACGCGCCAAATGCAACCGCATACAGTCCACGCCGAACGAGCTCACCCTGCTCATCAACAATCTCCCCTCCGGCTATCACCGCGATATGCAGCTGACAAAGGAGATACTCTTCCCTGCGATAGAAGAGATCAAGGGCTGTCTGCAGATGGCAAGACTAATGCTTTCCAATATCCAGATCAGGGACGGCATTCTGGAAGACGCGAAATACAAATACCTCTTCAGCGTAGAGGCCGTCAACGACCTCGTCAACAAGGGCGTCCCCTTCCGCGAGGCCTACAAGCAGGTCGGTAACCAGATCGACAAGGGAGAATTCCACTACGACTACAAACAGCTGCACCATACCCACGAAGGCAGCATAGGAAACCTCTCGAATGACCACATCGCGGCGGAGATGGAGAAAGTACTGGCGAAATTTGAATAACCTGCCGGCTTTTTTTATTTATATTGTAGTACCAAAGCTGCTACGATATGAAATTGACCTTTGCCTCCGGCCTCTTCCCATCTCTCGCCCTTACCGTCCCGCTGCTTTCCGCCGCTACCGGCCTCTGCCCCCTGGGCACATATGCACAATCCGGCGACACCACTATAAAAACCAGGGCGATCGGCGATATCCAATCCCGTTACGATGAATACAAAAAAATAGCCCTTCAGATCTGGGACTATGCCGAAGTCGGCTACAAAGAAACGAAAAGCTCTGCCCTCCTGCAGAAAACCCTTACAGACAATGGCTTTACGGTAAAAGCTGGCGTAGCAGACATCCCCACCGCATTCGTCGCGACCTATGGATCGGGAAGCCCCGTCATCGGGATACTGGCCGAGTTCGACGCGCTGCCAGGCCTGGCGCAGCAGGCCGTCCCGGAAAAGACAGGCATTGAGGGAAAGAACGCCGGACATGGCTGCGGCCATCACCTGTTCGGGACCGCCTCCGTCGCTGCAGGAATTGAGCTGCGGCGCCTCATAGCAGAGAAGAAGCTCAGCGGCACGATCCGCGTCTATGGCTGCCCGGCAGAAGAAGGCGGGTCCGGAAAAGTATATATGGTCAGAGCAGGCCTCTTCAGCGACGTGGACGTCGTGATCCACTGGCATCCCGGCTCGGACAATGCCGTGACGCTGACCAGCGCGCTGGCGAATAAATCGGCCAAGTTCCGCTTTCACGGGCTTGCCGCGCACGCCGCGGCGGCGCCGGACAAAGGCCGGTCTGCGCTGGATGGCGTCGAAGCCATGGACTATATGGTCAACATGATGCGGGAACATATCCCCCAGGAAACCCGTATTCACTATGTGATCACCAACGGCGGCAAAGCCCCCAATGTTGTCCCCGACTTTGCCGAGGTCTATTATTATATCCGTCACCCGAAGAAGGAAGAGGTGGTCCGCATCTTTGACTGGGTGGTCAAGGCCGCAGAGGGCGCCGCGCTGGGTACGCAGACAAGCGTCGATTATGAGGTCATCGGTGGAACGCACGATCTGCTGCTGAATGCGACCCTGGCCTCGGACATGCAGCAAAATCTTCTGCGCGTAGGTGGCGTCGCCTACACACCTGCAGAGCTGCAGTTTGGGCATAAGATACAGGCCTCCTTTACCTTTACAGTTCCCGACATTGCGACAGCCGGCGTTATACAGCCATTGAAAGCAGAACAGGATGCCGGAGGCGGATCGACCGACGTGGGAGACGTCAGCTATGCCGTGCCTACCGTTGGGCTCAGGGCTGCTACCTGGGTGCCGGGGACTCCCGCGCATAGCTGGCAGGCTACCGCTTGTGGCGGGACGGATATCGGTACCAAGGGGATGATGGTCGCCGCCAAGACCATGGCGCTGACAGCAATTGACCTCTACACCGATGCCGGACTCGTGGATCGCGCAAAAGAAGAGTTCAAAAAAGCCAAAGGCGACTATCAATACAAGGCGCTGCTTGGTGACCGCAAGCCGGCGCTCAACTACAGAGACTAAAACCAACCAAACCTGCCTATGCCTATCAAACGACACGCATCCGCCCTCGAAAAAGAGTTCGAGGTCGAACGGGTGATACTGTTCAGCGACGCCGTTTTCGCGATTGCCATCACCCTGCTGATCATCGACGTCAAATTCCCCGAGCTGCCGGACAGACGGATAGAGACAGGGACCTGGGAGCTTCTGAGACCCGTCCTGAAAAGCTTTGCGGTATTTGCTTTTACCTTCGTTTTTATAGGCAGGTTCTGGTCGACCCACTTGCGCCTTTTCCGGCTCTTAATAAAATATGATCAGGGCCTGATCAACAGGAATCTCCTGTTCCTGTTCTTTATCGTCAGCTTTCCTTTCTCAGCCGCAGGGATCGGCCACGTACGGGGTGGGTTCATCCTGCCCATATACATCTACGTATTGAACCTGGCAGCCGTGACCGTCACCAACTTTGTGCTGAACCGGTATATCTTTTACCAGAAACCCTGGCTGGGCACAGAAGAAAAAACTCCTGAAAAGAAATTCATCTACATAAGCAGCCTGTATACCGCTATCGCGATGGGTTTACAGTTCCTGATCATGCTGATCATCGGTCTGGCCTTCCCGGATATGGAGTCCTGGGTCGGATACAGCTGTCTGCTGATGCCCGTTCTGCTGATCGGTGCCAAGCGGCTGGCGAAAAAATATCAGCCCGTGGAACACGCATGAGCCCCTCGTCACCACCGTGCCCCCCGCTTCCACCTTGACCACCCCCTCGTCCACCTTTACTACATCCGTATCCACCCCCTCGTCCCCCTTTTGTTAAAGACATGAAATCTACATTAAATCCCACTAAAAGTAACACGCTATTAAGCGAAACTATCTGAACTTCGGGTGGCGGGCTGAGACCCGCAATAAGCCGATAAATTCAGACATATGGAGCCAAATCCTTTAGCGGGCCATCTACCCCCGCCCTCCCTGCTCATCAATACTCCTGCTGTCGTCACCGCCTATTATACGGGAGTCCCCGACCCTGCCGTCGTCGACCAGCGTATAAGCTTTGGAACTTCGGGACACCGCGGGTCTTCGCTGAAGAACTCTTTTAACGAATCACACATCCTGGCGATCACCAGGGCCATCTGCCTCTACCGGAAACAGAATGGTATCGACGGCCCCCTCTTCATCGGGATGGACACCCACGCCCTGTCGACACCGGCGCAGGCTACTGCGCTCGAGGTGCTGGCGGCCAACGGCGTCGAGGTGATGGTCGCCACAGGCACCGAGTATACCCCTACCCCCGCAGTCTCCCTGGCAATACTACAGTACAACCAGGGCCGGACAAAAGGGCTGGCCGATGGCATCATCATCACGCCCTCCCACAATCCGCCCGACGACGGAGGCTTTAAATACAATCCACCCAATGGCGGCCCGGCAGAGCCCGTCATCACCAAATGGATCGAGAATACCGCCAATGCGATTCTTGAAAAAAGCGAGACCGTGGCCCGCGTGTCTCTGGAGAAAGCCCTTCGTGCTTCGACCACACACTCTTATGATTACCTGAACGCGTATATCAACGACCTGGCAAACGTGCTGGATATGGACGCCATACGCGGCGCGCAGATCCGTCTGGCGGTAGACCCGCTGGGTGGGGCCGGCGTACACTACTGGGGACCCATTGCAGAAAAATATGGCCTGAAGAACCTCACAGTTCTCAATACCACCGTGGACCCGACTTTCCGGTTCATGACGGTAGACCACGACGGCAGGATCAGGATGGACCCATCTTCACCCTACGCGATGAAGAGCCTTATCGACCGGAGAGAACAATACGACATAACTTTTGCCTGCGATACCGATCACGACCGGCACGGCATCGTCACCCGCCATGCGGGCCTCCTGCCTCCCAACCACTATCTGTGTGTGTGCATCGACTACCTCTTCCAGCATCGGCCAGGCTGGGGAGACAAGGCTGCCGTAGGGAAGACCCTTGTCAGCAGCCAGCTGATCGACCGTGTAACCAGCCATATCGGACGCCGGCTTTACGAGGTACCTGTGGGCTTTAAATGGTTTGTGGACGGGCTGCTCGACGGCAGCCTCGGATTTGTCGGTGAAGAGAGCGCGGGCGCAGCCTTCCTCCGTCGTGACGGTAAGGTATGGACGACGGACAAAGATGGCTTCATTCCTTCGCTGCTATCGGCCGAGATCATGGCGACTACCGGTCGCGATCCCGGTGAGATATATGAAGGGCTGACCCAGCAGCTGGGCGATCCCGTCTATGACCGCATCGACGCAGCCGCGAGCCCCGGGCAGAAGCGGCAGCTGTCCGCCCTTTCACCGGAACAGATCAATCAGAAAGAGCTGGCCGGCGAGCCGATAAAGGCCATGCTTACTACTGCCCCGGGAAATGGCGCAGCGATCGGCGGCCTGAAGATCAGCACCGAAAATGGCTGGTTTGCGGCGCGGCCTTCGGGTACAGAGAATATCTATAAGATATACGCGGAAAGCTTCCAGGGCAAGGATCATCTCCGGCGCATCTTCGCAGAGGCCCAGACGATAGTCGACAAAGCGATTGGAAAATAAAAATTCATTTGATAAAAAAATACCGGTTATGAACTTGGCAAAAAAACACTATGGCACAATAGCCTGCAGCCCACATATCATGGAGATAGACGGTTTTCAGCAGCTGGCCAACCTGGCAATGGATCTGCGCTGGTCCTGGAATGATGCCGCAGACGATCTCTGGGAAGCGCTGGATCCCGCCCTCTGGGAACAGTCACGCAACCCCTGGCTTATATTACAAACTGTCTCGGGCGAACAGCTGCAGCGCCAGCTGAGCTCGCCCTCCTATCGGGCCAGGCTGGACGACCTGACCCGTGCACAGGAAGAAGAGGACGCAGAGACTGGCTGGCTAAAAAAGACCTACCCAACCTGCCCTGTGAAGACAGTAGCCTATTTCAGCATGGAGTTCATGCTCAGCGAGGCGCTTCCTATCTATGTCGGTGGTCTGGGCAATGTTGCCGGCGACCAGCTGAAGTCCGCAAGCGACCTGGGCGTCCCGGTCACAGGCATCGGTCTGCTATACCAGCGTGGCTATTTCCGGCAGTACATCGACGAATACGGCACACAGCTGGCGTACAAACCGTTCAACGATCCCGGCCAGCTGCCGATAACGCCCCTTCGGCTACCCAATGGGGAATGGCTTCGGATAGAGGTCTCCATGCGCGGTCGTCCGTTGTGGATCAGGGCCTGGGAGGTGCGTGTAGGCCGGGTCCGCCTGATCCTGCTGGACACCAACGATTCCGCCAACCTGCCGGAGTACCGGGAGATCACAGGCGAGACCTATGGCGGCGGTTCGGATATGCGTATCATGCAGGAGCTCGTCCTGGGCATCGGCGGCTGGAGGATACTGGAGCACCTGGGCATCGAGCCGGAGGTCTGCCATCTCAACGAAGGCCATGCTGCCTTCGCCGTGCTCGAACGCGCACGCAGCTATATGGAGAAGACAGGCGAGAGCTTCGACGTCGCAATGGCCGTTACGCGTGCCGGCAACCTGTTCACGACACATACAGCTGTTGCCGCAGGCTTTGACCTTTTCGAACCCGCGCTGGTGACCCGCTATCTGGGCGACTATGCGCAACACTCTCTCAAAATATCGCTGGATGCGCTACTGGCAATGGGTCGCCAGGACCCTTCCAATCCCTACGAACGCTTTAACATGGCCTATCTCGCCGTACACGGCAGCAGGTGGGTGAATGGCGTCAGCCAGCTGCACGGAAGGGTGAGCCGCCACCTGTTCGAGCCGCTGTTCCAGCGCTGGCCGACAGAAGAAGTGCCCGTACGACATATCACCAATGGCGTGCACATGCCCAGCTGGGAGTCAGATGCCGCCGACCGTCTCTGGACCGACGCCAGCGGGAAAGACCGCTGGAAGGGAACCACAGAACAGTTCGAGCAGGCGATCAAGAGCCTTTCTGACGAAAGGATATGGACCATGCGTAATGAGGCGAGAGCAGGGCTTATCAACTATATCCGTCAGCGTTCTGCCTCCATGCTCACCGCCTATGGTGCGTCGGAAGAGGCCATCGAAAACGCACGCCGGATGTTCGACCCGAATGTGCTGACGATTGGGTTCGCCCGGCGTTTTGTCTCCTACAAACGGCCAGACCTGCTGCTGGAGGATCCCATCAGGCTTACCCGACTGCTGACCAATTATCAGCAGCCCGTGCAGCTGGTCATCGCCGGCAAGGCGCCGCCCACCGATCAGGGAGGAGTAGAGCTGATCAGAAGGTGGATACAGTACATTCATAATTCCGGTCTTTCCGGACACGTTGTCTTTTTACCCGACTACGACATGCTGCTGGCCTCACACCTCGTGGGCGGCATGGACGTCTGGCTCAACACGCCGCAGCGTCCCTGGGAAGCCAGCGGTACCAGCGGAATGAAGGTCCTCGTCAACGGCGGCCTCAATCTCTCGGAGCTGGACGGCTGGTGGGTCGAGGCCTACAAGCCGGAGGTCGGCTGGGCGCTGGGCGACGGACTCGAGCACGGCTACGATCCCGCGTTGGACAAGCAGGAGGCGGAGGCGCTGTTTTCGATCATCGAACAACAGGTGGCGCCGGAGTTCTATAACCGCAATGGCGACAATGTACCGAAGATCTGGGTAGACAGAGTGCGAAAGAGCATGTCGAGCCTCACCCCCACCTTCTCATCCAACCGAACCGTTCGTGACTATACAGAGAAATACTATATGCCCGCTGCAGAGCTGTATCATGCGCGTTCAGCGCACAACAGCGAGGTCGGACGCCGCATCGTGCAATGGAAGGCGGAGATGGACCAGCAATGGCCCTGGCTCCGTTTTGGCCAGTTGACCGTGACCGACCATGCAGAGGAAGGGAAGCACCGGATCGAGGCGGAGGTGTTCGTCGACAAGATAGATCTCTCCTGGCTATCGGTCGAGGTGGTAGCGGGGGCACTGTCGGGTGGCAAACTCTTCCGGCAGGAGATGACCGCCTCGCCGGGACACACCGACGGATGGGTAAAATACACAGCAACGGTACCGGATAACCGCCCCGCCGGGGACTATACGCCGAGGATCGTTCCAAAAAGCGAAGAGGTGGCGGTGCCGCTGGAGTATAAGAGGATATTATGGCAGCATTAGGAGATTGATGGACTGGCCCGCGGCCGGGTTTTGACCCACCTGGCTTTTGACCGCGGGAGCGTCCGCGGGTCCACCGTGAAGTTCCAGCTGCCTGATCATACCGGTCCCTTCGAAGTCGACTCGAACCCCCACGATGTCGCCGATCGAAGGGACTTTTTCTTCTTCAAAGATCGTCTTCCCATTGAGTTGTATCCCGAACTGCCCATGGTCAACCGTACATCTCACCCGCTGCCACTGCGAGAAGTCGCAGCCAAAGGCGCTGAGGTCGTGGTCTTTGCCGTTGATGCCTTTAGAACCCGGGAACAGACCGATATCGGAGATGCAGCCTTTGTCGCAGAGCGGAATGACGATGGCGCTGACCTTACCCAGTATGATGATCTGTACCTTGCGGCAGAGGCACTCTTCCACTGTTGAAGTATTGCGGACCGTTGCCTCCAGCGAGAATTGCTCGCCGCTGATACCGGGGAATTCGCGGATATTGCAGAAGTCTGTCCATTTGCCGCTGAATACGCTGGTCCCGAGCTTTTCGCTAAGCTTGCCCGAGCTCACGCCAAGGACGCCCGAGTCCTGTCTTATTTCCCCGGCTTTCAGATAAATAGGGATCGGCTCCTTATCTACAATTCCCTTCCATCCACCGGACGGGATGAACACGTCGGTCTGCATCTTTATTTCACTGTCCACAACCAGCTTTGCCCGGAAATAGCCGGGCTTGTAGTAGAGCGAGGTATGCTGCCTGCCGTCAATGGCGACAGACTCGCGCCGCTTGGGGTCCCAGGACTGCTGGATCATGACCGAATGCGGATAAAAAGAGGTGGCGTCGTAGTCAAAGACCACAGAGTTAGGCAACTGTTCGGACGTGCGGCGGGCCTCAAAACGTGGTGGGCCTATGACAGCAGACCGGTGGTGGTCGAGACGTGCGCTGAGCAATGATACGACAGCGATGATCGTGACGGAAAGGATAATGATCCGGGTGGTATAGCTGCGGCGCGCGGGCTTGGGCCTCGATTCGATCTCCCGTACTTGCATCGCTGGCGGCGGGACCTGAGCCTCGGGCACCGGCGGCGTCGATTCACTCTTCAAAAAATCCCTCCATCCTTCAAACCCTGCATACCGGGCAAGGGTATTCAGCGTAGCCATCGTCGGCGAGCTGTCATATTTTACCTTGCCCCAAACCCTTTTTAGCGTCGAAACGCTCAGCCGAACCCCCGTCGCCTCAAACAGACGTTCGCTCAGCGTCTCAAAATCTTCATTTGTCCACGAGGCGGCATCGCCCCAGCCGAGCGAATCCTCTATGAGCGATCTGCAACGTCCGATGGCGGCCTCATGAGTCATAGCATTTGCTTTATCGCAGCTGTTGGGTGTCCACGCGGCTTGGCGTGTCCTTACCATCGACGATGGACTTCGAGCTGATTGCGATGGACCGGATGATGGCGGCCATGTTCTTCATGTCGAGCGTACCTATTTCGTCGCCTGCGGTATGATAATATTTTTCAGAATCCATTTTTGAGGTGGAGATCGTATGGGCAGGAACTCCCTGTTTTGCAAGAGTGGCGTTGTCCGAACGATAGAACAGGTTCTCCTGCGGGTAGGGATCGGGGTGGAAGGTAAAGCCCGAGCCCGTCAGATTCTTCTCGAGGATCTTCCCCATATCCGTCCGCTCATAACCGGTAATATAGGCCGAGTTGGTGCCCCACTTGCTTTCCGTACCGATCATCTCGATATTGAACATGGCCATGACCTTAGAGGGATCGAACTGGTTGGAGAAATATTCCGATCCGAATTCGCCGATCTCTTCAGCCGTAAACGTTGCAAAGACCAGCGTACGCTCGTTGTTCTTCTTCTTTGCAAAATACCTCGCCAGCATGATCACCGCAGTGGTGCCGCTGGCATCGTCATTGGCGCCGTTGTAGATAGAATCGCCCTTTGCGTCGGGCTTGCCGATCCCGAGATGGTCATAGTGACCGGAGAAGATGACGTATTCGTCCTTCTTGCTTTTCCCGGGGAGGATGCCGACGACGTTAGCCAGCTTTTGTTCGGTGACCTCCTGTTCCGCCGTGATGGACCAGGTGGCGGGATCGGCAGAGGTCAACAGGAAGACGATGGTGTTATCGGACTTGAACTGCTGCCGCGTAAAGCGCGCCAGCCGCGGGAAGGACTTCTCGAATGAGCTGTCGACCAGCACCAGCGTGTTCTTCTTCGCCTTTATATTTTTCAGCACTTCCATGCCAAAAGCTGCCCCCGCCTTGATATACGCCTTTTCAAAGCCGCTATGGTCGTCGACCTTGACCTGCGTGGCGGCGCTGACGACGACGATACGATCTGCGCCCAGCGTCTGTCCGTCAATGGTAGCAGAAGCCGATATCGGCTTGGTGGCCAGCATCGTGAAGGGCTGTCGATAGCTCGCGCCGCCGGTGAGTGTCTTCAGACCGGCCTGACGGAATTGCGCCTCGATGTAGTCGGCGGCTTTCTCGATGCCCGGCGTGAAGGTGGCGCGGCCCTGCATGGCGTCAGACGAAAGGGTTTTTTCTATCTGCTCTACGGCAACGGGGTTGATGACCTGGTCGATGCTCAGTCCAGGCTTTGCGCCGGCAGGTTGTGCAGATTTGTGAGCTGCAGAATTCGTCGGTTTACTCGCAGGGGTTTGTGCATACATGCTCCCTGTATACATCAACAGGAGATAGGTAATGGCGCGATATTTCATAGTTTGATTATAAGCTCATCATTTCCTTAAACTTGACCGTCTGGCGACGGCTGACCTCTATCTTTTCTCCGCCTTTCATTTCCAGCAGCAGACCACCGTTGAAATAAGGTTCAATCTTCTCGATGAGCCGCAGGTTGACAATATGTTTACGGTTCGCCCGGAAGAAGACCTTTTCGTCCAGTCTTTCTTCGAGGGCATTGAGGGATTTCAGGATCAATGGCTTGTTGGGTCCGAAATAGACCTTGGCATAGTTGCCTACGCTCTCGAACAGCCGGATATCGGACAGCTTGACGAACCAGCAGCGTTCGCCGTCCTTGACGAAGACCTGGTCGTGTTCGTTGAGGATGCTGCGGTTGACGGAGATCGTGTGGTCGGAGATGGGGTCCTTATCCTCTTCTACCTGAAGTTTTTGCAGGGCGTCGGCCAGGCGTTTGGGCTCGACCGGCTTGAGAAGGTAGTCAAGGGCGTTCACTTCGAAGGCCTTCAGCGCGTACTCGTCGTAGGCGGTGGTAAAGATCACATTGGGAGCGCGTTCCAGCTCGGCCAGCATGTCAAAGCCGGTCTTGCCGGGCATTTGTATATCAAGGAAGATAAGATCGGGGTTGAGGCTGTCTACCTTTTCGATGCCCTCTGCGGCGTTGGCGGCTTCGGCGATGACCTCTATTTCGGGGAAGTCGAGCAATAACTTTTTGAGTTCGTTTCGGGCAAGGCGTTCGTCATCGATGATTACTGCTCTGATCATAGTTGGGCTATTTAAAATTTGGCGGGGCTCCCTCCGGGGCCTCCAGTTATTTCGTCAGGTCGACAGGGATCAGGACACGCGCTTCGACGGTGTTCCCGTTGACCTCCCGGATATTAAAGTTAGCTTTTTGTCCGAAAAGTATCTGTAACCGATTTTGAGTGCTTGCCAGGCCAAATCCGTCTTTATTCCGGTTGCCGTTGAGAACGCCGGTGTTGAGGATGACCAGCTCGTGGTAGTTTTCTTTGAAGTCGGAGATGATCTTGACTTTGCCGCCGTCTACCTGCCGGCTGATGCCGTGCTTGATGGCGTTCTCTACCAGGGTCTGGAGCATCATCGGCGGGACGGGCTGGTCGAGGGTATCTTCGTCGATCTCATATTCTACCTGGAGGCGGTCTTCGAATCGGATATGTTCGAGGGCGAGATAGTCTTTTACGATGTTCAGCTCTTTTTCGAAGGTCACAGTCTCCAGCTTTTCGGCCTGCATGCTGCTGCGGAGGATATTGCTCAGCTCGGTGACTGCGGTACGGGCGCGGACGGGGTTCTCATCGATAAGGGCACGGATGCTGTTGAGGGCATTGAAGATAAAGTGCGGGTTGATATGGGCCTTGATCGTTTTGAGCTCGAGTTCCTTGACGAGGGCTTCCAGCTTGAGGGTGTCCAGCTGCTGCTTGCTGTACTTGTCTATATAATGATACACATAGTAGATCAGTGTCCAGGGGAAGATCATCAGGCCGTATTCGGCCATCATGGGGACCAGCCGGCCGGTGAAGGTGGCGGTCTTCAGGGACGCGCCGACGCCGATAACGCTGCCAAAAACCATCCTCAGCAGGCTGCCTGCGACACAGGTCAGGAGTATCCCGACCAGGAATTTCGGCAGCGCCTTGTCCACGGGCAGCTGTATCCATCCCCGTCTGCGGATGACCTCTCGGAAGATATGTGTGGATATAAGCCCGGAGACGGCGACGATCAGCGCATTATAAATATGCTGTTCGGTGACCCGTTGCTCCACGGAGGTAGTCAATGCTGCATATATGAGGATCAAGACCAAAAAAGCCCAGCCGCCGATCTGGCACCACCAATAATATTTGCTTCCACTTTTGGGCATAATAGTAAGTATCCGGCCGTTTTACCTTCCGGTGATGGCCAAAGCTAGGGTTTTCCCTGAGCCGATACCCCTTATTTTGTACTAATGGCTATTTTAAGCAGGCCATCGGTCCGGTTTTATACCCGAATTGATGACCGGCGCCGGGGGGGACCAATGTTTAGCCGTTGACCAGGGGGAGTGGGGGGCGGGGGGGTCGACGGTATCGCCCTGGTTGTGCTTTGGTTGCGACGCCCCGTTCATCCACAACAATCCTATGGGGCGGTAACGCAATTCCACAGTCCAACAGTCATCACAACCCTTTTATCTGGCTGTCCTGTACCGATGGCTTCGCCATCTGGCGGGGCCTATGATGGGCCGCCCTCCGGGCGGCCTTGCGGGTTCGGCTCAAAAATTGTATTTTTACAAATAGATCGGACTCTTTTGGCCCGGCGCAAACAAAAGGAGAAAGAATGGAAATTACCCCGGGGCCGCTGTTAAAGGCGGTCAACTCCCCCGCAGACCTTAAAAAGTTATCCAAGGAACAGCTGCATCAGCTGAGTGACGAGCTTCGTCAGTACATTATCGATACGGTGAGCGTACACGGCGGTCACTTTGCCGCCAGTCTGGGCGTTGTCGAGCTGACAGTGGCCCTGCACCATGTCTATAACACTCCTTACGACCAGCTGGTCTGGGACGTAGGTCACCAGGCTTACGGGCACAAGATCCTCACCGGACGGCGCGACCGGTTCGCCAGCAACAGAAAATATAAAGGACTCAGCGGCTTTCCGAATAGGGGAGAAAGCGAGTACGATACCTTCGGCGTCGGCCATTCTTCTACCTCCATTAGCGCCGCGCTCGGCATGGCCATGGCCGCTAAATACAAAGGGGAGACCGACCGTAAGACCGTGGCTATCATCGGCGACGGCGCCATGACGGCAGGTCTCGCCTTCGAAGGGATGAACCACGCAGGCGTGGCAGATACCGACATGCTCATCGTCCTCAACGACAACTGCATGAGCATCGATCCTAACGTCGGCGCGTTGAAGGAATACCTCACGGATATAACCACATCCACGACCTATAACAAGCTCAAGGACGATATCTGGAAGGCGCTCGGCAAGCTGCCCGGCAGTCAGTTCAGCCGCGAGATGGCCAGCAAGATCGAGCACAGCATCAAAGGTTTCGTCAGCCGCAGCAGCAATCTGTTCGAGGCCCTTAACCTACGCTATTTCGGCCCCATCGACGGGCACAATATCACCAAGCTGGTAGATACCCTTGCCGACCTCCGGAAGATACCCGGTCCCAAGCTGCTGCATGTCGTCACAGTTAAAGGCAAAGGCTATGCGCTGGCCGAGAAAGATCAGACCAAATGGCACGCACCCGGCCTGTTCGATAAGATCACCGGCGAGATCTATAAGAAACAATTTGCGTCTCCCCAGCCGCCCAAATACCAGGACGTCTTCGGACATACGCTGATCGAGCTGGCTGAGAAGAATCCAAAAATATTCGGGATCACGCCGGCAATGCCCAGCGGATCGTCGTTGAAGTTTATGATGGACAAGATGCCCGACCGCGCTTTCGACGTGGGCATTTGTGAGCAGCATGCCGTCACGCTCAGCGCCGGAATGGCCACACAGGGTATGCGGGTATTCTGTAATATCTACTCCTCCTTTATGCAAAGGGCGTATGACCAGGTGATACATGACGTTGCCATCCAGCAGCTGCCCGTAGTCCTTTGTCTGGACAGGGCGGGGCTTGTAGGAGAGGACGGGGCTACGCATCACGGCGCCTACGATATCCCCTATATGCGCTGTATCCCCAACTTGATCGTTAGCTCACCGATGAACGAGAGCGAGCTGCGCAACCTGTTGTATACCGCCCAGCTCGACACGAATGAATATCCCTTTGTCATCCGCTATCCCCGTGGGGAAGGCGTGATGCCGGAATGGCGTACTCCTATGCAGGAGATACCCGTTGGAAAGGGAAGGAAGATAAAAGACGGGAAAGACCTTGCGATCCTCTCGCTGGGACATCCCGGGAACTTTGTCACTGCTGCTATCCGTGAGCTTCGCGTGGAAGGCCTGGATCCGGCGCACTACGACATGCGATTTGTCAAGCCGCTGGATGAAGAGATGCTGCACGAGGTCTTCAGCCGTTATGACCGGATCATTACCGTTGAGGACGGGACCGTCGTCGGCGGGTTTGGCTCGGCCATTCTCGAGTTTCAGGCGGCGCATGGGTATCATGCCACCGTCAGGATCATGGGTATCCCCGACCGTATCGTAGAGCACGGCACGCCCAAAGAGCTGCAGCACGAGTGCGGCTATGACGCTCCGGCTATTGCCGCCGCGGCGCGGGAGATGATGAAGGACAAAGTGCAAGTCAATCAATTGTTGGGGTAGTTCAGCTGAAAATCTCCTTATGTTTTTGATCTATCAGCTGCTGGTTGAACCAGTGGGGGTAGATATTATGCGGCTGCGTCAGCTCGTCCAGCTGTTGTAGCTCTGCAGATGTCAATTCCACTTCTATCGCCTTGAGGTTGTCTTCCAGCTGGTGCATCTTGCTCGCTCCGACGATGATGCTGGACACCACTTTCTTGCTCAGCAGCCAGGACAGCGCCACCTGTGCTACGCTGGCGTCGTGTGCAGCTGCAATACCTCTCATTACTTCGACCACCCTAAAGCCAAACTCTTTGTCAAAGGGCAGCAGGTCAAAACCGGAAAGGCGGTTATCCTGGTCCTTTAGATTCTCCCGGGTATATTTACCGCTGAGGAATCCGCTGGCCAGCGGGCTCCAGACAGTCATGCCGATGCCGGCATGCTGCATGAAGGGCACTACATCGTATTCCACTTCGCGGCCCACCAGCGAGTAGTTCATCTGCCCGTTGCAGAATGCGGCCCAGCCGCGGTCCTTCTGTATCTGCCAGGCGAGCGCGGCCCTCCAGGCTGACCAGTTGGAGAAGCCGATGTAGCGGACCTTGCCGGACTCGACGAGGGAATTGAGCGCCGATAAGGTTTCTTCCAGCGGCGTGAATGGATCTTCCTTGTGCAGGATATAAAGATCGATATAGTCGGTATTCAGACGTCGAAGGCTTGCTTCGCAGGAAAAGAGGATATGCCTCTTCGAGAGACCCGCCTGCGTGACGGGGTCCCCGGTGCGGAAACCCACTTTGGTAGCGATGATCACGTCATTTCTGCGGGGTTTTAGTATCTTACCCAACATTTCTTCGGACTGGCCGAGAGCATAGCCATCGGCGGTATCGAAGAAGTTTATACCCGTGTCGAGCGCTTTGCCAACCATCATTTCTGCGTCGCCCTGGTCTACTTTATAGATCGATGTAATTGAGGGATGGGAGCCAAAGGTCATGGCGCCAAATGAGAGTCTGGAGACGATAAGGCCGGTATTGCCAAGGCTTGTATAATTCATAGGACATTAAATTTAGGCGATTTTTTACAGTCCCCGCCTTACCACATGTTAAGTTTTTTGAACTCTTTACCATCAATGAGCAAACTGATATTACTCAAAAGATCGCTTATCTTCCTTATACTAACTGTCTTCACCCAGGTGGGAGGGGTCGTCTATTTGCTCACAATTCCATTCAGGGCCTGGTCAGAGCGCAAACTTCTGTCCCGACGGGCCGGAGGCGCAGCGCGGACGGCAGGTCCTCTCAGTCCGTCATCGGCGGGTCTTCCCGGTTCGGCCGGCTCCAGTGTGTCGGCGGCGGCTTCTCGCAGTAGCGTGTTCCTTGGTCCCGCGGTTCGTGCCCTGGTCTTCATCGTAACTTACCTGGCAGTAACCCTGCTCATCGTCCCCTTGCTGGCCCGTCCATTCGGCCGTGTACCGATGCCGATAACGCGGCAACACCATCTGCAGCCAAACAATATTATAACCTGCTTGCTTAACCGCAATTACGTACGTCCACAGCTGCGTGCGATCGCGATGGAGACCGCCGGGACTATGAACAGGGACTTCCCCGGTACCGAGATCAACTACCTGGAAGCCAGCTTTCCGTTTATCAACGGCTTTCCCTTATGGCCCCACCTAAGCCATAACGATGGGAAGAAGCTCGACCTGTCCTTCTGTTACCTGGATAGTAAGACCGGTACTCCCACCAACAATACCCCCTCCTTTTTCGGCTACGGCATTTGCGAAGAGCCGAGGCCCGGCGAGAAAGACCAGCCCTGCTTCTGCAGCGAGCGGGGATATTGGCAGTACAACCTGTTGCGGAAGATCACTCCCCAGGGGCCAAAGAATGATTTCATCTTCGACAGCGTCCGGACCCGTGCGCTCGTAGTCGACCTTGTCTCCAATCCCGCGATCGGCAAACTATTCATCGAACCACACCTCAAGACGAGGCTGCACCTCCGCTACGACAAGATACGATACCATGGCTGTCGCGCCGTCCGCCATGATGATCATGTGCACGTGCAGTTATGGTAACAACCGCAACCGCTCATTGCAACTTTTCGGAAATTCCGAATAACTGAACTCTTATCTAGCCCACCGTTAGTACCACCCATTTTTAGAAATCTTTAACACTCCACACCCCATCCCCAGTATGGAAAACATCGGTTCTCTCATCTTCCGTGAACCTAAACTCCGTTGTATGAGCTGGCTTCGCCGTATTGGATTGGCCATTGGGATATCGATCGTCGTTACGCTTGGCGTGGCGGCCCGTATTAATTACAGGAATGGCTGGGACAATCTGGTGAGCTGGCATCACCGGATGGCATGGGGATCGGGGGTGCGGCGCGGGAGTACAACGGCGGGCCGGGAAGGCACTTCGGCCAGGGTGGGCGCCGCCGCGGTGGCGGACGACGAGCAGACAAGGCTGGCGGCGGCGGCGTGTGCACAAAAAGACTATTTGCACAGACACCGATACAACGGTGAGTTTTGCTTCCTGGTAGACATGAGGCAGCCTTCGGGTAAGTATAGGTTCTTTGTCTACGATCTGCGCAAAGATTCAATCCTTTTGGCGGGGTTGGTAGCCCATGGTTCCGGGGGCTCCAGCTTTAGCGTGACTCCTTCTTTTTCCAATATAAATGGCAGCGGGTGTACCTCTCTGGGGCGGTACCGCATCGGCTATCCCTACAACGGGATGTGCGGGCGGTCCTACAAGCTATATGGGCTGGACACGACCAATAACCAGGCGTTCCAGCGCAATGTCGTGCTTCATTCCTGGAAGGACGTCCCCGACGCCGAGACCTATCCCTATCCCATTTGTAACAGCCGGGGATGCCCGATGGTGTCTCCGGCCTTTTTGCGTCAGCTGCAGCCGATGATAGACCGGTCGAAGAAGCCGGTGTTGTTATGTATCTTTAATTAAAGAACCAACTGCAGCTTCAGGAAGAGGGCTTTACTATTTTACCTGATATCTTCTCTCACCATGAAATAGATGCTCTTCTCGACTGTATCGGGATAACAGCACCCTCGGGGCCCTTGTTCCGAAGAACAAACGATCTGTTTGCAATAAGACGGTTTTTGGAGGAGCTTCCTTAGACCGCCGACCTGATTTTTACTAATACCTTCAAAGGGATCATCCGTGAATATGCCGGGCAGGACCATTTTGTCGTCAAATCCATCTATTTCGACAAGCCAGAGGGGTCTAACTGGTTTGTTGCCTGGCATCAGGACCTTACGATCGCCGTCGACAAAAAGTTGGACAGTCCCGGTTTCGGAGGCTGGACAAGCAAGCAGGAGTCGTTTTCCGTTCAGCCACCAGCGGATATCCTCGAATCGGTATTTACTTTTCGGATACATCTGGACGATACCGACGAGGAAAATGGCGCGCTTCGGGTGATTCCCGGTTCACATCGGAAAGGAGTCTTAAGGATGGAGGGTATGGTCCGGGACGAACGGACCTGTGCCGTCAGCAAAGGCGGAGTTATGATCATGCAAACATCGGCACTTCAATAGCCAGAACATTTGCGGGACTGCTGCCGGCAGTCAGCGTTACGCTGTCGACCTCCGTCAGGCCTATCCCGTCCTTTGGCTGCAGTTGGAAACCATTCACCTCTACGCTGCCTTCCAGCAGGAAGACATAGACTCCATTGCCGGGGAAGGCGGGGGTATAGGTCAGTGTCTTGCCCTCGCTGAGCTGGGTAAGGGCGAGGCGGGCATCCTGGTTGATCCAGAGCGCGTGGTCTTCCGCGCGGGGGCTAACGATGACCTGCCACTGGTCCTGGCGTCCTTCGGGGTAGAAGGTCCGCTTGTCGTGGCGGGGCCTAATATTCGGCTGCTTGGGGAATATCCATATCTGGAGGAAATGGACGGCGTCGTAGTGGGAGGCGTTCTGTTCCGAGTGGCTGATGCCGCTGCCCGCGCTCATGATCTGGACGTCGTTGGTATAGATAAACCCTTCCGTGCCGGTGCTGTCCTTGTGTGAGAGCGCCCCTTTGAGCGGGAGGGAGATAATCTCCATGTTCTCGTGGGGGTGCGCGTCAAAACCACCGCCGCCAACGACCACATCGTCATTGAGGACGCGAAGAGCGCCAAAATGTACTTTTTCCCTGTCGTGCCAATTTCCGAAACTAAAGGAGTGGTGGCTGTCGAGCCACCCGAAATTGACATGGCCTCGCTCGGAGGCCGGGTAAAACTTATTGGTCATAAAACCTATTGCCTTTATTGCCGAACCTCACCGCACCCTAGTTCGCCGAGGGTTCCAGGTAACCCGGAAAAAGCCCCCCGTTGTCGGAAGGCCGGTCACTGCCATCGTCGGGGCCATCGCCGCCACCTTCTTCGAACAGGCTCCTGTCCATCGGGTCTTCGGGTCGGTCCGGGTTGAACTCCACGATAAAATTGTTGCGGCCTTCTCCGATGAGAATGCTCATATAGTTGAGCTGCACCAGCTCGAGCATTGACAAAAAGAGGAAAATGGCCTGCAGCCTGTCCCTGCATATTTCGAATATCTTGTCGAAAGGCATGGTGCGCTGCTCGCGAACGGCGGACAGGATATGCTTCCGGCTGCTCTCCATCGTATAGCTGTACTGAACAACCGTATGCACCGGTTTGTTCTGACGCTGCTGAATTCGTTGCATCACCTTCTCGAATGTCTTCATCAGCTTGAAGAGAGTAATGGTTTGTATCTCGGTGCCTTCGCCGGACTCTTCGCCGATCTGTGACATCTCCTTCTGCAGATTGCCCCTTCTGACCATCAGCTGGCGGATGGCTTCCATTTCGGCCAGAGTAGCAGATGCTTCCTTGTAGCGTTTGTACTCCAGCAGCTTGTCGATCAGTTCCTGGCGGGGGTCGATCTCGTTGCCCTGCTCGTCGAGCTCTTTGCGGGGCAGGAGCATCTTGGCCTTGATCCGCATAAGGGTGCTGACGAAGAGGATGAATTCGCTGGACAGCTCGATATTCAGGTGCTCCTGGCCATGGATATAGGTGAGAAAATCCTGGATGATCCTATGGATGGGTATATTATAAATATCCAATTCGTCCCTCTCGATGAAGAAGAGGAGGAGGTCGAAAGGACCTTCGAATTGAGGTAAGACAATCTGGTACGTTTCGGAATGCGTCATAACCCAACGAAAATACCTTAATTTCCGGGAAAGCGAGATAGCGTTTTCCCCAAGTTGCTCACGCGGGGATTACCCGTGGATAACTCCGCGAAAGCCACGTAAACCGCGCGGTCCACACTACCTGAAAGGGGCGGCATACTATTGCGCTGGCTTGGGCGGCAGCCTTTTCTTGTTGTCGAACCCGTATGCCAGGCCGATGCCCATGACCTCCTGGATCTGCAGGGCCGGGCCACCGGCAGTGCCATCGCTGTGTACCGACTTGATGTCGTTGTCATAGATCAATGTCACGGAGAGGTTCATGCTGATCAGCCGGGTGACCTTGACGGCAAGGACGTTCGTCATATACAGAGTGACGTCCTGGGGACGCCGCAGGTAGTTGGAGAAGAGGTCGAGCCTGCCGGTATAGACAGCGGTCTTGCTCAGATTTGTCTTGTAGTTGATGGACGTGAACGCGCCCAGCTCAAACCGGGAGTGTTTGCCCGAGTCTACCCCAAAGGCGCCAACGCCAGCCAGCGAGTCATTGCTGACGACGATCATGCGGGCCGTGAGGGGAGATATAAAGAAGGAGAAGTTATCATTGGGCTTATAGTCCATACCGAGGGACAGGAGGAAGTAGGCCGGTGCAAAGAAATTGGACGTAAGGACTTTGGTGTTCTGGTCCAGGTAGTTGAACCCCTTTGCGAACTGACTCCTGAAATTGAACAGGGTGCTGAGGTACCATTTCTTGCCAAGGTCGTACCCATATTTCGATACCAGGTCCATGCGGTCGTCGGACTTGCGGGTGCCGAGGCTGGTGGTGTTGGTTATGCCGTAAGCAAGGGTCAGGTTGTTATCCCAGGAACGACGGCCATCCTTATAATAGGCATACATGATGAGATTGGTAGACAGGGAGAGGGCCGATTTGTCACCGCCGGCGGACCAGTTGCTCAGCGCCGCCTGGTTGAAATTCAGATTGTAGAGTCCCCCGGTCTTCCAGGTCATCTTTGTCGTGTCATTGGGGTCTTTTACGATAACGGCGCCATTGGCCTCGTCTCTCAGCTGCTGTATCCTGTTTTGCGCATGTACAAGGGTGATAGAGCCCGTCGCGACGGTCAGAAGGATAAGCGTCTTCTTAAAATACGTCATAACTCGTCAGTTTGATTTACAAAGGGAATTTATATAACAAAAAAGTTGCCAGGGCCACCCCTGGCAACGGAATTAATCATTTTTTTACGCAGGCCTTTTCTTCAGCTCGTCACGGATCTCGGTCAGCAGCTTTTCAGTAGCAGTGGGCTCGGTTGCGGCAGGAACCTTTTTCTTCTCGAGGCTCTTAAAGAATTTTACGATGAGGAAGAGGATAAAGGCGATGATCACGAACTTGATGACAGCGGAAACGAAGAGGCCCCATTTGATCCCTCCCCACGATAGTTTTTCGATGTCCTGAAGTTTGGCGGCTTTTAACGCGGGAGTCAGCAAGAGAGGCGTGATGATGTGTTCAACCAGAGAGGACACGATGGCACTAAAGGCTGTACCGATGACCACGGCTACGGCAAGGTCGAGAACATTGCCACGCATTACGAAGTCTTTGAACTCTTTTAGCATTCCCATGATAGTTGATTTTAGTTATTGAATAAGCGTGCTTTAAGACATACTGGATCTACTTCTTTTTCAGGCCCGGATATTGCATTTGCAGGCCCTTCAGGGTGTCCCTCACCGTGGTGGCGACGATGTATTCCTTATACCAGTTCTGGTCAGCAGGTACGATCGCCCAGGGGACTTCATTACAATGCTGGAAGCAGTCTTCATACATCTCCATGTAGTCATCCCATAGCTTGGCTTCCTTATAGTCGTCTTCATTGTACTTCCACTGTTTCGCAGGGTTTTTTATCCGCTCGTCCAGACGCCGCCGCTGCTCATCCGGAGAAATATGGAGATAGAATTTGAGGATATGGGTGCTATTGTGCTCTTCGAGTAGGTTCTCCCAGCGGTTGATGGCCTTCATCCTTTTGTATGCCGTGTCGTCATCGATCCATTTGTGTACGCGGGTGATCAGGACGTCTTCGTACTGGCTGCGGTTGAAGATCTGGATATATCCTTTCGCCGGTGCATGCGCGTGGATACGCCACAGAAAATCATGTGCCAGCTCCACCGTGGTCGGAGCTTTAAACGACGTGACCAGCACACCCTGGGGGTTCAGCTTACCAAAGACGTTGCGGATGAGACCGTCTTTACCGGCGGCGTCCATACCCTGGATGACGATCAGAAGAGAATGCTTTGACTCCGCATACAATAGGTTTTGTAGCTCGTCCAGCTCTGCCAGTATATCTACCAGCCTGTTCTTCGTCTCCTGTTTGTCCCATTCTTTTGGCGCGCGCGTGTCAATTTCTCCGAGTTTAATTTTTCCCATACCTCTTGGTTTGTGCAAGCTTGCGACAGGTTGCAGGATTAAAAGGTATCCATCTATTGGCAAGTACCTTTATTGGCGTACCGGACAGGGGCACGCGGAGAAGGCGGTCAGCTAAGATTTGTTAACAGGGTAGCGGAGCGTTATCAGACGGACATGATCTCCTTTTCCTTCGCGGCCAGATGCTTTTCCACCAACGAAATATTCTTATCGGTGATGTCCTGGATCTCTTTCTCTGCGTCTTTGGCCTCGTCTTCGCTGAGGCCGTCTTTTTGCAGCTTCTTGATCTGCTCGATAGCATCGCGGCGGATGCTTCGGATAGCAACTTTGGATTGTTCGCCTTCACCCCCGGCACGCTTAACAAACTCCTTTCTTCTTTCTTCCGTCAGCGGGGGCATGAAAAGCCGGATGATATTGCCGTCATTCTGGGGGGTGACACCCAGATTCGCATTGATGATCGCCCTTTCGATGGGCTGGAGCATATTCTTTTCCCAGGGTTGAATAGTTAGCGTCCTGGCGTCCATAGCAGATACGTTACCGATCTGGTTCAGTGCAGTGGGGCTGCCATAATAGTCGACAGTCAACCCATCCAGCATCTGGGGGTTAGCCTTTCCTGCCCTTATCTTAATTAGTTCAGATTCAAGATGGCTGATCGCTTTCTTCATGCTGTCCCTGGCATCTTCCAGGATTAATTCCAGATCGTCTGACATAGCTAATTGGTTGACAACGAATTTATAACTGGTTGGGTAAGTCGCCCACGGATGGGCCAACGTTGCAAACCTACGTCAAATGGGAAAATTTGACAAAAGTGAATTGGGGTATACCTCTAATTATTCTGTTCCAGTATAGAATCTTTTGTCAGGGGTACCAGGTGGGAAGCCTTGGTGAGCTGGGCGTTCTCCTCCTTCGTCGTCTTCGCCACAAAGAGACGCGGAGCCGGCATCAGGTAGTAGATACCCGCGATCATGGCAAAGAAAATGGCGAAGATCGAGAACAACAGTATCGTACAGTTGAACGACCGGGCCATAAAGACGAGGCCGATCATAACGGCATTGACTGCCACCAGGAGCAGCGTGATCGTACGATGGGAGAATCCCCGGTCGAGCAGCAGGTGATGGATATGGTTCCTGTCAGGGCTGAAAGGCGAACGGCGATGGAGTATACGAATCCCAAACACCCTCAGCGTATCGAGCAACGGGATCATCAGGATCGTGAACCCAACAGCAGGAGTGGCGGGAATGGGGAACCGAACATCGCCGGAACCCGCAATATTGATAAATTTCAATACGAGAATAGCATTGATCGTCCCTACCAGCAGGGAACCCGTGTCCCCCATAAAGATCTTGGCGGGCTGGAAGTTAAAGATCAGGAAGGCCAGCAGGCTGCCGGATAACGCAAAGGCGATAACAGCATACGGCAGCATCCCGACATAAAGAAAGTAAAAACCAAAGATGGTCGTAGACAGAAGACCCAGACTGCCAGCCAGACCGTCGATGCCATCGATCAGATTGAAAGAGTTGATGACGACGATAACTGCAAAATAGGTCAGCAGCAGGCTGAACATCTCCGGCAGCTGATAGATGCCGAGGAAGCCATGCATGCTCCTTATCTGGATATTTCCGTAGTAGATGATTATGAAGGCAGCGAGCACCTGGCCTATGAACTTCTTTACCGGTGAGATTATGAGGATATCGTCCTTCAGACCAAGGAAGAAGATCACGAAAGAGGCCGCTATAAAATATTGAAGCTCAGGATATTGCCCAAAGTGCATCGTAAGCAGACAGCCAAAGATGAAGCCAGCAAATATGCCAAGTCCTCCCAGCGGAGTGATAGGCGCGTTGTGTACCTTGCGGGCGTCGGGCATATCGAAGAGCTTCTTCATTTCGGCCACATTGATAACAGCAGGAATAGCAAGGAACGTGATCGTAAATGAAATAGCTATCGAAAGTAAAACATCAAACATCAGTCTGATTTTGATTCATGAACAAAAGTAATAATTCTTTACAAATGCTACTAATACGAGTAATTGAATCTTGATGAACGATCCCGGAACATGGCAGGTAAGCTGGGATAAGAAGACAACTGGGAGATTTTCGATGGAAAGATAGAAAAAACCCTCGAATACGACAAAAAATTGAATCTCGGGTCTTAACAAAAACCTTTAGATTTGCCTACCATTAAAAAAAAGAATTAATAAATCCAACAATATGGCTGACTTAAAAGCAATAGCTTCCCAGATCAGAAGAGATATCGTAAGAATGGTCCATGGCGCCCAAAGCGGTCACCCCGGAGGTTCTCTCGGCTGTGCTGATTTTTTTGCTGCACTCTACTTCAAGGTTCTTAAGCACGATCCCAATTTCCATATGGATGGGAAGAACGAGGACATCTTCTTTTTGTCTAACGGTCATATTTCCCCTGTTTTCTATTCAGCCCTGGCACGGTCCGGATATTTTGACATCAAAGAGCTAGCTACATTCCGGAAGATCAATTCCCGTCTTCAAGGTCACCCCACCACTCATGAACATCTTCCCGGCGTAAGAGTCGCCAGCGGATCTCTTGGTCAAGGCATGAGCGTTGCCATCGGAGCCGCACTTGCTAAGAAACTCAATAACGACAAAAATATTGTATACTCACTCCATGGCGACGGAGAATTAGACGAAGGCCAGAACTGGGAGGCGATCATGTTCGCCGCCGCTCACAAAGTTGACAACCTCATCTCTACCGTAGACTGGAATGGCCAGCAGATCGACGGTACTACGAAATCCGTTATGGACCTCGGTGATATCCACGCGAAATTCGAGGCTTTCGGATGGACTACCCTCGAAATGAACGGCAACGATATGGACGAAGTTATAGCCACCCTGGACAAGGCCAAAGGCCTGGTCGGACAAGGCAAGCCCATCGGTATCATGATGCACACCATCATGGGCAAAGGCGTCGATTTCATGCAAAACGACCACCACTGGCATGGTATCGCCCCCAACGACGAACAGCTCGCCAAAGCGCTGGGCCAGCTGCCGGAAACGCTCGGTGACTATTAATAAAAAGTTTACTTGATAAATATCAAACCCTGGTCTCATAGATCAGGGTTTGTAGTTTTAGGACTACATAATTTTAGGTCTTCAGTTCGATCGGCTGTGCGGCCGCCTTTCGCGAAGGCAGCCAGGAAGCCAGCAGGGCTACCGCCAGTATCGTCACGAACACCATCACAAAGTCCGTTGCTACCAGCTTCACCGGATAGTAGTCAATGAGGAAAGAATCGCCCTGCAGCGGAATAAGCTTATATTTTATTTGCAGGACGCAGATGATCAGGGCGATCAGCATACCCGAAAGGCCGCCCATCATCCCCAGCAGCATGCCCTCGCTGAGGAATATCTTTTGGACAAGCCCGTTGCGGGCGCCCAGCGCCTTGAGCACGTTGATGTCCTTTTGTTTCTCCCAGACCAGCATCGTCAACGCACCCACCATGTTAAAGGCGGCTACGATCAATATCAGGGTCAGGACAATATAAATGAACCATTTCTCCGTGCCCATCACACTGTAGAGATTCTGATTTTGTTCGTAGCGTGTCTGTATACGGTAGTCTTTACCCAGCAGCTGGGCCAGCTGCTGCCGGACATATTCGGTCTTTGTCGCATCGGGAATGGCAAGCTCGACATAGCTGTATTCATCGGGCTGCAGGTTTAACATCCGCTTGACAAAATCCATATTGGTGATCACATAGCTGTTGTCGAAGTCCTGCTGGATACGGAAGACGGCCGAAGTGCCCATGGTCTCATGGCTGATGGACGAGGCAGGGTCGGCCGAATAGTCCCCCCCCTTCCTGAAGAGATAGACGCCCAGCGACAGCAGGGACCGTTCTGCATCCACGCGTATTGCATACTCCACACCCGAGCCGAGGATAGCCATCGGGTGCTCGCCGGTGCCCAGGTCAAATTTGCCGCGCTCTACATGCTCGCCGACGCCCGAAACTTTCAAAAAATTATTGTCGACGCCCTTGAGATAGATCGGATAGGTCGTAGAATCGTTCTCCAGAATGGCCTTGTCCTCCACCACCAGCGAATAGGCCTTCATGCCCTTTACCGTGGTCAGCCTCTCCAGCTGCTGCGGCGTCAGCGTCAGCGTCTTCCCGGAAACCGGGCTGATCTTCATGTCGGGGTAAAAACTGGTATAGAGCGATTTTACCAGGTCTTCAAAACCGTTGAAGACGCTGAGCACCAGTATCAGGGCGGCTGCACCTACGACGATCGCCGTCATGCTGACCCAGGCTATGATGTTGATCGCATTGGTCGACTTTTTTGCACGGAAATAACGCCAAGCGAAAAGGAGATTCATTGGTCACCGCCCACCCCGGCTGAGTCGCTATCCGGCGGCCGCTCCGCCTTGATCTTTTTAAAAAGCTCCTCCATTTTATCCGCGTGGTCCAGGGTATCGTCATAATAGTACTGAAGAACGGGTATCCGGCGCAGCTGGTGCTTGACCCGATCGGCCAGCTCCCGCTTGATCTCCCAGCCCCTGTCCTCGATCTTCTTCATAACGGCGGCCGGGTCCTTTACCTGGAACAGGCTGAGATATACGCGCGCCTCGAGCAGGTCGGGAGTCACCTTTACCGCCGTCAGGGATACCAGTCCACCATCGATCATGCTCAGGCCAAGGCGTTGAAAGATGCCGCTCAACTCCTCCATCAGCAATGCTCCTACCTGTTTTTGTCTTTTGCCTTCTTGCATAAAATTTTGTGCCGGGGGATTTTTACCAAAAAATTAGAGAACTTCGTCTTGCCACCGGCAAAGACTCGTTCGCAAGCTTGCGCTTGTCCCGGCAAAAGCGCTAATGTCTGTCCTTTCAGGACGAACCGCCACCTGGCGGTTCAAATTAACAATATTACTGCTACATTTGCCCACAAATCTACGGCATATTTTAGCATGAAGAAATTCTCGGTGATTTTGCAGTACCTGTCCAGGTACAAAGGGAAGATAGCCCTCTACATGTTCTTTAACGTCCTGTCTATCGTTTTTGGGCTGATCTCCCTGGGCATGCTCAGCCCTTTTCTCGATATTCTGTTCAAGGAAGGCGCCCCCGCAGCACAGCAGGTCACGCTGAATACGAACGCTATCGGGGGGCTGAAAGATATCCTGGTCGGCATCGTCCAGACCCACGACAAGTCTACCGTGCTCATTGTCATCTGTCTGCTGATCATTATTTCTACCTTTCTCAAGAACCTGTTCTACTACTGGGCCTCCTATATCTCCTCCCCGATCCGCAGCGCGACCATCACCTTTCTGCGCAACGACGTCTATGAGAAGATACTGGCCCTGCCAATAGGCTATTTTACCGAAAGAAGGAAAGGGGACCTCATTTCGAGGATGACCAACGACATCTACGAGATCGAGTCTTCGGTGGTCAGCACGCTGGAAGGACTGATCAAAGACCCATTGACCATCATCGGCTACCTGGCCTATATGATCTATCTCAGCCCGCATCTTAGCCTGTTCCTGCTCATATTATTGCCAATCACTGGTTTCCTGATCGGCCGCATCAGCCGCAGCCTCAAAAAGCAGTCCAAGGACGCCTCGGCGAGGCTCGGAGAAAGCCTCTCGGTGCTGGACGAGACCCTCGGCGGCATCCGGGTCATCAAGGGTTTTGGCGCAGAAGCTCTCCTGCGCAGGAAATTCGTAAGGATCAACAACAGCCTGTTCCGCATCCGCAACCGCATGAATGCACGCCGCGATCTGGCCTCGCCGTTAACCGAGGTCCTCGGTGTCGTCATCCTGACCGTCATCCTCTACTATGGCGGCATGCTCGTCTTCAATACCCACGGCAAGGGCTTTTCCGGCGGTGACCTTATCTCTTATATCGCCGTCTTCGCGATGCTGATCAACCCGGCCAAGACCCTGTCTACCTCTATCTTTAACATCCAGCGCGGCGCTGCAGCGATGGAGAGGGTAGAGGACCTTCTCAAGGCCCCCGTCAATATCATCGACGATCCCAAAAACCGTAAGCTGCAGGCTTTCGAAGACAAAATAGAGTTCCGCAACGTCAGCTTCTCCTATGACGACGCAGGCATCCTCGAGAACATCGACCTGATCATCGAAAAAGGCAAAACCATTGCGCTTGTCGGCAGCTCAGGCGCAGGGAAGTCGACGCTGGCCGACCTCGTACCCCGTTTCCACGACGTCACGGGAGGCGAGCTGCTGATCGACGGCGTCAACATAAAAGACTATTCTCTGAAGTCAGTGCGCGAGCAGATGAGTATCGTTACGCAGGAGCCCATCCTTTTCAACGACAGCATCGCTGCCAATATCTCACTGGGCAAGCCCGACGCCACCCGCGATGAGATCATCCGCGCGGCCGGGATCGCCAACGCCCACAACTTTATCATGCAGAAAGAGCAGGGCTACGACACCAATATCGGCGACCGCGGCAGCAAGCTCAGCGGTGGCGAAAGACAACGTCTTACCATCGCAAGGGCCGTCCTCAAGAACCCGCCCATACTGATCCTCGACGAAGCCACCTCCTCCCTCGATACCGAAAGCGAACGCCTCGTACAGGATGCCATCAACAAAATGATGGAACACCGGACGAGCATCGTCATCGCACACCGGCTCAGCACCATCCGCCATGCCGACGAGATCATCGTCCTGCAGAAAGGCAGGATCGTCGAACGCGGCACCCATGACGAGCTGATCGCAAAGCAGGGGTTCTATAATAAGCTGGTTGAGATGCAGGAGGTGAAGTAGATTCTGTGTACCTTTCGCCCGACCTATAACCTTTCATATGAAGATCAAACACTTCCTTCTTTTGATGGGCCTTCTGGTCGGAGCGACCGCAATAGACGCACAAACCCGGCAGGCAGATACCTCAAAAATGATGTTGGACACCCGTCAGGCGAAGCCGGCGACATCACGGACCCCTCCGGCAGCAGGCCACCACGCACAGCCTCCTATCACCGTATCCTTACCTCAGGCGACAAAGGATTCCCTGATAAAGAGCATAAGGGCCATTTTCCAACGGATCAACCACGACACGACGCTGCGTCAGGTCGACCTGGATATAGATACCTTGGAGGAGATTATCGGAGGCTCGCCGGACAACGGCGCAGAAGTGACCGGCTATTTCAAAAAGGATGAGCTCTGCAAGATCACTATGAGTATGGGTCCTTCCTTCGGAATAAAAGACTGGGAATATTATTATGATCAGGGACAGGTCGTGTTCGTCTACGAAAAGGACCGGCACTATCCGGTGACCAAAGACGGCCTCGACCACGAACGGCTCGTCGTCGGCTTCGAGGGCAGGTTCTATTTCAATAAAGGAAGGCTGTTCACGAAGACCATAAAAAGATACGACCAGTTCATGGCGGAAGAGATCGATGACAACTATATAAGGGATCTGCTGGACGATATGCCTCCCTACGTCAACGCGCTCAGGAGACAAATGAAGAAGAAAAACTAACCGCCGCGGACGCCAGCCCTTACCCCTTTCGGCTGGTTTCGATCTTCACCATGCAGCACCGCGTGAACCGCGGCAAGCCGCGCTAATCGACATCGTCGTCTCCCTCATCATCTCCCCATCCCTCTTCATCCTCCGGGCTCCGCCCCGCCGCTGCCTTACCCCCTACCTGTTCTGTCTCCCGGTCCATCTGCTCGATAGCCACCGGCCGCTCAGAATTATCCCCGATAAGATAGCGCGAAAAATAGTCCGCCATCCGCCAGAAAAAATATTCGGTCATATCGGCATAGGCGTGGCGCTGGCCAGGCAGCAGAACGAGGTCATAGCGTTTGTTCGCCCGTATCAGCGCGTTTGCCACACGAATGGTATTGCCGGGGTGGACATTATTGTCAATATCGCCGGTAGAAAGCATTAGATGACCTTTCAGATTCTTTGCGATCTCAGGATTCTTCTCAATGCTATATACAAATGATGTATCACCCTTCTCGCTGACCACCTCTTTCACCCCGTGGTGCTTCTCGCTCCACCAGCGGTTGTAGATCGCGTTGTCGTGATTACCCGAAGAGGAAACGGCCACCTTGAAGAAATCGGGATAGACCAGCATGGCCGCCGTGCTCATAAAGCCGCCACCGCTGTGGCCATGGATGCCTACGCGGTTGATGTCGATATAAGAATAGCGGTCGGCGAGCTGTTCGGCAACAGCCTTCTTATCGGCCAGGCCATAGTCTCTCAGGTTGCCATAGCCGTAGTTGTGGTACCATTTGCTGCGGGAAGGATGGCCGCCGCGGTTGCCGAGGGTGACAACGATCATGCCCAGCTGCGCAAGCCTGTCCATACGGTCCATGCTGCGGCCAAAAGCCTTATTGACGGCCTCCGTTTGCGGGCCGGGATAGACATATTCCATCAGCGGATATCGCCGCGTCGAATCGAAATTGAACGGTCTGTAGATCACCCCATATAAGTCAGTAATTCCATCGTCGGCCTTCGCCTTGAAAGGCTGCGGAAATTTATACCCCGCAGCCAACAGTGACGACAGATCCGCGGACTCCAGGTCCATGACTTTTTTACCGAGACTGTTGTACAGAGCGGACTTCGGGACGGTATTGACGCGCGAGAAATTGTCGACAAAGAACTGCTGGTCGTCGTCCATGCTCATCGCGTGCTCGAAGTCACCGGAATTCAGCAGGGTCAGCCCGCTGCCGTCGAAGCCAACCTTGTAAAGATGCAGATAGTAAGGATCCTCACCCTGCTCTCTGCCATTGGCGGAGAAATAGAGGATGCGTCGTTTGTCGTCAATGCCAATGATGTCTTCGCAGTGGAAAGGGCCGCTGGTGATCGGGTTCTTCAGCTTGCCCGCGCCGTCATAGAGATAGAAATGCGCCCAGCCATCGCGCTCGCTCCATTCGATGAGCTCGCGGCCCTGGTCTACGAGACCCAGACGACGGACCTCTACATAGGTGTTGAGGCGCTCCTGGATTAAGGCTCTGGCTGCCGTGTCATCGACTCCCGCCTCGCAGACATCAATGCGGTGCAGGTCACGGCTGGTGCGGGTGAAATAGAATTTGCTATTGGGACCGAGCCACAGCTGGGGACGATAGTCGTCGTCGCGCTGGCGCTCGACCGGAGGCGCAGACCATATCGCCAGGTCCTGGTCTTTGAACTGACCGGCGCTGATCATATGGTGCGTTTTCGCAGCCACGTCGAAGATCAGCAGTTGCTCGATGGGCGCTTCTTTATCGCCGGGCATCATGTATTTGTAGGTCTCAAGCGTAGGCCGGGGGTCGGCCAGCGAATTGATGACCCAGAGGTCTTTAACCTTGCGCTGGTCGGCGCGGGACATTACGAAATGCCGGGAGTCTGGACTCCAGAACAGCTGTGCAGGCTTCCGCTTGTCCTTGTTCTTCTCTTTGTCCACATTGGTCTCACCACCACCGCCCAGTCCGCCGGAACCATGATAGCTATAGTATTCCACCCCGTCAGTAGTCAGCTGGTGTTCGACGATCGTGGAGTCGTCTTCATTGGCAAGCGCCTTCTGGTAGTTGGCGCGATCCATCCAATAGAGGTTGAAATGTTTGCCAAAGACGATAGTGTTGCTGTCGGGGGAGATATTGGCCCAGTTCGGCTTGTGCTTGGGCTTTTTAAAGCCTATCAGCTCGTTGAGGTCGCCGGAAACCAGGTTGTATTCGAAATAATATACTTTCTTCTCTTTCGCCGGCGGATTACCCGCCCCGCCACCCCGGCGTCCTCCGCCAGTAGCCGCACCGGAAGCCGCAGAGTCCTTCTTCTCAGCGTCCTGCGAGCTCTTTACCTCGAACTGTATCCAGTTCTCATCCTTAATAAATTTCAGGCTGTCCAGACCGAGATGTTTGGCCTCGAAAGGATCCTTTACAATCCGGGTGATGGCCGCAGCCAGTCTGTCCCGGTCGAACATTGGCTTCTTCTCTCCTTTTACCGGGTCCACGATATACCATTCCTTGCCCTCCGTCGTCTCGTACATATACCAGAAAAGGTTGCTCTTCCTCAGCCAGTGCGGATCCACCTGCGTAGAGAAGATCATCTTCTCCAGCTTCTTCGGCGAGAACCGGGCCGCTGCCTGGTAGTTGGCCGTAGTTACCTGGTAGTTCGCCGTAGTTACGGGATTTTGCTGAGCGTAGCTATTAACAGAAATAATTATCAGTCCAATGACGAAAAGCCTGGGCATAAGCAGTAGGGTTTTGAGGCCACTATGTTAAAACATCTTTCTGCAGCCCATATCACTAATATCCATACACGGCAACAATTGAGGATAAATGGATATATGAAACCGGGCATGTGAGGTTCCATCCGACCATTTAAAATAATTATGTACGGATGAAAAAGACTTTGAAAAATGCAGCAGAATTTTATTTTTACGCCCGGAAAAGCTCCTGACCAGACCTAATGAATATGTTACCTTTTTTTCCAGGCTATTTTTATTTTATATCTATTGCGCTGCAAGCCATTTGCGTAATCCACTGTTTGCGGAAAGGCAATGAGCAGAAATGGATCTATCTCATCATCTTCCTGCCCATGATCGGCTGTGTCGCCTACTTTTTTACCGAGATCGTCAATGTCCGGAAGGTTCGAAGCCTTCAGCCGGGCGCTGGCAGTCTAAGCGGATTAGTCAATCCCGCGGGACGGATCAGACGAATGGAGAAACACCTCCGCTTCGCCGATACGTTTAATAATCGGGTGATGCTGGCCGATGCCTACCTGGCCGTCGGACGGACGGACGAGGCGATCGGGCTGTATACGGAGAGTCTGACCGGTGCCTTTACAGAAAATGAGCACGTCATCAAGCAGCTGATCGTGGCTTATTTCCAAAAAGGGATGTACGCGGAAGTGATCGTCATGGCCAGAAGGCTGTATGGCCGTCCGCAGTTCGCCCGCTCAAAAGAGCACGTGCTTTATGCCCGGGCGCTGGAATATACGGGTGACGTAGAAGGAGCCGAGCGGGAGTATATGAAGATGAAAGGACGTTTTGCCGATTTTGAGGCGCGCTATCAGTATGGTCTCTTCCTCCGGGGGACCGGGCGCGAAAAGGAAGCCCGGCTTGTTTTTGAAGACATAGCAGATGAGGCTCCTCACCTTAGCTCCAGGGAAAGACGGGATAACCGTAGCTGGATAAGCAAGGCGAAAGAAGAGCTCAATCGCTGATAAGCCCTATTTATTCATCATCTGCTTGGCCTCGATGCTAAGCGTAGCATGCGGGACAGCTCTGAGCCTTGCTTTATCGATGAGCTTGCCGGTTACACGGCAAATGCCATAGGTCTTGTTCTCGATGCGCATCAGGGCCTTTTCCAGGTGATCGATGAAAGTGATCTGACGGCTGGCCATCTGGCTGAGCTGCTCACGTTCCATACTCATGCTTCCGTCTTCCATGGTCATGTAACGGGCGTCATCGTTGTCTCCGCCCATTTCATCCTTACGAGTGATCAAGCCTTGTAAATATGCTAATTCCTTCTTAGCTATATCTAATTTACGATTGATCAATTCCCTGAATTCTGTGAGTTCTGCGTCGCTGTATCTCATAGTGGGTCCAGTTTGTTCCTCTTGTGGGGTGTCTAATACTGATTTTGTGAATTCCGGCTCGTATTTGCGAACCGTTTTTGTCTTTATTTCCGGGATGACTACTTTCACCGGTTTCGGTGGAGCAGCCGGTTTCTTCGGTTCCACTTTTGGCGGGATCGCCGCTACTGGGGGTGGAGGGGGGGCAGCTACAGTTTTGGCTACGGCGGGGGCGGCAACGCTTGGTTTAGCGGCAGCGCTCGGCATAGCCGAGGGTTTGGATACTGCAGGCGGAACAGGAGTCTTCGCGACTGTCGGTTGAGCCTTTGCGGTTGTAGCCTTCGATATATTGGATACAGCGGTCTTCTTAGTCTGAAGGGGGACGGACTTCTTTGCAGCCGGAGCCGGGGCAACCTTTTTAGCCACGGGTTTAGCAAGAGGTTTTGCAGCCGGCGCCTTCTTCACGCTCTTGCTCGCACCTGACGACTGGACAGGTTTTGAGGCCGATTTTTTCGCCGGTGCTATTTTCTTGACTGTCGCCGTCTTTTTGGCGGGCTTGGCCGCCTTCTTCTTGGTTGCCATACAGTTAGGCTTTTTTAGTAACAAACACTTTTAAAAAAATATCATTCACTTCAATTTCAGTGCCATTGGCCGGCTCCTTAACCAATTCGATAGAATCTGCCAAAATTTCCGCGCAAATATACTCATTAAATCGGTTAAGGGATTCTGAAAGGGCGGGTACGTCTGCTACTTTTACTAAAATTCTGTCTGTTAGATCATAGCCATTGTCTTTCCGGATCTTCTGGATACGATTGACGAATTCTCGTGCATTGCCTTCCTGGGCCAGCTCGGGGGTAACTGTTACGTCAAGGGCGACGGTAAGGGCATTCTTATTGGCCACTACCCAGCCCGGAATATCCTCACTGGTGATCTCGACTTCGTTAATTGTCAATATTAAGGGTTCTTTATCAATAAATAAAGTAATATTACCTTCTTTTTCCAATTTTTCTATATTCTCCTGGCTAAATTCGGCCAGTGCGGTGCTGACTGCCTTCATTTTAGCGCCTAATTTCTTACCCAGAGCAATAAAATTGGGTTTTATCTTCTTCTTGATAAAGCCATCAGTACCAGAGAGATATTGTACCTCCTTCACGTTGACCTCAGCCATGATGAGGTCCTGCACCTTCTCCAGCTGGTCTTTCATCCCCGGGTTGAGCACGGGGATCAGCACCTTTTGCAAGGGCTGGCGGACCTTAATATTGACCTTCTTACGGAGGGACAGGATCAGAGAGGACGCGTCCTGAGCCATCTGCATCCTTTCTTCCAGGGGCAGGTCGATAAAGTCCGCGTTGGCGACCGGAAAATCAACGTGATGGACCGAGGCGGCCTTGATCCGACCCGTTGCCTCCTCCAGATTGGTGAAAAGCCAGTCGGAGAAGAACGGAGATATGGGAGCCATGAGCCGGGAGATGGTCTCCAAACATTCATAGAGCGTCTGGTAGGCGCAGATCTTGTCGTGTTCATACTCGCCTTTCCAGAACCGGCGGCGGCAAAGCCTTACATACCAGTTAGAAAGGTGCTCATCCACGAATTCTTCGATCAGTCGACCCGCGATGGTCGGCTCATAGTCGTCCAGGTTCTCCGTCACTTTTACGATCAGGCTGTTCAGGGAAGAGAGTATCCAGCGGTCGATCTCCGGCCTTTCCACCGGGGGAATATAGGCTTCCTTGAAGTCAAAACCGTCCACATTCGCATATAGGGCAAAGAACTGGTACGTATTATAAAGCGTCCCAAAGAATTTACGCTGCACTTCCTTGATACCCTCGATATCGAATTTCATGCTCTCCCAGGGAGAGGCATTGGTGATCAGGTACCAGCGGGTGGCGTCCGCGCCAAATTTGTCGATGGTCTCAAAGGGATTGACGACGTTGCCGAGGCGCTTGCTCATCTTGTTGCCATTCTTGTCGAGGACCAGTCCGTTGGAAACCACAGTCTTATAAGCAAGACCGGGATACTTGGCATCCAGATCGGTGTTTGCCGGAACGACTTTTTTCAGCTCTTCATGGACCGACTCCTTGAGGAGAGCGCCAAGCGCGTGGAGGGTATAGAACCAGCCCCTGGTCTGGTCAACGCCTTCCGCGATGAAGTCTGCGGGATAGTTGCTGGCGAAGACCTCCTTGTTTTCGAACGGGAAATGCCACTGGGCATAGGGCATTGCGCCGCTGTCGAACCAGACGTCGATGAGATCGGCCACACGGCGCATCGGCTTGCCGGTTGGGCTGACCAATATTATCTCGTCTACATAAGGTTTGTGCAGGTCGGAAGTTATCTTATCTATATAGGTCTCAACATCGTCGCCGACTGGGGGAGACATGAGTCCGGCCTTGATGGATGCACGGACGGCCTCCTTCAATTGCGCTACCGAGCCGATACACAGCTCTTCCCGGGCTGCCAGCTCTTCTTTGGCGGCGTCTTCCGGCAGATCGGTGCGCCATACGGGCAGCGGCGTACCCCAGTAGCGGCTGCGGCTGAGATTCCAGTCGACCATATTCTCGAGCCAGTTGCCGAACCGTCCCTCGCCAGTCGACCTGGGCTTCCAGTTGATCGTCTTGTTCAGCTCGACCATCCTGTCCTTCAGCGCCGTGGTCCGGATGAACCAGGCATCGAGCGGATAGTACAGGACCGGCTTGTCCGTACGCCAGCAGTGGGGATAGTTGTGTTCGTATTTCTCGATGCGGAAGGCGCGGTTCTCCTTCTTCAGCTTGACGCTGATGTCCACGTTGACGTCGACATAGCTGGGGTCGTCCTTATAATTCTTGACATAGCGGTTGCTGAACTCTCCGAGGCCGTCGATGAACTTTCCCTGACGGTCGACCATGACCAGCATACCAATATTATATTTGGTGCCTACCTTATAGTCATCGGCGCCAAAGGCGGGGGCGGTGTGGACGATGCCGGTACCATCCTCGGTCGTGACGAAGTCACCCAAAAGAACGCGGAAGGGATCACCACCGGCCTTTTCAGGTGTATTTGCCTCATAAGGAAGCAGTTGCTCATAGCGAAGCTCTTCGAGCTGAGAGCCTTTGAATTCCCCGAGGATCTTCCAGGGGATGAGCTTTGAGTCGGGAGTATGGGAAGAAAAATCCCCGTTTTCGGCTTCGGGTTTGAAATATTTCCCCACCAGTGCCTTTGCAAGCACTACATTTACGGGCAGATGCGTGTATGGGTTAAGTGTTTTTACCAGTACATAGTCAATTTTAGGGCCCACCGTCAGGCCGAGATTAGAAGGCAGGGTCCAGGGCGTCGTCGTCCAGGCCATAAAGAAGAGCTCCTCATCGGCAGATAGGTCCTTAAAGAGAAATTCGCTCTTCTTCTCCCTTACTGCCTTGAACATCACTACGGCAGACGTATCCTTTACATCCTTATAGCAGCCAGGCTGGTTGAGCTCATGCGAGCTGAGGCCGGTGCCGGCAGCCGGGGAATAAGGCTGGATGCTGACACTCTCATAAAGGAGCCCCTTCTTATACAGCTCGCTCAGTATCCACCACAGCGACTCTATATAATTGCTTTCGAAGGTGATATAGGGGTCCTTGAGGTCCACCCAGTAGCCCATTCGACGGGTCAGCTCGTCCCATTTGTCCTTGTATTTCAGGACTTCGCGACGGCAGGTCTCGTTGTATTCGGCGATGGAGATCTTCTTTCCAATGTCTTCCTTGGTGATGCCGAGCATCTTCTCTACGCCCAGCTCGACCGGGAGACCATGGGTATCCCATCCGCCTTTACGCTTGACCTGGAAGCCTTTCATAGTTTTATAGCGACATACGAGGTCCTTGAGGGTACGGCTGATGACGTGGTGAATACCCGGCAGGCCGTTGGCGCTGGGAGGTCCTTCGTAAAATACAAAGGGGATCGCTCCTTCTCTTAGCTCGACGCTCTTCTCAAATGCCCGGTCTGCCTCCCATTTTGCCAGAACTTCCTGGCTTATAGCGGGTAGGTTCAATTGCTGGTATTCCTTATACTTGGCCATATACTATTATAAAGGGACGCGAATTTACGAAATATTCCCTTGACTCGCGCCGGGAGGCCCTCTACCTCCGGCCGCCTCCCACCACTACCTCCTCCCCGTCGCCACCATCCTCCACCACGCCGACCCGCCACTGCTAGCTGCCCCCACTTCCCCCTGTCGCCACTATCGCCGGCTACCACCAACCACCACAACCAGTTGCCCCACCTCCCTGGCATGCCGACACCGGCTGCAGAAATGCCGCAGCGAAGCCAAACCCACGCCCACCGCAGTCCGGAAGGGTTCAAAAAGCGTGTTAAAGGTTTGCAAAAACACCCCAAAACCAGCCCCAAAATGCCTAATTTTGTGTCGTAGTTATCCACATAAACGAGATTTTGGCATAGTTTATGGATACTTATTCCGCAGAAAAGCGATACAAAGAGAGTGACTCAAATCACTCCGTATTATATACATCAACTCTTTCTACGGTTTAGGGTTTAGGGGTTAAAAAGGGGGGTATTCCTACTCCCCTTCCTTTTAATATTAGCCTACCGTATTGTATTTCAACCCCATTCCTCCTTATTCCGTGCAACTTTTTTCTTTACCTTATTCAATGGAGATCCGTAGCCATCCCGTTTTTAATCTCTGATATTACCTTGCAAAAAACCCGTTCGACAAGCACCAGGCTCCAAGATCTCAATTCCTGAATTACCAAAGTCGCACAAGAAGTTCGTTTCCGGAAAACCTACCTTTTTACCCCGGATGAAAGAACCCTCCCGGCCAGTTGCCGGGAGGGTTTTCGTTTTATGCCCCTCGAAGATCGACCCCCAAAGGCGAATTACTGTTGTTGACGTAGAGATGCAGTAGTAAATATTACGACCTGCCCGTAATTGCGTCTACCCCTTACGGGTTGACCAGGCCTATCCCTTACGGGTCGACGAGGCCTCCCCCTTACCGGTGCGAATGATCTTATAGATCTTGATAGCGCTCATCAGCAGGACCACAAACAAAAACAAACCAAGCAACCCCCAAACCCAGCTCATATTCTGCTTGACGACGACGAGCATCACGATCGCAACAAGGAAGATGGTCGCGACCTCATTGTATATGCGCAGCCGCTGCGAAGACCAGCGGAAATCACCCCGCATCTGCTGACTGTAGATAGCCTGCAGGGAAAAGTGATAGGCATACAGCCCGATCACAAACCCCAGCTTGATGGCCAGCCAGGTGGGCACAGAACCCAGCATGATCATCATCCAGGGACCAAATATCAGGGTCAGTATAGCCGAAGGCCAGGTGATCCCCATCCAAAGCCGCCGGATCATAATTCTGAACTGATTCTGGAGTACGGTCCGCTCCGGCTCGGGCTTCCCCGCAGCCTCGGCATTATAAACAAAGAGCCGGACCATATAGAACAGCCCGCTGAACCAGGTGACGATAAAAATAATGTGCAGCGCCTTTACATAATTATACATAGGAAGGAATTTGCGATCAAAACGCCCCGGGTCATCCGGCTATCGGCCTAATCCAGCACCATGGACCTATCCCCCGCCGCATAGTCCCTGACCCAGCCCGCCAGCGTCTTCACCCACACCGGATGGACATTCAGACACGGGATCATCGTATAGGCTTCTCCGCCGGCCGCGATAAACGATTCTTTCCCCCGGATAGCAATCTCCTCCAACGTTTCCAGGCAGTCGCTGATAAAGGCAGGACAAAGGATAAGTAATTTCCTGATGCCTTCCTTTGGCATCTCTTCCAAACGCACGTCAGTGAACGGCTCCAGCCATCCCTTCCCCAGCCTCGACTGGAAAGAGTTGCTGTATTTGCCCTCCGGGATGTTCAGCAGACGAACCATCTCCTTTGTCGTAGCAAAACACTGGTGCCGGTAACAGAAGGCATGGGCCGGAGAGGCGACGTCACAGCAGGTGGCCGACCGCATACAGTGATTGCCGGTAGGATCGGTCTTCTGCACGTGTCGGGCCGGAACGCCATGATAGCTGAACAGGATATGGTCATAGTCCTGCTGAAGATAAGGGCGTATCTGTTCACTCAGAGCCTCCAGATAATGAGGCTCGTTGTAGAAGGGCTTGACAAAATTCAGCTTGAAGCCATAGCCTTTCTTCTTATGAACTTCCTGGGCCCACTCCACCGCGGTCTCGTAAGAAGCCATGGCGTAGTGTGGATACATAGGAATAGCAAGCACCTCTTCCAGCTGCGGCGACTTCTTCAGCAGCTGTTCGAAAGCATGCTCCATCGATGGGTTGCCATAGCGCATGGCTATCTCCACCGGCTCTTCAACAATGGCCTGCAGGGCTTCCTGCAACTGTTGCGTCAGCACGATCAACGGAGAGCCTTCTTTTGTCCAGATGGTAGAATAGGCTTCCGCAGACTTGGCCGCGCGGAAGGGCACGATCAAACCCCCGACGAGTATCTTTCGAAAAAGCCATGGATAATCGATGACCCTCTTATCCATGAGAAATTCCATTAAATAAGTGTGAACGTCTTTGGTTGCGGTGGAATCCGGCGATCCCAGATTCATCAGAAGGATAGCGCGCTTGCCTGTAGGTGTCATATCGGTCGTAAAGGTACGGTAATGCGGGACAATTTTATGGCGACGCCGCCCTCGAAAGCCCCGGAAATGCCCGAATATGGTGATAAAGATGAATATCAGGAGCCTGCCTGATAATTGTCAAACAAAAACATGACAGTCTAATGACAGAAAAATTCGCTTTATAGAAACCCTTGAAAGTAAATTTGCGTTCATAAAGTACAAGCTGTAGAAATGGGTACAAGGACCTCTGATATCTCGGGATTTTACGTAGTAGGGATAAATTATAAGAAAACAGACGCTGCTATCAGAGGCCAGTTCGCCATCAATAACGAACAGTACGACCGCATTCTCACACTCGCTCCCTCCCGTCATCTCAACGAACTCTTCATCTTATCTACCTGCAACCGGACTGAAATATACGGCTTTGCCGACAACGCCAGTCAACTGGCCAGCCTGCTCTGCACGGAGACCATCGGAGACGTGGACACCTTTATGGAGATGGCATATGTGAAAAAAGGATCGCAGGCCATCGAACACCTCTTCCTCGTTGGCGCCGGCATCGACTCCCAGATCCTCGGAGACTACGAGATCGTAGGACAGCTGAAACTAGCCGTAAAATTCGCGCGCGAGCGCCAGTTCATCGGAGCTTCCATCGAACGGCTGGTCAACTGCGTGCTCCAGTCTTCCAAATCCATCAAGAATCAGACGGCATTGAGCGGAGGGACCGTCAGCGTCTCCTTTGCCGCCATTCAATACATCCGCGAGAACATTGTCGACCTTTCCGGCAAGAATATCCTCCTTATCGGGACGGGCAAGATTGGACGCAATACCTGCCGGAACATGATTGACTATCTGTCCACGCGCAATATCACGCTGATCAACCGGACAGAGAGCAGAGCCGACGAGCTGGCCGCCGAAATGGGCGTAGAGTCCGCACCGTTAGAACAGATCGAACAGCAGGCCGCCACCGCCGACATCATCCTGGTAGCTACCAACGCCGAGCTGCCCACGCTGCTGCGCCGGCATATAGAAGGGCACGGAAACAAGCTCCTGATCGACCTTTCCATACCCTGCAATATAGAAGAGTCGGTTACTGAACTGCCCGGCATCACCCTGATCAACGTCGACGAGCTTTCGAAGATAAAGGACGAGACCCTGCAGAAAAGAGAGGCGGAAGTGCCAAAAGCAAAGGCGATCATCGCCGAGCACATTTCCGAGCTGATGGAATGGTACGAGATGCGCAAGCACGTCCCCGTCCTGAAAGCCGTAAAGATCAAACTGAAAGAACTGCATACCAGCCCATTGTTCAGCCAGCTCTCGGGCCAGTCCATCCTCTGTTCAACAGACATGGACGAACAAATTCAACGGGTGATCAACGGAATGGCAACCAGGATGCGACAGCAGAACCAGGGCGGCTGCCACTATATACAGGCAATTAACGAGTATATTGCGGCGAATTAACTTCTTACTCCACCATGCAAACACCGATGCGGATAGGCACGAGAGAAAGTCAGCTGGCGGTCTGGCAGGCCACACAGGTAAAAGAGCTTCTTGAAAAAGAAGGCTTTTCTGCCGGGCTGGTCTTTATAAAGAGCGAGGGCGACATAGATCTCAAAACGCCTCTGTATGAGATGGGCGTTCAGGGAGTGTTCACGCGCAGCCTCGATATCGCGCTGCTCAACAACAAGATCGATATCGCAGTGCATTCCATGAAGGACGTTCCGACACAGCTGCCCGAAGACATCCGCCAGGCGGCCGTGCTCCCGAGAGGGCCGGTACGGGACCTTTTGGTTTACAAGACGGACCTTCACTTTTTCGATTCACCCGCACCCGCACAGATAGCCACCAGCAGCGTTCGCCGCCGGGCGCAGTGGCTGCATAAATATCCCAGCCACCAGCTGCACAACCTGCGTGGCAATGTCAACACCAGGCTGCGCCGACTATCCGAAGAATCCTGGGACGCCGCCATCTTCGCACAGGCTGGCCTCGAACGGATAAGCGTCCGACCCGAAAAAAGCATCGTCCTGGACTGGATGCTGCCGGCCCCCGCACAGGGCGCCATCCTCGTCGCCTGCCGCGCAGACGACGAGACAAGCTTCTCGGCCTGTCAGCCGCTGAACGACGCAGACACGGCCCTCTGCACAAAGATCGAGCGCGACTTCCTCCGGACCCTGCTCGGTGGCTGCTCCACCCCTATCAGCGCCCTGGCCGAAATAGAGGACGGCGACGTCTATTTTGCCGGCGAGCTGCTATCCCTCGACGGACAGCAAAAAGTCACCATAGAAAAGATACTTCCCGTTGAAAAAGCGGCGACCATAGGAAAGACAGCGGCTGAAGAGCTGCTCGACAACGGCGGAAGAGCCATCGTAGAAGCCATAAAGGCGGTAAGCTCAAATGTCTGATCCCGATATACGCGTGTTATCAACCCGGCCTTTGCCTGGCGCTCTCGTCGAAATTGCCAGGGACAAGGGAGTAGCCATCGACGTTATACCAATGATAAAGACGGCGACAACGGCTGATGACGAGCTGTTGCAAGCCTTGAAGCAACGCCGGCTGACTGCCGTCTTTACGAGCGCCAATGCAGTGGAGGCCGTGGGTGGCGGAGGAGACTGGAAGGTCTATTGTCTCAGCGGAGCTACACGGCGTGCGGTAGCAGAGAAATTTGGCGAGGAGGCTATCGCCGGTGTTGCAGATTCGGCGGCGCAGCTGGGGCAGAAGATCGTGGAACACGCAGTCCGGTCCGTGGTCTTTTTTTGTGGGGATCTGCGGAGAGAAGAGCTTCCGGCGATTTTCCGGCAGGCAGGTGTTGGATACAGGGATATCGTAGTCTACAAGACTACGGCCACTCCGAAGAAGGTCGAAAGCAACTATGACGGCATTCTTTTCTTCAGCCCCAGCGCCGTAGAGAGCTATCTTTCGGTGAACAGCGTGCCGGACGGGACGGTGCTATTCGTGATCGGCAATACGACAGCCGCGGCGCTAAAAGAATATAATGTAGTGGTCAGCAATAAGCCCGAGGCAACAGCGCTGATTGACAAAGTAATCGAGCATTTTCAAAACAAAATATGACAACACTCAGGAACGATCTATTACTAAGAACCTTAAGAGGAGAAAAGACAGAACGCCCCCCCGTATGGATGATGCGTCAGGCCGGACGCTATCTGCCGGACTATATGAAACTAAAGGAGAAATATTCATTCTTCGAGCGTTGCCAGACACCCGAGCTGGCTACCGAGATCACCATACAGCCCGTAGAGCAGGTGGGAGTGGACGCCGCTATCATCTTCTCCGACATCCTGGTTGTGCCCCAGGCCATGGGCATGGAAGTGCAGATGGTCGAAGGCAAAGGCCCGTTCCTGCCCGATCCTATAAAAAAGATCAGCGACCTGGACAAGCTGGTCGTCCCCGACGTCGACGAGCGGCTGGGTTATGTCTTCGATGCTTTAAGCCTGACAAAAAAGACGCTCGCCGGCAGGGTCCCGCTGATCGGCTTTGCAGGCTCTCCATGGACCCTCCTGTGCTATATGGTGCAGGGCAAGGGCTCCAAGACCTTCGACGAAGCAAAAGCCTTTTGCTATACCCAGCCGGAGACCGCCCACCGTCTTTTGCAGCAGATAACGGATACGACTATTGCCTATCTCAAAGGGCAGGTCAGGGCCGGCGCCGACGTAGTGCAGATCTTCGACAGCTGGGGCGGACTGCTCGGTCCCGGGGACTTCGAGAACCTTTCCCTCCAATATATCCGCCAGATCGTAGCAGCGTTGAAAGACGAGGTGCTGACGATCATCTTCGCCAAAGGCGCATGGCAGTCGCTGGACAGCATGGCCGCCACAGGCGCCCATGGACTGGGCATCGACTGGTGCATCAAGGCTTCGACGGCCCGGCAGCTGGCCGGCCCGCGTGTTGCCCTGCAAGGCAATTACGACCCTGCAAAACTGCTGTCGCCGATACCCGTCATCAAAAAAGAAGTAAAGACCATGCTGGATGCCTTTAAAGGCTATCCTCATATCGCCAACCTGGGCCATGGCATCCTGCCCGACGTTCCGGTAGACCATGCCAGGGCCTTTGTAGAGACCGTGAAAGAATACAAATTTTAGTTTATGGCATTCAGGGATCAATGGATAGCATTCATTCACGACCTGCAGCTGCGCATCTGCAGCGCGCTTGAACAGGAAGACGGCAAGGCCGTCTTTGTGCTCGATCAGTGGGGTCGGGAAGGAGGCGGTGGCGGCAGGACCAGGGTCATCTCGGGCGGCGACGTATTTGACAAAGGAGGCGTGAATACCTCAGTGGTCTGGGGGCCCGTCACCGAGCCGATGCGCGCACAGCTGAAGATCGAAGGAGACAATTGGTTCGCCTGCGGACTTTCGCTGGTGATCCATCCCCTGAACCCGTATGTTCCGACGACGCACGCCAACTGGCGCTATTTCGAAACCTACGATCATGCAGGCAATATAACAGACCGATGGTTCGGTGGCGGCTCAGACCTCACCCCCTATTATCTCTTTGAAGAGGACGCTGTGCATTTTCATAGGACGCTAAAGAACGCCATGGATCCCTTCGGCAGCGATCGGTATCCGAAATTCAAGAAATGGTGTGATGAATATTTTGTCAACAAGCACCGGGGAGACGAGATGCGCGGCGTCGGCGGCGTTTTCTACGACCACCTGAGACCCGTAGACGACGCAGAGGCCGACAACCTGTTCGCCTTTCAGCAAGCCAACGGAAACGCCTTTCTGCCGGCATATCTCCCGATAGTGCAGAGAAGAAAAGGGCTCGCCTATGGCGACAGAGAGATCGAGTGGCAGGAGATCAGGAGAGGTCGGTACGTCGAGTTCAACCTTATCCATGACCGTGGGACCCTATTCGGCCTGAAGACAAATGGCCGCACGGAAAGCATTCTCATGAGCCTGCCTCCCCGCGCACGGTGGGGATACAATTATCAGCCTGCAGCGGGTAGTCCCGAGGCACAGCTGCTGGATGCCTGCCAGCATCCGAAAGACTGGTTAAAATAAAACTATTTTTATATGTTCCTACAACGTCGCAATAGAATCCTGAGACAGTCTCCTTCAATAAGGAGCATGGTGGCGGAGACGATCCTGACTCCAAACGATTTTATAGTTCCCCTGTTCATCGATGAAGGCACTGGCGTAGTGCAGGAGATAGCGTCCATGCCAGGCTATTTCCGCAGGAGCCTGGACGGCACCGTGGAAGAGGTGAAAGAGCTGTGGAATCTGGGCATCCGGAGCGTGCTGCTTTTCGTCAAGAGCAAGGACGAGCTGAAAGACAATACGGGCAGGGAAGCCTGGAATCCAGACGGGTTGATGCAGCGGAGCATCAAGGCAATAAAGGACGCAGTACCCGACATCGTCGTTATGACCGACGTAGCGCTGGACCCCTATTCTTCATACGGGCACGATGGCATTGTAGAGAACGGCGAGATCGTCAACGATGCCACGGTCGAGGCGCTGATCCGGATGAGCATCAGCCATGCCGCCGCGGGAGCCGACTGGGTGGCCCCGAGCGATATGATGGATGGCCGCATCGGAGCGATCCGTCAGGCATTTGAAGACAACGGCTACACGAAGACAGGGATCATGGCCTATAGCGCCAAATATGCTTCCTGCTTCTACGGCCCGTTCCGCGATGCACTGGATTCCGCACCGGGATTCGGAGATAAAAAGACCTACCAGATGGATCCGGCCAACCGCCTCGAGGCGATAAAAGAAGCGCTGATGGACGTAGAAGAAGGGGCGGATATCGTGATGATCAAGCCCGCCCTGCCCTATCTGGATATTATCCGGGAAGTAAAAGAATCCGTGCACGTCCCCGTGAGCGCCTACAATATCAGCGGAGAATATGCCATGATCAAGGCCGCGGCAAAGATGGGCTGGATCAACGAGGACAAGGCGATCATTGAGACCCTGACTTCGATAAAAAGAGCGGGCGCCGACCTGATCGCCACCTATTTCGCAAAAGACGCCGTCAAGTTATTGAACCGCTAATAGTATCTTCGACCTATGTATACCAAGAGCAAAGAACTTTTTGAAAGAGCACAGCAGAGCATTCCTGGCGGCGTCAATTCACCCGTACGCGCCTTCCGCAGCGTGGGTGGCACGCCTCTCTTCATCAGGAAAGCGCAGGGCCCCTATCTCTATGACGTAGACGGCAACCGCTATATCGACTATATCGCTTCATGGGGGCCGATGATCCTGGGTCACGCCTGGGAGCCTGTGGTCAAAGCCATTCAGGAATATGCCGCTTACTCTACCTCCTTCGGCGCTCCAACAGAGCTGGAGATCGAAATGGCCGAGCTGATAAAGAGCATGGCGCCAAACGTCGACCTCGTACGGATGGTCAGCAGCGGCACGGAGGCCTGCATGAGCGCTATCAGGCTTGCGCGGGGGTATACAGGTCGCAATAAGATCATCAAATTCGAAGGACACTACCACGGACATGCCGATCCTTTTCTTGTAAAGGCAGGCAGCGGTGTGGCGACCTTTAACATACAGACAGTACCAGGCGTCACTCCTGGCGTAGCACAGGACACGCTGACGGCCGCCTACAATGACCTCGATGGGGTCAGGCAGCTGGTCGCGGGCCACACCGGTCAGATCGCAGCGATAATCGTTGAGCCCGTAGCGGGGAATATGGGCTGCATCCTGCCCAAACCGGGCTTCCTCGAAGGGCTGAGAACCCTTTGCGACAAGGAGGGCATCATTTTCATCTTCGACGAGGTCATGACCGGCTTTCGTCTCGCGCCGGGCGGCGCACAGCAGCGGCTCGGCATAAAGGCCGATCTGGTCACCTATGGCAAGGTCATTGGGGGCGGCATGCCGGTCGGTGCTTTTGGTGGCAAAAAGGAGATCATGGAGCATATCGCCCCGCTGGGCAGCGTCTACCAGGCCGGGACCCTGAGCGGAAATCCGATAGCTATGATCGCCGGTTTCACCATGCTCAACCAGCTGAAAAAGAATCCCTCCATCTATAAAGAGTTGGAAGAAAAGACCATATATCTGCGGGACGGGCTGGACAAGGTATTCAAAGCCTGGGGACAGCCATACCGGATCAATCAGCTCGGCTCAATGATCAGCGTCCACTTCAGTGATCATCCGATCGTCGACTTCACCTCAGCCTCCGGCGCCAACAACCAGCGCTTCAAAACTTTTTTCCACTCCATGCTGCGTCGGGGCATCTATCTGCCGCCCTCCGCATTCGAAAGCTGGTTCTTAAATAATGCACTGGCCACCAGCGACCTGGACGCAACGATCCACGCCGCCGCAGAATCTCTGGCAGAGATCGGGGCGTGAACCCCTAGTGCAGCAGCAGCTCGCAGGGCTTGAGCCCCGTATGCTTCTTGAAAGCCGTCGAGAAATGGGAGATGGAGGAATAGCCGAGCATGACCGAGACCTCGGTAACGCTAAGCCCTTTTTCGTAGAGAAGATAGCGGGCGTGCTCCATACGCTGGCCCTGGTAGAAGTCGAAGATAGTCGTACCGAACATCTCCTTAAAACCCTTCTTCAGGTAGCACTCGTTGATCGCGACCTTGCGGCTGAGCTCCTTGATGGTCAGGGGCTCACCAATATGCTGGAGCAGTATCTCGCGGGCCTGGATGATCTTCTCACGGTCAGCCTCGTTGGCCAGGAACTTACACTGGAAACTTTCTACCTCTTTTTCACCCACCATGCACTCCAGGCTGTAAAGCAGGAGCATCTGGCTCTGGGCGTTGACAAAGATATTCTCGAGGCTGTCGGTATAACTATGGTTCAGCAGGGCTTCCAGGACCAGACGGGTCCTTCCGCAGAGTGAAAGGGTCTTGGAGAAAGAGGTCGTATGCCTGAATTCGAGCAGCTCGTCGCTCACAGCGCTTTCGAGCTTACGCGGACGGGCGAACTGGGACAGGTGTACCGACAGGAAACGGAAGCTGACCACATCCACCGTATCGATCCGCTCAGAGCAGCCGGGAGTGGTGTTGACCTTGCAGGAATCGCATTCGATGTCCCAGGACGGCCCCCCATGCGGCGCCGCGCCGGCCGAGACCTTTGCCGACCTGCGGCAGTACACGCCACCAGCCAGACAAAAACGTAGTTCGACATAGTTCTGCGTCGGGTCCTCCTTCTTGTAGTGATAGACCATCATCCCTGTGTCGTCCAGGTTCCAGTGCGGGTTCTTCTGGTATCGACGGATGGCATACTGGACCGAACCAGGGATCTGGCGGTCCTTTTCCTGGAGCAGGATCAGCTGGTCCTGCATTACAGGTTGCTTATAAGCCATCATCAAAATATCAGGAGCCTGGTACATAGAAGGGCAAAATTACATTGAAAAAAGTAAATAAATACATCCCGATAGACCAGTTGGTTCAGCTAAAGGCAGTTTTGACAAAAGGATGACCCGAAGGGGCAATAAATTGCCGGACCGGCCAATCCCCTCAAACCCGGTCAGCCACCCTCTCAAAAAGCCCCGGCCAACACCATCCTCCAAAAACCAACCACGACCCCCCAACATAATCGATAAAAATGCCCGCCTCCACAGCCACATCGAGGGGCAAAATTGAGCAGGAAAAAGGGGCATTTGCGACCCCGGAAATTGTGTGCAAACAGGGTGAATTTGGGGATATTATAACCTCGAAACCCCCTTATTTTTCGTACATTTGCGAACCTTATTAATTTATTGTTAACTACACTATTCCAGTCAAAAATATGAGTGAATCAACACAGGAAGTTCTAAGCCCGGCAAGCAATGGATATGGAGCAGACAGTATCCAGGTTCTTGAGGGCCTGGAGGCCGTGCGCAAACGTCCGGCCATGTATATCGGAGATATTGGAGTGAAGGGTCTTCACCACCTGGTTTATGAGGTAGTGGATAACTCGATTGACGAAGCCCTTGCAGGATTCTGCAAGAACATCATAGTAACCATTTTTGAGGACAATTCAGTCCAGGTAGACGACGATGGCCGTGGTATCCCCACCGGCATCAACACAAAGGAAAAGAAGAGCGCCCTGGAAATGGTAATGACCATCCTCCACGCCGGCGGTAAATTCGACAAGAATACCTACAAGGTGTCCGGTGGTTTACACGGTGTCGGGGTAAGCTGCGTCAACGCCCTCAGCTCTCATCTGCACGTCACCGTACAGAGGGAAGGCAAGGTTTTCGAGCAGGAATACAATATCGGTATTCCCCAGTATGAGGTGCGGGAGATCGGGACGAGCGAGAAGACGGGCACTTCGGTCCATTTCTGGCCTGATGCCAGCATTTTCATCACCACCACCTACAACAAGGATATCCTCGAAGGCCGCCTCCGCGAGCTGGCCTTCCTCAACCGGGGCGTCAACATTATCCTGAAGGACCTGCGCGAGAAGGAAGAGGACGGCAGCACCTATACCAAGACTTTCTACAGCGAAGGCGGTATCGTCGAGTTCGTAGAGATGCTGGACAAGAATGCCGGCCGTCAGGCGCTGATCCCCAACATCATCTATGTGGAAGGCCGCGACGAGGTCACCAACGTGGCGGTAGAAGTAGCCTTAACCTACAACGACAGCTACAACGAACATATCTATTCCTACGTCAACAATATCAACACGATCGAAGGTGGGACCCACGTTGCGGGCTTCCGCCGGGCGCTGACCCGCGTCTTCAAGGCCTATGGGGACAAGCAGGGACTCTTCGAAAAGGCCAAGGTGGAGATAGAAGGCGACGACTTCAGGGAAGGACTGAGCACGATCGTCAGCGTAAAAGTTCCCGAACCCCAGTTCGAAGGCCAGACCAAGACCAAGCTGGGCAACAACGAGGTCAGCGGCGTGGTCGACTCCACTGTCAGCAAGGTTCTCGACAACTACCTCGAGGAAAATCCCCGTGAGGCAAAGAACATCATCAATAAAGTAATTCTCGCGGCCCAGGCAAGGGCGGCAGCAAAGAAAGCCCGCGAGCTCGTTCAGCGCAAGAGCGTCCTCAGCGGCGGCGGCCTTCCCGGCAAGCTGGCAGACTGCTCAGATCGCGACCCCAATCGCTGCGAGCTCTTCCTCGTCGAAGGTGACTCGGCCGGCGGCACCGCCAAACAAGGCCGTGATAGAAGCTTCCAGGCGATCCTGCCCCTGCGGGGTAAGATCCTCAACGTAGAAAAAGCCATGGAGCATAAGATCTACGAAAACGAGGAGATTCGCAACATGTACACCGCGCTTGGCGTCACCGTAGGTACGCCCGAAGATCCGAAGGCCCTCAACCTTGTCAAGCTGCGCTATCACAAGCTCATCATCATGACCGATGCCGACGTCGACGGGAGCCATATCGCGACGCTTATCCTGACCTTTATCTACAGATATATGAAGGAGATGGTAGAGCAGGGTTATGTTTATCTCGCACAGCCACCGCTGTATCTCGTCAAGAAAGGTAAAGAACAGTCCTACGCATGGAATGAAGAGCAGAGAAAGATGTGGATCGAAAAGCTCGGCGCCGGAAAAGAGGACAGCGTTACGGTACAACGTTATAAAGGTCTTGGAGAAATGAACTCCGACCAGCTTTGGGAGACGACGATGAATCCGGAGACCCGCACCCTCAAGCAGGTGACCATCGAGAGCGCTGCAGAAGCAGATCGCATCTTCAGCATGCTGATGGGCGACGAAGTTGCGCCGAGACGTGATTTTATCGAGTCCCACGCGAAGTACGCCAAGCTCGACGTATAGTCGGCCAGAACCCGCCCGGATAAATAATTCCGGGCAAATGCGCCAAAATTGTTAAGTTTACTGCAATTATTCTTACTAACCAGACCTGCATAGCAGGCGTTAAATCGATGAATTATGTCAGATGTAACACTCACCGCCTACAACGTAAAGACGAAAGAGAAGAACGTACCTATCCAGGATGCAGTCATCACTAAAACTGCCAAGGGCGCCTATATGGCCCAGGGTCATGACGGAAAAGGCAACAAGCTGACGACCCTGCTGGGAGAAGAAAAGGCCCTTGCCGCTATCAAAGCCGGCGTCGCCAAACAAGGTTGGTAAATCGTAGAAAGAAGATCAAATGATGCGGGTCCACGAACTCTGTTGAATCCGGATGTTACGGGGACACGCATGTAAAATATCTCTAAGCCAGATGGCGGGGCTCGAAAGACCCCCGCCATTTTTTTTGGCTCATCCCCACCAGTCCTCCATCAAATACTATACAATATCCCAAGCGTGAATTGCGTCAGATTGCTCACGGACGTGCTGACACCGAAATTGTTCGTAACAGGACGATAGGCCTGCATACCCGGATTTTCCTGTGAGCTGGACGTATGATTGTAATAGACGGACACCAGACCCGGCAGCATCGCCTCCGCCTGCCAGTGATGGCTTAGCCGATACGCGATACCCGGAGCCAACCCCAGACTCGGTCCCCAGGTAGTCGACGTGAACTCATATTGCTGAACGCCTTCGTTGCTCGTCTTTGAATAAGCGAAATTGAGATTGCCCTGTAGAAAAAGATTAAAACCACTGCCCACCGGCTTGTATTTCCTCAGGAACACTCCTGCAGAATAATTATCCTGCTTATTCACGGGGGTGTTGGTCGCCGCATAATCGGTCTTCGAATGACCATAACCGAGGAAGACGCCAAATACCAGGTTGTCCTTCACCGCCCAGCTGATAGAAGGCGAGATATTAAAGCTGGAAGAATGGGGATTGGTATACGAATTTGTAGTGTCGCCGCCCGTGGACTTGGAATCGCCGAATGAGAGGCCGCCGCCAATAAAGGTCGTTCCCTTCGTAATCTGGGCCTGGGTGAGAAAAGCAAAGGATAAGGCGAGCGCCGAGAGGAAAAGTCTTTTCATAAAAAAATTTAAGGTTAAAATGATGCGGTAAAGATTGAAATTAGCCGTGGGATGAACAATACCGTTAGCCAACTTTAATAAACCTTTAAGCGCGTTTTAACTTCTTTTTCATTAACTTATCCTTAACGACGGCATTCGATCGACGCGTCGATCATTAATCTATTCTATCAGCGCCAAAATAAGAATGCAGCGCCTTCGGCAGCGCGATCCATCCTTCCGCCTGGTGATTCTCCAGCAGACAGGCCACGATACGCGGCAGCGCCAGCGAGCTTCCATTCAGAGAGTGGACCAGCTGAGTCTTGCCGGCGCCGTCCTTATATCGGATCTTCATCCGGTTGGTCTGGAAGGACTCAAAATTGCTGACCGAGCTTACCTCGAGCCATTTCTCCTGCGCGGCGCTGTAGACCTCGAAATCGTAGGTCATCGCGGAAGTAAAACCCATATCGCCACCGCATAGACGAAGTATACGGTACTGCAGGTCCAGCGACTGCAGGAGCCCCTCCACGTGCGCCACCATCTCGTCGAGCACATCATAGCTCTTTGCGGGGTCTACGAGCTGCACGATCTCGACTTTATCGAACTGATGGAGACGGTTGAGGCCGCGTACATCCTTGCCATAGCTGCCGGCTTCCCGACGAAAACAGGGCGTGTAGGCGGTCATGCGTATCGGCAGCCGGTCCTCTTTCACGATCTCATCGCGGTAGATATTCGTTACAGGCACTTCGGCTGTAGGAATAAGGTAGAGGTCATCCTCGTTGACATAGTACATCTGCCCTTCCTTATCCGGCAGCTGTCCCGTCCCGCGCGCAGAGGCTTCATTGACCATGAGGGGGGGCTGGAACTCGGTGTAGCCTGCACCCGTATTGTAATCGAGAAAATACTGGATGAGGGCCCGCTGCAGCCTCGCTCCCTTGTTGATATAGACGGGGAAGCCGCTGCCGGTGATCTTATTTCCCAGCTCAAAATCAATGAGGTTGTATTTCTTCGCCAGGTCCCAGTGCGCCTGCGCGCCGGCAGGAAGGGCAGGCTTGCTGCCTCCTTCGCGGACAGTGACATTGTCCTCGGCCGATTTGCCGCGGGGCACGAGGGCCGCCGGAAGGTTAGGCAGACGGACAAGGGTGGCGTTCAGCTCGGTCTCAACGCCGGCCAGCTGGTCTGCAATAGGGGCAAGCGCCGCCTTGAGGGTAGCCACCTCCTGTTTTTTCTCCTCGGCCTCCGCCTTCTGGCCTTTTGCCATCAGCTGGCCGATCTCTTTGGAAAGAGCATTTATCCGGGACTGCGTGGTGTCTGATTCCAGCTGCAGCTTCTTCCGCCGGTCGTCCAGGCCGACGATCATATCGACCAGGTCGAGCTCCTTAAAATTTCTGACACCCAATCTTTCTTTTACAAAGTCCACGTTTTGACGAATAAATGCCAACTGTAACATTTTCCGAGTTTTTGCAAAGGTAACAAGCAGAAGTCGTACAAAATTGTATTTTGTGCAAAACCTTCTATATGATTGACCCTTCAATGATCACCACCAGCACGATACTCGACGGACACCGCATCGTTCGTTCGCTGGGCGTCGTGCGCGGCATCACCGTGCGTTCACGCAGCGTATTAGGCAACATCGCAGGGGGATTGCAGACACTCTTCGGCGGGCAGATATCCATCTACGTGGAGCTCTGCGAAAAGACCCGGGAGGAGGCATTCCAGTATATGACACAGCACGCCGCCGAAAGAGGCGCCAATGCTATCATCAATATGCGCTATGACGCCAACGAGGTGATGAACGGCGTGACGGAAGTGCTGGCCTATGGTACGGCGGTCGTAGTGGAGAAGGTTTAGTACCTTTGCGGCATGCAACATGCACAAGATGATCTCCAGTCCCGCTGGTGGGACCTGGAAGCGAGGCTGGTAGAGCGGTTTGGCAAGAAGCCGGACATCGAGACCATTCTGTTCCTTATAGGGGTACAGGAGCTGGGCGATATCCGGAAGAAATTTTCCAAAGAAGAGAAGCAGGACCTGATGCATATCGCGGTATGTTCCCTTTTCCGCCAGAGCGGCTATTATGAGCTCGAGCGGGTGGACGAGGGGGGCTGGCCGCATTTCCGTCAGTTGAAGGCATTGCCCGTAATGGGGCTGGCCGAACAGGAGAATTTTCTGAAAGACCATATCCTGCTGTACTTTGACAATTTGGACCGGCAAATATGAAACACCTGATATGCACCGCATCCGTCCTTCTGCTGGTCTCCTGCAGTGGAAGCCGTATCGGCAGCGCAAGAAAAAAGGACATAGAGCTAATCACAACCAAAGGGACCATCGTCCTCCGGCTTTCGGATTCGACGCCGCTGCACCGGGACAATTTCCTGCGGCTCGTAAAGACGCATTTCTATGACAGCGTCCTCTTCCATCGCGTGATAAAGAATTTCATGATCCAGGCCGGGGACCCCGTCAGCCGTAGGGCTACAGACAGCACTGACCTGGGTGACCATGACACTACCTATAAGATACCCGCAGAGTTCAGGCCGGGACTGTTCCACCGGAAAGGGGCGCTTGCCGCCGCCCGCGAGGGAGACAACGTAAATCCAACAAAGGCCAGCAGCGGCACACAGTGGTATATTGTCGAAGGCCGCCGGTTTACAGATGCAGGGCTGGATTCAATGGAGCAGGGCCGCCTGAAAGGCAGAAAGATCCCTGCTGATGAGCGGGAGGTCTATAGGACTATAGGCGGCGCGCCGCACCTGGACCAGTCATATACCGTCTTTGGCGAGGTCGTCAGGGGACTGGATGTGGTCGACAGCATCTCCTCAGTACCCACTTCCGGGCGCCCGTTCGACCGCCCGTTGCAGCCCGTTAGGATCTTGAAAATGAGACTCATCCGGCGCACTGACCGATCTGTCAAATAATTCGCCGCCCGCGTATGGTAATTCGAACCTTTTTCTAATCTTTGCAGCACACTTTAACAGAGGAAGCCCTGGAAGGGCTTCGTCTGGGGACGAGCACAGCGAAGTCCCTGAGCGAGTCACCCAACGGTGTTGGGTGGCGAAGTACACAAAAATTAGCACTTTGCCGGAGATTTGCTAATTTTTGGAACGTGAATCTCCGGCACATTAAATCAGTCTTTACAACAAAAATTTATAGAAATGAATTTCCCTGACAATTTACGCTACACAAAAGACCATGAGTGGATCCGCCTGGAAGGAAATGAGGCCGTTATCGGAATAACCGAATTTGCCCAGCAGGAATTGGGGGACATCGTATACGTAGAGGTAGAGACTGTAGGCAAGTCCCTTGCCGCTGAATCCATATTCGGCACCGTCGAAGCAGTAAAAACCGTCTCCGACCTCTATCTCCCCGTCGCAGGCACCATCCTCGAAGTGAATCCCGACCTGACCCAGCACCCTGACCTGGTCAATTCCGATCCCTATGGCAAGGGCTGGATGATCCGTATGACGGTCAAGGACCCCGCCGATGTTGCCAGGCTGCTGGATGCCGCCGCATATGGCAATATCGTGCACTAAGGATTTGTTCTCGATGATTTTTCTATTACTTTAGAGTATCTATTTCATATCCATTGGGAATACCTACTACCTATACAGAGCAGGAATTAGTGCTGGCCCTGAAAGAGAGGAATAACCAGGCGTTTGGTTTCCTGTACGACAATTACGCAGGGGCGCTCTATAGCATTATAAAACAGATCATTACAGATAATAATGAACTTGCCAGCGACGTACTGCAGGAGGTATTTATCAATATCTGGCGTAAGATAGAGACCTATGACCAGACCAAAGGGAGGCTGTTCACCTGGATGCTGAACATAGCGAGGAATGCCTCGATCGACATGCTTCGGTCGAAAGGATACCAGAATTCTCAGAAAAACCAGGAGCTTCCGGATAACGTATATAAGGGAGGAGTCAGCCAGACTACGCAACAAAACGTTGATAATATAGGGCTTAAAAAAGTGCTGGAAAAGCTGAAGCCCGAACACCGGGTTCTCGTAGAGCTGGCTTATTTCAAGGGTTTTACCCATGAAGAGATCGCCGACATGATGTCTATCCCGCTCGGTACGGTAAAAACCCGCATCAGGAATGCGTTATTACAATTAAGAGAATATCTAAAGTGAACCTAAAAGATTACATAGAAAGCGGCATCATTGAAAGCTATGTGATGGGGCTGGCGACCGGGTCAGAGAGAGCCGAATTCGAGCGACTATGCGCTCAATATCCTGAGTTAGTAGCAGCACGCAGGAAATTTGAGGAAAGCATCGAAGCGTCCGCCAAAGAGCAGGCGCTGCCCACCCCACCCGAGGTTAAGGTGAAGATTTTTGAAGCGATCGGGAAGAGCGCGCCCTCTTCTCTGAGCAGCACTTCATCAAATCCACCTAAAATACACACCATGGAAAATTCAAAGAGCCCCGCCCCCGCCAGGGGACTTGGTATGTTGCGTTTTGTAGCTGCTGCTGCCGTCATCCTCCTGATCGGAATGGTCTGGCTGTATTTTCAAGCCAAACAGCAGAATCAGGATCTGACCAAAGAGAACGACGGTTTGAAAACACAACGCGACACGGCGCAGAACATCCTCAACAGGATCGTACAGGAACAGAAGCAGACCATTGGCGACCCTAATACGACCGTCGTCAACATGGTCGGCACAAAGTCAGCCCCGAAGTCTTCGGCTAATGTTTACTGGGACTCGGCCTCTTCCAGCGTATACCTCGTGGTAAAGAACATGCCCCAGCTACCCAACGACCAGCAATACCAGCTGTGGGCCCTCATCGACGGAAAGCCCAACGATCTGGGCGTCTTTGACGCAACCAACGAAAAGCTCATCCTGAAGATGAAGAATACAAAGAAAGCACAGGCATTCGCGATCACGATCGAAAAGCGCGGCGGAGCCCCCTCTCCTACGCTCGAGAAGATGCAGTCCATGGGCAAAGCGACACAGACCCAGTAGCCTCTTTACGTGAAGTGGAAAAAAATCTACAGACATAGTAAAAAAAGTCCCATTTTTAGGGACTTTTTTCATTTTACCCGGGACTCGCTCAATTCGAACGAAGCCCTGTCCCGGGTCGCGTTCCCGAATAATAATTATTGTTTATGATCCCGTTCTTAAGGAAATATTTTGGTAAGCTGATCGCACCTGTTTTGTGGACCATCATCGTCGCTGTTCTCTGCTGCCTCCCCGGCAAGATGCTGCCCAGTGAAACGGGCTTTAAAATACCCGAGTTCGACAAGTTCGTGCACGCAGGAATGTTCGGAGGATTTGTGTTTCTGTGGGCCCTGTACATGAGTAACAGGATCACCGACAGCAGGAGACTGCTTCGGCTGTTCTTTCTCTTCTTTATTCTCTCGAATGCATTTGGTATCGGAGTGGAATTTCTCCAGAAATGCTGTATCCCGATGCGGGACTATGACGAGGCGGATATCATCGCCGATATGGTTGGTGCCGGCATCGCGTATGGCCTGAGCAATATGCTGCTGCTGCCACAGTTCGTGAAGAAGCCTTAACCAGATGTTGCGCCACAGACAGGAGACTAAAAGTTTAGACAAAGCCGTTAGACCCGTCGGCCGCAGGAGCATGACAGGTATATAAAAAAATAAACCCCTGTAGAAACAGGGGTCGTAACCAAAACTAACTGCTTATGAGAAAATTGACTGCTTTATGTGAGTCAAATAGAAAAGACTGCTTTAAATCTAATAACGCAAAACAGGTGCCAATATTATATTGAGAACTGTTAAGAAATCACCGCTAAAAGAACTGCCAATCCCACCTCTCTGACTCTTTCATTCACGACACAAAGTTACAACGTAATTAGTCTTTCTCTTAAAAGCCGGAGGAGTAATAACATTTATTTAGCATTGCCACTTATAAGATATATAATATTCTCTTGTATAGCAAGTTTTAGCGGGCGTTTTTACCAGATTTTTTAAAGAGCTGCTGCTGACCTGCGCGGCCGGCAGTATATAATAGACAGTAGCCGGAATCAAAAGTTTAAGCCTTAGTCGTTAAAATAAGGTAAAAGGGAATCACCAACGGAGTCGTATAATTACCCTTTTAATTTCATTTTAATGCCCCTCTCACGGTAATCCATGAATTCTTGGGCCATCCGGCACGTATCTCCCCAGGAGGCTGCAAATCCTTCAGGGCACGCGGGCCGACCAGGTCTCTAAAAAAGCCCTTTCAGCTTGTCCATCACACCGCCACCTTGTCCCAGACTGCCTAATAGTCCCTGGATTCCCTGTCCCCCTGTCAGGTTGCCAAGAAGATGCTCCAGGTTGAACGAGCTATCAGCGGTATCGTTGGTCTTGCGAGCCAGCTGCTGCAAAACTGTGGGTATCAGGCTGGAAGCTATGCCGCTGGCCGCAGACGGGTCTATTTTGAATTATGCTGCACCCGACGCGGAGGGTTCTCCGTTAATTTTGTTTTGCCATTTTCTCTGAGTTCTCGGCGAACTGCAGGGCGTCGATAAATTCCTGTATGTTCCCGTTGAGGACATCGTCCAGGTTATAGACGGTGAGCCCGATCCGGTGGTCTGTGACGCGGCCCTGGGGGAAGTTATAGGTCCTGATCTTGGCGCTGCGGTCTCCTGTACTGACCAGGCTTTTCCGGTGGCGGGCAATCTCCTCTTCCTGCTTGCGCACCTGCTCTTCGTAGAGCTTGGTACGGAGCATCTGCATGGCCTTTTCACGGTTGCCCAGCTGCGTACGTTCGGTCTGGCAGACCACGACCACGCCGGTAGGGATATGGGTAAGGAAGACCTTGGTCTCCACCTTGTTGACGTTCTGTCCGCCGGCGCCACCGCTGCGCGCGGTCTCCATCTTTACGTCGCTCTCCTTCACCTCGATGTCTACGTCTTCCGCTTCGGGCATAACGGCCACGGTAGCCGCGCTTGTATGGACGCGTCCACTGGTTTCCGTATCGGGTACGCGCTGTACCCGGTGTACGCCGCTCTCGAACTTGAGGGTGCCGTATACGTCGTCGCCGACCACTTCCACCTGTACTTCCTTGTATCCACCGACCGTCCCTTCGCTTTCGCTGAGGATGGCCGTCTTCCAGCCCTTCTTCTCACAATATTTTATGTACATCCGCAGCAGGTCGCCCGCAAAGAGGCTGGCCTCGTCGCCGCCGGTACCGGCCCTGATCTCTAATATGGCGTTCTTCTCGTCCTGGGGGTCCTTGGGGATCAGCAGTTGACGAATATTCGCCTCCATTCCGGTCTTCTTTTCATCCAGCACGGGGGCTTCCGCCTTGGCGAGGTCCCTCAGCTCGGCGTCGTCGCCATTGAGCGCCTCTTTATTGAACTCGATAGTATCCAGCAGGTCTTTATACTCTTTGTAGGCATTGACGATCTTCTCGATGCTACGGTATTCTTTACTCATAGCGCTGAATCTCCGGTTGTCGCTGACGACTTCCGGGTTGCTCAGTGCGACGCCAAGGTCTTCGAACCGGGCATTGATGGCTTCCAGTTTATCTAGCATATATTTGTTCCCGGCTCACGGCCGGCGGACCGCAAAGATAAACTGTTTGTAAATGTTATTTCGAAAATTGAAGGCTGATTATTTGTTTACGGGCATGGACCTGCTATCAGGCGATAGCGTATTGATAACCACGGATGAAGGGGTAGTGCAGGATGTCCTTCCCGCCGCAGAGGCCGGCAGCGATATAGAGGTCTTTCCCGGCGTCCTGACCCCGGGTTTTGTCAACTGTCATTGCCATCTAGAGCTGTCCCATATGAAAGGGCTCCTGCCGGAGCGAACGGGCCTGGTCGATTTTCTCACTGCAGTGATACGGCAGCGGACAAACATCCCCGCAGGAGCAAGTCGCGAAGCCGCCATGGCCGCAGCTGAGCAGGAGATGCTGGACGGTGGTATCGTGGCCGTAGGAGATATCTGTAACACAGCCGACACCCTCCCCCTCAAGACGGAGGGCCGTCTATTCTACCACAACTTTATCGAGACGATGGGCTTCATCGAACAGACCGCCGCTCAGCGCTTCGAACAAAGCCTCGGCATCTTCCAGGCCTTTGCCGAAGGCTATGCCCTGCCGATAGAGGCCAACTCCATCGTCCCCCACGCACCCTATTCTGTCTCCCCCGCACTGTTCAAAATGGCGACCGGCTTTCCGGGCAATCATATCCTCTCGATCCACAACCAGGAGAGCGAGGAGGAGAACGAGTTCTATATGACCGGAAAAGGAGACTTCCTCCGGCTATACCAGCAGCTGGGGCTGGACGTCTCCTTCTTTGAAGGAACAGGGCGGCGCAGCCTGGAGAGCTATCTGCCGGCCTTCTACCGGAACCAGCACCTGATACTGGTCCATAATGTTGCGACCCGCGAAGAAGACGTCCTCGCCGCGAAAACGGCCGCAGCAGCCGGCGGCCCAACCCTATTCTATTGTCTCTGCCCCAACGCCAATGAGTATATCAGCGGCCAGCTGCCGGACGTAGAGATGCTGGTACGAAACCAGTGCCCGATCGTCCTTGGCACCGACAGCCTCGCCTCCAACCATCAATTATCCATACTGGAAGAAATGAAAACGCTGCAACGGGCATTCCCCCGTCCAGGCATAGCCGAATTATTGCGATGGGCGACCTATAACGGCGCGAAGGCCCTGCAATTAGATGGAGTGCTGGGAAGCTTCGAAAAAGGCAAACAGCCTGGGGTCGTGCTACTGGATCACCCGGACGATCTTCAGGAGGCAACGGTCCGGCGACTATTATAGCGGCGCGGCGATCGCCCTCTGCGGCCCCACCCCCACCGTCACCCCACCCAGCACCCTACCCCAGCACCGACTGCAACACTACCAGCGTCTTCATCTCCCCGAAATCCGGCACATGCAGCGCGTAAAATATCTGGTACGCCTGCAACAAATGCCTCCGCGTCTCCTGGTTGAGCGCGATCTCCTGCAGCTCATCAGGCTGCTGCGCTCGCAGCAGCTGCGCCGTTATATAGCTGTAAGAACCTTCAAGCACCTGCGGGTGCTCCGGGTGCTCAGCAACGAACTGGCCTTCCTGCAGATCGAGATAGGGCGTCTGCGCCGTATAGATATCCTGTATGCGAAATCCGAAGAAGCCCGCCAGATGCAGCATAAAGAACAGCGGGAAATTGGCCTGTACACGTCCCTCGCTGACGTCGAGGTGAAGGAAGGCGTCTTCGATGAAGTAGAAAAGTTCCGGGTTGGGCTCCGGCTGCTTGAGACATTTCTGCAGGAGCTCGACCATAAAGAGAGCCACGGCGTTCTTCAGCACGTCGAAGAAGATATGCTGATAAAGCACCGCCCATTTCATCTCCTTTATACGCTGAAGGTTCTTCAGCTCGTTGTGGTAGACGACGAGGTCGAGGATCGCCGAAGGCTGGAAGAGGTTGGCCTTCCCGGGCCCCTTGCGGGTAGAGGTCCGGACCCCGCTGACGATATAGGACTGGATGCCGAACAGCTCGGTGTAAACGGTAGCGATAAGGCTGGTCTCGCCGTATTTGATCGTCCGCAGCACTATCCCTTTCGTTTTGTGTAGCATATAGTCTGATTGATCAGGTCCCCCCACCCCCTTCAGCGGTAGTGTCCCCAAATTGCCGTTTATTTGCAAAGTAAAATTTTCATCATGTGGGAATCTATAGCCCGTCTCGTGCTCAAATATAGGTTGTTCTGGCTCATCGCTCTCTTATCCGTCACCGGCTATATGGCCTTCCGGGCTTCCAGGGTTCAGCTCAGCTATGATTTTACCAAGACGATCCCCACAGATAATCCAAAATACCAGGCCTACCAGGAGTTCCGCCAGCGTTTTGGCGAGGACGGCAACGTACTGGCCATCGGCGTCCAGACCGACAAGTTCTTCCAGCTCGACGTCTTTACCGACTACATTGCGCTGACCGGGCAGCTGAAGAAAGTGCCGGGTGTAGACGACGTCCTGGGCATCAACTCCGCCATCAATCTCATTAAAGATACCGTCACACAAAAGCCGCGGGTCACGCCGATATTCCCCGCTCATCCTACCACACAGGCACAGATCGACAGCGGCAAGGCTGTGCTCCTGGGCCTGCCCTTTTACCGGGGCCTGCTTTACAATGCTGAGACAAGCACCTGGCTCACTGCCGTACATGTCAACAAGGACGTGATGAACTCCAAGGGAAGGATCACCACAGTAAATGCGATATCACGCGCGGTCGACAGCTTTGGCCTGAGACATGGCTTCGATATGCATACCAGCGGGCTGCCGCTGATCAGGACGAAGATGGCGACAAAGGTCTCGAAGGAAACGACATGGTTCCTGCTGGGCTCGGTCCTGATCCTGTCCATTATCCTCTTTCTTTTCTTCCGGAGCCTGAGCACCGTGCTGCTCTCGCTTGCGGTGGTGATCATCGGAGTCATCTTCAGTCTCGGGACCATGGATATCTTCGGCTATAAGATCACACTGCTGAATGCGCTGACACCGACACTCGTGGTGGTCATCGGGATCCCGAACTGTATCTATTTCATGAACAAATACCACACGGCCTTCAGGGATACCGGCGACAAGCACGAGGCCCTGATCGTCATGATCGGCCGGATGGGCGTGGTGACGCTGTTCTGCAACCTGACGGCGGCCATCGGCTTTGGCGTCTTCGCCCTGACGCGGAGCGCGATCCTGAATGAGTTTGGTGTCGTAGCAGGCATCAACATCATGCTGCTGTTCTTTATTTCTTTCATCCTTATACCCGTAGTGCTGAGCTACCTGCCCGCCCCAAAGGAAAAGCATATGCGTTACCTGGAGAACCGCTGGCTGGCCGTCGTGCTAAAGAAGCTGGAAGCCTGGACCCTGCATCACCAGCGGGTCATCTATGCAATCACAGCCGTGATAGTCGTGGTGGCGGTGGCGGGGATGTTCCGCCTGCAGTCCGAAGGCTTTATCCTCGACGACCTCCCGCAGAAAGATCCGCTGTTTATGGATATGAAATTCTTCGAGAAGAACTTCAAGGGAGTGATGCCGCTGGAGATCGTCATCGACACGAAGAGGAAAAAAGGACTGAGAGCAAATATGCTGAAGACGCTGGATAGCGTCGATCAGCTCTCGAAATACATCGCGTCCCGCCCCGAGATGGCCAGACCATTGTCCCTGGTCGAGGGACTGAAGTTCGTCCGGCAGTCCTACTATGGAGGAGACACCAGCAACTATGATGTTCCCAACAGCAATACGGACCTGGTATTCCTGTCGTCTTATCTGAATTTCGGGGGAGGCAACTCCGGCGGCGGGGAGGGAGGAAACTCCGGTGGTGGCGACAGCACAAAAAAACCCGGCAACAACAGTCTCACCAAATTACTACGCAGTTTTGTAGACAGCAATCAGCAGCGCCTGCGGGTAAGCATCAATATGAAGGACGTCGGCAGCAAGCAGCTGCCAGTCGTTCTGAGCGACCTCCAAAAGAAGACGGACGAACTGTTCGACTCCTCTAAATATAAGGTGGAGTTCACTGGCACCAGCGTCACCTACCTCGAAGGAAGCGCCTTTGTTATCCGCGGCCTGAAGGACAGCATCCAGTGGGCGTTCCTGCTGATAGCGGCCTGTATGCTGGTGCTGTTCAGGAGCTTCAGGATCCTGATCTGCTCGTTGGTCCCCAACGTGATACCGCTGATCGTGACCGCGGGGATAATGGGGTGGGCAGGAGTCCGGCTGAAGCCTTCGACCGTCATCGTCTTCAGCATCGCGCTGGGCATCGCTATCGATATAACGATACGCTTCCTTGTCAACTATAAGCAGGAGAAAAATGAGGACGCCGAGCAGTCCGTGATCGGCACCATCAACAAGACGGGTATCAGCATACTCTATACGTCCCTGGTATTGGTTGCGGGATTCGTGATCTTTTGCTTCAGTGATTTTGGGGGGATACTCGCGCTCGGCTGGTTGACCTCGGTGACGCTCGTTATCGCGACGATAACCAATCTCGTATTCCTGCCGGCCCTGCTGGTCACGCTGACGAAGACCCGCCGTAAAAAGTCCGGGGTCCCGGCAAACCACGCGTGACCCGGGCCAACACCAACTACATCTCTACCAACCCATTCTTAATGGCAAACATCACCAATCCAACCCTCGTCCTGACCTTCAGCTTTTCGAAGAGGGTATTCCTGTAGTTGTCTACCGTCCTGGGGCTGATAAACATCCTGTCGGCGATATCTTTATAGGAAAGCTCCGAGCAAACAAGCCGCAGGAACTCCTTCTCCTTGTCATTGAGGACGATGGGGTCTTCGGGATTGCCGAGGTCCTTGTGCAGGCCGCTGATGATCTTGCCGGAGATATATTCCGAGAGATAGAAATCCTTCTTCATCACCGAATCCAGGGCCAGCTTCAGCTCTTCCGGCTCGATATTCTTCAGGATATAACCCTTTGCCCCGAGACGGAGCATCCGGATGATGGTATTCTCGTCGCTGGACATGGAAAGGGCCAGCACCTTTATCTGGGGGTAGTTCTTGTGCAGCCAGCGGACGGTCTCGTAGCCGTCCATATCGGGCATATTGACATCCAGTATGATGATATCAGGGATGACGTGCTGGGTGATCTTGGTCTTGATGTCCTTGCCGTTGTCGCCCTCGAAAAGGATAGCATAGTTATCAAAAGAGCTGATCAGCTTGGCCAGCGCCTTTCGCAAGAGATTGTGATCATCTACGATCCCGACCTGTATTTTCTTAGTTGCAGCTCCCATAATATGTGCCGGAGATACGCTTTTAAAAATTTAGCGCATCTCCGTCAATGCGCTAAAGTCTGTCCTTCGAACGAGTCCCCTCCGGGGCCTCATACAATTTATAATATATCCTTTTCCAGGGGCAGTTCAACCGTAATAGTGGTTCCTTTGCCCGGTTGACTTTGAACAGAAATCTGAGCACCGATCAGGGAGGCACGGTTCGTCATACTCTTCAGGCCTATACCGCTGGAAGAGGAAGTCTGAGATCGCTTCTTGCCTACGTCAAAGCCGACCCCATTGTCCTCTACTTTCAGAACAAATTTATTATCAATTGAGTAATTAACCGCAATATTTACGTGAGTAGCCTTGGAATGTTTTAAAATATTGTTCATCATCTCCTGGAACATGCGATACAGGAATATAGAACGTTGATCCTCAAGCATATACTCATCTCCAGTGACCGCCCACCCCACCTTCAGGAGGCCAGTCCTCTCCATGCTGTCAAGGTCAAACCGCATGGCCTCCAGGAGCCCTATCTGGGTGATACGGTCCGTGTGCAGACTTTTGGTCAGATTCCCCATGTCATAGATGACCTTGTTCAGCATCTGCCGGCTGGTCTGGACGCTTTCATAGGCCGTATGCTCCTTTTCAAGAGGGAGAATGGACAGCGACAGCTTGATCACCGAAAGCACCTGTCCTATATTATCATGGAGCTCCTGGGCAATGGTCTTGAAGGTAGTTTCCTGTATCTCCAGCTGAGACCTCAATAATTCCTGCTGATATTCGTCCTTTATCCGCGCCAGCTGCTGTTCCTGCCGGTGCTGTCTGCGCTGGTACAGGAAAAGCATGGTAACTATGAAGCCTACCAATAAAAGGGCAAGCGCAATAGCTATCAAAATTATGACATAGATCTCCTGGTTCTGAGCCGACATAAAAAGGCGATGGTGAACGATAAATATAAAAAGATATTCAAAACCACAAAGATGGCAAATAAATTCTCCAAAATTATCCTGGGTAGGGAAAGCATCAGCTTGGCCAGTCCATAAAGAGGAAAGGTACAGGAATAAAAGAAAAGAAGCCCCGAACATATCCAGAAAGCCGGCTGATGGATGAGGTCTACGGAATGTTTTAGCTGGAACAGCTCCCAGAAATAATAGATGCAGGCGGCTACGATGAGCAGACAGCCGAGGCAATAGCTCATGGTATGGAAGACGCCGACCTGGATGAAAAAGATATTGATCAGGGAAAATGCGGGATAAGCAATAAGAACATAGGAAAAGACCCGTTTGGCGACCCTTCTGTATATGATGCCCCGTAATAAAAAGAGGTCAAAACAGATGACCAGCATGGTCTCTATATTGTTGAGAAAAACGGTGTTTTGGGCATGCCAGGCCTGGAAATTCAGGTAGGACTCCAGCAGGCAGTTGAATAGGAGGAATACGGAAAAATACCTCAGGTACCGCTCATTCGGGGGCTGCAGATAGATGGTCAGACTTGCCAGGAAAGCCAGACCTGCCGCGATCGGGGTAAATGAGAATAACAAGGAATTGGACACGAGTGTCATGTCGGAAAGGTATTAATAATGATAAAAAATACTAAATAATATTTTTTATCCCGCTGCCGACGCCGGTAAACCGCGGATAAGCCGCGGCGAGGCCTGCAAAGTCCCGTCCAAAAGATATAGCCGCCTACAAGAGGCGGCTATAAATAAAATGCGTGATGTTATCTGAGAAGAGGTATAGGACTAGATAATTTCCATATTGTTGTCGCTGCGAACGATAAGCGCTGCCTTACCTTTACCACCACCACCGGTGCCGCAGAAAGGAGGACATACCGGAGCGGGCAGATATATTTCGCCTTCGTTGCCACTGATGATCTGTTTTGCGTTTTCCAGGGAACCATCCTTGCTGCGATTTCCAACCAGAACAACAGTCTGCATGCCTACCTGCTCAGGGATCTTGTACCCTTCGCCATATACGCCGAAATGGATACGCACTCCGTTGCCGCCATGAGATTTTACTCTTTCCAGGAAACCTTCCAGCTCGTCTACGGTCAGCCAAACGCTCAGCGAATCAGCCCTGCCGAGACGGTCAGAGTTTTCAGCCCATCTGTTCTGCTTGTATGCTGTAGTGATCGTATCCATTTCGCTCCTGGAGATGTAATTCCCGACATTTACGGATTTTTTTTCAATTGTGTTCATGGCTGAATGTTTTAGAATGATGAAGAATAATTTGCTGATGTAAAAGTATTCTCCAACTACAAACCATGCCAGGCACAAGCGAATACAAATCAAATAATTACAAATTAATATTATTCGTAAAATAAAGGGGATCAGACAATCAGGAGGAAAACATGACAAAAAAAACGCTTTTTAGTCATTTAAAAAACAGTAAAACATCTAAGGGATAGTACGTGTTTTATGCAGTGGTTTTTTGCGTGTTTTACGCAAAAAAATAACGTCTTATTTTCTGCCTCGCATTTGGGGCAGTTTAAAATATTTATAGGACATTTATTAAGAGGTCGTCGCCTATGTCCCGTTTTTAATTTTTGATATCCTTAGCCTACAGTCCAAGGAATTGTGTGCTTACGCTGTGAGACAGCCCAACCGACGGTAAACTATTACTGTCCCCTCTAACTACCAGATTGCAACAGCATACATAACCATTAACACCTTATCCTGTTTTTTTTCCGAGCGTGTTCTGGGTATGTATGCTGGTGCTCAAATGACTATAACGCGATGCGTAACAATATTAGTACGCATGAGAAAACCTACTGTGACTTACCTCCTGTAACCATTCAAAACGACCGGGTTCATCTTGTCCCACGAGATGGATCCGGAATCGCTTTAATTCCCTCCTCCTATTTTCTACAATTTTCATGCACCTTTCGTAAATTCGCGACTTATTTCGTTTTTTGCGCTGTTTCAGTGCGTACAAATACCATTCAATGAACAAGACAATCAAATCGGCCTTGATCTCCGTTTTCTATAAGGACGGACTGGACAGGATAGTAAAAAAACTACATAACTTAGGTGTGATTATCTACTCTACAGGGGGTACTCAGCAGTTCATCGAAACGCTGGGATTGCCCTGTGTACCGGTCGAAAGTCTGACCTCCTACCCCTCAATTCTGGGGGGTCGGGTGAAGACCCTGCACCCCTCCGTTTTTGGTGGCATCCTGGGCAGAAGAGACCAGCCGACCGACATGGAAGAGATGGCGCGCTATCATATCCCGGAGATCGATCTTGTCATTGTAGACCTTTACCCCTTCGAAGAGACCGTCGCCAGCACAAAGGACGACAAAGCCATCATCGAGAAAATAGACGTAGGCGGCCCCTCGATGATCCGGGGCGCGGCCAAGAATCATAAAGACGTCGTCGTCGTCGGTTCCAAGGCCGACTATGGCTACCTGGAGAGCCTGCTGGACGACCAGAAGGGGGAGACCACCCTCGAGCAGCGCAGAAAGCTCGCCGCCAGGGCCTTCGAAGTCTGCGCACACTATGACGTCGTTATCGCCAAATACTTCGACCAGGGTATCGAGCCCGACTATTTCCTCGAGTCCGTGCCTTCTCCCAAATCCCTGCGCTATGGCGAGAACCCGCACCAGGCAGCCCGCTTCTACGGCAAGCTGGAAGACCTGTTCGAGCAGGTCAACGGTAAAGAGCTTTCCTACAACAACCTGGTGGACGTCGATGCAGCCGTACAGCTGATACAGGAATTCATGGGCGAAGCAGCGGGTACCGCAGGCCTGACCGGCGGCGAATCCGTCTTTGCCATCATCAAGCACACTAATCCCTGCGGCATCGCTATCCGTCCTTCCCTGAAGGAAGCCTGGGACGCGGCGCTCGCCGGCGACCCCGAAAGCGCCTTTGGCGGCGTCCTGGCCTGCAACAGCCCGGTCGACAAGGCAACAGCAGAAGCCATCAACGAAATATTCTTCGAAGTGCTGATCGCACCATCCTACAATGCCGACGCCCTGGAGGTCCTGCGTTCCAAGAAGAACCGGATCCTGCTGGTGCAGAAGCAACGCGTAACACCCGCATTCCAATACCGCCAGATGCTCGGCGGCGTTCTGCAGCAGCAGCCCGACGAAGGCAACTACACGGAATGGAAAGAGGTCGGCGGCCGCGAGACCACGACAGCGGAGAAGCAGGACCTCGCCTTTGCGAATATTGTTTGTAAACACCTCAAGTCAAACGCCATCGCGCTCGTAAAGAACCGTCAGCTCGTCGGCAAGGGATGCGGACAGACAAGCCGCGTAGACAGCGTAAGACAGGCGATCACCAAGGCCGGGCAGTTCAAATTCGACCTGCAGGGGGCCGTCCTCGCCAGCGATGCCTTCTTCCCCTTCAACGATAGCGTTCAGATCGCGCACACCGCGGGAGTCACGTCTTTTATCCAGCCGGGAGGCTCGGTACGCGACAAAGACTCCATTGAATATTGCGTGGAGAAAAAGCTCGCGATGGTAATGACGGGAGTCCGCCATTTCAAGCACTAGGAAAGCGCGGTAGCGCTTTCGCGCACGACAGTGCGCAGACATTAGTGACGAGGGCATCGCGAAGCGACGCATGTGCGCAGGGGCCGTAGCCAACGCTCAATCCCAGTATACTTCCTCCTTCAAAAACGTTCCATACACCTCGCGCCACCCGGCCTTCTCCGGGTCGGTGCCGAGGAACGTATTGTGCCACACAGTTACCATCAGCCCATTCACCTTCCTTATGTGCTGGTAATAGTGGAGCAGCTCCGTCATGGCCTGCGCAGCCGTATAACGCTGTTCGTAGTACGAGTTGGCGTCCATAAAACAGAACGGCATCAGCCTCAGCTCCGTCTCTTCCTCCCGCAGCAGATCATACCAGCTATACGACGAAGCCACCGAAGCCCTGAAACCATTGATGCTTCCATACCCCATCGAAAAGTCCTGCTCGATGCCATGAGCCAGCAACCTTCGATAGGTCCCCGGCAGCTCAAACCGTATAAAGTGCTGGCGGCTCCTGGTGATCCTCTTCCCGCTGATCATCTCCAGCGAGTCGATCTCCTCCTTCAAAAGCCCCTCTTTATCCCCACTGCGCCACGAAGGATGCACGCCGAGCTTATAACCCATCGCATGATAGGCGATCAGTTCCTGCAGACTGGAATTGGTCGGCGCGATATTCCTGTCCACACCGCTGCACTGCGAGGCGACGAGAAAGAAATAATAGGGCTTCATCCTGCAGTAAAGATGCAGCGCGTCCAGCCATTCGTAAGCATCGAAGGGATCATTGCGGCGACCCCGCAGCACGGCTATCCGCAGCCGCAGCTTCCCCCATTTTCCCGTCACCAGCTCTTTTATCGCGGCGCCCAGGCCGCGACGCCAGCCCTTGTGTAGATAAGACCAGGCCAGGTCGATATCATAGGTCGGCACAAAACTGAACTCCGGATAACGGAAGACTAATCGAGGATACACGGCCAGCAGCGCCTCCCTAAGATCGAGCAGCCAGTAGTTGACCAGGGGTATATCAAGGAACCCTTCTTTAAAGGCCAGCGAATTGGTGTGCGCATAACGGCCATATATATCCTTTTCGTGAGGTAGATATTCCTCATAGCGGCTGATGAGATAAAATGCAGCTGCAAGGACGTCAAAAGGGAAGTCGCCTCTGGTTGCAAAAAATGCTTTACGACCGCGATAGTCGAAGCAGCTCAGCTCCTGGGCCACCACGCCGGTCTCAAAGAGGAGAGGCGCAGGGGCGATAGTAAACACGCCGGGTATCTCATCCTCGGAGTAGTTGATCCGTGGCCCGCGCTCCTCAGCAAACGCCGCCCTATCCGTCGTGATACGGATAGGCGCAGCAAACAGCTCTTTACTGATAAACCCGGTGATGTATTGCAGCCGGGGAGACGTATGACGGCAGTATAAAAGCATATCGGGCTTACCCCTTCCGTTCATCCTTCCAGCGCTGGTTGAAGGTTTTGGCCGCGAAGTCCAGCTCGTCCCGATGGGCCGTCCACGCCTTGAACGCCTTGTTGACGACCCAGTTCTTCATCTTCGCCGAGCCCATATTCATGAGATTGCGGTTGAGGCTCGCCTTCCTCCAGACCTTCCACGCCATCTTCTCTGAAAAGGAAGTGTATCCTTCTTCCACGGCTTCGTAGCGGTTCTCGAGCAGCAGCTCGTGCAGATTGATCTTCACCGCGCAGACCTCAGTGCAGCTGCCACAAAGGGAAGAGGCATAGCTGAGATGCTTCCATTCTCCCATATCCCGAAGATGTGGGGTGATAACCGATCCGATAGGGCCGCTATAGGTGGTGCCATAGGCATGGCCGCCGATATTCTTATAGACAGGACATGCGTTCAGACAGGCTCCGCACCGGATACAGTACAGGCTCTCGCGGGACGTTGGACTCGCGAGGATATTGGTGCGGCCGTTGTCGAGCAGGATCACGATCATCTCGTCTGGGCCGTCGGTTTCGCCCGGCTGTCTCGGGCCTGTGATGATCGTGTTATAGACAGTCATCCGCTGACCGGTGCCAAAAGTCGCCAGCAGGGGCCAGAACAGCCCGAGGTCGTTCATTGAAGGGATGATCTTCTCTATGCCCGCAATGACAATATGCGTCTTCGGGAAAGAGGCGCTGAGACGCGCGTTGCCTTCATTCTCCGTCACCGCGATGCCGCCGATATCGGAGATAATAAAATTGGCGCCGGTGATACCGATCTCCGCCTGTACATATTTCTTGCGGAGTTTCTCCCTCGCTACCAGGGTCAGCTGCTCAGGTGTGAGATTGGGCTTGGTATGCAGCTTCTCATAGAAGAGCTTGGCAACGTCCTCCTTGCTCTTGTGCATCGCAGGGGTGACGATATGATAGGGCGGCTCGCCATCCAGCTGCTGGATATATTCGCCGAGATCGGTCTCGACGCTCTCGATGCCATTGTCTTCGAGGAAGTGGTTGAGCTTGAGCTCTTCGGTGACCATGCTCTTGCTCTTGACGATCGTGCGGCAGTTCTTCTCCTTACAGATGGTAAGTATCTCTGCAAGCGCCTGCTCGGCATTCTCCGCCCAGATGACCCGGCCTCCCCGTTTGGAGAAGGCCGCCTCAAAGTCTTCCAGCTGCTGATCAAGGGTCTCGATGGCCCGCCACTTGATATTCTTGGCTCTCTCACGGGCCATGTTCAGCTCACCGAACTGCTGTTTGCCCTGCGGGACCACGGCATTATAGCGACCAATATTGAAATTGATCTTCTTACGGTGGTCCAGGTCTTCTGCCTTGATGGTGCTGCGGGCGATGAAATTGGCTGCCGTATCCGTCACGCTATAAGATTTTTGTTATTTAATGTGGCCCCTCCGGTCAGGGTTTCTTCTCTTTTTCTTTAAAGTACTCTCCCGCAACCTTCTCGAGGACACTATAGAATTCCTCTCCATATTTGCGGATCAGCGCTTCCTTCAGGAATACGTAAGCCGGCACTTTCAGCTTCTTTCCGTTGACACAGCCGGGGCGGCAGAGCGTCTCGCGGGGCTCATAGTTGACCACGTCACCGGCCCTGGTGCTGCTGATCTTAATGGGATAGAGGTGGCAGCTGATGGGCTTCTTCCAGCTGATCTTGCCATCGTAATAGGCCTGCTCGATGGCGCACTTGATGATCCCCTTCTCGTCTTTATAACCGTATGCGCACATCTTCCCGCCGATGGTCGGTGTCACCCATCCAAATTCGCGGTCATATTGATAGCGGCCACGGGATTCGATCTCCTTGAGTCCTGCCGGTGTGAGATAGGGTTTTACGATCTCATAAACGGCGTTCAGCTCGTCCAGCTCGTTTTTCTCCAGGGGAGCGCCGGCGTCACCGTCCTCACAGCAGCCGCCCTTGCATTTCAGCAGGTCACAGACGAATTGCTCTCCTACTACATCGTCACTAACCAGTATATTATCGATGGCTATCAAAACTTATCTATTTTAATACAAATATAGCTACTTTTTAGCGGGCGCGGCAGCATCCTTACCCGGCGTCTTCCACCTGAAAGTATTGATCAGATGGAGCATGTCGTCCTGCAGGAACCGGTTGACCCGGGACAGAGAGTCTTCATTGGGCGCCGTATCGAAATAAAGAGCGCCACGCAGGAAGTTGTGGACGCTGTCAGTAACAAAGAACTGGTTGGCCGTCGCAGCGTTCCCGCCGACATGGAAGAAGACTCCGCTGACCCCATTGGGCGTCTCCATGATCGAGTCGTCGATCGAGCTGGCCTTGACCGTATGCTTGAACGTCATCTTATAGGCGTCGTTCTTTAACTTGTCAAAAGTATTCGGCTCCGGCTTCTCACGGCCGGGCGCTACCCTATCCGTATGCCCTATCTCCTTATAGCTGATATAGATGCGCGCGTTAAATCGTGGGAAGTCCACATTTATCCAGTACGGATTCTCCGGCACCGTGTCGAAATAGCTGCTGTCACGAACCACATTGGCATAGACAGGGTATTCGAACGTATACGGATACTCAGGCTTGTCGAAGACCTGGTACTGGTGCGGTGGAAAATCAATCCTGAAATAGCCCCTTCTCTTCGGTGTGTAGTCGCTGTTGCAGGAGAGAAGGAACAAGGCGGCAACAAGGCTGAATAGGGATTTGAACACGTCGCTGATTTTAGGCTTGTTGTACGATACTGACTTTTACTTTTTTGATCCGGCTGTTGTCGGCCTCCATGACAGTGAATCGGAAGTCGCCGCAGGGGATGACATCGTTGACCTTCGGAATATCGCCGGATATCTCGAGGAGAAGGCCCGCAAGAGAGTCGCTGTCACCCTTCACTTTATCGAATGTATCAACCGCAATGTTCATCGCCTTGCACACGTCGTGAAGCATGGTCCGGCCCTCGAATACAAAGCTGCCGTCCTCCAGCCTCCGGTTGCTGTTCTCCTCCTCGTCAAATTCGTCACGGATATCGCCGATGACCTCCTCGATGATGTCCTCGAGGGTAACGATACCGCTGGTTCCGCCGAACTCGTCCACGACGACCGCAAAATGGACACGCTTCTCCTGGAATTCCTGGAGCAGGTGTTCGATCAGCTTGTGCTCGTGTACAAAATAAGGTGGACGCAGCAGCGTATGCCAGTCAAAATTATCGGGTTCGTTGAGCCAGGGGATAAGGTCCTTGGTATTGATAAGGCCCGCGAGCTCGTCCAGGCTGCTCTTATAGACCGGTATACGGGAGTAGTGCAGCTCCTCGACCCGCTGTTTCAGCTGGGCGAAATTAAGCTCATAGGAGATGCCCGAGACGTCGAGGCGCGCACGCATGACCTGGCGGACAGTGATGCTCCCGAACTTGGCAATGCCGTTGAGGATATTCTTCTCCTCCTCGGAAGATTCGTTCTTGACAGATTGATCTATCTGATAGCGAAGCTGTTCGCCCTTCTGCTTACGGCCAAAGAATTTTTCTAGCCCCTCCGACCGGCTGACAGCCCAGCCGCTGATACGGCTGAAAAGCAGGTGGACCAGCTCGATGATACCCGAAGTATAATAGGCGAACTGGAGGTTGTTCTGTGAAGCCCAGATCTTTGGCATCACCTCGCTGAAAAGGATGAGGACAAAGCAGACAAGGACGACCTTCAGCACAAAGGCGAGCCAGAATCCGATATTGATCACCATCGCGTCTATCAGGAAATTGGCGAGAATGATAATAGCGATATTGATGATGCTGCCCGCTATGAGCATGGAGGCCAGCAGGGACCTGGGCTCGTCGAGAAGAGTTACGATCCGCTTCCAGGAAGCGTCCTGTTTTGTCTTGAGAATATTGATATCCTTATAAGTAAGGGAGAAGAAGGCGACTTCCGAGCCCGAGACAACAAAGGAAAGGATGAGCAGGAAAAGGATAATGATTGCCAGAATTGTGGTCGCCCTCGGGTTAATGATCAGCAGCCCCGGTGACATCATGTTCTCCAGCAATCTGATTAAAGAAAAATGCAAGAATAGTGGATTTGGTTAAACACTTATGATTGTCTTCCGACGACACCCCTCCGGGGGTTTCCGGTCAAAAATAACAAATTCTTTTATATCTAACAGATTATTGGACAAAGGTAATCCCCCGTTTCTGGGAAATAATATTACTGGACTCCTCAAAATGGCAGGTCTTCGGATGGTTCGCCGATGGGGGGTGTATCAGAGTTGCCCATACCCTCCATTCCTTCGTGGTGGATGGGGGGATGCGATGAGCTGCTATCGGTGCGCTTGTCGAGCATGATCAGGTTGTCGCCGACAACTTCGGTGGCAAATTTCTTGTTTCCTTCCTTGTCTTCCCAGCTGCGCGTCCTCAGTCTTCCTTCTATATATACAAGGCTGCCCTTGTGGAGGTATTTCTGCGCCAGCTCGGCCAGTCCTCTCCAGAGCACCACCGTGTGCCATTCTGTTTGTGAGATAAGCTTACCTGCTCTGTCCTTGAAAGTTTCAGTAGTTGCCAAAGAGAACTTTGCCACCGCAATATTACCTTCCAGGAATTGTACGTCCGGATCCTTCCCTAGATTTCCAATGAGCATCACCCTATTTACGCCTCTCATACAACTAAATTTGAAAAAGTTTTTTAATTCGTCTTTCGGATTAAATTCCAACCACTCTCATCTTAAAATTAGCCTATTTTAGCCAAAAAGATAAATTTTTCCCGGCGGTTAGTTCCGGTAGCGGTCTGACCGTTAGTGTTTCCCATCCCCTCCAAAGATAAAGGACTCTTTGACAAATATTCCAGCTTTTATCATGCAGCTTTTGATCAGTTTTTTTCCGCGGCAACTGAAAAGCGACAACAGCTCGCCCGGTGACCCGATCAAAACAAGCTCTGTGCCGGGCTCGGGTCCTGCAGCCAGGCATTGATAAATTTCGGGAATGGATAGTCGGTCAGCCGTTGCCGATCGACCAGCAACCAGCCTTCACGGGGCGGCAGTTTCTTCTTCAGCCTGATCGTCACGAACTGTCCCTGGATAGTCTGATGAGAGAGCTCTTGCCGGTAGACGCGGGAGATATGCCTGATCGTGAGTGAATCTGAATTGGCGCTAAAGGCCTGTTTAGCAAACTCGGATCGGACCAGCAGATCTCCATACACAGGCTGGTCGGTTTCCCAAAGGATGAACTCGTACAATCCCTCCCAGATATCTTTCCCGGTACGCTGCCTTATATATAGCTGATCGTCTGCTGTCTCCGCAATAAAATAATAGAACCACCGGCTGCGCTTGCGAATCGCCTTCTCTTTTATAGGCAGCTCAGCAGTCAGCCCCTGCAGCCGGGCCTGACAGCCGTTGCGCTGTATGCAGTCCGTACACAGCGGGTTCCGGGGCAAACATACGGTCGCGCCGAAATCCATGATAGCCTGGTTGTAAATATCCGGCTGCTCCCTATCTAACAGATTGGCTGCTAGCTCTGCGAATAATTTCTTTCCCGCAGTGCTGTCTATAGGCGTCCGTTCTCCGAAATAGCGGGAGAGAACACGGGTGACATTGCCGTCGACTACCGCATGCGGAAGACGAAAGGCGAATGAGGAGATAGCCGCCGCCGTATAGGGGCCGATCCCCTTGAGACCAAGTATCTCTTCGTAAGTGGAAGGAAATTCTCCTTTATATTCTGTATCAATCTTTTTAGCAGTTGCGATAAGATTTCTGCACCTGCTATAGTAACCGAGACCTTCCCATAATTTGAATACCTGCTGTTCAGGAGCATTGGCGAGATCGTGAATGGTGGGAAAAGCAGCAATAAATTTTTCGTAGTAAGACCAGCCCTGATCTACACGGGTTTGTTGAAGTATTACCTCACTGAGCCAGATCCGGTAGGGATTCTTTTCCCCTTTCCAGGGCATTGTTCGACTATTTTCGCCCTTATGCCAATTTAATAAATGGGCGGTAAAACCGTCTTTTTTTGGTGCCATTTTTGTTAAAAAAAATTCACAATCAATATTTTATGGAATCCTTGCACAAGTAAATCAAAACCAGTAATTTGACAGTCCAAAAACTTATTTCATGGCAATGAGTTGTGAATTAAAATTTTCTTTATATATTTAAAATCAGAAACTTATAAAACTTAATCCCCATGAGAAAGGCAGACCTTGTTAACCAAATATCGGAAAAAACAGGTATACCTAAAGTTGACGTCCTGGTGACGTTGGAAACCATGTTCAAAGAAGTGAAAGAAACTCTTTCGCAAGGTGAAAATATTTATATACGCGGATTCGGGAGCTTCATCACCAAGAAGAGGGCTGCCAAGATCGGCCGCAATATAAAGAAGAATGTGGCTGTACACATACCGGAACACTTCATTCCAGCATTCAAACCCGCAAAGGAATTTGTTGCTGAAGTAAAAAAATTGCAGTCTGTGAAGGAAGATCAGCCAAACCCGGATGAAGAGATGTAACTTGCGGTCTCTAGGTTATTAACATGAAGAGACAGCAATATCTGGTAGCAGGCACCGGGGTGCTATTACTACTCGTTCTGTATTTTTTTGGACACACTGTTCCTCCGCAACACAAGCCCGAGGCCACCGCAAGTGGCGCTCCAGGGGCTTCCCCTGTTAAATCCATTGGTTTACAGGAAATTCTACAGGCATCCCAGGCTCATTTGACTCCTGCCCAACTATCTTATGTAAACAGACTGCAAGCATCCGTTGTACGGGGTGACGTGAAAGCGCAGCAGATAAATGCCGACCGGCAGCTGGCGGCTTTCTGGAAGGATTCGGTCCAGGACGGCTACTTATTATATGCCCATTATAGTGGTGAGACCGCCAAATTGGAAAATTCTGAAAAAAGTCTCACCTTTGCTGCCCAATTATTCTTACAAGGACTGCGTGGACAAGACAATCCGGCGTTGAAGGGTTGGATGGCCACCAGTGCTAAAGAGTTGTTTGAAAAGGCGTTAGAACTGAATCCTGAAAATGATTCGACGAAGGTAGGGCTTGGAGCCAGCTATATATTTGGCAGCCAGGCAGACAATCCAACCGAGGTCATGCAGGGAATTCAGCGGATTTTGGAAGTAGCCCACCGGGATTCCACCAATATGTATGCTCAGTTCATGCTGGGACTTGGAGGTATAGAATCGGGGCAATTTGATAGAGCTATTGACCGTTTGACAACCGTTGTTCGACATCAACCTGCCAATATCGAAGCGATACTCCTACTGGCCGAAGTCCATCAGCAAAAAGGCAACAAAGCCGATGCCATCAAATGGTATGACGCTGCGAAAAAGCTGATCAGCAACCCGGAGATGCTCCAGGCCATCGATCAGCGGATGAAAAGCCTACATTAGGTTTATTATTTTTTAACTATAAAAATGCATTGAGTATGCCTTGTGGTAAAAAGCGTAAGCGTCATAAGATTGCGACGCATAAGCGTAAGAAGAGACTGAGAAAGAACCGTCATAAGAAGAAGAATAAATAAGCTCTTTGTAGGAAGCCCTGGAAGGGCTTCGTCCGAAGGACAGTCATTATACCGGTCCGTCCATTGGCGGACCGGGAATCTTTATTATAAGATCCGCCCGGAGATGAGGTCGATAGCAAAAAGGCAGATGTTGATGGAAAACGCTCGTTACGCTTGAATAAGGAACTAATCATAAATGCAACTCCGCAGGGTGTAGAAATAGCCCTCCTAGAGGATAAAAAGCTCGTGGAACTTCACCACGAGAAGGCTGATGCAAGCTTTGCGGTAGGTGATCTATACCTGGGAAAGGTAAAGAAGCTGATCCCTGGGTTGAATGCCGCATTTGTAGACGTAGGTTTCGAAAAAGACGCTTTTCTCCACTATACTGATCTGAGTCCCTACGCCCGTTCGCTGTTGAAATTCACGCAACAGGCCATGAATGACAACAGCCCCGACGGCTTTGACTTCGGACATTTCCAGGTCGAGCCGGAGATCATCAAGACGGGAAAGATCAATGAGGTATTGAACGGCAAGCCGCATATCCTTGTACAGATCCTCAAAGAGCCCATCGCAGCGAAAGGCCCCCGTCTCAGCTGTGAGATATCCCTTCCCGGCAGATTCGTCGTTATCACTCCCTTCAATGATATAGTCGCAGTCTCGCGGAAGATACACTCCTCCGACGAGCGCAAACGGCTCCAGAAGATCGTGGAAGCTATAAAGCCGAAGAATTTCGGCGTTATCGTCCGCACCGCTGCAGAAGGGAAGAATACAGCCGAGCTGCACGAAGACCTCACTGAACTGGTGGCGACCTGGAAGACCATACAGCACAATCTCAAAGGCGCCGTCGCGCCCGCAAAGATCCTGAGCGAGCAGACCAAGACAACCAGCATGCTCCGCGACCTGCTGAATGAAGACTTCAACAAGATCGTCATAAACGACCGCAATATCTTCAACGACACCAAGAGCTATATTCAACGTATAGCTCCCGACAAGATCGATATTGTCTCCTATTATCACAACGGCTCGCCGATATTCGACCAGTTCAGCGTCACCAAGCAGGTTAAGGCCGCATTTGGAAAGACGGTGAACCTGCCGAGCGGCGCCTACCTGATCATCGAGCACACCGAAGCCCTGCACGTCATCGACGTGAACAGCGGCTACAAAAGTGTCAGCAACAATCAGGAACAAAACGCGCTGGAAACCAACCTCGAGGCAGCCGAAGAGATCGCCCGCCAGCTGCGGCTACGCGACCTTGGCGGCATCATCGTCGTGGACTTCATCGACATGAAGCTCCCCGACAACAAGCGCAAGCTGATCGAGGCAATGGAGAACTTCATGCGCACCGACCGGGCCAAGCACGCCGTGCTCCCCATCTCGAAGTTCGGCCTGATGCAGATAACCCGGCAACGAATGAAGCCGGAAGTCACCATCAACACACAGGAAGTATGCCCTACCTGTAACGGCACCGGGAAGATATCCTCGGCGCTGATCCTGGAAGACGAAATAGAAAAGAATCTCTCCTACCTGATCAATCACCAGCACAAAGACCTGATACTGGCTGTACACCCTATCATGCATGCCTATCTCACCAAGGGCGGTTTTCTGGGCATAGGCTCGCGCCAGTGGACCTGGAGATGGAAGTACAAACAGAAGATCCGTATCCGTGCGAACACCAACTACCACCTGACAGAATTCCATTTTTTCGATAAACAGGAGGATGAGATAAAGCTATAATGACGATAAAATATTGGGAAAACCCCGGCGATTGCCGGGGTTTTCTGTTTTTAGTAGTTGGGATTTATTATGGGGGTGCTGCCGGAGGCAGGTGGATTCAGCACCGTCTCGTCTGCCGGGATGTCCCAGTAGTCCATGAAGTTATAGCTGATGGTGACGTTGGTGTTATACGTCCCGTCGGTGTTGTAGAGCATGTTGCCGTAAGAGCCCCCGCCTGTGGAGATGTCATAGGTCCAGCCCCAGCGTCTTGCGTCGTAAAAGGAAAGGCCCCTGAACACGAGGGCGGCCCTTCTTTCCGTAGACAGCTCTTTCAGAGAGCCTGCCAGGCCCAGCGTGGCGCCAGTGCCGAAGACATGGGTGACGGCTGCGCCCTGGTAGTCCCTTACAGAGTCCACATAGGCCAGTCCTGCGTCCAGATTACCAAGGCGGATATTGGCTTCAGCCAGCATCAGCGCATTTTCCTCATAGCTGCCCGCGATAAAGACCTCGTATTGACCAACTTGCTTGTTGCCGATAACGTAAACGCCCGTATTGCTTTGCTGGAGGCTGTCCTTGACGTTGTAGGGTGTTCCGTAGAAGGGGTTGTTGTAGACGCTGCCGGTCCTGAAGTTCTGGGTGAGCCGTTTGTCACCGCTCTTGAAGTTCTGGATATACCTTACGCTTATCTTGAAGGTCGTGTTGATATTATTCCCCGTCGTCATGGAAGCGACGCTGCCGCCGGTGGCGCTGAAGAAGCCGTTGGCAGCCAGCGACCTGCCCGTGAATACGTAGTCTGTCTTCTGGATACCGGCCGTGGCCAGGGAGAGGACGGTATTCCAATCGGAAGTAGTCATTGGCGTCGTGGATGATTTGGTGATCGTTGCAGCGGGGTTGCCGTTCACGAAAGGCGCCAGCTTATTCATGAGAATGTTGCGGGCCAGCAGGGTATTGATGTTCCTTTTCCACATCGCTGTCGTGATGACGCCGCCATGACCTGTCTGACAGAAGGCGGGGATCAGCTGGGTTATGATCGTGGTATAGTCGCTTGCGCTGGTAATGGAGGAAAGCGTGGAGGCGCAGAGATTTAGGTAGTAGTTGCTGCGGGCGATGATGCTGTCCTTGATCTTATAGTTGCCGTTGGTCGTATCTCCCAGGTTATCCTGGATCAGGCCGGAATAATAGAGCGTGCCGATCTGCGAATAGGCATAGCCTTTCCACCAGTAACACCAGGCCTTGATGGTATTCGAGCGGGTGGTCGAGTCGCCTGCAAAGGAAATTTTACCGACAGTGGCGAGTATGGTGTTGCAGGCAGCGTTGAGCGCGTACATATTCTGCCATTGGAAATAGAGGGGGTTGTTGCCGCTGCCGCCGAAGATATTGAAGCCCCGCAGGACGCCGACCTGGGGAGAGGGGTTGGTCACTTTGGTACCATTGTCAAGGATATAATAGTCGGGCTTGCCGACCGTCGTGATCTGGTTGTTGGAGGCGTCTGCGCCGACGTTGTCCGCCATCAGCTCGTGATAGCCATAGGGCAGCGAGAAATAGCTGTCGCCGAGCCAGGCGTCACCATTTTTGAACCCATCGATATATACGCCACCCTGCGCGAGGGAGATCAGGCCTGATTCGTTGTTGACGTTGGTGGTCAGGGTGGGCTTGTTGGGATTGCCTACGTCCAGCTGCTTTTTGCAGGAAGCCGCTGTGAGAGCCCCGGCGAGAACTATAATTATTATTGTCAGTCTATTTCTGGTCATTGTCTTTCTGTTTTAATGGTTGATGATAGGAGGCCCTGGAAGGGCCTCGTCTCCGGCACATTTTAAAAACCTACGTTCAGGCCGACCTGGTAGGATTTAAGGTTGGGCATCGAACTGTTGTCGATACCTCTTTCATAGGAAGAGTTCGGCGAGATCGAGCTGATCTCCGGGTCCATGCCGGTATATTTTGTATGCGTATAGAGATTCCGGCCAGAGAGCACGAGCTGGAGCTTTTTGAAATATTTGATCTTCCAGAGGTGGGCGAAGTCCAGGCCGACGGCGACGTTTCTCAGTCTGAGGAAGGAAGCGGGCTCGAGAAAGAAATCTTTTGGGGCGTCATTGCCCGATCCGTAGGCGCTGCCGAACAGGCCGTAGTAAGCGCTGCCCCAATAGGCGGTGTAAGCGCCTTTCTGTCCGTTGATGGTCACGGGCTTTGCGAAGTCGCCTGCGATGCCGTCGCGGTACATCCACTCCTTTGTTTCGTTGTAGATATGAGCGCCGTAGATCCAGTCGAACTGGAAGGAGACCGTCAGGAAGTCCTTATATGTAATATCGTTGATGAAGCTGGCGTTGAATTTGGGGTCCGTATTGCCGAGGTTGTATTTCTCGTTGGTGAACTGGATAAACTTGGTTGCGGTATCGACCAGGTTGCCTTCGACGAGCTGGTATTTTCCGTAGTCGGCAGTCTGGATATATGGAGTCTTGCCATCCAGTTTTGTCTGCGAGACGCTGTGGAAGGTCTTATAGCCGTATAGCTGTCCGATGCGGTATCCCGGAGCCAGTATCACGTAGAGGCTGTTGCCGTCCACTGGTCCAACGGGGATGGGCACGCCGCCTGCGACCTTGTCGATCATGGATAACTGGTGGCCCCAGTTGGTGGTAAAATTCCAGGTGAAGTTCCTGGTCTGTACGACGGGCATGTTGACCTGGAACTGGTAGCCTTCCGAGTGGAGGTCGATGGCGTTGTTGACTACGCCTGTGTTGCCCGTGGACAGTGGCTGGCTGACCGTATAGATCACATTGGCGCTTTTCTTATGCCAGTAAGAAGCTGCCACGTTGATCGCGCTAAACCAGTCGCCGCCTTTGTTGGCGGGAATGGTGAAGTCTGCGCCCACTTCCAGCTCTTTCGAGACTTCTACGCCGAGCGTCGGGTTCTGCTTGATAGCAGGCGGTGAGTATACGAGGGCGGTACCCAGGTTGTTTTGATCGAGAACGGGGTAGCGGTCGAAGGGACCGGGCTGGATGCCTGCTTCTCCGTAGGCGGCCCTCAGCTTGAGAGAGGAGAAGATGTTCCCCATTTTGCCGTTATTCCAGAAAGGGAGGCCCGAGGGCAGGAAGTAGCCGCTGAAATGGGGGAAGAAAAAAGCTTTGGACCCTTCGCCGAATGCCGAGGAATAGTCGGCGCGGAAGCCTCCTGCTATGCCGCCATAGTTGCCGAAGTCGATCTGCTGATTGAACACATAGCCATAGGTGATGAAGGGCTCGGAGTAGTCGTAATAGACCGCCTGTTTCTGCGTCGACTGAAGGTTGATGGGCGGCGCGAAGGGCAGGTCGAGGCCGTAGGTATCGTATTCCGTGTATTTGTTTTTCCGGTAATCGAAGGCCAGCAGGGTTGTCGTCTGGATCGGCAGGGGGATATGAAAGTCGTTCTGGAAATCTGTCCTGATATAGGCGCTGGCGATGAAGTTCTGGAACGTGGTGCTATACTGCCAGTTGTCGATCTCGCCGTTGTGGTCGCCGCTGTTGAACTTTTTCGAATAGCTACCCGAGAAGGTGGAGGCGATATTTTTGGACTGGTTGGCATAGATCCAGCGGTCGTTCTCCGTGCGGTAGTTGATGCCGTACTTTGCGTCCAGCTCTACGAACTTATTGACCTTGAAGTCTGCGTCAAAGCTCTGGACGATATCGATCTTGTTGTCCAGGCCGCTGACGTAGTATTTGGCATAGTAGGGGTTAAAGGCGTTGATGCTTAAGAAGTCGGCCACCTGGTGTGGAGGAGGGGTGCCGTCTGCAAGCTTATATTTAAGGTCGAAGAAGGGGGACGTATTCAGGAAGTTATAGACACTGCCGATGTTGCCATAGGTGCCTCCTTTTCCGTACTGGTATCCTCCGGGGCCGCCGAGACCGGGAGTGATGGTATTTCGTGTGTAGATGAGCTGCGTGCTCGATCTTAGTCTGAAGCCTTTGAACAGCTCTGTCCCCAGGTTGGCTGTCAGGTTGCTCCTGTCGAGGTAGCCGGCCTTCATGACGGGGGTAAGGGAATGGTTGTTGGCGGCGGAGAGGGAGTAGTCGCTTTTGTCGTTAGCGCCCGAGATATTGATCACGTTGTTATAGGTATACCCGGTCTGAAAGACCTCCTTAAAATGATCGTAGAATTTCAGGTTGGCGTTGTAGGGCTTGTTCGAGACATTGCGTGGGTCGAGTATGGCATAGCGGGTAGCGCCACCATAGACATAGGAGATGCCGACGATATTCCCATACTGGTCATAGGTTAATGGCTGGCCGGTCTTGTAGTTGATAACGTTGTTACTGGCGTCGGTCAGCCAGGGATGCAGGCTGGCTTTTGTGACGTGGCCGCTGTTGATATAGGAGTTGGAAGAATAGCTGCTGGAGGCTGTGATCGACGTGGCGCCGCGTTTGCCTTTTTTGGTGAATATCTGGATGACGCCGTTGGCGCCCTGTGCGCCATACAGTGAGGCGGAGGCGGCGCCCTGCGCAATTTCGACGCGTTCGACGTTGCTGAGGTCAAGCGAGTTGAGATCTGTGGCTGCGACCTGTACGCCGTCCACCATAATGAGGGGCTTGGTTCCGCCGTTGAGCGTGTTGACCCCGCGGAGCATGATGTTAACCGGGTCACCGGGATTACCGCTTGCGGAGGAGATAAGGGCTCCGGGGACTTTCCCGATGAGCGCCTGGTCGATGGAAGCTGTTGGGGCGGGCGGCAGCTTGTCGGCAGTCACCGTCTCGATCGCGATGCCGAGCTTCTTTTTTGAAGTGGCCGTACCCACGCCCGTTACTACTACCTCGCTGAGGGATCTTGAGTCTGAGCTGAGGACGATGGTCAGAGACGATCCCGTAGCCTTTACTTCTTTTGACTCATAGCCGATGGCGCTGACAAGGAGCGCGGCACCCGGCTGTATTTTGAGCGTAAATGCACCCGATGCGTCGGCGGTGGTACCCATGGGCACTTTGCTGTTCTTGAGCCTGATCGATGCGCTGGGGATGGGAGCTCCGGTGGGGTCAGTGATCTTTCCGGATATCTCTGTCGTTGAACCGGACTGGGCGAACAGTCCTTTGCCGACGAGCATAAGGATGCTCATCAGCAAGCAGTAAAGCTTTCTCATGTGAGTTGATTTGGTTATAGTGAAAAAAAGTTCACTATGGCCGCAATAGTTAGCGGGCTAGCAATTGGAGATTACAGCTAAAATGGTGTGTGTGAGTGCAATGTGATTGACCGGGCAAGCAAGTTATAAAAGACCGGTCTAGTTGGAGCGTATAGAATTCTGATATTTAAAATAAGATTTTTTTTCTCATTTCAGCGTACTTTTATTTTTCTTAGTTGGAAAATAACTTGGCCCCGGTAGACACCGGGGCCGTCTTTCACTGTCAACATTGAGTCACACATTCTTACAGATAGATTTGAAATTTTATCATGTGTAGTAGTAGCCGAATTGTCCATTCGAAGGGATAAGGGGTTGTGGAGGTGGAATAAGGAAATGGGTCCCGGTACACGAGAGCGCTTGAGTAGGAAGGTATTATCAACGAGAACCATGTCCCCGTAGGAGGGGGAGACATAGGTAGTTTGAGCGAGTATTCCTCTGCTGAAGGGCAGGAGAGGACCTTCAGCAAGCCGTCAAGTTTTCTCATGTGTAGCTATTAGGAGCGTTAGTTCCGGTCGTTTAAATTACAAATTTTTTAATTAGAAAATTATCCTAATTAACATTTTTTTAGACCGCCGCGGACGAATTAATACCACCGACGATCTGTCCTTCCCGAAAATAAGGTTTTGGGATACCCCCATCCCCCCTCCGGGCGGCCACACCTCCCCAAAATGTCACCACTCGCACCCGCCGGTTCACCACCCCCGGGCAGTTATACCTCCCCAAAATGTCACCAATCACAGCTCCCGGTCCACCACTTCAGGTCCCCCACCTCCCCAAACTTTCACCTCCCGGTTCACCCAAACCCAACCAATCCCCCTCATCCGTGACATTCGCAAACAGGCTTTTCGAAGATAATATATTCGATAAAGATAATGTTAATCCCTATTAACAAAATAATACGATTTGTCATATTTCGTGGGATACATTAAATATTTTAATTATTAATATTTATGCGGAACCCGTTTTTTGACGACGTTTCAGGTCGGGAAAATCAGTCTTCAACCACGCACCCGCGAAAAAAAATTTCTGTTGATTTCTCTTGTTTGCGGCGGGTTAATTCTCAATCTTTTACCTAAAGCCAGTTTGGCCAATCAAATTTATAATTTATTATATTTCAATTAATTACAAGGGCTTTTTACCCTCTCTCCGCGCAGCCTGAAAGGGCTCTAAAGTTATTCACACCGCGAAAAATTTATTTTGCAATGTGGCGCTAATTTGTAATTTAGTGCAAGAATTTAATGGGTTAGTAAGTAAGGGGCTGGCGGTTTAGCTGGCCCTTTTACTATTTAATCACTTCTGCAAATAATTCAGGTTTCTTCTTTTGATCTCACGCCTAAATTTTCCAAAATAGGGAACACCAACAACAGGAAAGAAACGATTAACACACGAATAAGCTGCTAACTTTACCGCATGAGTAAAATAAAGACCGCCTATTTCTGTAGCAACTGTGGATATGAAAGCGCGAAATGGTTAGGTAAGTGTCCCTCCTGTGATCAATGGAATACGTTTGTCGAAGAAGTCATCACAAAAGATAACAAGCTGGCCGAGACAGAGTGGAAGAAATTCTCCACCGATAAAAAAGAGGTCCGGACATTATCCCTCAGCGAAGTAGTAAGCGCAGAAGAGAGACGCATCGTCAGCGATGACGCAGAATTGAACAGAGTATTGGGCGGCGGTATCGTCCTCGGAAGCGTCGTGCTCGTTGCAGGCGAGCCAGGCATAGGTAAAAGTACGCTGTTCCTCCAGAACGGTCTGCGCTTGAAGAAGGTAAGAACATTGTATATCAGCGGAGAAGAAAGCGAACAACAGATAAAGATGCGCGCAGACAGACTCGGCATCGCCAACGAGGACTTTTATCTGCTGACAGAGACATCTACTCAGATCATCTTCCAGGAGATAAAGAAGCTGCGTCCTCAGCTCGTGATCATCGACTCCATTCAGACCCTGCAATCTCCTTACATTGAATCTTCAGCAGGCAGCGTCTCCCAGATACGGGAATGTACTTCAGAGTTTCAGCGCTTTGCAAAAGAAACACAGACCCCAGTGTTCCTCATCGGACATATTACCAAGGACGGAAGCATCGCTGGCCCCAAGATGCTCGAGCATATGGTAGACACTGTACTACAGTTCGAAGGCGACAGACACTACGCTTATCGCATACTTCGCACGCTGAAAAACCGTTTTGGCAGTACGGCAGAGCTGGGCATCTATGAAATGACCGAACAGGGGATGCGGGGTGTCAACAATCCGAGCGAGCTCCTCATCACGCAGAAGGAAGAACAGCTCAGCGGCATCGCCATCGCAGCTACTATCGAGGGCATGAGACCCCTCCTCATCGAGGTGCAGGCCCTGGTGACGCAGTCAGTATACGGAACTCCTCAGCGAACGGTCAGCGGAATGGATCTGCGTCGCCTGCAGCTGCTGCTGGCGGTGCTTGAAAAAAGAGGCGGCTTTCATTTTGGCGTGAAGGACGTCTTCCTGAACATCGCCGGCGGTCTGAAGATAGAGGATCCCTCAATCGATCTGGCCGTGCTCTGCGCCCTGCTTAGCAGCTATGAGGACGTACCGCTCTCTTCTCAGATATGTTTTGCCGGAGAAGTAGGGCTCAGCGGTGAGATACGCGCCGTCAACCGCATCGAACAACGCATAGCCGAGGCTGAGAAGCTGGGCTTCGAACGGATATTTGTTTCGAAATACAATCAGAAGGGACTCAGCGGAGCCAGGTTCGACATCGAAGTCGTGCCCGTGGGAAGAGTAGAGGAAGTATATCAGTACCTATTTTGAGGCCCTGGAAGGGCCTCGTCTGGGGACGAGCATAGCGAAGTCCCCGAACAAGGTAACCAACGGGGTTGGTTAACGAAGTTCACAATCTTTAGCGCTTTGCGGGAGATGCGCTAATTGTTGAGAAAGCGCATCTCTCGCACATTTTAACACCATTTACAACTCAATGAAGAGACTGCTGCTTTTATTGGTTTCATCCGTTGTTCTGCTGACGCTGGCCTGTCGGAAAGACTCCTTCATCACTGGGAAGGACGCGTTGATCCGGCTGTCTTCGGATACCCTGTTCTTCGACACCGTTTTTACTTCTACCGGTTCTATCACAGAGGCCGTCCGGATAGTCAATATCAACAACCAACGGCTGCATCTGTCAGACATAAAGCTCATGGGTGGTACAAATTCCCCATACAGCATCAACATCGACGGTGTAGCTGGCGCCGAACGAAGCAATATAGACCTCGACGCAGGCGACAGCCTCTATATCTTCGTCGCAGTAAGGATCGATCCCGGGAACGCAACTCTTCCCTTCGTGGTGCAGGACAGCATCGCCGTTTCTTTCAATGGCAAGCAGCAGTATGTCCAGCTGCAGGCATACGGACAGAACGCACATTTCCTTCGCAACCAGGTGATCAATACAAATACGGTCTGGGACAAGAACCTACCCTATGTCATACTGGGCTCGCTGCAGGTGGATACGGGCGCGACCCTGACCATTCCCGCCGGATGCCGGGTCTATTTCCACGCAGACGCTCCCATGCTGGTGGACGGAACGCTGCTGGTCAATGGGGATCACGCCGACAGCTCGAGGGTCTATTTCCTCGGAGACCGGCTCGACGATCCCTATCGCAACTTCCCCGGCAGCTGGCCGGGTATATATTTCCGTGAGTCCAGCGTGAGCAGCCATCTCAGCTATGCGGTCATCCGGAATGCCAACCAGGCCGTCGTAACACAGGCGAAGGTTGTCGGCGGGCAGGCGGGACTGATCCTCGACCAGTGCATCATCGACAACAGCTATGACGCGGGGTTGCTGGGGATACAGGGCAGCGTGCAGGCCAATAATTGCCTCATCAGCAACTGCGGCAGGAACGTAGAGCTCGCCGGAGGCGGCAGCTATCTGCTGGAAGAATGTACCGTTGCCTCCTACTCCAATAACTATATATCACATACGCAGCCGGTACTTTCCGTTGCTGACGTCTATACCGCACCGCAGGGTGGGGCCGTGACCGGCAGCGTGAATGCACAGTTTTATAATTGTATCTTCTGGGGCAGCAACGGCACCGTGGATAACGAAGTGACCGTCAGCAAACAGGGGACCGGTAGTCTAAACATCAGTTTTACCAATTGCCTCTGGAAGGTAAAAACTGCGCCAACAGGCGTGACCGTTACGGGGATGATCGCAGGCACCGATCCCCTGTTCGACAGCGTCAACGCCTCCCGTAATTATTATGACTTTCATTTGAAGGCGGGCTCGCCGGCGATCGACAAGGGGGCGCCGACAGGACTGACAGCCGACCTCGACGGAAATCCCAGAGTGGTGGGTACGGCCCCTGACTTGGGAAGCTATGAGAAACAATAAGATGACTCAGTCACAGGGCCACTACTCGAAACTTTAGTGCCCGCCCTTTGTTATAGTTGGTAGATAATCGATACCTTACATCAAAATAAATTATTATGGTACGCCTACTTCTCCTTTCACTTCTTTTGGTCACCGGCGGCGCCAGCAGCGTATACGATTTCAAGGTGCCCAGCCTGGATGGAAACACGATCGACCTTGCCAAATACAAGGGCAAAAAAATACTGATCGTCAATACTGCGAGCAAATGCGGGTTTACTCCCCAATATGCCGATCTGGAAAAGTTATACACGACCTATCAGAGCAAGCTGGTGATCGTCGGTTTCCCTGCGAATAACTTCGGCCAGCAGGAGCCCGGCACAGCAAAGGAGATCAGCGAGTTCTGCACAAAGAACTATGGCGTCACTTTCCCAATGGCGGAGAAAGTGGACGTAGTAGGTGATAATATTCACCCGCTGTTCAAATATTTGACAGACGAAGCGAAGAAGATCGGTGTTGCCGATCCGGTGATCAAATGGAATTTCACAAAATTCCTGCTGGATGAGAACGGCAAGCTTGTCGCGGTTTTCCCTAGCAAGGTCAAGCCGATGGACGAGCAGATCACGAAATACTTGAACTAAAAATATCCGCGGCCCCCAGGGCTCCGTTAAAAAAGGGTCGTACGACCCTTTTTTTTTATTTTTGCACCTATGGCATTTTCCAAAGTCATCGGCCAGGCGCAGGTAAAACAGAGCCTGGTCGAGCTGGTCCAGCAAAATCGTCTTAGTCACGCACTTCTTTTTTTGGGACCCGAGGGCGGCGGCGCCTTGCCGTTGGCGCTGGCTTTTGCCCAGTACGTGGTTTGCGAGAAAGTGAATGGCAAACAGGAACCCGTCGCCGCCGGTCCCTCGCTCTTTGGAGAAGAACCTTCGCAGGTAAAAGGCGGATCGCCGGCAAACTCCGGGGCTTCGCCAAATGGCGGGACGCCAGCTCACCTGATGGATGCCTGTGGTGTCTGCCCCGCCTGCGTAAAAGCCAGCCAGCTGGTCCACCCGGATATCCACTACTCCTACCCGGTGATCCCAAGGAAGCCGGGTGACAAGCCGGTAAGCACCGACTACGGCTCGGAATGGCGGGAGTTCATGGGACAATTCCCCTACGGCAATGCCTACGACTGGCTGCAGTTCATAGGTGCAGAGAACAAACAGGGGAATATCACCGCACAGGAGTGCAATGACATCATCCACAAGCTGAATCTGAAAAGTTTCGAGAGCGGCTATAAGGTCCTCATCCTCTGGATGCCCGAGTACCTGGGTAACGAGGGTAACAAGCTGCTCAAGCTGATCGAGGAACCGCCAGCCAATACCCTCTTCCTGCTCGTGGCAGAGAATGAGTCCCTGATCCTCCAGACCATTCTGTCCCGGACCCAGCTGGTCAAGATCCCCCTGCCGGAGATCAGCGACATCGAAGGGGCCCTCGTGACCCGATCAAAACTTGAGCCCGAACAGGCCCGCCGGATCGCCGTCCTCAGCGAAGGCAATTACCACGAGGCCCTACAGCTGATCCGCAGCGCCGACGACGACTGGCAGGGCGTCCTGCGGGAATGGCTGAACGCCATCCTGAAGAACGGCCCCGTCGCCCAGGTAAAATGGATCGACGAGGTCTCCAAGCTGGGCCGCGAACGCCAAAAACAGTTCCTCCGCTACTTCAACCACCTCCTCGAGCAGGCCATCCGGCTGCGCTATATCGACGCCGCCCTGCTGCCCATCCCCGAAGGCGAAAAGGATATTGCTTTGAGGTTGAACAAGATAGCCGACGTCGCCCAGCAAAAGGCCATCATCGAGGAGCTCGATCGCGCCGCCTACTACATCGAGCGGAACGCCCACGCCAAAATGCTTTTCCACGCGCTGACGATCAAGCTTCTGCATATCCTGAGGGAAAGGACGATTGTGCAAATTAACTAGCTCCCCCACCCCACTTCGCGGACCATGTGAACCATCCCAATAACCGCCAATCGCTCTTTTTGGAACTGCGTGAACCTCCGTTGGGTCCCAACCACCACACCAATAATTTTGGGGAACAGGAAAATTGAGCTGGTTGGCAAAGAAATGCCTGTTTCTGTGTATATTTGGACTGGCCCATATAGGCCATCGAAAAAAGTGTATCCGAACAGGCCGGAGACAGAGTTTGAATAAGCAGAAAGGACCGGGCCCGGCAGAAAGAGCGTATTTTGCATTCTATATATTTCGCATAATGGCTCCTGAGAGCAGTGGCTTTTTCCTGCCTGTACGGTAACTCACTCTTTTTGATCATTTTTTCACCGTTTATTAATTTATTTGGGATATGGGATGTAGCAATTGTGGAACATCCAAGGGGGGCAAACCTGCCGGCTGCAAAAGCAATGGCGGGTGCAGCACCGGAGGATGTAACAGGCTGAATGTTCACGACTGGCTGGCGAATCTACCCTTCAGCGATCCCGAGAGCGGTTGCAGGATCATCGAAGTCAGCTTTAACCAGGGCAGCAGAAAAGACTTTTACCGGAATGCCACTACACAGCTGTTTGACAAGGGCGACCTCATCAGCGTGGAGGGCATCAGCGGCTTTGACGTAGGCGAAGTGACCATGACCGGCGAGATGGTCCGCTTGCAGATGAAGAAAAAGGGCGTCGACGAAAAAAATCCGGAGATCCGCAAGGTCCTGCGCAAAGCCAGCGATAAAGACCTGGAGATCATGCAGCAGAACAAGGCGCGCGAACGGGAAGCGCTCATTCGCTCTCGCGCAATAGCCCGCCAGCTCAAGCTGGAAATGAAGATGAGCGAGGTCGAGATACAGGCAGACGGAAGAAAAGCCACCTTTTTTTATATCGCCGACGATCGCGTCGACTTTCGCGAGCTGATTAAGATCTACGCCAGCGAGTTCAGGCTGAAGGTCGAAATGCGTCAGATCGGCGCGCGCCAGGAAGCCGCCAAGGTCGGCGGAGTCGGCAGCTGTGGCCGTGAGCTCTGCTGCTCCACCTGGCTCAGCGACTTCAAATCTGTCAACACAACAGCCGCACGCTACCAGAATTTGTCGATCAACCAGAGCAAGCTCAGCGGCCAGTGCGGACGCCTGAAATGCTGTCTCAACTATGAATTGGATACCTATCTGGACGCCCTCCAGGGCTTCCCGGACAATGCGGAGACCCTGCAGGTAGCCAAAGGAACCGCCATCCTCATCAAGAAAGACATCTTCAAGAGCCTGATGTGGTATGTCCTGCCTGATAGTAACAAACAATATCCGCTCACGATCGAAAGAGTAAGGAACATAAAGAAGCAGAACATGCAGAATATCGTTCCCGACGCGCTCGAGCCGGTCGATGTCAGCACCAACAAGCCAAAAGATTCTTCGGAAGACAGCCCCTATGTCGACCTGGTCGGCCAGATCAGTCTCCGGACCCTCGAGAAAGCAGACCGGAAGAAAAAACACGGACATCACAAACACCACGCACAGCATAAGGCGGAATCGAATAATAGTCGGGGTGGCAAAGGCGCCCCCGGCGGTTCAGGTGCTCCCGGACAGCAAGGCGGTGGCCAGTCCTCCGGCGGTGGCCAGTCCTCCGGCGGCGGCCAGCAAGGCGGCGGCCAGCAAGGCGGCGGTCAGCAGGGCGGCGGCGAGAAAAGAGGCGGAAATCCGCCATCTCAGCAGTCCAAAACTGGTACGCCTCCCCCGCAGGGAAAAGGTGGTGGCAGAAGGAGATAGACTCCTGTCATAGGTGAATGACGTTTTGACCGCGTCCCGGCATCAAAAATCAGGGGGTCTGCCCGAAAATTGCCGCTAACGCGTTGAAAATCGCCGCTCCACCGCTGAAAATTGTTAAATTGAAATACAAGTCCAACCATAAAATAGAATGGCTTGTTTTTCGTAATAAGTATTGTACTCTAAAACTCTAAGATTATGGCACTTTTTCAATCCAGTAATCCAACCCTTTCGGAAAAGATATTCAGCAGATCGATCGACCGCTCGAACCAGGGCGTGATGACCGTAAGAGGTTCCATTCAGAAATTCGGTTTCCTCATGCTGCTCGTACTGGCAGGCGCTGCCTTTACGTGGAAACTATATTTTTCGCTGGCAGTCCCGACGATGATGGGCTTCTTCATAGGTGGCCTGATCGGCGGCCTCGTCTGCGCGCTGATCATTGGCTTCAAACCTGACCTGGCCCGCTATCTTTCGCCCGCCTATGCGGTGCTGGAAGGCTTCGTCCTGGGCGGCCTTTCTGCGATAGTCAATGACATGTTCAAGAAAACCTATCCGAATATCGTTTTTACGGCGATATTGCTCACCTTCGGAGTAGCCTTCGCAGTATTCCTGCTGTATAATTTCCGGGTCATCCGCGCGACGGAGAAATTCAAGGCCGTTATCGTCAGTTCGATCGTCGGCATCATGATCTTCTACGTCATTAACTTCATACTGAGCCTCTTTCACGTCAATATCGCCTTCATGCAATGGGGCAACAACAGCACGATCGGGATCATATTCAACCTCTTCGTAGTTGTCATCGCCGCGCTCAGCCTCGTGCTCGATTTCGACATGATCGAGACAGGCGAAAAAATGGGTGCACCCAAATACATGGAATGGTATGGTGCCTACGGCCTGTTGGTGACGCTGGTTTGGCTGTACATCGAAATACTCAAGCTGCTGAGCCGCTTTGCAAGCAGCAACCGCAATTAAGCCTCGCAAAATATCTGATAACCAAAGGGACCAAATCAAATTGGTCCCTTTTTTATTTTGAATGCCTCCGTGCATGAATCGCTCGGTTCACATGGGCGGGGCTGTAAACCATCCTAAAATCCATCCCCATCCAACAAATTCCCAAGTCCCCCAAGTATACTTCCCTCTTCGCGCCGTTTGCCCCATCCACTGCCATATTGCACGATCCTGCTGGCAAGCCGGCTGATCGGCAGCGACTGCAGCCACACCTTCCCCGGCCCCTTCATCAGCGCGAAGAACAGCCCCTCTCCACCGAACATCCAGTTCCGGATGCCTCGGATAAATTCGATGTCAAAATCTACAGAAGGCTGAAAAGCCACCACACATCCTGTATCGACCTTCAGCACCTCTCCGGGCTGCAGCTCCTTCTCAATGATATACCCACCCGCATGAACAAAGGCCAGGCCATCGCCCTCGAGCTTCTCCATGATAAAACCTTCACCGCCGAAGATCCCCGTCCCCAGTCGGCGCTGTAGCGCAATACCGATGCTCACGCCCTTCGCCGCACAAAGAAAGGCATCCTTCTGCGCGATGATGGTGCCACCCAGCTGCTGCAGGTCCAGCGGAATGATCTTCCCCGTATAAGGCGCCGCAAAGCTGACCCTCTTCTTGCCCTGACCTACATTGGTAAAAGCGGTCATGAACAGGTTCTCTCCTACCAGCACCCGCCGTCCGGCATTCATCAGCTTGCCGAGGAAGCCGCCCTGCTGCGAGGCCGAAGATCCGTCACCAAACAAAGTCTGCATCTCAATGCCGTCGTCCATCATCATAAAGCCACCCGGCTCTCCGATAACGGTCTCGCCCGGATCCAGCTCTACTTCGACGAACTGCAGCTCTTCCCCGAATATCTTATAATCAATTTCATGGTTGTTACGCATAGATCAATTTTTTTACAAGTTAATTTTTAAGTTCTGATCCGCGACCCGGATTTTTTTGATCGGTCCCCTGGATTTTTTTGCCCCCCATCCTGAGCTTTATGAGCGGAAAAAAACCACTTCCCCAAACCTCCCTCGCTCAAAAAAAGCCGCCCCTGATCTTACTCAGGGACGGCCTTGGTTTTTTCCGGTCTTTCAGTCAGTTCCTTCCAGTGATAATTGCCTTTCTTATAAAGAGTTGAGTGCCGTCCAGCCCACGCTAGAACCAGCTGCGGACCCAGGTCTCATCAGCACCGCGTTTGCCCTGCAGCCTTCTCCGGCGACCCGCCACTTCCGCGCGATGCCTGAGTATGCTTATGAACATCAGCAGCAGGAACAGGATGGTGAACGGTGGTATGCCCAGGAACGAAACCCATTTGCCACCCCAGTGACGACGCATCGGCCGTCGAAGCCTTTCCGCGAGCAGGTACATGCTCGGCACCATGAACAGCGTCATGAAGAAGGCAAACGCCAGACCGAAGATGATCGTCCATGACAGCGGCTTCCAGAAGACCGCGTTGTCTCCGCCGAAATAAATATGCGGGTTCAGATCAGAGAACAGGGTTACGAAGTTAATATTGAAGCCAATCGCCAGCGGTACCAGCGCAAGTATCGCTGCGAGAGCCGTCAGCAGCACCGGGATGATACGGGTCTTACCGGCTTCGATAGCAGCATCTCTTGTCTTCATACCACGTTCACGCAGTTCATCCGTAAATTCGATCACCAGGATACCGTTCTTTACAACTATACCCGCCAGACCGACGATACCCAGACCGGTCATGATAACCGAGACCTCCATTTTTGTGATGGCGAAACCAAGAATAACTCCGATAACGCTGAACAGTATCTCATTCAGGATGATGACCGACTTGCTGATCGAGTTGAATTGCAGGACCAGCACGGCCAGAATAGCCGCCAGGGCAATGATCAGCGCCTTGAAAAGGAAGGCGCCGGTCTCGGCCTGCTGTTCTCCTTCACCGGTCTGTTTGAAGGTCACATCATCCGGCTTCTTCTTGAAATTAGCCAGGCTCGTCGCCAGCTGTTGGTTGACTGCCGTAGGGGTATAGCCGCTAAGCACATTCGACTTGAGCGTGATCACACGCTTCTGGTTCTTGCGCTTGACGCTGCCCAGCGTGCTGGTATAGTCTACATGGACCAGCGAGCTGATGGGTACATTCTTTATCTGTCCGCCGCTCGCGATGTCGCGGAAGGTAATATTCATGTTCAGCAGGTCGCTCAGGTTCTTACGCTGAACGGCCAGGTTTCGGATCTGTATCTTATACTCGTCTTTCCCTTCCTTGATCTTCGAAGCCTCGAGCCCAAACAGCGCCGTACGCAGCTGCTGACCGATCTGGGCAGAGCTCACGCCTTCGATCATCGCCCGCTGGCGATCAACCGTCAGGGTTATTTCGGGGTTGGTCAGGTCGACGTCCATCTTCAGTTCCTCCACACCAGGCGTCTGCAGCGAATCGAGATAGTTCTTGAGCGCTACCGCCGTCTTGATCAGATCGTCAAAATCGTCGCTCGCTATTTCGATATTGACAGGGGGGTCGGTTGGCGGACCATTCTGTTCCTGGTCGACCGATATCTCCGCTCCCGGTATGCCTTTCATGACATGCCTTATCGAATCCAGGTAGATCGCCGTATGAACGCCATTGCGTTTGGCATATTCTACAAAGGACACCTGTATACGGCCCAGTTCAGGGTGCGTACTCTGGTCGCCGCTCTGCGGATCGTTGGCGCCGATGGCCACGTTGGCGATAACGCTCTCCACGATTGGATTTTCCTTTGTTCCATCACCCATCCCCAGTACCCGGTAAACTTTTGATTCCAGTGTCTTTGTGACGCTATCGGTGTAGTCGACCGCCGTCCCCACGGGTAGCTTAAGATAGACGAATATTTGGTTCGGATCACCTTTAGGGAAGAAGACGACGTCTACTTTCCGGGCGCCGAAGAAGACAAAGGAGAATACCAGCAGGGCGAAGGTGCTGAGCAGCAGCCAGGCCGGTCTCCATCCCTTGAGCGCCCAGCGTAGCAGGCTTTCGTAGTGCCCCATGATCCAGGGAAGTACCCTGTTCTGAAAGGAGTGGATCAGGCCGGTGAAAACATAGACATTCAAAATAGCCAGTATGACCAGGAACAGCAGCAGGTTGCCCAGAAATCTAATTCCCAGAAGGTCACAGATGATGCCAAATGCTATGGCTACCCAGAACCCCGGCTTCCTGAAAATATCCGACTTCTTATGAACACCTTCATCCTCCGGATGATTCATAAAGTCCACCGCAAACACCGGGTTCATGATAAACGCCACGACCAGAGAAGCCGCCAGCGTAAAGATCAGCATCGCGGGGAGATAGACCATGAACTTACCGATGATCCCGGGCCAGAACAGCAACGGGAAGAACGGCGCAAGTGTCGTGATGGTACCCGCCAGCACCGGCACAAAAACTTCACCCGCAGCCATCCTCGCTGACGTCGGCGCATCCAGCTTCCCCTTGCCCTGTGTGAAGATGCGGTGCGTATTCTCGATGACCACGATCGCATCGTCCACGATAATGCCAAGTCCGAAGAGCAGCGCGAACAGTACGATAAAGTTCAGCGTCACATGCGAGCCAATGACCAAATCCGCAGCCGGGAGGAACATAAAGGCAACGAACATGCTTAGCGGCACGGAAAGCGCGACGAAGAAAGCGTTCACAACCCCCATAAAGAACATGAGGATGATCAATACGAGGACAAAGCCGATGACGATCGAGTTGACAAGGTCGTCAAACGACGTCCGCGTCTTCGTGCTCTGGTCGCCGGTGACGTCGATCTTGAGGTCTCTCGGCAGAGAGGTCTTCATTTCCGCGACGGCAGCCTTTACGTCGTCGGAGGTCTTGATCAGGTTTTCCCCCGAGCGCTTGATGATATTCAGCGTCACGACGTTCTTTCCACCCAGCCGCGCATAACTCTCGCGGTCCTTGATCGTATCCTTGATGATGGCAATATCTTTCAGATAGACCGCTCCGCCTCCGTTGGGGCTGCGGACGATGATCTTCGAAATATCGTCTGCGGTATGGAACTGGCCTTTCAGCTGCAGATTTCGTTTCATATTCCCAACGTCCAGCAGACCGCCGGAGATATCCAGATTCTCGCCTTTTACGGCGTTGTTGATATCGTCGAAGGTGAGATTCGCAGCGCGCAGCTTGTAGTTGTCGACATTGATCTGAAATTCCCGCTCAGGCGCACCGACGATGTCGACGCGGTTGAGTTCAGGCAGGTCTTCCAACCGGTCCTTCATGTCGTCGGCGAACTTTTTAAGCTTCTGCTGGTCATAGTCACCGCTGATATTGACGTACATGATAGGCTGGTCGGAGAGATTGACCTCAAGGGCCGTCGGCTCCTGGGTGAGATCGGTCGGCAGGTCCTGTTTTGCCTTGTCGATGGCGTCCTTTACTTTCTGTAACGCGACATCGGTCTGTACATCAGTCTCAAATTCTACCACGATAGCAGAATAGTCCTGCTGGGAAGTGCTGGTGAATTTGTTGATCTTGGCGCCCGTGATTCCCTTGATCTGTTTCTCAATGGGCCGGGTGACCAGGTTTTCCATGTCTTTCGGGCTCGTACCCGTATAGATAGTGGAGACATAGATGGTCGGGATCACGATATCGGGGAACTGCTCTTTCGGCAGGGTAATGAACTGGGTGACGCCAATCCCGCTGACGACCAGCATCAGCAGATAGATAAAGGTCTTGCTTCTGATGGCCCAGGTGGTGACGATAAAGTCTTTGAACTTTCCGGTAATATTTTCTAATGAGCTCATAAGTGTTGATTCATTGAGTGAGGAGAACTGCAGGATCGCATAGGTAACGAGCCGGTCGCAATAGCCGCTACCCGGACGCCGCCGCTATTGCGTCGTGATCAGCTGACCCTCATAAAGTCCCTGGTAACCATCGGTAACGAGCTGGTCGCCGGATTGCAGTCCATTGGTAACCTCTACCTGGTCGGAATAGGTCTGACCGATGGTGATGGTCTTCTTGTGGGCTACGGTCTTCTCGCCTTGCCGCGACGCCACCATAACATATTTCCCTTTCTCGTCGGTCTGCAGCGTATTGACTGGGATCGTCAGCACATTCTTCGCAGTATAATCCTGGAGCTTGACGATGGCGACCTGGTTGGCGCGTATATCTTTATCATTGGGAATATGTATCTCTACCTGGAAGGCGCGGTTACCGGTGTTGATCACCTTACCTGCGACGCGCACCGTGCCGGAGATCTCCTTGTTGCCGAGACCCGGGAAGGCGATCTTGACGGGAGTACCGACCCTCACACGCTCCTGGTAGATCTCAGGCACCTGCACGACGGCTTTCAGGTTGTCGGAGTTGATGATCTCCACGGCCTGGCTGCCCGGAGCAAAAGCCTCACCGACCCTGATCGTAAAAGTATTCAACGTTCCGTTGATATCGGCGTAGACGTTGGTAAAGTCCAGCTGTTCCTGTGCCGTCTTCAGCTGCGTCTCGGCCTGGTCGACGTTGTTCTTTGCCGTGATAAGGTCGACCTCGCTGCCGATCTTCTCGTCCCAGAGGTTCTTACGGCGCTGGTAAAGGTCTTTGGCATAGGCCAGCTGCGTCTGTGCGCCGCTCACCTGCTGACGCTGCAGGGCATCGTCGAGCTTCAGCAGGAGCTGACCCTTATTGACATGGTCGCCCTGTTTAACAAAGACCTGTCTTACTACCCCGCCCTGACCACGGGGAGATATATACGACAAATTCTCCGCCTCTACATCACCCTGAAGGTCGATAAAGTGCGTGAAAGAAGTCGGAGCCATTGCAGTCAGCGCAACCAGCTTGGCTTTTTCTTTCGAGCCTGCGGCGGTATCAGAAACACCGATCTCTTTCTCGAGGTCGGCGATTTGCTTGCTCAGTTTCTCCTCCTGATCTTTGAGGGCGGCAAGGCGCGCCTTCTTTCCGGCGGGCGTATTGTCTCCCTTTTCGCTCGTACTGCCGCACGCGGCGAGGATAAGGGTGGCGCTTATGGTGACAGCGGTTAGTATCTTGTTCATAAACTGTATGTTGAAGTAGTTGAGTATTTATAGTTTTCCGATAGCATTGAGGTAGTCGACCTTGGCTACGACAGCGCTGTAAAGGGCATTGAAATAGTTAGCCTGCGCCGTCTTCTGATCAGACAAGGCAGTTATGATCTCGATATTGGATCCCAGCCCCTGCTCATATTTCTTACGCGTCTGGTCATACACTTTTTGGGCGAGGTCCTTGTTCTTCTTCTGGTAATCCAGGGTGGAAAGGGCAGCAGCAAACCGGAGCTGCGCCTCTTTCACGTCGTTGTCTATGCGGTTTCGGAGCGAATCCATATTGTTCTGCGTCTGCACAAGCCTGAGCCTTGCCTGCCGGACATTAGCGGCCTTATAGAATCCGTCGAAGATCGGGATATTGACGCTGAGCCCGATATAGGTAGTGGGGAACCAGCTGTTCTTCTGCCCCAGATTGAAATCGTTGGTGTACTGGTTCTGCGAATAGTTGGCGACAAAATTGGCTGTTGGGATATATTCCTTCTTGTATCTTTTGATATCGTATTGATTCAGCTTCTCGTTGATCTGCAGCAGCTGGTAGTCATGGCGGTCCGCATACTTGTAGCTATCGCCCATTGCGGCGTTGCGGACCATGTCATCGGTAAGAGTATCGGTAAGATGTAAAGAGTCCCTGACCGGCATGCCCATCAGCACCTTCAGCCCGAGATATCCATTGGCAATATTGAACTCCAGCTGGGTCTTCTCGGACTGGAGATTGGTCAGCTGTACCTGGGCCTTGTCGATATCCAGCTGCTCCTGGAAACCGTTCTTGACCATCTCCGTCGTATTGTGCAGCAGCGCATTCTGCTGGGTGATGTTCGCGTCTATCTGGTCGATCTGCGACCTGGCGATCAGCAGCTGATAATATATCTTATAGATATTTGATCGGATGACCTGTTCAGTGACCTCCTGCTTTTGCTTGTAAAAATCCAGGGACGCCTGCCGGGCCTGGAGACCGACGAACACCTGACCATCGAACAGCACCTGCTTGAGAGTGATACCGCCGGTAGCATTGTATTGCGTACCGAACTTCAACGGGATGAACTTACCAGGCTGGTTGACGAACTCGCCAGGTATCAGCGTGGTCGGTATCTGGATATAGTCGGTCCATCCCAGATTGCCGGTCACCTGTGGCAGCGCCTGCGAAGTGGTCGCGCGGTTCGCCTGATCCTGTATCTGGTAGTCAAGCAGCGCATTTTTTACCATCACACTGTTCTTGGTCGCAAAGTCAATGGCCTGCGATAGGGTGAAATCGTATACCACCGGCTGACCCGATGGCTGGCTCGCCTGAGCCTGTTGGCCGGATGGCTGTCCCGGCTTCTGTGCTTCCGCTCCCGCAGCCAGCAGGAGGAGCACCAGCGTTGCAAGGCTACGGAGACGGCCGGAGGATAAGAGTCGTCCTTTAAGCGTTGTTTTCATTAGCTATTTTTTTGTTACGTTCGATGGTGTATCTCTCGATCAGCTGTTTGCCCTTTTCCGTGGCTACTCCGTGGAGAAAAAGCATGGCCAGCTCGAAGTTCACTTCGGAAATTTTATACCGGGTATGGGGGAAAAGGTCCGGGTTGAATACGAGGAAGGCCGACTCGATACGATTCTTCGCTACGATATCCATTTGAAAATCAGTTCGGTATACGCCTTCCTGCCGCCCTCTGGTGAGGTTGTCGAGGATCGCCTGATAGAGGAATTGGTATTTATATTCCCTCAGCTTCTGGAAGGCCCTGGGGTGATGTTTCTCCAGGTCATAGAGCATCAGGGGGTTCATATACTTCAGCATCTCGTCAAGGTCCTCCACAGCAATAAAGATCTCCTGGACGGCATCTGCCGCCTGGTCTTTGTACTGAAGGCACTCGACTTCATTCTCCTTTATCTCCCGTTCGATGACGGCCGAGACCATGTCATCCTTGTCTGTAAAGAATTGATAGATCGTCTTTTTTGAAATTCCAAGCTGCGAGGCGATCTCGTCCATCGTGATGGACCGGATGCCGTATCGCATGAACAGATCAGCCGCCTTTGTCAGTATTCTCTCTTTTACTTCCATTTCGGCCGCTAAACTACGGAAACTTTCTGCGTTGTCAAAGTTTCCATGGTTTATTTTCATATTTGTTGTCGGTGAACGGAGGATTTCGTCGGTGAATGGCGGATTTGAAACCCACTAATAATGAAGTAATTTTGACACAAAACTGCTTCACATGTCTTCTCGACAAATACCCCGCAACCTGTTCAAGCTCTTTTTGCAGGGTCTGCTGATTCTCGCGCCGATATCGATCACCATATTCTTTGTCGTCTCAACCTTCCAGTGGGTAGATGGCATCCTGCCCAACCTGGTGCACAATCTGGCTCCAAACCTGATTGGGGTCGACCAGTATGGGTCCCCGCGCCGGATACCCGGTCTCGGATTCATCGTCTTCATCGGCATCGCCCTCCTGGTGGGCTATATTTCTCCCTCCTTTATCGTCAGCCGCGTGGTGGACTTTGCGGAGAGCCTGCTCGAGCGTACGCCCGGGATAAAATTTATTTATTCTACGGTCAAGGATTTTTTCGAAGCGTTCGCAGGCAGCAAAAGAAAATTTGACAAGGCGGTGCTGGTCAGTGTCAACGCACCGGACGTCTGGCAGGTCGGATTTATCACACAGGAAGAACTGCACGAATTCGACCTCAAAGAATATGTCGCCGTTTATCTCCCGCAATCCTACGCTTTTGCGGGGCACCTGTACTTCGTAAAACGGGACCGGGTGCGGGTCCTGACAGATATCAGCTCGGCAGACGCGATGAAATTCGCTATCTCGGGCGGGGTCGCCGATGTGGAAGAACAGCTGAAGCAGGCGTGATATTTGCTCCCATGTGCCTATCTTTGGACTTCTATGGCGGACCAGTGGGGTTCGCCGCATAAAATTTTGTAAGTATATGGTTCACAATTTCAATTCCGGTCCCAGTGTTTTACCAAAAGAGGTATTTGAAGAGGCCAGCCGCGCCGTGCTCGACTTCAACGGCACAGGGCTGTCCATACTGGAGATCGGACATCGCACTTCACTGTTCCAGGCAGTGATCGATGAGGCCATCCAGACCACGCGCGAGCTGATGAAGCTCGATAGCGATCACGAAGTCCTTTTCTTACACGGTGGCGCATCCACACAGTTCTTTCAGATCCCAATGAATCTGCTCGCAGAAGGTTCCCTCGCAGCCTATCTCGATTGCGGCACCTGGGGCAAGAAAGCCATCAAGGAAGCCAAGCTCTACGGCAACGTCGAAGTAGTGGCCAGCTCAAAGGACAAGAACTACACCTATATTCCCAAAGGATATTCAATCCCCGGGAACGCAACCTATTTTCACTATACTACTAATAATACTATCGAAGGCACACAGATGCATTCGATCCCCCAGACCAACGTACCGCTGGTGGCGGATATGAGCAGTGACATCCTCAGCTACGAGATGGACTTCAACAAATTTGCTCTTATCTACGCCGGCGCCCAGAAGAACATGGGGGCCGCAGGTGTCAACCTCGTCGTCGTAAGAAAGGACATGCTGGGCAAGGCCGGGCGTCCCCTGCCGACAATGATGGACTATCGCGAGCATATTGCCAACGGATCGCTCCTGAATACGCCGCCGGTGTTCGCTATATACGTCGCAATGCTGACCCTGCGCTGGCTGAAGCAGCAGGGCGGCGTGAGCGTCATCGAAAAGATCAACGACCGGAAGGCAAAGCTGCTCTATGATACGCTGGACAGCCTGCCCGTCTTCCACCCGACGGTCGCCAAAGAGGACCGGAGCAAGATGAACGTGGTCTGGGTGATGGACGATCCCGAACTGGAGAAAGAGTTCCTTGCCATCTGTAAGGACAATGGCATGGTCGGTATAAAAGGACACCGTAGCGTCGGTGGTTTCCGCGCCTCTCTGTACAACGCGCTGCCCATAGAGAGCGTAGAGTTGCTGACGTCCCTTATGAAAGAATTTGCACTTAAAAAAGCATAACCTAATATGTCTACGATTGTTCCTTTCCAGGCTTTGCGGCCTGCTTCCGAATTAGCCGGCCAGGTAGCTTCAAAACCCTATGACGTGCTCAACAGTCACGAGGCCCGGGAAGAAGCAGCCGACAACCCTTATTCATTCCTGCATATTACCAAGTCCGAGATCGATATGCCTCTGAATGTCGACATTCATTCCCAGGAAGTATACGACAAGGCCAAAGAGAACCTGCAGAGCTTTATTGAAAAGGGTATCCTGATACAGGAAGACAAACCCTGTTATTATATCTACCAGCTGGTGATGGACGGCAGAAGCCAGACCGGACTGGTCTGCGGCAGCAGCGTAGACGACTATGAGAAGGGTATCATCAAAAAGCACGAGCTGACCCGGCCCGACAAAGAGAAGGACCGCATCGATCATATGAAGACGATCCACGCCCAGACAGGCAACGTCTTCTTAGCCTATCGCAGCGTGACCGCAATCGACGACCTCATTGAAAGCTGGAAAAGAGAAAATACCCCGCTTTACGACTTCACAGCAGGCGACGGCGTGAAACATACTATCTGGGTGGTCAATGATGGCGACACGATCAACGCCATCACCGGCCTCTTCGCAACCGAAGTGCCATTCACCTATATCGCGGATGGGCATCACCGTGCAGCCTCCGCCGCAAAAGTTAGGAAAGCGCTGGGACAGGAAGCATCCGATTCCGCCAACTACTTCCTCACCACCCTCTTCCCCTCCGACCAGCTGCATATCCTCGATTACAACCGGCTCGTCCATGACCTCAACGGCCACAGCGTCGAAGATTTCATGAAGCACCTGACAAAGGACTTCTTTGTAGGCCGCGTCGACAAAGCCTTTTCGCCTGAACAGCTGCACGAGTTCGGACTGTATATAGGCGGTGGCTGGTACAAGCTCGTCGCCAAGGACGGCACCTACTCCACCGACCCCATCGGCGTGCTCGACGTTAGCATCCTGCAAAAGAACATCCTCGACAAGCTGCTGTCCATCAAGGACCCGAGGACGGACAAACGCATCGACTTCGTCGGCGGTATCCGCGGTCTGGGCGAACTGGAGAAGCGCGTCGACAGCGGCGAGATGAAGGCCGCCTTTAGTCTCTATCCCGTGAGCATCCAGCAGCTGTTCGACATCGCCGACAGCGGCGAGATCATGCCACCGAAAAGCACATGGTTCGAGCCCAAACTAAGAGATGGCTTGCTTACTCATTTGATATAAAAAACGTAAACCGCATGAGCAGGATACCCGGATTATCCTTCGCACTGATCTTCGCCAGCCTGACCTCCTTCGCCCAGCCGGCAACCGACGCCGCAAAGACGCCGCAGGAGATGGCCAGGGCATATACCCGTCAGGGCGACTACAACAACGCCATCGTGGTGCTCAATGGCGCCCTGCAGAAAGATCCCCAGAACATCGAGCTGCAAAAGGATCTTTCCTTCAACTATTACCTGGGCCGCGAATACCCGAAGGGTCTGACCCTTGCCAAACAGCTCGTCGAACGGCCGGACGCAGACGTACAGACCTATCAGATACTGGCCATGCTCTACAAAGCCGTGGACGATTCCAAAGAATGCGAAAAACTATATAAAGCGGGCATCAAACGCTGGCCCCGCAGCGGCGTCCTCTACAGCGAATACGGCGAGATGCTCTGGGCGCGGCAGGACTATGGCGCGATCAGACAATGGGAGACCGGTATCAGGGTCGACCCCAACTACTCCTCCAATTATTATTTCGCCGCAAACTATTACTATCTCACCCTGGACAAGGTTTGGGCCATCATCTATGGAGAGACCTTTGTTAACCTGGAAAGCTATAGCAAACGGACCGCAACGATGAAAGACATCCTGACCGAATCTTACAAGAAGCTTTTCGCCGATGCGGACATTACCAAAGGTCAGGACAACAAGAACCCCTTTGTCTCCGCCTGGCTCAACGTGATGGGCAAGCTGGCCTTTACCATCAAGGACGGCATCAACGCGGAAAACCTGACAGTCTTACGGACTAAGTTCATTATCAATTGGTTCAATACCTACCCCAGCAATTTCCCGCTGAGGCTCTTCGACTACCAGCGCCAGCTGCTGAAAGAAGGGATGTATGACGCCTACAATCAGTGGATATTCGGCGCCGCAGGCAACCTCCCGGCATTCCAGGCCTGGAGCAACGCCCACAGCGACGAATACAACCGGTTCGTCAACTTCCAGAAAGGGAGGGTATTCAAGCTGCCCGCCGAGGGCCAATACTACCAATCCGAGTCAAAATAAGGTCTGTCACCCGTCCCATCGCGCGAACCGAAGTACCCCAAGGGTCCACCCGGGGATTGGTCATTCCTGATAATTTTCCTAATTTGATGGCGGATGCGGATCATCCCATCCCTTTTAAACTATAGTTATGACCGAACCCAAACGATTGTTCGACTGCATTCAATACAATCTGGACAAAGCCTCGTACCCTGACATGCTGGCCGCAAAAGAAAATGGAGAGTGGAAGACATACAGCACAGCGGAGATCGCAGAAACCATTGACAGACTGAGCCTCGGCCTCCTCAACCTCGGCATCTCAGCCGGGGACCGCACCCCCGAAGGCGTCGACAAGGTTGGGCTCATCGCCAAGAACCGCCCCGAATGGATAATGCTCGACCTGGCCGTCCAGAAGACGGGGGCCGTACTCGCACCCATCTACCCCACCATCGCCGTCGCCGAGCTGGAGTTCATCCTGAATGACGCACAGGTAAAGATCGTCTTCGTCAACGACGAAGAGCTATTCCATAAAGTTTTGAGCATCAAGGACAGAGTGCCCAGTCTCCGGGAGATATTCACCTTCGAGCATGTCGCCCGCGCAAAGCACTGGAAGGAATTGCTGGTCAAGCCGACCCCAGAAGACCGCGATCGGCTGGCCGCCATCAGCGGTAGCATCCAGCCAACTGACCTCGCCACCATCATTTATACCTCCGGGACCACCGGCACGCCAAAAGGCGTCATGCTGTCCCATCAAAATATCTATTCCAACGTCGAAGCCTGTCTCCCCTGCCTGCCTCGGGGGCCATTAAGAGTATTAAGCTTCCTGCCCCTCAATCATATCTATGAGCGCATGCTCACCTACCTCTACCTGTACAGCGGCACCAGCATCTACTACGCCGAGAGCATGGACACCATCGGGGATAACCTGAAGGAAGTGAAGCCACAGATGTTCGTAACCGTCCCCCGTCTCCTGGAAAAGGTCTACGACCGTATCATGCTCAAAGGCTCAGAGCTGACCGGGATCAAAAAGAAGCTCTTCTTCTGGGCCCACGACCTCGCCGCCCGATTCGAGATCAACAAGAATATGGGCTTCTGGTACGACTTCCAGCTGTCTCTTGCCAACAAATTGATATTCAGCAAATGGAGGGAGGCATTGGGCAACAACCTCGTCGCTGTCGCCAGCGGCGGCGCAGCCTGCCAGGTGCGGCTGATCCGCATTTTTACTGCCGCCCGTATCGCAATACTGGAAGGATATGGCCTCACGGAGACCTCGCCCGTCATCAGCGTCAACCGGGTCGAAGTTAAAGATCGTATGTTCGGTACCGTTGGTCCGATCTTAGCCAATGTGGAAGTGAAGATCGCCGAAGACGGAGAGATACTCTGCAAGGCGCCCAGCGTAATGATAGGCTACTACAAGCGCCCCGATCTTACAGCAGAGGTCATGACCGATGGCTGGTTCCATACAGGAGATATAGGCGAGATCGTCTCCGGACGCTTCCTGAAGATCACCGACCGGAAGAAAGAACTGTTCAAGACCAGCGGCGGGAAATACGTTGCGCCCCTGGCCATCGAGAGCAAGCTGAAGGAGTCCCCTTTTGTTGAGCAGATCATGATCGTCGGCCCCGAAAGGAAATTCGTGGGAGCGCTGATCGTTCCAGCCTTTTCCTATCTCCAGGAATGGTGCAAACAGCACAACGTAAAAGCGGGCAGCAACGAGGAGATGATCCACCGGCCGGAAGTGCTGGCCTTCTATAAAGAGGTCGTAGAAAGCTACAATAAGAATTTCAGCCATGTCGAGCAGATCAAGAAATTCGAGCTGCTGCCCGCAGAATGGACGATCGATGGCGGCGAGATGACACCAAAGCTTAGCCTTCGTCGAAAAGTAGTGACCGAGAAATATAAAATACAGATCGAAAAGATCTACGCCGAATAACCGTTTGAACCCTTAAAACTTAACAAACCTTAACATGAAAAAACCCACAGGCCTTCTGGCCCTGGCGCTCTTTGCCGGTATGCTCGCGAGCGCCCAAATCCCGACTCCAATCCCGATCCGGAGCACCGTAACCAACGAAGAGGCCTTGCAGCTCGCACACAAAATTGAAAAAGAAGCCAATGCAGGCAATCCTGCTACCCTGAGCCATCTGATCGACCCCGACCTGCTGGTCGGCCGGATCAGCGAGAAAAGCCCGGTCCTGAAAGAGGAATCGTTCCGCAGGAGTTTCCGCGACGGGGTCGCCGAAAGCATTACTAACTTTGGCCTGCAGGTCACGAACAATATCAAGGGCGGCGGCTATCACCTGATCCGCGTATACGAATCCAAAGGCGCCCGCCACATGCTCTTCCGCCTGCACGACGGCACCGCAGCGCTCAATTATCACGACTTCACACTCCAAAAGGTCAAAGATTCCATCAGGGCCTCCGACTGTTATATCTACGTGAGCGACGACTACATCAGCACCACGATGAGCAGGATGCTGAACACGATGAACATCAAAAATCAACCCACTAATAATACTGAAATGGACTTCCTTGCGGGGATGATCCAGAAGTATCAGAAAAAGGACTATGCGGGGATAAAAGACCTCTTCGAAAAAAGCGACTCGAAAATGAAAGATGACAAGGGAATGTATCTCATCTATGTCCTTTGCTGCAAAAAGGTTGACGTGAAAAAATACCAGGAGGTGCTGGAGCACTATATTACTCATTTCCCCGACGCCGCCAGCGGCTACCTGATGATGATCGACCTTTATCAGACAGAGAAAGAGCCCGCTAAAGGTCTTGTGGCGGTAGAAAAGCTGGATAGCCTGATCGGCAAGGACCCATTCCTGGACTATTACAGGGGCAGATGCTATGATATGCAGGGAAAAAGGGTGGAGTCCATCAAATGTTTCGAGACAACCTATCGGCTGGAACCTTCCTTCGAAAGAAATATTATCCGGCTCATAGTTGCCTACGCTGCAAACAAAGAGAACGACAAAGCAAAGACCATCATCGGCGAATACAAAAAGTCGCCGGTCTTCGCGCAGGAAAACCTCGATGCCGTGTACACCCGGTTCCCCGACCTGAAATAGGCTCGGCTAAGCCCCTGGCTGAACCCGTCTACCTTGCCTGCCAGAACCGCGCTTCCCCCGGTGGAACAACCGTTCAAACCTTTTCTTTGAACGTAAGCAGCTGCCATTTCCCGTTGCCAACGATCAAAAACACGATCAGCAGCAGCAGCGTGACCACTGGCAGCAGCACAGCGGAAAATGGCCGGTACAGATCGTTATTGACAAAGAAGATGGCCCCGATCAATATAGGTATTTGCAGGAGGCAGGCAAACCGTGTAAGCACCCCCATGATCAGCAACCCGCCGCCCAATATATGGGCAAAAGCGATATAATTGCTCATGAGCATGGATGAAAACGACCCGAAAGACATTTTGTTGGTGATAAGGGCGAGCATAGTCCCCATGTTCATCAAAAAATCAATCCCTTTGTAGCAGAGGAATACTCCCAGTAAGATGCGTACTATATCAAGCCATTGCGGATGATGGGTGTCACCCCAGTGTTCTACACGTTGTACGAGGTTCATATAGCATCGTTTTTGATGGTGAGAGACCCTTTCGGGGGCCTCAGAAGAAAAGAGCTTCTACCGTAATATAACAAAAAAAAGAGACCCCGCCAAAAGGCGGGGCCTGATATAATTGGACGGAGATCCCCGTCTGAATTATGGGTCTAATATCCGGGGTTCTGAACAACATTCGGATACAGCGGCAGGAAGGTCTGCGGCAGGGGCAGAAGATTGCTCATTCCTGGCTTGTAGCCGTTAGCGCCGAGAATGGCCTGAGCGTTCCCCCAGCGGTTGAGATTGATAAACCGATCGCCCTGCCGGTAGGTCTCCATCTGCCAGGCATTCTGAAGGGCGGGCAATCCATCCGAAAGGCCGCTGAAAGACGTCGACTGTCCCCTGCGGGTGAGGAGAAGATTGATATCCGCCGATGCCGTCGAATAATTGCCTAAGTACAGTTGCGCCTCGGCATCCATCAACAGTATCTGCCCATAGCGGATGACCGGAACTACCTGAACTGTCGTCGAAGGGAAGACACCGCTGTAAAGCCAGTTATTCTGCGCATTAATGGCCGAGAAGCTGGGGACCCAGATCGTCTCGCTGTTGGGGCCCGCAGTAAGCCAGGAATTCAGTGTGCCCAGACTATAGCTGCCCGAGCTGATGATCGCCTGTGTATAGCTCGCTACAGCCGCATAGTCCTTCTTCCAGAGAGCGGCCCTGGCCATAAGAGCCTTAGCTGCCGCCTTGGTGAGCCCGACGTTGCCATCGCCACGAGTCACGGGAAGATCGGCGGCTGCAGCTGTAAGATCGTTGATAATATAGGCATACACCGCGTCGGTAGTGCTGCGGCTTGCGCCGGGATACAGAACCGGCCGCATATCCTGCTGGATGGGCAATCCGCCGAAATAGCTCATCAGCTCCAGGTAGAAATACCCTCGCATGCCGCGGGCCTGTGCTATAAAGTCGGCTTTCTGGTCGGCAGGCATGGCGCTGATATTAGGTACATCGTTGATGATGCGGTTCAGGTTGCCCAGCTGAGCATAGGTAGAGAGAAAGGCGCTTTGTATCTGTATGGTATTCGCCGTGAACGTAAAATTATCAAAGGGGCAGTATGCCGCCGAGGCCGAGCAGTTGGCGTCGTCGCTGAGCACGGCGTCCATGGCGAGGAAATAGTTGTAAGAAGTGGTAAAGATCCCATAGACGCCAGCCAATACGCCCTGGACATCATTGGCGCTCTGCATCGGTTTGGTCACATACCCCATGAGAATGGTCTTACCCGCGGATGCATCCTTACCCGCCTGCGCCTGTAAAGAAGGCACGGGGACCATATCGTTCTGGTCGACCTTACCATCGGCATTGACGTCTTTCCAGACGAAATTACCGTTTGCGTCCAACGAGTCTGTCGAGAATCCGATATAGACTCCGTTGACCAGCTCATTAAAATAATTTAGAACGTTGTTGACAGGCCCTTTGGCCGCTACTACATAGTAGCTGCCCGAAATGATCCCGTTGAAGGTAGCGACGCCGTTCGCGTCTGTCGTGACACTGTAGAGCGCCTTGTTGCCAGCGCCATAATCGGCCTGGGTGGCGTACAGCGACACAGTGGCGCCGGAAGCCGGAACACCCTTGGGCTGAGAGGCCGACCACTGAGACGCGTCCATGACTGTAAACGACAACGGAGCTGCAGCATTCAACAGCTTCGAAGCGCCATAGATGATAAAGTTCGTGCCGATGTACGGGGTCGTCACATTGATAGTAACGCCATTCACCTGTACGACACCGGCACTGACAGTAATGGTCAGCGTTTTCCCGCTGAGCGTCGTCAGTGTCTTGCCGGCTGTCAGGTCCGCTGATTTCAAAAGGCCTTTCACCATGTAGTCCTTGAGCACCGAAGAATCAGGCAGCGTTGCACCGGCAGGGACGGCGCTTCCGCCAAACGCACCGTTGGAAGGAGCGAAGATCGTCACCCCACCAGAGACGTCCTGGTCTCCGAGCGTCGATGTCTTAAAGGCGGCGTTAAAGTTACTCAGGGAGTCAGTTGCCGATAGTTGTTTGCCGATGGCGGCTGATACGTCGGAACCTGTGGGCGGAGGCGGAGTGCTGGTCTTGTCCTTCTTCGAACAGGCTGCAAACATTACTACGGATAGGGCTAACAGATAGTAGTTTTTCTTCATAAGTTTTTATAGGATTGAGTACGCCCTTAAACGTTTTAGTGGCAGTCCAATTGTCCGCAGTACGCGATAATTTACCGGTAATTCCGTATCAATCTTCCAAGGGTCTTCAATCCTTCCTCAACCTCCGTATCCCACGGTCTAGCATAGCTGATCCTCAGGAAGTTGGAAAAGTTCGGCTGCGCCGAGAACAATTGACCGGGCGCCACCGAGATACCGTGCTTCAGCGCCTCCTGGTAGAGCCGGTAGGCATTGATCTTACGGTCAAGCTCAACCCAGAGCACAAAGCCGCCCTGCGGCCGGGACATCCGCGTACCCTCGGGAAACCAGGTCATGATCCCCTGTATATAGCGGAGACACTGCGTATGCAGCGCTTTCCGCAGCCGCTTGAGGTGATATTCATACCGGCCGATGCCCAGAAAATGCGCCATCGCCGCCTGGGTGAGCGAAGTGCCGGTGACCGTATGGATCATTTTTGTGCTCAGCACTTCCTGCGTGAACCTTCCCGCAAGCGTCCAGCCGATGCGATAGCCCGGCGACAGAGACTTGGACAGCGAGCTGCAATAGAGTACCCACCCTTCCTTGTCAAAAGACTTGCAGGTTTTCGGGCGGTGCTTGCCAAAATACATTTCTCCATAGATATCGTCCTCGATCAGTGGTATCTGATGTTTCGTGATAAGCTGCACCAGCTGTTGCTTTCTGTCATCGGGCATACAGGCGCCGACGGGGTTGCTGAAATTGGTCACGAAGACGCAGGCTTTTATCGGGAACTGCGAGATCAGCTTTTCCAGACGCGCCGGATCGATGCCCGTCAACGGGTCGGATGTTATCTCCAGCGCCTTCAGGCCAAGGCTTTCTATCACCTGGAAGATGCCAAAATAGGTAGGGTTCTCGATGGCCACGGTATCGCCGGGCCTGGTCACAGCCTTCAGACACATGACCAACGCCTCCATACAACCGGCCATGACGATCACATCATCTGCCGCAAACTTCCCGCCCCAGTGAAAGGCGAGACGGGCAAGCTGTCGCCTCAGCTCCGGATTTCCCTGTGAATGCTCATACAGGATGCCGTGATGTTTTGATTCGCGCAGCGCATGCATCATCGATTTATTCAGCCTGGCAGCCGGCAGCAGCGAAGTAGGCGGCGCAGCGATGGAAAAGTTCACGAGGTCCTGCGCCGAGATATTCTTGTAAACAGCGGCGATCATATCCCTTATGCTTACGTCGCTCGCCACAGCCTCGGGCTCCGTGCTGCTCGGCAGACCCGGCATCCGGCGGAAGTTAAACCGGACATAGTATCCCGATTTAGGCTTGGCCTCAACCAGCCCTTTTCCTTCAAGATGATAATAGGCCTGGAAGGCCGTGCCCATGCTGATGCCGTATTCTTCGCTCAGCATCCGCACAGAAGGCAGCTTGTCGCCGATCTTCAGTATGTCATCGGCAATCATCTTCTCCAGCCCTTCGGCGATCTGGAGATAGAGATGGTCCGCGCCGGCCGGTCGTTTCTTTTGCATGGTTTTCTCAATCTGATCTAGTGCAAATTAACGAATCTGCATCTGTTTTTTCAGCGGAATATTTGGGAAATTTGTTTTAAAATCAACCGTTATGAATTTCATAAGCGATATGCACATCCCTGTGCGCAGGACGTCTCATTCCCGTATCCACGAGGTCGACTGGGGCTACCTCGAACTCGGTCAGTACAATTCAGATCACATGCTCGTCTGCGACTATTCCGAGGGTCACTGGTTTGGCCCGGAGATCATGCCTTTCGGACCTTTCTCTCTTTTGCCTACCACACTGGCCTTTCACTACGGACAAACCATCTTCGAGGGAATGAAGGCCTTCAGGACAGTGGAGGGGAGAGTACATATCTTCAGGCCCGAAAAGCACTATGAGCGCTGGGTGAGATCTGCCGAAAGACTCTGTATGCCCGTGGTCTCTTCTGAGGTCTTCATAGAGGGCATGCGCCGGCTCGTGCAGCTCGACAGGGAATGGGCGCCGGACAGCATCGGCAGCGCGCTCTATATTCGTCCCTTCCAGATAGCCACCGACTTCCGGTTAAAATTAAAGATCGCCGACAGCTACCGGTTTGCCATCGTCTGCTCGCCGGCCGGCAACTATTTCTCGCGCCCGGTACGGGTGAAGGTCGAACGCGAATATGCCCGGGCCGTCAAAGGCGGAACAGGCTATGCCAAATGCGGCGGCAACTATGGAGCCTCCCTGTATCCTACTCAGATGGCGAAGGCAGAGGGATACGACCAGGTATTGTGGACAGATGGCGTCTCTCATCAATATATCGAAGAGTCGGGGATGATGAACGTGTTCTTCGTCATCGATGGTGTGCTGGTCACTCCGCCGTTGAATGATACTACGCTCGATGGAGTGACAAGGGATAGTCTGCTTATCCTCGCCTCGGCAGCAGGGATACCCGTAGAGGAAAGGTCCGTTAGCGTTGACGAGCTACGCGAAGGCCTTGAGCGCGGACGGGTACAGGAAGCCTTTGGCGCGGGCACGGCGGCCGTCATCTCTCCTATCTGGCAGATCGGCATCGACGGCAGGGACTACACGATACCCGTCAACAGGGACGGCAGCAGCATAGGGCTTGAGCTCAAAGAGGCGCTGGATTCTATCCGCTATGGACGGACCGAAGATCCCTACGGCTGGAACTTTTATGTCTAAGCCTAATTAGCTACCTTGGGGGTAGAATGGAAAAAGAGAGACTCAAAACACCGGACTGGAAACTATGGGGGCCCTATCTGTCCGACAGACAGTGGAGCACCGTCAGGGAAGACTACAGCGCCGACGGACAGGCATGGACCTTTACTACGCACGATATGGCGGCCAGCAAGGCCTGGAGATGGGGCGAGGAGGGTATCGCCGGCTTCGCGGACAAGCGGCAGCGACTCTGCTTCGCTGTTAGCTTTTGGAACAAGAAGGACCCGATCCTCAAGGAACGATATTTCGGTCTTACCGTCAATGAAGGCAATCACGGGGAGGACGTGAAAGAGCTGTACTACTACCTCGATTCCTCTCCGACACACTCCTACATGAAGATGCTCTACAAGTATCCCCATGAAGCCTTCCCCTACGAGTGGCTGGTGCAGGAGAACCGACGGCGGACGAGGTCGGAGCCCGAATTCGAGCTGATCGACACCGGCCTCTTCAACGACGACAAATACTTCGACATCTTTGTAGAATACGCGAAGGCCGACATGGAGGACATCCTCATCCGGATAACCGTCCATAACCGCGGGAGGAACGCGGCGCCATTGAACATCCTGCCTACTGTCTGGTTTCGCAATACCTGGAGCTGGGGCTACGACGACTACAAGCCGACAATGTTCTCCTCCAACGAGGGAAATATCCTCATCGAGCACCACGAGATAGGTGATTTTACACTATATGGCGATGACAATGACCTGGGCCTGTTCTGCGATAACGAAACCAACTACCACAAGCTGTACGGAGCCGACAACAGAAGCCGGTATTTCAAGGATGGGATACAGGAATACCTGATCCATGGCAACGAGAACGCCATCAACTATCTGCAGGGCACCAAGGCAGCGCTCAACTACGACAAGCTGATTCCCGGCGGCGGATCCGAGACCATTCGCCTGAGACTGGTGAAGCACAGCAATCCAAATCCGTTCAGGGACTTTGACGAGGTATTCGCCGAGCGGATAAAAGAGACGGATGCCTTCTATGCGGAGATACAGAAGGAGATAACAGACGAGGACGAACGCCGCGTACAGCGTCAGGCGTTTGCGGGGATGCTATGGAACAAGCAGCTCTATTACTACAACGTAGAAGAATGGCTGAAAGGCGACCCCGCTCAACCTCCTCCGCCAGCCGAACGCTTGAAAGGCCGCAATCACGAATGGAGGCACCTCAAGAACAGCAATATCATCTCCATGCCCGACAAGTGGGAATACCCCTGGTACGCGGCCTGGGATCTGGCCTTCCACTGTATCATCTTCGCGCTCATCGACGCCGATTTCGCCAAGCACCAGCTCATCCTGCTGACCCACGACTGGTATATGCACCCTAACGGGCAGCTGCCCGCCTATGAGTGGGCCTTTGGCGATACTAATCCGCCCGTGCATGCCTGGGCAGCATACCGTGTTTATGAGATCGACAAGCACGAGAACGGTGGGCAGGGCGATATAACGTTCCTGGAAACCGTTTTTCACAAGCTTCTGCTCAACTTTACGTGGTGGGTCAACCGAAAGGACGAGGAGGGTAACAACATCTTCGAAGGCGGGTTTCTCGGGATGGACAATATCGGGGTATTCGACCGTAACATGCATCTTCCCGGAGGTGCACGACTCGAGCAGGCAGATGGCACCAGCTGGATGGCCTTCTACTCGCTGAATCTGATGCGGATGGCGCTGGAGCTTTCCCAGATGAACCCTGTCTACCAGGACATGGCCAATAAGTTCTTCGAACACTTCCTGCACATCGCCCAGGCCATGGCCAGCATGGGGACGAATATCGACGGCCTGTGGGATAAGGAGGACGAGTTCTACTATGATACGCTACGGCTGCCGGGGGACAAGAGCATCCGCATGAGGATCCGCTCGGTGGTCGGGCTCGTTCCCCTCTTTGCGGTCGAGGTCATCGACGACGAGCTGCTGCAGTCATTGCCGGAATTTGCCAAACGATTGAAATGGCTCCTTGAACGTCGCCCCGATCTGGCCGCGCTGGTATCCCGCTGGCACGAAAAGGGTTCGGATGAAAAACATCTTTTGTCGCTGCTGAGAGGACACCGGATCAAGCGGATCCTCTATCGAATGCTGGACGAGACCGAATTCCTCAGCGACTATGGGGTCAGGTCAGTCTCCAAATACCACGAGCAGCATCCCTACGAGTTCAGTGTGGACGGCACAGTGCTCACGATCAAATACACTCCCGCCGAATCCAACGTGCCCCTCTTTGGCGGCAACTCCAACTGGCGCGGCCCCGTCTGGATGCCACCGAATTTCCTGGTTATCGAAGCGCTGCAACGATTTTACCACTACTATGGAGACGACTTCAAAATAGAATACCCGACCGGCTCCGGCAATTATCTCAACCTGGAGGAGATCAGCGAGCGGCTGTCGAAGAGGCTGTCAAAGATATTTCTGCGGGATGAAAAAGGTCGAAGGCCCGTCTTTGGCGATAACGAGAAGATGCAGCAGGACCCGCACTTCAGGGACTATCTCCTGTTCTTCGAATATTTCCACGGAGACAATGGAAAAGGCCTGGGCGCCTCCCATCAAACAGGCTGGACCGGCCTCGTCGCCAAGCTCCTCCTGCCGCGGAAGCCGACTCATTGAGCTTGGAGGTGCGTTAACTGCTCACCCCGCGAACCCGATCAAACGACCTATACCCGCCGCTGTCCGGGAAAGATTCGCGGCGGTATTCTGCAGCGCGTCCGCAAGCGCGCAGGGCTCATTCCCAATTGCCAGCAGCACATCAAAATACCTTTTCAATTCGGTGCTCGGCGCCAGCGGCACCTTGCCCGCAAGACCAATCACGGTGATGCCCATCTTTTTTGCGCGGACCGCCACGCCCATCGGGCCCTTGCCCTGAAGGGTCTGCTCGTCGATACTCCCCTCTCCCGTAATGACGATATCAGCCTTCGCGAGCGACTGATCAAAGCCCGTAATATCCAGGAAATAGTCGATGCCACCCACCAGCGTTGCGTTGAGCAGGCCGTATAATCCGGCAGCAGCGCCACCCGCCGTCCCTCCATACACTGCCGTCTTCATGTCCCGGCCCGAGGTCTTCGCAACCACTTCCGCGAGACGGGTAAGACAACCATCCAGCTGTTGCACAGCGGCCGGCGTTGCACCCTTCTGCGGCCCATAAACTGCCGCCGCACCCGATGCCCCCAGCAGCGGATTGTCCACGTCACATAGCACGACGATCTCGCACCGGGCGAGGCGCGAGTCCAGCCCCGAAGTATCGATGCTATCCAATTCCGTCAGCGCCGCAGGAAGTCCGATCAGCGGCGCGCCATGCTTGTCGAGAAAACGGGCTCCCAGGGCCTGTAAGATGCCGACTCCTCCGTCTACCGTCGCCGAGCCACCCATCCCGATAATGATCCGGCGCACACCCTGGTCCAGCGCCGCGAGAATTAGATCGCCGGTTCCGGTAGATAACGCATGCAGCGGATCAAGCTCCGGGCTTTCAAGCAGCCGCAGCCCCGAAGCATTAGCCATTTCAATGAGCGCAGTGACCCCGGCATCCTCACCACCGGTATCCCGCGCGGCAGCCGACCCACCGGCGGTACCTCCACCACCGGCCGCGCCTCTCCCATCAACCACTCCAAACCACGTAGTAACCGACCTCCCCAGCGGGTCCCTGACCGTCACCTCGAGCCGCCCCGCACCGAGCCGGTCCGCAACAAGCCCGATCGTCCCATCCCCCCCATCACCAACGGGAAATGACTCAGACTGGAACCAAAGACCACCGTCGGCCAGCCCCCGGACAATAGCCTCGGCGGCAGCCTCTGCAGACAGGCTATTCTTAAAGGCGTTAGGCGCTATCAGAAAATGGAGGGACATACGAATTATGAAGGTCAGTTAAATATTTTTATCGCGGGCATCTCGACAGTAAAACGTGTCCCGCTGGTCGCGTCCGACTGCACAAAGATGGTTCCTTTATGCAGCGCGATGATCCGCTGGGCCAGCGCAAGGCCGAGACCAAAGCCACGCGTATTTCCGGTGCCGGAACCCCGGTAGAAGGGCTGGAATATCTGGGGGATGTCCTCGGCAGCTATGACGCTGCCCCGGTTGACGACCTGGACAAAGACCTTATGATGCGAGAAGGTCAGGTCGACCGCAACCGCCTTGTCGGATGAGTACTTACAGCCGTTCTCGATCAGGTTCTTGAGCGCGATATACAATAGCTCGCTGTTACCAAAGACCACAAAATCCTTTTCGTCTTCCGGGAACTCGCCGAACTCGAGGTCAACGCGATACTCCGAGTTCAGTTTCTTCACGTCGGCCATGGCCCTCAGCAGCACTTCGTCCACACGGACTTCATTCAGCTCGATACCACCCTGCGAACCGCTCTTGGCTATTTCAAGCAGGCTCTTGGTAAGCTGACGCATTTGGGTAACATCCTCCCGTACGGAGAAGAGTACCTGCTTATACTCGTCGGCGGACCGGTCCTTTTGCAGTATGACCTCCACCTGGCTGGAGACCGATGTCAGCGGCGTCGATAGCTCATGCGAGGCGTTGGAGATAAAACGCCGCTGGATAGCAAAGGCTTCCTGCAGCCGTCCCAGCAGGTCGTTGAATGTATTGGCCAGCTGGCTCATCTCATCCTGCCCGGTGCCGGCGCGTATCCGGTGGGAGAGGTCAAAAGAAGATATCTCTTTTACCTCCCGGATGATCAGCGCGATCGGACGCAGCAGCTGCTGCGCGAACAGGAAGCTTATCGTGGCAGTGAAAAGCACGCCGAGGATAAGGCTGATCACGAGTATCTTGTTCAGCGTCTCTACCCTTTCGAGTCCGTCGTCGTCATGTCCGGCAACAACAACGATAAAATCCCTTTTTCCGGCGTGACGGTGGAGAGCAACCGCTTCCAGGCCGTCGAGAGTGAAATGGATCTCCCCTTTCGTGCGGGCTGCTTCCAGCTGTTCAGGCGCCATCGACAGATGACGACGACCCGGCATGTCAAATAAATAAAGCACTTTCCCTTCGTCCGTATAGATACCAATGCTGCGGGAAGCGATCGTACCGAGCGTGCTGGCCGTGTCGATACGGTGCATAAAGCCAAAGGCGCTGTCGCCCATCAGCGAATAGAGCTGCATGTTGTAGACAGCGCGCGATCGCAGGCGCTTTTCGAATACCTGTTTGCGTTCGAGCTTTGCAAAATAATAGACCGAGCCGGTCAGCAGCGAAATGATGGCTGTCACCAATAAGGTGAACAGCAACATTATTTTATAGCGGATCTTCATTCATGGTTTTGTTTTCCGGCGCCCCGGACCACGGTCATGTCGGCTCATCCCGCGGGCCGCGGGTCCCGGTCAGGGGTTTTCCTTCAATACATATCCCATCCCCACCTGCGTATAGATGAGCTTGGACGAAAAATCCTTCTCTATCTTCTTCCGCAGGAAATTGACATACACATCGATCACATTCGTCTTCGTATCGAAATCAATATCCCAAACGTTCATCGCAATATCGATACGGGAAACAACCTTATTCTTGTTGCGGATAAAATATTCAAGCAGCTGAAACTCCTTCGCCGTGAGAGGGATATTCCTGCCATCACGGGAGACCTCTTTGCTGTCAAGGTTCATGACGAGGTCGGCAACCTTGAGCACGTTCGAGCCGGCAGAAGGCTGATGATGGAGCCGCTTGAGAAGCGCCCGGATGCGGACCAGCAGCTCCTGGAAATCGAAGGGCTTGACAATATAGTCATCCGCACCAGCCTCGAACCCCTCTATCTTGTCCTCCGTCGTGTTCATGGCCGTGAGCATGATGACGAGAATGTCTTCATTGACGGTGCGGATATGACGCGCCAGCTCGTAGCCGTTCATCAGGGGTAGATTGATGTCGAGGATGGCCAGGTCATAAACACCGGCATCGAAGAGTTTGCGCCCTATTGCGCCATCGTAGGCTACATCGACCTCATAGTGCTGTTCTGTCAGCCCTTTACGCAATGATTCCGCTATCTTCTTTTCATCTTCAACGAGTAATATCTTTGTGTCTGCCATAATGAGTCTTCTGTGTGAATGGGCCTAAATTTACCAGTTCTCCGGTTGAAAGGTGTTAATTACCGATTAAAAACCAATTAAACCGATTTAGCAAAAATTACTCCCGATTGCGAAAAAAATACTTCAGGCCGCCTTGCAATATGCCAAAAAAAAGTGTAAATTTTGTAACTCTTCACCCCGATTTACCAGGACCAACCGTAGAGCAGCGATTACCGCCATTAGGAAGTGTACCCTACTGGAAGCAATTTTAAAATCTAAATCTAAAAAAGGGGGTTGCTATGAAACTTCGCGAGTCGCCTTTCATCAACAGGCGTAAAAAAACGATCGAGTTTTATGTACATCACGTAAATTCCACATCCGCAGCCCACATCGCTCTTGCAGGAACATTCAATCACTGGGCTCCGGACGAGCTACAGATGAAGCCGGCCAAAGATGGTTTCTGGAAGATTTCTATCCCCATGTTGCCCAAGGGCAAGTATTATTACAAGTTTTGCATCGACGACAGAATGTGGATGGAGGATATCGAAAATCCTCTTCGCGAACCGGACGGTGTAACGGGGTTCAACAGTGTGCTGACTGTGTAATAGTATTTAGTAAGTACTGGAAAATGATGATAAAAAGCAGGTCCAAACGGCCTGCTTTTTATCTTGACGGGGTCGCCTAACGGGGCCGCCGGCCTCAACCGCCAGACCCAAGGGTCTACGCCTTGTTATAGATCTTGTAAACAGGTTCCCTTATCGCATCCCCCTGCTCGCTACAGATGAACGCCAGCAGGTCAGCGATCTGCTCAGCCTTAACCCATGTACCGGGATCGGCATCAGGCATGCTCTGCCGGTTGATCGGCGTATCGATCGTAGACGGCACCACAACAGATGCCACCACATTCTTTCCCTTCGCCGAAGCATTCAAAAGACCGGCCAGCTCGAACAGCAGGGACTTGCTGAGGGCATACGCCAGCGCCCCCTTCCCCTGCTCAGGCTTCAGCGCGGGACGGGCGCCGATAAAGACCAGCCGCCCATATCCATTGTCCAGCATATGCTGAAAAAGGATGCGCGATGCATAGTAAGCCGTCTCAAAATTGAGGGCATACATCTTCTTCAATGCCGGTCCATCGGTAGCAGAAATATCGCCCATGGCAAAACCACCCGCCAGCATCAATGCCCCGTCGATGCTGCCAAATAGCTCTACCGCCTCCTCCATGAAACTCTCTACTGCCGTCTCATTCGTCAGGTCCACCGCCCGCAGCTCGAAGTTATCGTGCGACGCAGCAAATCCCAGATGCGTCCCCGAATGGTCGACAGCGATCACCTTGTGCCCTTCGTCAAGGAATTTTTTCACCGTAGCAGCGCCCAAAGATCCATTGGCGCCCGTGATAAGAATATTTTTTGCCATATACCAGAGAATTATTTTGAGAGTAGCACGTCGAGCATCTTGTCCGCCACCAGCTGATTGCCCACGTCGTTAAGATGAACCCTATCCAGCGTGAGGATACCGGATTCCTTGTTGCCGGGATTATTGCTGAGTTCATAAGTATGGAATATCTCGCGCAGGTCGACCAGGCCACAATGCCATTTCTGGGCAAGATTGCGAACGATCTGGGAGTAAGCGTTCATGTCACCGTCCTGCTGGTTAGTAAAGTCGGTCTTCTCGCCGATGACAGCGGGAGTACAGAGGATGACGCGAACATGCTTGTCCAATAGCTTGTTGATGATCGCCGTATAGAATTTCTCGAATTTATCCGGGTCAGTGCCAGTGCCAAAAGAGGTCTTATGCCATACGTCGTTGACACCGATATATATAAAGACGACGTCAGGATTCTGCGAAAGGACGTCGTCATCCATCCGTAAGTAAAGGTCATAGATCTTGTTGCCGCCGATACCTGCCCCGACCAGATCATAGTCGGAATTGCCCTTTTTCGCCAGGGCGTCCTTCATTTTCATAATATACCCACCCGGTTTAGCGCCGGCCTGCGTTATAGAGTCGCCGAAGAAGATCACTTTCTGGGTCTTTCTAAAGGTCATGGAAGAGACGATGGTCATAATAGTAAGGAGGGACGTGATTACCATGAGACGGGCAGAGAATCGCATTGTTTTTCTTTTCTCAAACCTACGTCAATTTGTCGGCTTCCGATCCAACCTCCTCATTATTTCCATACATGCCCTCCCATTGTGGTAGGGACATTTCCAAAACCCCGCCTTGTCCTGCCCCGGAATAGGCCCATGGTCTTCATCTACTCCCCAGAACCATTCGCCGCGGGCCGCTCGGATATACTGCTTGACAAATTTCCAGCTTCCCACCGACCGCTGCCACCAGACAGGGTCGTCGCTGAGCTGCCAGGCCTGGAGAAAGCCCACCATGGCCTCGGCCTGCGGCCACCAGTGTTTTTGCCGAACGATTCGGTATCCATGTTCGTGGCCACCCGCGGGATCATCTTCCCTCTCATACCACAACCCACCATCCACATCGAGCCCTTCAGCCGCTGCCCTCGCCAGCTCCATCGCGAGCCCCCCGGTCTTTTCGATCCAGTCCCCGTCAGCAATGACCCGGGCCGCCTCATGCAACAACCACGCCGCCTCGATATCGTGCCCGAAAGACACCAACGTCGAGCGCGGATTCCAATCCTCGCTAAAAAAAAGTGACAGATGCCCCTTGTCACCAATAATATACCGCTCAAACACCCAAAGCAGCTCCCGTATCCGGCCCAGCAGCCGCGGATCATTCCAGGCCCTGTACAAATTCGTATAAGCCTCAAGGACGTGAAGATGCGTATTCATGGTCTTGGGATCACCCTGGTCCTTCTCGCTGAGACGCGGATCATCCAGCCCCGACCAGTCACGGGCAAAAGCCTCATAGTATCCTTTCCGTCGCGAATCGAAGCTGTATTTCTCGATCACCTCCCACAGCCCGATCGCCTGGTCGAGCGCCGCGCTTTCTCTCGTCGCCAGGTAGTACTCGCTGAGCCCGTAGAGCGTGAAGGCCTGTCCGTATATCTGTTTGCGCGTGTCCAGTGGCCGCCCCGACGCATCCAGACTCCAGAAGGCTCCGCCATATTCCTTGTCCAGGAAATATTCCGCCACATATTCATAAGCCAGGTCGGCCGTCGTGCGGTAGATCCGCTGTTCCGTATGGCGCCAGGCCGCACTGAAGGTCCATAGAATGCGGCTGTTGAGAACCTGTCCCCTCGGCGCTTCAGGATGTGGCTGATCGTCCTCGTCTATCCGACCAATAAAACCACCATTGCCGGGGTCAGGGGTACGATCCATCCAGTAGCGCAGTATCGCGCTAAGCTCGTTCTCTACCTCCACTCTGAATTCAGCCGCGTTCATTTTGCCTTTTCTTTTTTCGGGTGGGACGCGATATAGTTCTTATTCCTGTCGATCAGCTGCTGCAACGTCTCTACCGAGGCGGCAGAATGCAGTCCGTCCCCGGGCGTATTGACGACATAGTCGAGCAGCTGTTCGATAGTCGTCGTTGCTACGTGCATGCGCGTGTCGGAGGAAGCATAGTAAACAAACACCCTCCCATCCTCATCGGCGATCCATCCATTGGAGAATACCACATTCGACACATCTCCCACTCTTTCCTCTCCCTTAGGCGCGATAAAATATCCTCCGGGCCTGTAGATGACACGCGTCAGGTCATTCAGGTCGGTCATAAAAACATACAATGTATAGCGGAGACCCGCAGCCGTATTTCTTACTCCATGCGCAAGGTGAAGCCAGCCAAGTGGCGTCCGGATAGGGGCCGGTCCGAGACCGTTCTTGGCCTCATTGACGGTATGATATATGCGCGGATCGATAATCGTCTCCTTCTCCACCACCGCCCGCGTGATCGAGTCCGCGAGACCGTAGCCGATGCCACCGCCCGAACCAGCGTTGATAAAACCGTCCTGGGGTCGCGTATAGAAAGCATACTTCCCATCCACGAACTCCGGGTGAAGGACGACGTTACGCTGCTGAGGACTCTTCGTCTCCAGATCGGCCAGTCTTTCCCAGCAGACCAGGTCCTTCGTCCTGGCGATACCGCACTGTGCGATCGCCGCCGACTGGTCCGCAGGCGGCGCATCGGGATCACGGCTCTCGGTGCAGAACAGCCCATAGATCCAGCCGTCCTCGTGGCGGGTAAGGCGGATATCATAAAGATTCGTCTCTGGACTACCCGAACCCGGCATATGGACCGGCGAGTCCCAGAAACGAAAGTTGTCTATCCCGTTTGGACTTTCCGCGATCGCAAAGAACGATTTCCTGTCCCAGCCTTCCACCCGGGCCATGAGGACATAGCGGTCCTTCCACTTGATGGCCCCGGCATTAAAGACGCCATTGATGCCAAAACGTTCCATCAGGTAGGGATTCGATTCCTCGTTGAGATCATATCTCCAGAAAAGAGGGGCATGGCCAGCGGTCAATACAGGATGCTGATAACGGAGAAAGATGCCATTGCCCGGCAGAAGACCTTCATTCCGCCGATGGATCAGCTCTTCATGTCCTTCGCTCAGCTGTGCCAGCCTTTTTGCAAAACGGTTTTTCATCATCAGGTGTTTAAATTAATATTCGTTGAGTCTGTCCCACCAGGTCTTTTTGAGGACCAGTATTATAATCGTCAGAAGCACCACCGTGATCAGCAGCGGCATCTTCAACCACAATACGATATACATGGGCAGCAGAGTAAGACATAGTTGTGCGACAATGCCCAGCACGATATTCAGCAGATTTCGCTGGAAATTCTCATTGCCGGCGAAACCCGGATCTTCGGCTACCACCTGCCGGTGTACCGGCCCCCAGAATCCCCAGGGTCGCACGTTCTTGTAAAAGGACATAAGGGTAGCGGTGTCCGTTGGCGGAGTCGCGTACGAGCCGAGGATCGACCCGGCCATAGAAAGCAGGAACAGCACTGGCCAGTAGTAAAGATCAAGTCCGTGCAGCAGATCAAATGACTTCAGGACGGCCAGCGCGATAGCGGGTAGAATGCCGGCCAGCATCCCCCAGAAGAATCCGCTGGCATTAAACCTCCACCAGTGCCATTTCAGCATATTGGCCGCGACATAACCCCCATAAAGCCCGCTGACTATCCACTGCAGTATCGTATTCACGTCCTTTACAAAGAGACCCAGGATTATGCCGGTGGTCACCACGACGAGCCCCGCGAGATAGTTCATCGATATAACTTTCCGGTTGGAAGCAGTAGGGTTCACATATTTCAGATATATATCATTGACCAGGTAGGCCTGCGCAGCATTGAGCGTCCCGGAGAACGTGCCCATAAAGGCGCCGAGCAGCCCCGTCAGCACGAGCCCCATCAGCCCCACGGGCAAAAATCGGTTGATGGTCGCTGGCAGTATCTCTTCAAAATCAGTGCCCGCCGCCGTCTGCAGGTCACCACTGATCGTGCTATAGTATATCAGCGCCAGCACAGTGAGCCCAATGATCATAGAGTAGCGTATCGGCAGCAGGATAATAGATACGAACCCGCTCATCTTGCTCGCCTCCTGCGGGGAACGGGTGCTGAGTATCTTCTGCATGTCGTAGTTGGGCGCCGGACCGGCGAGGCTGGCGAAGACGCCCTTGAAAAGCATCATCATAAAGAAGATCCCGAAGAGCGAGAAACCGTCGTCCTCTATTTTCTTGTTGGCATCCGCCACCAGCCCAGACCAGTTGAGATCGAGACGCCAGCCAAAAAAAGGATTCAGCCAGCCCTGTGGAACATGCAGTGCGCCCCCGTGCTGATGAAGCCGGCGCATGGCAATGATGCCGATGCTGATGCAGGCGATGGTCATGATGATATACTTAATCACATCTCCAAGCACGATGCTGTGCATCCCGCCGAGTATCGAATAGAACATGGCAAAGAGCGTAAAAACGATTCCATAGAAATGCGGAACATAGTTGGCCGGGATATCAAAGGGAATATAGTTCCGGATCGTATCCCAGGGAATGAATATCTGCATAAACTTCCCAAGCCCCACAAAGCCATAGGCCATAAATCCAAGACAGCTGAGCAGCGCGAAGGCTACGACGATATTATGCGAAGACCGCACGCCCGGACCCGTCCTGCCAAATCGGGTAGCGAGCCACTCTGCGCCCGTCGTCGCATTCGACCGGCGCAGCCACCGCGAGAGATAGACCATCATAAAGACCTGGTTGAACACCGGCCAAAGCCAAGGTATCCAGATACTCTTCATGCCGTATACGAAACAAAGGCTGACCATCCACATCGTCCCGCTGATGTCGAACATATCCGATGCGTCACTTAGCCCAAGCATATACCAGGGTAAGGATTTCCCGCCCATCAGGTAGTTCAGCTTGTTCTTCCGGGCTTTTTTTCGCAGCGTCCATCCTATGACCACCATCGTGATCAGGTAAGCGGCAATTATGGCAAGGTCGAGTGGTTGTAATCTCATACGTGAATATAAGAATATGTGCCGGAGATACGCCTCCTCAAAAATTAGCGTATCTCCGGCAAAACGCTAATGATTGTGAACTTCGTTAACCAACCCCGTTGGTTACCTTGTTCGGGGACTTCGCTATGCTCGTCCCCAGACGAGGCCCTTGCAGGGCCTCCTGTAAGGAAACCGTCCTCACCGATAAAGGTTTTCTTTTGTAGCGTCACTCTGGAAAAAGGTCTGCGGGTCCCTGAAAAACCGGACAAAGTCGGCTGCCGAAACTTGTCCCGGATAGGGCACATAGAACTCATGCTCGCCGCCAGGTTTCTCACCGGCATTGCGCCAGGCCATCGCATACGCCATATGATATTTTTTTAGCGTCGGCAGGAATACGCCGGTCCACCAGCTGCTATCCGGCAGGCCGTTGTATCCGAACTCCGTCAGGGCGGCGATCTTGCCATGCGCCTTTGCGATCCCTTCCAACAGACCGAGGTCATGCTCGAACGCCCGGACATAATCTTCATTCTTTATTATATCATAGGCCTGGTAGATGTCAAAACCACCGATGTCCACCCATTCGTCGCCCGGATATCGTTCGAGCCAGGCTGCTTCGGTGAGAAATCTGTCTGTATTATAAGCATATAGGAGATTGTGCAGATGCTTCTCGTCACGCAGATAGGAGACAGTAAACCGCCACAGCCGTTGCAGCTCGTCGGGTGTACAATTCTTTCCGCCCCACCAGAACCAGCTGCCGTTGAGCTCATGAAAAAGACGCAGGATGACGGGAATGGGCTCGCCATTGGGTCCTTTCAGGTCGCCGAGAAAAGCCGCGACCCTGTCCAGCCAGCTGACATATAGTTTATGCTTTTCGCCACCGGGCAGGATCGAAGCAACCGTACCCGGCGCCGGCTGCCAGGCCGTTCCACCCGTAAGGGGATTATTGAGATGCCAGCTGATCGTAATAACACCTCCACGCCGGTAAGCCTCGCGGATATAATCCTTCATCAGACCAAAGGGGACACCGTCGAGGTTGGCGGACTGGCCCAGCTCGATACGCCCAAGCTCCCAGCCATAGAGCGCCGGATATTCACCCGTCACGTCCTTTACATCGCTGCGTCCCGGTATATACTTCCAGTTGACGCCATAAGCCAGGTCATCCTGGTGACCGAAGAGGAAACCTCTGCCGGCGATAGTCTGCAGATGCCGGTAGAGAAGAACTGTCTCCCGGGTGGCCTGACGGTCGATCGGCAGATCCTGCGCGCCGGCGACCGCGGTCACCAAAATCAGAAATACCAAACAGTGCGCTAAACTCAAAAATTTACCCATAGTCTTATTTAACAAAAGCTACTTCATCAAAGTACATTACTTCATCCACATCCCCATTCTGCCCCTGCAGGAAAAATCCAAGCTGTTTGGCGAGATTGCCACCGGCCCAGAAGTTCAGCTGATTGGAGCCGGCGCCCAGCGGTATCCTGTAATAGGTCCTGACGCCCTTCGGCGCGGGTATCTTCTGTATGGCCATAGCCGCGGTCAGCTGTACCTGCCCATAGCCGCCTGTCATCTGATCCCCCACCGGAACGAGAGTGTGATCGGCCGTCCCGCCCTTAACCCAGAAGGTCAGATATTTGTATCCGGGGTCATAGCTGAAACCTCCGCCAGGTCCATTCCATCCGGCCCACCCTTCGATCTGCCAGGCACCGGCGGGATAGTTGGCGCGCAACGAAGAAGTCCCAGGCGCCCGAGTGGGTCGCCTCAGCCGATGGTCCCGAAGGATGCGACCAGGAGTTGTCGACCCAGGAGTTCTGAAAATTATTCTTGTAGAAGATCGTATAGGCATTGTCAGTCTTTCACCTGTGAGTTGACCGCGGCGTGAAAAGAATAGCGGTTGAAGTCCGACCCGATTACCGTGCCATCCTGCTGGAAGTAGCCGCCCGAAACATAATAATCCGTCTTATTCGCACCGCCGGAAAAGCCGATCGTATGGCTGGTCTGGTGGGCGTGACGGAAAATGGCTTTTTGCCAGTTGGTGCCGGGTCCCAGCTTGGAAGGGTCGGAAAACTCGATCCGGTGGTTGAGGCCGAATTCGTCAGCCAGCGTATTCTCATAGGCGGCGTACTGGGGAAGGTTCATCATCTTCAGGAACTTGCCCTGGGTCTGATCGCCGTAATAGCCGTCATAGTTGATCCGGTTCTGACCGAGCTTGCCCTTCTTGGTGGTGATGATCACGACCCCATTGCTGCCGCGGCTGCCATAGATAGCGGTGGCGGAAGCGTCCTTGAGGACGTCGATGGATTCGATGTCATTGGGATTTAGCGAGGCCAGCACGCTGGGGCTTTTCTCCTGTTCGCTGGGGCTGGCGGAGCTGACGAGCTGGTGACCGTTGTTGGCGCCGTTTCCGTCGATCGCTACCCCGTCGATAACATACAACGGCTCGCTGCCACTGAAGGTGGTGATGCCGCGAACGCGGACCGAGACGGCCGCCCCCGGTGCACCCGAGTTCTGAGTGACCGCTACCCCCGAGACCTTGCCCTGCAGCATCTGGTCAATGCTGGGTTGGGGTATGTCGGCGATATCCCTTGAGCCGACCGACGATACAGCGCCGTTGATATCACCTCTTTTCTGAGTGCCATAGCCGATAACGACCACGTCACCAAGGAGGGAGGCGGATGTCCGCAGCGTGATGTTAAGATTGGCTTGTTTGCCAGGGTCGACGGATTCGTCCACCATGCCGATGTACGAGACGATAAGGGTTCTGGCCCCGGCGGGAAGGGGGGTGGAGAACCGGCCGTCTGCGCCTGTGGTGGTTGAAATTTTTGAACCTTTCACCGTTACAGTGGCGCCGGCGAGGACACTCCCTTTATCATCATGGACGGTGCCGGTGATAGTTTTTGTCTGGGGGAATGCAGCGGAAAGGATAAAAAATACGCCTATAAGACATAGGAATACCCGCGAGAATACTTTTTTTCTCATATAGCGAGATCGTTTTGTTACGGCTAATGTAAATTGCAATCGGGCTAAAAACTACTACTTTTTTATCCCTGTATTAGCGCAAATCGACAGGCAATATGGACTAAAAGGCGTAATTTACTGATTAATAGTAGACTAACGAACTGCTCAGACCCGACCATGCTATGATACTATCTTATCCCGTTTTGGTTAAAATAGGATGGGATGCTAAGAGCACCTATATTTATTAAACCTTAAAGAATTGCTGCAATATGAGTACGAACATCATCCGTGAAATTACCCCTCTGACCCAGAATGACTGTTTTACGATCTTTTCCCGCGTCAAAAAAGAGTTCACCTTCCCCCTACACTACCACGAAGAGCTGGAGCTAAATCTGATAGTCAATGCCAAAGGCGCCCGGAGGATCGTCGGCGACCATATTGACACCATCGACGATATGGAGCTGGTGCTGGTGGGACCCAATCTGTACCATGCATGGTTTACGCACCAATGCAAGAGCGAGGAGATCCGGGAGGTGACCATTCAGTGGCACAAAGACCTTTTCGAGGACAGGTTGCTAAGGCGCAACCAGCTGAGCTTTATCCGCAGCATGATCGAACGGTCAAAGAAAGGCATCCTCTTCTCCCGCGAGACGACCGAGGCTCTGGCCCCGCGCATCCTGTCGCTGAACCACAAACAGGGCTTCGACTCTGTGCTCGAGCTGCTCTCGATACTGCACGACCTGTCTACATCGCGGAATATGCGCACCCTGTCGGACGCTTCCTTTACCAACCAGCACTTCACCTACAACAGCCGGCGTATCGAAAAGGCGTTCGAATATATGAACAACAACTATGACAAGCCGATATCGCTGGGAGAAGTGGCGAAGATGGTGAACATGACCGAAGTATCCTTCAGCCGTTTTGTCAAAAAAAGGACGGGCAACACTTTTATCGACAGCCTCAACGAGATCCGACTGGGCCATGCGTCGAGGATGCTGATCGACACGACCCATTCCATCTCAGAAATTTCCTATCACTGCGGATTTAACAACATCTCTAATTTCAACCGGATATTCAAGAAGAAGAAGACCTGTACCCCAAAAGAGTTCAGAGAGAACTACAACTCCGGGACAAGAGTATTCATTTGACCCCTCTGCCTCAGTTAACCCCTCAACCCTACCGACCGTCCCCCTCCCGTCCTACGGCTATCCCTCTACCCCCGTCGCGCCCCACTTTCCCGTCCCTCAGTTCACACCTCACCCCTTCCCCTACTCCCACGTTTCCCTCGCTTTTTTCATCCCTTCGGCCATCCCCTGGTCCGCGTTTATCGTTCAATCTAAAGTCCTCAGGGCCTCAAACACCGCCGCCGCCCGGCCACGCATCCGTCGCATGGTAACGACTCGGGTTACATCCAATACTGGTTCAAACTAAGTAAATAGTCGGCTGCGCGTCTTACGCCGGTACGCGGGGGCGCGTCTGTGTGTGGCTGTTATTTATCATCTCCAGATCGGGCGTCGATTCATCCGTGAGGGCCACCTTGCCCCTTTCTTTCCGGACGACCCGGGAATAGAGAGAGATCTCCTTATCGAAGAGGAAACGAAAGAACAGCTTTGTCCAGGACTTATGGCTCTCCAGGGAATCGTAGAAGCCGGGAGCCGTCTTCTTTATCTGGGGGAGCTTGTTCCAGGGTATGGAAGGGAAGTCGTGGTGCTCATTGTGATAGCCCACGTTGAAGGCAACTGCATTCAGGACCCCGTAGTAGCTGAACGTCTCCTGGATCTCGTCGTGCGTCAGATAGTGCTCCTGTATCCAGCGGGCGCCCAGCGGATGGAGGCCAACGGAGAAGAAAAAGCTGAGCAGCAGGTATACGATCGCTTTAGGTCCAAAGAAATACCAGACGGCAGCAACGAAGACCACCTCAGCTATCCAGTTGAGAGCCACCCATTTATCAAAGGGTTTTATCTCACGGAGGCGGGAAATGCGGAACACCTGCCACACGGGATAGAAGAGCAGCCAGATGATCTTGCCGACGAAGAAATTATTGATGAGCTTGGCTTCCCAGCGATTGGGCAGGTCGGCGTCGAGCTCGTGTACACCCTGGAAGGAGTGGTGCTTGATATGGTAGCGCTCGAAGGAGATCGAGCTGGGAAACAGCTGGGGAAGGTTGGCGAGTATGCCCGAGAGACGGTTGGCCGCGCGGTTCTTGAAAAGCAGGTGGTGCGCGCATTCATGGATCATGACGAATAATGCATGGTCTGCGAACGCACCCAGCAGATAGGCCGCGCCCACTACTATCCACCATGATTGATCTTTCACCGCCCAGGCCAGCGCACACTGACTAAGCACAATGCCCAATATCGCAAAGAAGGTGTATTTATTCTTTCCGATAAGCTTCCTCACCTCTGGGTGCTGCTGCAAGATCTGCTTCGTACGAAGCCTGTGTGGTTCCGGATTAGTTGAGTGAACAAAGTCTGTTCTCTGTGACATGGATGTGAATTGGGCGATGTGTGTATTATGTGCCGGAAATGCGCTACTAACAAAAACTAGCGCATTTCCGGCAAAGCGCTAATGATTGTAAACTTCGTCGAACCTGCTTCGACACGGTTCGCCTCGTTCGTAACCTTCGCTTTGCTTGGTTACAGACGAACCGCCTGTGGCGGTTTTTAAAGATGCGATCAAGATACTAAAAAAAACGACTAGTCAATGATTCTGTTGTTTTAATGTCAGAATTTTATGAATTTAAAAACAAGTAATAATTAAGGGAAAAGCGCCTCAGGTTCGACCTGTCGTGACTTTTACCGGGTAAGGGTATTTTCGGGGCGAGAACGCTATAGACGCGGCTTGCCAGACTTTGTTATCCGACCCGCCGGGGGTGCTTGCAAACCGCAAATTTTTGTATTATCTTGGCGCCCAAATCAATACCCATGAAAATCCTCCATTCATTTCTGGCAGGAGCCCTGATCCTGTCTGCAGCCGTCGGTCATGCGCAGCCGGATTCGGCTAAGATCACCCAAAAAGCTCTATTGTTCGCTGATAGCCTGATCAAGACCGACAGGTACGAGACCTGGCCAGCCTATGCCAACCTCGCCCCGGCAAGCGTTATCAAATTCTATGGCGGAAAGGACGGCTATATCGAGCACGTCCAAAAGCTTCGGGGCCGCACCAAAAGCGAGCAGGCGGAGGACGACCCGGAGCTGAAAATGCTCAACCTGATGGTCAGAGACGAGCAGTGGCAGTGCGTTATCCGCGTCTCCCGCTGGTTTCACAAGGAAGGCACCAAATATCACCAGATAAGTTATTTTATTGGCCAGTCCAAAGACGAAGGAGAAAACTGGAGACTTTTTGACGTGAGCTATAACAGGGTGGCAAATATTATATATATTTTCCCGGAGATCAACGGGGACATGCCCATCGAGGAGGCGACGATCATGAGCGAGGAGCAGGAGCTCGCGATCCGGAAGAAAGCCGAGGCCGACGCCGCGGCCGCAAAAAAGGTCGTTAAAAAGAAATAGCGCACAGACACGCACCACGATTTACACAGGCGTCGACACCTTCGCGCAGTCGCAGCCAGGTCAGTCTACCCGGTTTTTAAGTGGTTTTCCCAAGAGTTCTTTTAAAGTAAGACACTAAAGTATTAATAACCATAGCGGCGAACTGGTCGATTCCGGGGCTGCCGTCGTAGCTTTGTCTTTTCATAGGATAAGGTTTAATGGTTAAAACACTTTGATTAGTACATCCCCGGTAGTCTTACCGGGGATTTTTTTTGTCCAGCAGCCGCATATCGGCAAACCAGTTGGCCATCAGCTGCGGGAAGGCGCGTACTGCCTGCAGGTTGCTGCGGTATCCCATGTTAAACCCGTGCCCCCCGGCCGAGAGAATATGCGCCTCTACCGGAACCCTGGCCATCCTGAATCTTTCCAGCAGGCTGACCACAGGCGCAGAGCAGCATTCGTCGTCATTGGCCGCAATAAGGAAGGTGGGCGGAGTATCCTTCGGAACCACCGCGGGTACACCCAGAGGGCCCGGATACACCAATAGCTGGAAATTCGGCCGGCCGTTGAGCCGGTCGATGGGGTCCGGAGCCTGAGGAGTTCCATTGCCCGGCGTGTAGGCCACAAGAGCTGCAACCTCGCCGCCCGCAGAAAAACCCATCACCCCTACTCTCGCAGTATCGATATTCCACTCCGCCGCCCGACTGCGGACAAGCCGCATAGCCCGATAGGCGTCCTGCCTGACCTCTTTTTCGAGACTATAAAGATTGGAGTCCTCCCTGAACAGCCGGTACTTTAAAATAAATGCCGCCACTCCGATGCTGTTGAGGAAACGGGCCGGGTCGCGTCCCTCCGCATTGAACACCAGGAGCCGGTGCCCCCCACCGGGGAAGATGACCACAGCCGCACCTGTCGCCTTCTCCTTCGGCGGGAGATAGATGGTGAGGCTCGGATTATGTATATTTTTCACCCAGTAATCCTTGGCCTGCTCCGGGTCGTTCTTCTTATTTTCAAAACCCGGTGCACCATTTGCCCACAGCGGGATCTGCCGCGCGGTGTCCTGAGCATGGGCCGCCGCGGTAAAAACAAACAGGAAAACAGATAACAAGCGATACATAAGCAGCTTTTTTAGGTTTCTGAAGATACGCCAAAGACGCCAGCGGACGATGGGCGTATCGAAAGCGAACAATTTATTTTGCCGTAGCCATTCAACCAGATGGATATCAACGTTAGCGTGGATAACGGTAGGCTATAGGGCTTTACGGGCGGCGCTGGCCGATCCGGTCACAAGTCTGGGAACCGAATGACGATTTGCAACGGAGTAACAAGTCCCAAACCGTCCGGGCCAAATTTTAACCATTCCTACTGGTTAGGGACCATTCATCTAGGATCAACCACCGGCTATACCCGATATTTTGCACTCAACCACCTATTTTACCGTCTATCACAGGAAGGGTACCGCCATTAAACAAAAAGAGCCGCTGGTACGGGATGGACTACCGATCAGGCCCAAAATGCTAGTATCTTTACTTCATCAAACAAACGGGAGCCAGTCTCCATTGTAAAATGAAACTATCTATAGAGCTTTTGTCTGCCACTACCTACTACTACAATAGGGCAAGACTTCCGGAATTCTCCCATTCCTAAAGAGCTCAAGTAACCAACCAGAATTTCAAGTAGGCCGGGGCCGGCGCTTTACTGCGCATATTGGTCTCCGTTGTAGACCTTGTATCTTCCTAACTGTAACAACATGAAAAAGCTTATTGGGGTGATCGTTATCCTGCTCACTCTTTTATTAACTGTCATTTACCGACAGCTGTCGGGGAGCCGGCCTGGGGATAAGCCAGGGCACTCCTGCAAGCTTCTCAGACTGAGGGAAGAGCTTCCGCTTTTCCAGTTGCTGATACAATAGCCGTTCGTGGCTCTGTTCAGAGGGTAGCGACACCCTCCGAAAACGGCGCACCAGCGCCGGAAGGGCATGCCATGCCCCTAAACAAGGCTTTTTAACCACTAAAATCAAAATAAACCATGGCAAGGATTGGAAGGAAGATCCTGTCGGCTTTTATCGAGACGACAGAAGAAAAGGAGACCGCACCGGTGAATCCATCACCGACGGTTGAACCCGCTGCAACGGGCGGCTCTCAGGCGGCGAACGCGGCAACCCCGGCATCCGACCAGCGGTTCGCGGACTATTTCGATAAGCTCTTCAGCGACGCAAATATTCCCGGACCGGACTATTTCGAGTTCTCGAAGATGGTCGCCGCAATGCAGGTGATCCCCGACGAACGGGCCAGGTACTTTGCCGCCTTCGCCGGACTGCAGGTCCAGGGGCTCGACAAGCAACGGCTGCTGTCTACCGCTGCCGAATACCTGCGCGTGCTGACGGCCGACGCCGATCAGTTCCGGAAGACGGTGGAAGCCGCCCTACAGGAAAAAGTGCACAGCCGAACGGCCGAGGCGGATGAAAAAAGCCGTCGCATCCAGACGCTGTCCCAGGAGATCCTGAAACTCCAGGAAGAGATCGCAGCCTTGCAGCGCGAGATCGGGGAGAACAGCGACAAGCTCACGGCAAGCAGCAATGCCTATACCGCAGAAAGCAGCCGCCGCAAACAACAATTAGAATCCGATATCCGAAAGATCGACAACTATATACAATAACACTCAAAACTCAACGACCATGAATCGTCTTATCGAATCAAGAACAGGTGGCAAAACCTCTGCCCCCTTCGCCGGAGGCAAAACTCCCGGCTGGTGGAGCGAGCCAAAGAACATCGCTACTGCCATTATCGGCCTCGCGCTGGCCGCTGGCCTGGCCTATGGCTTCCTGACCTATGTATTACCATGGCTGGTGAAGGTCACCTGGAACCTGGTGAACCTGGTTATCGGGGGTGTCGTATGTGGATTTCTGCTGCTGACCGTCAGCAACCGGAAGTTCTGGCGTGCGCTGAAATACTTTTCAGAGTTCATCGCCAACTACTCCATCGGGCTGGCCATCGAGCTGAACCCCTTCGCCATCCTTCAGGCCAAGATCGACCAGGGCTATAAGGACAGGGACACCCTGTACAAGCAGGGGGCCCGCCTGAAAGGCAAGCAGAGCGAGCTGATGGACAAGCTCGGTGAAAAGGAGAAAGAGCTGCAGCTGAACATCCAAAAGGTGAAGATTCTGCAGTCCCAGGGCGGAAGCGATCGCCAGGTGAACTTATACACCAACAGCGTTATGCGCTGCCGTGAGTATATCGACAACGTGACCCCGATAGTAGGCGACCTGAACAAGCTGACACAGTTTGCAGACGCAGCCTACGAAGAGAGCGGGATCATGCTGGAGGACGCCAAGCTCGACCTGGAGGCGAAAAAGGACCTCTACTACTCCGTCACCACCGGACTGTCCGCAGTCACGAGCGCCATGAAAGCCTTCAAGGGCGACGACGACCTCAACAGAGATGCCGAGAAAGCCCTGGCCCTGCTAAAGGCGCAGATCGGGGAAAAGATCGGACATATCAAGTCGGCCATCAACGTCACCTCCCGCTTCATGGACGATCAGGTGCTGGAAGACAAGGCCAAGTCGGCCCAGGCACTCGAGCTGATCAATCAGTTCGACCTTGGAAAAGACTTCCACTACACAGGCTCTGCCCTCAAAGACAACAGCGACAAGGGAAGGTTAGGCGACGTGTCAGTAACAGACCGGTACAAAGGGCTGCTGCCGTAATCAACCGCGCAGCCCATACAAAAAAATTTAATAAACCTAAAAACACTTTTATATGTCACTCAAATTGAAACCCGCAGGTAAATTATTAGTCATCGCCGTCGTAGTAACGGCCGGTATACTCGGTGTAAGATGGTATCAGGCACGACCCAAAGAAGCAGGCAAGGCTGTCGAGCTCGGCAAGGTCGTACTGCCCGACGCCCCCGAAGCTTCGCTGAACGCCAACGCTACACTGCTCTCTATGCCCGCTTCGGTCACAGATGCAGCGGTTAACGGCGGTACGCAGGTCAGCTGGGAGCGTATGGCCTGGAACAGCCAGTTCTCCGGTATGTATGCCAACGGTGGCGTACGTACGACAAAGGGATCACTGTTCGATAAGGCCCATCTTGACGTCACTTACGTCCGTCAGGACGACTGTAACAAGCAGATGGCCGACCTGGTAAAGTTCGCAAGCGAATACAAAACCAATTCCAATACCCCGGGTGTGCTCATCACCTTTATGGGTGACGGTATGCCGGCCTTTATGACCTCCCTGTCGAAGGAGCTCGAAGCGCTCGGCCCCGAATACCAGCCCATCATCCTGCCCATAGCGCACGGTAAATCATATGGCGAGGACCAGATCATGGCCCCCGCCACCTGGAGACAGGATCCGCACAACGCCATCGGCAAATGCGTAGCCGGCGTGCTCCGCGACGGTGACGTGAACATCCTGCTCAAATGGGCCGGTGACAACGGGCTGAAAGTTAACCCCGACGAAACCACCTATGACAGGGACGCCATCAACCTGATCGCAGCCAATGACTTCCTGGACGCCCCTAATAAATATATTACGGGTTACTCCGAGAAGAGAAAGATCATCGAGAATGGCAAGACAACGGGCCGGGACACAACGGTAGGCGTAGACGGCGTGGCCACCTGGACCCCGGGTGACGTCAACGTCGCCACTAAGAAAGGTGGTCTGGTAACCATCGCGAATACCCGCCAGTATGCGTCTCAGATGCCCAACCAAACGATCGCTATAAAGAAATGGGCCTATGATCACCGTACCGACATCGAGAACATGATCATTGCTCTCGCTGAAGCCGGAGACCAGGTGCGTTCGTTCACAGAAGCCCGGAAGTTTGCCGCCGAAGTAAGCGCCAGCGTTTACCAGGAACAGAACGCCGACTACTGGCTGAAGTACTACAATGGCGTCGAAGAGAAGGATATCCAGGGGCAGAAGGTGAACCTGGGTGGCTCTACCGTCTTCAACCTGGCGGACATGGCCAACACCTTTGGCCTGGGCAACGACAAGGTAGACCGCTACAAGGCCGTCTACAATACATTCGGCAACCTGATGGTGAAGATGTATCCTTCGATAATGCCCAGCTTTATGCCCTATGAAAAGGCCGTGGACAAATCCTTCCTGCTGAGCGTGATCTCCAATCACCCCGAGCTGATGGAGGGAAAGGCCATCGAGACCAAATACGCCGATAAGATCACGGAGGCTGTCAGCAGCCGCTCGTATCATATCGAGTTCGAAACTGGTTCCGCCAATATCCGTCCTTCGTCCTTCCGGATGCTGGACGAGATCTTCGAGTCCGCTGTCGTAGCAGAAGGCCTCAAGCTCGGTGTGTACGGCCACACCGACAACAACGGCACGGACGCTGTCAACCAGCCCTTGTCCGAGAAAAGGGCCGCCGCTGTAAAGGCATACCTGATCAGCAAAGGGCTGAAAGATGACCGTATCGAGACCAGGGGTTTTGGCTCTTCCAAACCCGTCGCTGACAACAGCACGGAAGCCGGCAGGAGTCGCAACCGCAGGGTGGAGATCGTTCTGGGTAACTAACCTGGAGTGGCCGGAGGCCGCTCGGACGAAGCTCTCAATAAATAAATAATCGGAAGGGGGCTAAGTCCCCCTTCCTTTTAAAAAAACAAACTATGTTCAAACCATTCGAAAAAATAAGCCGCCAGACCTTCCTCATCATGGTAGTCTCGCAGGTGCTGCTAACCCTGCTCATCTGGCAGCTGAGTCCCGGCGGGCTGATCCCCCAGCCCTCGCATGTACTCTCGGCGCTGGGCCAGCTGCTCACAACGCGTCTGCTGATCGACAACCTGCTGGTGAGCCTGGTGCTGACCCTGCAGGCCATGCTGTACTCGATACTGATCACGCTGCTGTTCTCCTACTTTTCCGTCATCCCCTTCTTTCATTCGATCGCGGGGTTCATCGTGAAATGCCGTTATCTGACCCTTACGGGGTTGATCTTCATCTTCACGCTGCTGACAAGAGACGGCAGTCAGCTCAAGCTGTCGCTGCTCGTCTTTGGCATCGTTCCCTTCTTCACGACCTCGTTCCTCGCCGTGATACTCCGTATCCCCGCACAGGAGTTCGAGCTGTGTCAGACACTGGGATACAACAGATGGCAGAGCCTCTATGAAGTCATCGTAGTTGGCAAGGCTGACCAGGTCTTCGAGATGGTGCGGCAGAATTTCGCTATCGCCTGGATGATGATCACGATGGTCGAAGGGCTGAACATGAGCGAAGGCGGTATCGGCGCGCTCCTGATCAAGTATAATAAATACAATGACCTGACCCACGTCCTGGCTTTGCAGGCGCTGATCTTCGTGATAGGACTTTGTTTTGACTATTTGCTGGGATTGTTGCGTGGATGGCTCTTCCCCTATACTCAGATCCATAAAAACTAAACCCAATGACACCATATACAATAAAAGAGACTCTATTACAGGCCAAAGACCTGTCCCTTGTCTACGGTGACAAGTGTATTCTGCATGATATTAACTTCAGCATCCGGGACATCATACGTCCCGGATTGCAGCAGGGACAGGTCGTTTCGCTGGTCGGCCGCAGCGGTATGGGTAAGACCCAGCTGTTCAGGCTGCTGTCAGGCCTGCAGAAACCCAGTTCGGGATCCATCACGATCCGCCAGCGCAAGCCGGCCGAGACGGGTACGGGTTCCATCGAAGTCTATCAGGAAAGAGAGGTCCGGCCCGGCGACATGGGCGTTATCTTCCAGAATTATTATCAGTTCGGCTGGAGAACGGTAAAACAATCGCTCCTGCTCGCTGCGCGCCGCAACAAGGCGCTGGCAGGCAAAGAGGAGGACAGCATCCGCCAATATGCCGAACAGTTCGACATCACAGACGTCCTGCACAGATGGCCGGGTCAGCTGTCCGGTGGTCAGCAGCAACGGGTGAGCATCATCCAGCAGCTGCTGAAAGGGGCTGACTATCTCCTGCTGGACGAGCCTTTCTCCGGCCTGGACGTTTGCGTACTGGACAAGGTGGTCGAGCTGCTATTACAAGTATCCTTATCCGATGAGCTGAAGACGCTGGTCATTGTGTCGCACGACATCGCGACGGCGGTAGCCATGTCGGATACCGTTTATGTCCTGGGCCGGCAGGCGGGTAAAGAAGGCTCGACGCTGGTGCGGGAGATCGACCTGATGGAGCGTGGCCTGGCCTGGCAGAAAGATGTCCGTCAGGAGAAGGCATTCGCCGAAACGCTGGAAGAGATAAAGGGGTGTCTGTAGTGAGACGGCCCGTTGCCCTCACCCGTGACCATCACAACGTCGCGGGCGGGGACCGCGGGGTTCACCGGCTTCACGCCTTTATCAGCGTCTTGATACCCGACCAGGCGATCTGCATCCCGATACAAAAGACAAGGAATGCGCTGATACGGTTGACGATCTGCTCTCCCCGCGGCCCGAGGCGCTGGATAAGCCGGGGAGTATTGGCATAGCAGATATAGATCACGATACAGATCAGCAGAATAGCTATAAATAAAGCGCCAAGGTTCATAAAATGTGCCAGGAGGTCGTTTTCGTCTTCATGGGCGCTCAGCGTCAGAATGACCGAGATCGTCCCCGCTCCCGTCGTCATAGGGAAGGCCAGTGGGTAAAAAAGAATATTGTCCCTGCGCGCAGGCTGTGCAGTCTCCTTCTTTCCTTTGACGTCGTCATCCGTGGTCAGCAGCTGCCAGCCCATACGGCAGATCATAATGCCCCCCGCCACCTGCACGATAGGGATGGAGATGCCAAACAGCTTCAATATCCAGCTGCCGATAAGCGCAGACACCGCGCAAATAGTAAAACAATAAAAAGCAATCTTCTTCGCTGCCCTTTTCCTCTCCTGGAAATCCATACCGCCAAGCAGGGGGTCGACAATGAAGGCAGAACCGACCGGGTTGACAGCCGGGAAAAGAGAAAGAAATCCGAAAAAAATGAGGTGTAGGAAAGGTAAGTCAAAATGCATCAACAATATTACATTAATTTACGGGTATGAAAACCCGTTTTGGCTTCCTCATCCTCACTCTCGGAATATCCGGCCTGCTGTCCGCCTGTCATTCCACCTCCAACAACGGGGCGCCGCACGTCATCATCAGCACAGGCGCCGGGGACATCGAAGTCGAGCTCTACCCCAAACAGGCGCCCCGGACGGCCGGAGCCTTCCTGTCCTATATCGATTCCGGCTTTTATAAGAATGGCTCATTCTACCGCGTCCTCAACGACGAAAACCAGGTTACGGGGGCAGGCGCTTCCCGGCTGATACAGGGAGGCATCTGGAAAACGAACCACGCAAAGGCCGTCGGTGTTCCCGGCGTGCCGCACGAGCCGACCAATATGACCCATATCCGGCACACCGACGGCACCGTATCCCTGGCGCGTAGCGACCCGGGCACCGGCACCACCGAGTTCTTTATCTGCGTGGGCGACCAGCCAGGGTTCGATTTTGGCGGCGAGAATAACCCCGACGGACAGGGTTATGCCGCTTTTGGCAGGGTGGTAAACGGAATGGATGTAGTCAGGGCGATCTATGCCCGCCCGGAGAACAATCAGTCCTTTACGCCCTCGATCCCTATTTATAAGATCGTACGGAAATAACTGGAAACCGCCAATGGGGCAAATCGTACGGAAATAACCGGCAACCCCAACAGGGCGGAGTCCAAAAATATTTTTCCTTTTTCTGTCCGGATCTTTCCGGCCCATTCGTCATACCCGGGATAATATCATTTTCATCTTTAAAAACAACGACATGAAAGATTTTATGTTCATTTTCCGCGGTCCCGCCTACGAGGACCTCAATCTGACACCGGAAGAGTCCCAGGCCTCCATGCAGAAATGGTATGACTGGATCGGTGAGCTCAGCGCAAAGGGCCGTTATATGGGTGGCGATCCCTTACTGAAACAAGGGAAGATGTTACAAGGCAACAAGCCCGTTGTTACCGATGGACCCTTTGCAGAAGGGAAAGAGCTGCTGGGGGGATATTTTATCATCAAGGCGGAGTCCCTGGAAGAGGCAGCGCAGCTGGCAATGGGCTTCCCCGACTTTAAGATCAGCGGCTCGGTCGAGGTCCGCGAGATCATGAAAATACCCATGCCGTCATGAGTACCGGCACTGAACAACCACAACAGCTGGTCGATCATCTTTTCCGTCATGAGGCGGGGAAGATGATCGCTGTTTTGACGCGCGTATTTGGGATCACGAACCTCGAGCTGGTCGAGGATACCGTGCAGGAGACCTTCCTGAAGGCGCTGCAGGTCTGGAGATATGGGCAGCTGCCGGACAATCCCTCCGCCTGGCTGATGCGGGTGGCCCGCAATCGGACCATTGACCTGATCCGGCGCCAGCAAAAGCTGGCCAATCTCTCCGACGAACTGTCAAAACAGCTGCAATCCAGCACAGAGAATGCCGTAGACCAGTTCTTTCTGGACACAGAGATTGCGGATAGCCAGCTACGTATGATCTTTGCCTGCTGCCATCCGGCCCTGCATCCGGAAGACCAGGTAGCCCTCACGCTAAGAACAGTCAGCGGCTTTGGCGTCCAGGAGATCGCCCGGGCATTGATGTCCACAGAATCCGCCATTCAGAAACGCCTGTATCGCGCCAGGGAATTTATAAAATCGGAGACCATCCTTTTCGAGATACCGGTGGGCCAAGAGTTCAGCGCGCGGCTCGAGATCGTCTATACAGTACTGTATCTATTGTTCAACGAAGGCTATAATTCGCTGAAAGCCGACGAGCTCATCCGTCATGACCTTTGCGCGGAGGCAATACGATTATGCAAGTTGCTGACAGAACACCGGCTCGGAGCCGAGCCCTCGGCCTTCGCGCTGCTTTCGCTGATGTGTTTTCAGGCCTCCCGTTTCGGGAGCCGTATCGGCGAAGACAACACGATCATTCTCCTGCAGAAGCAGGACCGAAATAAATGGGACCACGGGCTGATACGGCTGGGATACTACTATCTCAATCGTTCATCGACGGGCAACAAGCTGTCCGTCTATCATATCGAATCAGCCATTGCGGCAGAACACTGCCTCGCCCCCGACTTTGGGTCTACCAACTGGAGTGCCTTGCTTCATCTCTACGATTGCCTCCTCGAACAAAAACCAACCCCCGTGGTCCGGCTGAACCGGTCCATCGTCGTCGCCCAGCTGGAAGGCGTCCATGCGGCCATCGACCTCATTCTCGATATACCAGGGATCAGGGTATTGCTCGAGCAGCATTATATCTATCCGGCGGTGCTGGGGGACCTGTACGGCCGCGCGGGCAACTGCAACGAAGGACGGAGGCTGCTGCAGATAGCCAGTCAACTTACTTCATCCCTGGCTGAGAAACGGCTCCTGCAGGAGAAGCTGGAAGCTTTGTCCTGAAATATTCCGCCAGCGCCTGGAGTGTATCAGCAGTCGTATCAATATCCTTTATTATAGTCCCCCTTTCCATAAGGAGTATCCGGTGACAGAGGCCGGTGATGTGGTTGATGTCATGGCTGCTTACCAGGATGGCATTCCCGCTGTCCGCCGACAGCTGGCGTAGCATGTCCACGAGGATCAGCTGCGAGCTGGGATCGAGGTTGGCGAATGGCTCGTCAAGAATGAGAACCTCCGGCTTTCGAAGCAGACAGGCCGCAATTCCTACCTTGGCCTGATTACCTTTTGAGAGGTCGCGTATATACTTACCGGTGTTTAATATTCCGTCATTGAAGAAAGTCGACATAGCCGCCAGGGCCTCGTCCACACTTGTCTTTGACAACCGGTTCAGCCTGCCCGTGAAATAAAAATACTCTTCGGGTGTCAGGTAACCCGGAAGGAAGGTCTCGTCCAGGTAGGCGGCCGTAAAACCTTTCCACGTTTCGGTCATGGCGACGTCCTGACCCTGTAAAAGGGCTTCTCCTTCACTTGCCCTGACAAGGTCGAGGAGCAGCCTGAAGAGGGTCGTCTTTCCTGCGCCATTATTGCCTACCAGGCCGGTGATCACGCCTGATTCGATCCTGAGATGACGGATGTCGATGACCGGCCGGTCATTGTAAGTCTTGACAAGGTTGTTGATTGTGATCATGGTGTCTATTTTTCCCTGAACGCTCTCAGGATCAGGTATTTTCTTTGAAAGAATTCCCGGGTGACCAGGTTGATGAACCAGTTTCTGAACAGCAGGCCAATAACTCCCGCGACGCCGATGGCGGCTACGCCGACCCAATGCTGAAAGAGCCGGGAAAAGGCGATATAGATGCAGAAGGGAGGCATCCCGATCAGCAACATGAACCACCCATTGGCCGTTGTCATCCCCTTGTAGTTGAACCCCAAACCTTTGCCCAGATCGACGGGCTCATAGCCAAGGGTGCCGCACCAGGCGACCACCGGTATATTGCAGCCCAGATTATAGAGCCAGGCGGCGGCAAGCATAGGCAGCGCACGCGGATCGACAAGTCCGTATAACAGACAGATGAGGCAGTTACCCGTAGCGATGACCGTAAAGACGTACCACTTACTCCGGATATAGTCACGGGTTTGGATATTTGACGAATGAAGACCATCGAAATGGCCACTCTGCCACGCGAAGGCGTAGCCGCCGTATTGGATAAGAAAGGCGCTGCTGGCGGTGATACAATAAAAGAACAGAAACCCCGGGCTCACCGGGTGGCCGTCATGCGGCCGGCTTAGCATGACGCTGTATGCAAGGACAGCAAGGCTGGTCAGCAGAAATATCCGGGGCCTTCTGTTGCGGAGGATCAGCCGGTACTCCAGCCCGACCAGCTCGCCCACGACACCCCATCTCCGGAGCCAGGCGTAGTCTGAACTTTGTCTGTAGCTGTCTCGTCCGGAGAGTTCTTCAAAATAAAGGTTGTTATAAAGAAAGCGTCGGTTTAACAGATAGACCAGGGCCGGCGGGAAAATAAATGCCAGCGCGAGCCATGGCTGATGAAGTATGTGGAAGCAGCTGCCGGAAGAGACCGTGCGCAGCGGCAGAAAAAAAAGCAGAATATTGGCTCCGACGAAGGCGACGAGCCACCAGGGATTGAAGATCGACTTCCGTTTGATATACAGAATTAGGTAATGGTTCAACAGGACCAGCAGGACCACCGAGCCGGCAAGGGCCGCGGCCGGGATAACGCCGAAGCCCGCCTTAATGTCCGTGAAAATGAACGGGAGGAAAACAAGAATGGGAAGCAGGTTCAGAAAATGAAAGAGCGCGCGGATATCCAGGAAAGATACCAGCTGGCGACGGGATATATTTTGAAGAAGATAGGGCCTGGTTGCAAGTACGGGAAGGTCCTGGAAGAGAAAGCGGACGACGAGGTCGATGGAAAAATAATAGAGTAAGAAGCCGCAAAATACGGTGTCCAGGTCCTGTCCGGGGAAGAAGTGCAGCAGGATCACCCGGAGATACAAGCCGAGCACAAGGCCGCTGGCCAGAAAATAGAGAAGGACAAGGCCGATCAGCAACCGGAAGATAAGGGATTTACCGGACCCACGGCTTCGCCAGAAAGCTTTCCACTGGTGCGACAAGAGCGTCAGGATCATGGTTTGATAGTTAATTTTGATTATGAAAGCTAAATATAAGTCACGAATTATTTAACTTTAAAGTGAATTGGCTTTAACCGTTATATTTATCATATGATGGCAAGAATCGGCAGGATCGTTCTCCGCGTTTTTCTAGGCATATTGATCGCCCTTGTTGCCTTCCTTATCATTTTTGACCAGATGGTGCAGTTCCGGATGAACGACACGGAGCTGCTGGATTGGTTTCATGCGCAAAAGATTAACCCACAGATCAGCTATTTTACGGCAAAGGGTCGCAAGGTCCGTTATATCCAGGTAGGGGACAAGCCGGATGCCACCATTTTATTTATACATGGAGCGCCCAGCTCCTTAAGTTATTGGAAAAGCTATCTCGCGGACAGCCTCCTCCGGTCGAGGGCGACGCTGTTTGCGGCCGACCGGCCGGGTTATGGTTATTCGGGCCTGGCCGATCCTATGCCGGATATTGCGGCGCAGGCGCACGTGCTGAGCCTGATCCTCGACAGTCTGCACAAAGCGCATCGTCCCATCATACTCGTAGGCGTATCCTATGGCGGCCCCATCGCATGCCGGCTGGCCATGGACTACCCCGACCTGATCGACGGTCTCGTGCTGATGGCTCCTCCGCTGGGGCCTGGGCGCGAGAAAATATTCTGGTTTACTTACCCGGTCGAGAACCCACTGATCCATTGGGTCGTCCCCCGTATGCTGCAGACGGCCAACGCCGAAAAGATCCATCACAAGGACGAGCTTGCGAAGATGCTGCCGTTATGGGGTAATATACACGTTCCTGTCACTTATCTGCAGGGAGAGCAAGACGAGCTGGTCGATACGTCCAATGCTTCATTTGCGAAGCAGCACTTAACAAATATCCCCTCCCTCGAAATACAGATGATTCCGGGAAGGGGACACTTGATAGCCTTTGCGGAGAAAGATCGCATCGAAAAAGCGATATTGGAGATGTTGGATAAGACCGAGGCGCGACGACATGAGACCAACCTGGGTAGTAATCCGGCCGGCAACGCCCCGGCTAGTAGTTCACGTTAATCCATTCTATCCATCCATCCGCACGATCCTCGGCGTAAAGGTCCCGACGGTATCCACAAGGTTCTCCTGCGACCGCATTACCTCTTCTATATTCTTATACGCCTGCGGCGCCTCATCGAGGCCTCCACCCATCAGGTGTACGCCGTGTTTTCTCAGAGTCTCGTTCATGAGTTCATGTGTGACCGAACTTGCTGCGGCAGTCCGGCTCATCTTTCTTCCGGCGCCATGCGCAGCGGACATCAGCGATGTTTCGGCGCCTTTTCCTTTTACGATAAAGCCCCTGGCCGTCATCGATCCGGGAATGATGCCGAGTACGTCTTTGCCGGCAGGAGTCGCCCCCTTGCGGTGTACGATGAGCTCGCGGCCTTCATGTACCTCTTTCCACGCAAAATTGTGGTGGTTGCCGAAGTGCTTTATCGGGCGGCGGCCCAGGGCCTTTGCGATCTTGTCATGGATGACCTCGTGACAGGCTGCGGCATAGTCTCCGGCGAGGTTCATGGCCAGCCAGTATTCCATGCCTTCCTCTTCGTCGAGGCCGAGCCAGGCAAGATTGTTTGCCTGTCCGGGCAGACGCCTCTTCCGTCGGGCGACGCGGGTATAATAGTCCGCGATCGATGCGCCGAGCGACCGGGATCCCGAATGCGAAAGCAATCCAAGATACCTGCCCGGCTCGAGTCCCAATATTGGGTCTTTCTCTTCGATGTCCACCTCGCCAAATTCGACAAAATGATTGCCCGATCCGCTGGAGCCCAGCTGGCGTGCTGCACGCATCTGGTATCGCCGCAGCATCGGTATCTCGCCGAACTCGGGACGCTCGAGCACCTCGTGTTCAGCGATGGTGTCGAACAGTCTGCCGCCACCGAAGAGCGTAGCCTGTTTCAGCTGACGGCTGAAATAGCTTTCTTTCTGCAGCAGCTCTGTCGGCTGGATATCATAGACGGAGATGCACATGCGGCAGCCGATATCAACGCCAACCCCGTAGGGGATCACCGTGTTCTCGGTGGCCAGCACTCCGCCGATGGGCAGGCCATAGCCCGCATGCGCGTCGGGCATCAATGCCGCCGCAACTGCAATAGGCAGCCTGGCCGCCTGGTACATCTGGTTCATGGCCTCCGGGCCTACCTGGTCTTCGCCAAATACATTAAATCGTATCCCGGTGTTGTTAAGCGACACCGACGCGCCTTCCTTGTCCCCGCCTTCCGATCCATAGTTATGTCGGTCCGACTTGGGCAGCAGCTGCTGGGCAATAAGGCCCAGCACCGCATCATTAGCATATTCCACAGGGGATGCCAATATCTCTCGCAACAGATTCATTACATAATCCTCCTTTTCAAATTTGTACTTTTTCTCCATAATATTCATGGCTATGCTGATCACCGGTCCTTCCGGGTAGCCGATAGCCCGAATATCTTTACTTCTTAGTTTTAGCTTTGCCATTGTTTGTTTTTAAAGAAGGATGGGTTTCCCCACCCTTCTATTTACTTCGGCGGGCTGAACAGCTGCCTCAGCTGGTCAAGGAGCACACCGTTACCGCTCACGCTGATATTGTCGATCTTCTCGGCAATCTTCTCAACGTATTCCATTTCCTTCAGCCTGAACAGCATCGGGTTGTCTTCCATCAGCCGCGCGGTGTTCAGCAGGCTCCGCGTGCTGGACGTCTCTTCCCGGCGCATGATGACGTTGGCCTGCGCCTTCTTTTCGGCGATCAGCACCTGATTCATGATCTCCTTGACGTCGCCTGGCAGGATTATATCCCGGATACCGAAGCCGGCGATCCGGATACCCAGCGTCTCCGCCTCGTCTCCTACGCGCTCGAGGATATAGGGAGCGATGGCGTCCTTCTTCTCCAGCAATTCGTCAAAGCTCATACCGGAGATATATTCCCGCAGCGCAAGCTGAAAAGCCACATACAGCTGGCGGTCATATTCCTTGTTCCGGAGCAACGCCTTTTCAATATCCGTCACCTGGTAACGTGCCCAGGCGTTGATACGCAGAGCCGCCTTATCCCGGGTCAGAATTTCCTGACCGTTGACCTCGAGCTGCAGCATACGGGTATCTACCTTTCCTATGTTCACGGTGATGCTGTTCTTCCACCAGGAATAGAACCCGCTCTCCAGCGTCCGGGCATACTTGCCGTCGACGAACAGCACCGCCTTCTCATATGCTTCTACAAAAGCCGTCCGGACATACGGAGCTACCAGCGTATGCTGCAGCGTGGTCCGGCTGATGTCCTCCGGGATATCGATGGTGCTGGTGTCGGCGTGAACGAACTGGTATTCCTTCATTCCCTTCCAGAAAGCGTAGCGACCGGTAGACAGTACCCGCGTCAGCAGGCCGTTCTCGTATACGAGGGTGATATAGTTATACTTCACGTCTACCACGTGCAGCGCTTCTGCAAGCCCGGCGTCCTTTAGCAGGATGTCGAGGTCCAGAGCCGGCATAAAAGGCTTTGTCTTTTCATATACCTCTGCGGTATTCTTACGGGAGAGCCAGTATTGTCCTTCCTGCAGCATGTGCTGGTATACGCCGTCCTTGAACACAAGTCCAACCTGGTATGCGTTAATCTTGATCTTCTTCATTGTTGTTCGTTTTTCTTTGTTAATGATAACCGGGGTTTACCGGCCCTTCGCGGCTGGCGGAGGCAGCTTGAGATATCATTACTTTTCGTCGGGCACTGGCCGCTGTGATCGCGACGCTGGCGCTTCTGAGGTCTTGATACCTGCCGGCTGTCTGCAAAGCCTGCAGTAAAGTGTCCCCGGTCCGTCGCGACGAAAATATCCGCCGGTTAGGACTGAGACTGGCCGGTAATACCGGTTTACCTTATGGTTGCCATTTTTAGGGAAGTTGGCAGCTTCCGGCTTGGATTTCCAGTCCAGGTCCATTGCTCTAACCACTGAGCTATCTCTGCGAGAGAGAGGAGGAGTCGAACCTCCGACCCATGGGTCATGTGGCATATATGCTTGGTGGGCAACAGCATACAGGGAGTTACTACACCTGTACTGCAGAGCCGTTGGAGACTCACGCCTGGTTTGCGTCACGGCATATTACCGAGTTGTCCCTGAGGGACGGCCGTCTCGTGTGGCATCCGAGGCGTTGACCGGATGATCTGCCGTACCCGGGAATATCTTATTGAACCACCTTATTCGCGCAGCTCGAGCTGGCGAACGCGTGGGGTTTGGCCTTGAAAACGAAGCCCATGCCCATGATATAACCCATAGCTTCCCGCAACGCGTCGTTGCTCTTAAAGCCCGGGTTCGTATTGATGTCAGCGTGAACTTCCATGTCTACTCCATAGAGCGTGAACAGGCGGCACAAATGATAGGATACGTCGACGCTCTTCGCGACTTCCACCAGCATCCTCTCCTTTATGCTCATCTTCTGGCTGGTCCTTTCGGGCAGGATATACATAAACCCACCTTTTCCCTTTCGGATGAACACGACGACCGTGGCGAATTCGGTGATACCCGCCTTCACCTGGCTATCTGTTCCGATGCAGACCTTTAGTTCGTGCCCATTTTCTTTTTCCTTTACGAGGACGGACCGGATCTCATCCCGTATATCCTGTCTGACCGGGGATCCGTCGAGCCGCCTCCAGTTGTGCAGCTGTTTCATGTCGATTCATTTTTTCGGTTTAGTGTTTCATTTGTTTTGATAGAACAAAGCTGGCGACTATGTGCGCAACACATTTGCGCAGTCATTTGAATTGTTCAATTTATTTTAATTCCTGAAGCCAATGGTCCTGACCTCGGTGGCTTCGTATTCTTTTTCATTCTGGTTCGCGATCTCGGCGACGGTCATTGGCCGCACGATCGTCGTACCAAACCCCAGGTGGTCACTGAGCCGTTGCGCACGCGCAATATTGAGCTTGCCGAACTCGTACTTGGCGATCAGCCTGCCCTTTCGGAGCAGTGCGCTATCTACTGTGGCCAACGGACTATTAAATGTGCAGATCAGCTGTACGTTGAGGCAGTCTGCGAGCAGGCCGTCCGAAATGTTCAGAAGGTTTGACACCGAGGAACCCTGGCTATGCCGCCTATCCATGATGATATTCTCCGCGTCCTCGATGATCAGCACCGTATTACGGTTGTTGATCAGCACTTCTATGAACGAGGGGTCTATAAGGTTTTCCGCGGCTCCGGGTGACAGAAATAATATCCTCTTTTTTACCTTCCCGATCAGGTACCGGAGATATGTCGTCTTCCCGGTTCCCGGAAGTCCATGCAACAGGACGATACCTTTGTCATTGTCCTGACTCAGCCTTCGCTGGATCAGCCCGTCTGTCTCCCTGAAGTCTTCGTTGTAGAAGAGATCGAGGTCGAGACTGGTGCGTTTTACCTCCATGCTCTTCAGTCCGAGACCGTTCCTTTCGCGAATGACCAGGTTGATCTCCAGAGGTTGCCTTTTCTGACGTTCCTTGAAAGGCGATATCAGGACCGTCAATTCATCGATGAACTGCTGCTGACCGCCGTCGTGAAAGATATCACACCAGTTGCTCGCAAAATCGAGCAGACAGCGATTATCAAATAAGATCATTGTCGAGTCGAACGTGTATTCCTTCTTCTGGCAGTTATAGTAGCGATACTTGAATATTCGGGTGATCTTTTCCGGAAATTTATCTCTGATCACCTCGAAAGCCTTTTCCCCATCTATATTCATTATGCAGACTACGTCCGGTATGATACCGCAGGTCTTCATATATAAGTTTTTCGGATCGAGAAACTTCCCGTCGAAGAGGCCGGTGCTTTCGAAAACGGTTTGGTCGTATAACTTGTCCATGTCTTTTTATTTATAAAATTTCTTCTTTTGCCTCCTCCAGTATCTGGCGGAGGGTTTTGTTTTTAATAGGGTCTTGTCATTAAGGACGCTGTACTCTTTTTCATTTTCTTTCGTTTGTCGATCCGCCGGGGTTTGAACCCGGAGAGAACTTCGTCGAAGCTCCTTCTCGGTCGTTCCCTTCGATTCCTCGGGAACATTCGCAACCTTCGCTCCGCTCGGTTGCATTATAAGTATGGTGCTCTAACCGTTGAGCTACGGATCAGTGAATAAAAAAACCCGGTCTTGCGAACCGGGCTTAACATCGTATGCGCTGCAGTGCAGCAACATCTACGTATACCACGGTTCTTTGGGGTGCGGGCATATCTCTCCCATTCCAAAAAATTCAGAGTTTTGACTGACCCCGAAATTCTGGGCTGCCTGCCGGCTGGCCAGACGCGACGGACTGGCGGCCACAAACAAAAAACCCCGCAACTGCTTGCGGGGCTTAAGTTCTATCGCTGTGTTCATCAATCTATTGAATAGTAAAACACGCCCCGCGAGTGGATATCCAGCCTATCCGGCTGAATCCTTTCTCAGTATTTGTATGTGAATAGTTGAGGCGCATTTTGTATTTTTTTTAACAGTGCAAAGGTGTGATTATTTTTTTGATTGCACCAACTTTTTGAGAAACTATTTTTTTTATTTAGTAATTTGGTAACGCGATCGACGCCGGAACTGGATGTTATCCAGCCCGGCAATCAAACATGAGAAAGCTGATTCCTAAACGCTTAAAACATGTTTGTATGAAGAGTCTCCTCTTTTTGTTCCTGATGCCGCTGAGCGGATTTGTTCCCGGTAAACGATCCTCCTCCATCGACCCAACGGGGACCTATAGACTAAAAGGTATTGTAAAGAACAACAGGACCATCGGACACTCCGGCGAGCTGCGGGTCCGCCTGCTCGATGAGCACTCCGTCGCATTGTGTTTCTATATCAATGCCGGCTACCCCAACTACCGGTCGGGGACGCTGCTGGATACCCTGGCTTATGATGGAGACAGGGCCGAGTACCATCCCCGCCAGGATACCTCCTGCGAGATCTATTTCTATTTCGAGCCACTCCAGGTAAAGCTGATGCAGGTAATGAGCAACCCGCAATCAGGATGCGGATTTGCACCGGGCGTCTTCGCACCGGTAGCCTTCCCGAAGGTATCCTCTGAAATACCAATTATTCAAAGTCTCGAAGGACACGGAAGCTGAGCCACCACCGCGAGCCGGCAGCCCCAATAACCCGCCATCGCGCTGAGCCTCTCAACAAAGAAAATTGAGCTTTACAACAAAGTTAATAGTAGAATAAACGACTAATTTAGACACCATGAAAGAAGAACTTCAGGACACAGCCGCCAGCTGGCTTTTCTACTCCTGTTTCACAGAGAAAAGCCGGATGTCAGAAAGCTTTGTGTACGAGCATTCCTTTACCCATATCCTCGAAGGCAGCATGTCCTTCTACGTAGCGGGAACGATGCGGGAATACCACGCAGGCGACACCCTCCTGGTGAAAAGACACCAGCTCGCCAAAGCCACCAAGATCCCGCCGGAAGGAGGAATTTACAAATCCATCAGCATCCGTCTTCACCAGGACCTGCTGAGAGATTTCAGCGTAGAGAACGGTATCAGGGCCGACGGCCCCTACATGGGCGAAAGTATCGTCCTCCTCCAGCAGGACGCCTTCAGCAAGAGCTTTTTCCAGTCCCTCACACCCTATACAAGCCTCCCCCAGCAGGATATCGATAGGTCGCTGCGGGAGCTCAAAGTCAAAGAAGCGATCATCCTGCTCATGCGTCTGAACAAAGGGCTCAAAGACTTGTTGTTCGATTTCGGAGAACCGGGCAAGATCGACCTGGCCGAGTTCATGAACAGAAACTTCGCCTTTAACGTCGAAATGAAACAGTTCGCGTACCTTACCGGCCGAAGCCTCGCGACCTTCAAAAGGGATTTTGAAAAGATATTCCACGCCTCTCCGGGCAAATGGCTGCAGCAGCGCCGGCTCGAACAGGCCTACTACCTGATAAAAGAAAAAGGCCGCAGACCTTCCGACGTCTATCTCGAAGTGGGATTCGAAGACCTCTCCCATTTCTCGTTTGCATTCAAAAAAGAATTTGGCAAAGCGCCCTCTTTGGTCAACTAAAAAATAACACAATGGCTTTCAACCGCAGCGCAGAAATATTAAAAGACTACCTGGCTATTCTTGACCAGCACCTCAATGACGTGGTCGAGGGCAGAGAGGACAAGATGCTCGAACTAAAGGAAATTGCCGCCAGACTATTTATTCATCCCACACACCTGAGCAATACGATCAAGGAATATACCGGCCATCATCCCTGCTATTTCTATGAAGAAAAGCTGCTGATCATCGCCAAGGGCCTGCTGAAAGACCCCCGTAACTCCATTGCAGAAGTAGCCAGACGGCTAACCTACGACCCCTCCAATTTTACCAAATGGTTCAAGGTCTATGCCGGCCTCAACCCAAAAGAATACCGGCGTCAGCTGGACGAAGGCAGCGGGATCGGCTCAAACCGCCTGTCCGGCGACCCGATTCCCCCCTTCACCGAAAGGCAAAATACCCGCGCCGCCTGGTAGGTATTTTTGGGAAAAGAATGATCATGAAAGCGATCCTCCTCATGGGCGTCACAGTCTTTTTCCTGCAGGCCTGCAATACACATACCCCCAATGATCAGACAGCCCGGCTCCAGGCACAGGTCGACAGCCTTCGCCAGGAACTGAAGAAAAGCTATGTCCCCGGAACAGGAGAGCTGATGAGCAATATTCAGCTCCATCATACCAAACTGTGGTTTGCCGGCAGCAACGGCAGCTGGCCACTGGCAGAATACCAGGAAAGTCTGATCCGCAGCGGGTTCAAAAAGATTCAGCTGTATCATAGCCAAAAACCGGAAGCGCAGTTGGTCGCCATGATCGCGCCGGCAATGGACAGCGTAGAGGAAGCCATCCACGCAAAAGACAAAGCTAGCTTCATCCGGCAATACCAGTTCATGACGAGCAGCTGCAACAGCTGCCATCAGGCAACCAAACATCCCTTTAACGTCATTAAGATCCCTAAACTCCCCCCGATAGATGATCAGGAGTATTGATCGTGTATTGTTCTGCTGACCGCTGCAGCCGCTTCCTGATCTTCGTCACCAGCTGCCGGGGCGCCAGCACCCGCATGCACTCCCCAAAACCAAGTATCTCCCGCTCAAGCTCGAAGTTCAGGACGACATCGATGCGGATGATAATACCATCCGCATCCTCGCGAAGCAGCGTCTGCGAATGATGCAGCGGCTTGGTTAGGACATAGGGCGCATTCTCCCTGTTGACAAACAGGATCACCTTGTGGGGCCGGTCCTTCTCCGACCTCGTCACGCCGATCAGCTCCTCATAATACCGATCGAAGGCCACGCCTCCATATTCGATGAATTGCTGTTCCGGCAATCGTTGAACGGTGATCATCCGGTCGAGCGCAAGTGTATGCAATGATCGTTTACCAACTGCAGTCGCGATCAGGAACCACCGGTTGCGGTACTCCTTCAATAGATAGGGAAAACAAATAAAGGCCTGCTCCTTTATCGCGCGGAAAGACTTGTACTCTATCTGCAGCGTCGTCTTATCAAGGATTGCCTGGTACAGAGGCGTGATCAGCTCGAGCCCCTTCAGCAAATGGTTGCCCTCCAGGTGGATATAGCTGCGCTCGGGGTGGGTCGACTTGTAAAGGTTGTTCTCCAGCCGCGCGATCATATCGCTCATTTCGTCAAAATAGCTAAAACCATTAAACTGCTTCAGCACCCCCACGATTTCCTTCATCTTGCCCAGGTCGATATCCGAGATCGGCCTGTTGGTGATGCTGTATCCCGCATCTTCGTAGGTATAATATTTTCTGTCCTTTACAATAATCGGGGCGTTATAGCCCAGCTTGTCGCTCCGCATCAGCTGGATATCGGCCTGGATGGTGCGCCTGCTGACTCCTGTGCGGATGCCCTCAGCGTCATAAAGCACATCGGAGACCTTTTCAATAAGATCTTCGAGAGTCCATTTGCGGTAGCGGTTGCGCAGACATTCGTCAATGGTTCGGTATCGGATAAGGGCTAATTTGTTTATGGACATGGGTTTAGGTCTATGGCTCGAAAATATTTTTTAACTACGCAATTATATTGCGCAGGTGAATATACATCTTTGCGACATGAATAACAAAGTCAACGGTAACGACCTGCTGGCACTCGGCTTCGAAGAAGGAAAAAGCCTTGGCCTGGCGCTTAAGCTGGCGGCCTCTCAGGACGGAATGACCCAAGAGAATCTCCTGGATTGGCTAAAGAAAATAAAAGAGAACCCGGAGAATTTCCTCGACGACGAAAAGGCCGAAGAGCTGGCTACGAGCCTGATAGAGGACGCTACCCACCTGCAAGACTCCACCATCGCTATAAAAGAGCGGGGTGACGACTACGCCGTATACGGCGCCGAATATATCGAGGAAGGTGCAAGGCTGCAAATGGAGGTCGCGATGCGGCTGCCGGTAACAGCGGCGGGCGCGCTGATGCCAGACGCGCACCAGGGATATGGCCTGCCCATCGGCGGCGTGTTAGCCACGCGGAACGCAGTCATCCCCTACGGCGTAGGCGTAGACATCGGCTGCCGGATGGCGCTGTCGGTATTCGATATTCCCGAAAGTCATTTCCAGGAGAACGCGGCTAAATATAAGCGTGAGCTAATAGCGCATACCAAATTCGGTGCAGGAGCCGGATTCCAGGGACAGTATAAGGCCGAACACGACGTGCTGGACAGCGATGTCTTTGATATGACGCCGCTGATCCGGCAGCTGAAGGACAAGGCGGCTACCCAGTTGGGTTCCTCGGGCGGCGGCAACCACTTCGTGGAATGGGGTATACTGGAACTCGCTGAACGGGACGAACAGCTGAACATAGACAAGGGACGTTATGTAGCGTTATTGACGCATTCCGGGTCCCGTGGATTCGGAGCGACCATCGCGGGCCATTATACCAGGCTGGCTAAGCAGCTGTGTAAACTCCCGAAAGAAGCATCCAACCTCGCATGGCTCGACCTGGATACTGCCGAAGGACAGGAATACTGGCTGGCGATGAACCTCGCCGGTGACTATGCGTCCGCCTGCCATGAGGTCATCCACCGGAAGCTGACAAAAGCCATCGGCGGCCAGCTGCTGGCGCGGGTGGAGAATCATCACAACTTCGCGTGGAAGGAAAGCTTCAACGGAGAAGAGGTCGTTGTCCACCGGAAAGGCGCTACGCCTGCTGGAAAGGGTGTGCTCGGCATCATCCCGGGAAGCATGACGGCGCCGGGCTTCCTCGTACGGGGTAAAGGTGAACACAGCTCTATACAGTCCGCCTCGCACGGAGCCGGACGGCGGATGAGCCGGACAAAAGCGATGCAGAACATTACGACGCAGGAGATGAGATCGCTGTTGAAAGAGCACGAGGTGACCCTGATAGGGGGTGGCCTGGACGAGGCGCCGATCGCGTATAAAGATATCCGGGTCGTAATGGCCGCGCAGCAGGACCTGGTAGATATCATCGCTACTTTCTCCCCGCGGATGGTCCGGATGGCTGACGACGGCAGCCGGGAAGACTAGCCCCGACTATAACGTATATTTTACCGTCGCCGTGACATAGAGCAGGTTGGCTCCTCTTTCAGAAAGAGCGGGCTGACCTGTCACCGTTATCAGATTCTGAGGCAGCACATAGGACGGCGTAAAGATCAGGTTTAGCTTTTTATATCCATATACAATAGGCATGCTGAGCTCATAGGACAGCAGGCTGAACCGCCGCGTGCTGGTAGTCACCTCCTCTTCCGCCACCGGGAAAACGAGGAAATTCTTCTGCTGGTAGGCGGTCTTCGTAAAATTCTGTGTTCCTCCGAACGCATTGACACCGGGATCCAGGACGATAACACCCCCAAGTACACGCGTGAATCGGATGATATGGTCCACCCCTGCCTGCGCGCCAAGATCCGTATAGCCGCTGAATTTCACGTTGGCGCCGATCGTGACATTGAGCACCTTATTCAGATTGGTCAGGCTGCCCGAAACCACCTCCTTTACAGCAGACTGCACTAGCGACACATCAGCCTTATAGAAATACCGCGAGGCCGAGAGACTACCGGCCCAGCGCTTGTTGCCAAAATTATATCCTCCTTCTACCAGCGTGGCGGCATATTCATTGACCATGCTGTTCTGAATAAAGACAAATGTGGATGTGGCGTAGAGCCCGTTCTTCAGGCTGAACCCAAGACTCGGATAATAACCTTTGCTGTGGAGACTGTCGACCCGGCCATAATAGTTTAGCCCGGAGTTATAGGTGGCGGCCGCGATAAAATGATTGGAAGAGTCGCTTTGCGCGAAGGCCGCAGTAGAGAGCACAACGGCGAGAACGAAAAATATTATCTTACGCATAGTAGGGTATTTTTTGAAAAAAAGCGGCCGCCATAAGGCAGCCGCGTTGACATAGGGATTTTAATGTTTACCTGCAGCTACCGAAGCGCCCGCGCTGGCAGAGACACCGGCATTGGCCGAAGAACCCGCGCTCGAACCACCAGATCCCGCTGCGGCGCTGGACCCACCAGCAGCCTGTGCTTTAACGTCTGCACCCGCATTGACCTTTGTATTGCTGGCCGTCTGCTCAGCCCGATTAGCTGTTGCAGCAGTCGTATTTTTTGCAGCAGATGCATCCGTCTTCACAGCAGCTTCGGTCGTTGCCGCCGTAGAAGCTGCCTTGGCATGGACAGCCGCTGTCGTCGATTGTGTCGTCGCAGCAGAAGCCCTCAGCGCATTACTTACAGAAGGAGTGCTGATAGTAGCAGCAGAGCTGAGGCGCGTCGAATTGGAAAGACCAAGACGCAGCTGAGCAGAAGCCTGATTGGAAATAACAAGAGAAGCGATAACGATGGAGCCAAAAACAAATAAGCGTTTCATAATTCCTGATTTTAGTTGTTAGATAATCGGGGCCGTAGCCCTTTTCACTTATAGATCAAACAACCTCAGGAATTGTTACCCCCTTTTTTCGAATTTTTTATTTCAACTTGTCCCTCAGCTCGTTAGCCCTGGAAGAGACGGGTGTGCCAGCGGGTATTTTGTCCAGCCATTCCATCGCCGCCGCCCTGTTCTTCTCGCCGGCATAGGTAAGTGAGAGATAAAAAGCCGCTTCATACCGGAGCAGGGACTCCCCATTATATACATTGGTCAGGTCCTTCCGGGCCAGCCCAACCGATCCCGTATGCCACTCCGCTATACCCCGATAGAACAGAGCCAGCTGGCTGCTGCTGTCGGCAGCAACGGCCTTGTCTAACAGGGGAAGGGCCTTATCGAATTGCTGATTATTAAAAAAGACCGCCGCCTGCTGAAGAACCGAATCGGCATTCGCGCCCCTCGACTCCGTACTGACCATCTCCGTCCGGCCAAGCCGGTCGATGAAGTCCCCGTTGCCCGAAGACACCAAATAGATACCGACAACCACAACGATACATGCAGCCGCTGCGGAATAAGCGATCCATCGGACACGCGAGGGCCGTCTGACCGGAGACGCAAAATATTCTTTGTTGAGGTCGGAAAGAGTAGACCGCAGCGCATCGGCGCCTGCGTCCGGAGGCAGGCGCTGCTCCAACACACGCCGAACCTCCAGGTAAAGGGATAGCTCGGCGGCCAGGGAAGCATCCGTCAACAGGTCAGCCTCGAACTGCCGCCTTTCTTCTTCGGAGAGCTCGTTGTCCGCATAACGGATGATAAACTCTTTGTCATAAGCTGCCATAGACTAGATTTTCTGTGCTTGTATATAGGATAATAGCGTTGCCATACATTCTGACTTCTTTTTTCGCAGATAGCCATACGTCACACCCAGCTGACCCGCGATCTTCTCCTGCGGGTCGCCACTCAGGCTCAGGCGTAATATCTCCCGGCATTTTTCGCTGAGCCGCTTGAACTGCTCCAAAAAAACGCGCGCCTTGTCCTCTTCGCGGGCCACACCCTCGGCCACCGCGAAGGTGTCCTCCCCCCATTCAGATAAATCATCCAGCAGCTTTGTTACCGGGCTATGCCCTCTTTTCTTTAGCTCATTCAGCCATTTTCTCTTACACACCAGCAGCAGGAAGGGTTCAAACGGACAGCTCAGCTGCAGCCCATTGTGCCTGGCCTGGTTGTAGATATCGATCAGAGACTCCTGAAAGATGTCGGCAGCGTCGTCGGCTGTCCCCCGGTGGTTCATGATATGCGATCGGATGGTCGGAGCAAATCGCCGGTAGATGTCCCCTATCAGCTGTTGGTCGTTTTCCAGTAAAGCGGTTATATATCGCTGGTCGGCGTGGACTAACATTCCTGGTGAAGTAGTTTTGTGGCGAAGGTAACAAATCCGGCACGTGGTTGATATACCAAATGGAACCTGTTACTTATCTTTATTCAATCTTACCACCGATATGAGAACAACGGGTCTTACGCTTATTTTTCTGCTGATTACCGGGATCGCCTGTCTGGCGCAGGACTCGATACCACCCGAGATCCGGGTTGAAGATCGGGGGGACAGCCTTCATTTCTCCGCCCATCTTCGCCCGCTGAGACAGATCGCCGGCGCACCCGCCGCCTTTTATACCTATTTCTGGGAGCTCGGCGACGGACGCTTCAGCTTTGACAAAGACCCCATCTACGCCTATCGGGATACCGGCGAATATCAGGTCAGATTCTATGCCACCAACAACTACGATGACGGCAAGGCGCCGCCAACCAGACCAAGACCTGTAAAGGTCAGGAAGAAGCCGGCCGGCGCGGATGGCTGGGCCTCTCATTTCTTTCGCGGAAAAGGGGGCATCGAAATGAAGATCAACAGGTATCCGAAACCCGGAGAGGATTTTGTGACCGTCGTCGGCTACCGCAACCAGGAAAAGGAGAGTTTCAGCGGTTCGGTCGTTCTCTTTTATAACGAACGACAGATCGGACAGGAAAGCTTTGCGCTGGCAGAACAACGTTGTTACAACAAAGAAAGCAAGGGCTCGCTGGATGAGCTGATGGCCCGGCTGGAATCACCCACAATAAAAGATGGACACGCACTATGGGGCGAGGCCGGCGCCGATCGTGAGACCGCAGACGGCGAGACCGGCTACAACGAAGCAGCCAGCTCGATGCTCCACCAGCTACAAGAAGAATTCACAAAACATACCGTCCTCCATTTCTCGGGCATCCGTCCGGGAGAAGAGCGCTTTCTCTTCCTCGACATGAATACCATGCCCGCAATGTTACAGGACACCAACGCCACGGTCGGATTTACCGCTATGATGGTACCGGACGACAGAGCGCTTGCTCCGGAACAGTTCCAGATGGAAATGCAGATCGTAGCCTCTCACGACCCCAATCGGATGCGGCTCGTGGGCCGGAGGATCAATTATCGGTTCATGCGCAAGGATAAGCAGCTCACCTACCGGGTAGAGTGGCAGAACACAGGCAAGGGGCCCACAAGGAAGATATCGATCGGAGTAGCCATTCCCCGGCAGCTGGACCCCGAAAGCCTCCAGGTAAAAACCATAAGTCCGGCCTGTGTATGGTGCGACTCAGCCTACAACCGGCAGAGCTGTTTTGATACCGTTCGCCGGGGCGACAGCGTGTATTTTGTCTTTAATAATATCTATCTCCCCGGCCTTGAACAGGAGGGGGTGAAGAACAAAGATTCTACCACGGGCTTTATCGAGTACACGGTCCGGTTCAAGAAGAAACCGAAGAAGATACCCTTCACCAGCCAGGCCAATATCGTTTTTGACCGGAATCCGCCGGTGACAACAAACAAGGCGACTGCGCGGTTCATCAAGGGCATCTCACCCGGGATCATGGTGGGCTACAGCGCCCTGCCATCAAATGGCGGCTATTCCGCCAGCGGCCCTCTGCAGTTCGGATATGTGATGGCGCCCTACAAACCCTACCGGCCCTATTTCCAGGTGGAGGCCTTCGTGGGACTCCTGCAACAGGATAATTTTACAGGTACCGTAGTGAAGGACCAGCGGGATACGCTCATCGGCGGGCTACCCGTTCTTATCACCGGAAGACAAACGATCACGACCACCCGCCGCAATAGTTTCGAGATCACGCCGCTGCACTATCGCTATAATATCAACGACTGGTTCGGCGTCGGAGCGGGCGCCATGGCCCAGGTGAATATTTCGGAACAGACCACCGTCGAGAACAAGATCTATTTCGTCTCACAGCAGCTGCCGCTGAATACCATGGTTTCCAGCAGCTCTCAGAGATCGTCCGTCACCTGGCTGGGCAACTGGAATGCCGCACCCTTTGTCGACCTGCAGATAGGTCGCGTAAGGACCGGGCCAGTCCTTGGAGTTCGTTATATTCGCTTGTTAAAAGGGGATATAACGGATCGACTATTTCTCTATGCGGGGTTCAAACTATAGTTATTGGCTTGCATTATTATTACTGACCTGTCAGTTGCACCAGGCCCGGGCCCAGGCGCCTTCGCCGGATAAATACCGCGCCGCTGACGACCTTTCCGGCTGGATTTACGATCAGCTGCAATGGGTAGCAAAGGATCCGGCCGCACGAAGCAAGCTCCTGACAGAAGCCGTCTCAACGGCCTGGCGCCAACCCCATAACGATGCCGAAAACCAGGCCTGGCTGGACCTCCTCACCAATGAAGGCTATGCGCTACTGCTGAAAGGCGCCATCGTCTCTTCCACCGACGCTTACACCGCCGCGTACAATTGGGCCCGCCAGCATCGCGAGATCGCAGACGAACAACAGGTCCTGGAGACCATACTGAAGCCGCTGGGCAACAACTACACCCGCCTCGGCGACTATGAACAGGCACTCTTCATCCATCGGAAAGCCCTCTCCATCGCCCTCACGGGCACAGACAAACAGGTGCTCGCAGGCGTCTACGCCAATCTCGCCAATACATCCAGCAATATGGGAAAGCCACAGCAATCGCTGGACTACTGTGGACAGGGTCTGGCCGCGGTCAATGGACGATCGGCACTGGCAGGTCTGCTGCTTTCCGAACGCGCAGATGCGGCGATGCAGCTGGGCAATATTCCCTTTGCGCGGGAAAGTATTACAAAAAGCATCAACGTCCTGCAAGACAGGCGACAGGATCCTTCTGCCGTCTACTGGCTGCTGATGGCCTATCAGCAGGCCGGAGATATTTACACCGGCGAGTCCGCCGCAGCGCTGAAATTCTACAAAAAAGCCTACGCGCTGCAAAGCACCATGAACAGCGGCCTCCGCCAGCGCGAACGCGCCAGGCTGCTGTTACGCCTGGGAAGCTTTTATCTCCGGACCGGGCAGCCGGCTCAGGCGCAGACCTGGCTCGACCAATGTCTTGCCCTCCTCCTTCCCGGCGAAAATTGGACATCGCTGAAAGAGCAGAACCTTTATGCAGAGAACACGCTCGCCGATCTTCTCTTTACCCGGGCCGGGCTGGCGAGAAAACAAAAAGATACCGACGGATCACTGCGACTATACACACTGAGCTTTGCGGCAGCCAGCCGTCTGCGTCATCAGCTGATCAGCGCTTCCTCGAGAGAAGAGGCAGTCAACGACACCAGGCAACGTTATGAAGTGGCGATCGGACTTGCATGGGACGCCTGGGACAGCAGCCATGACAGGAAATACCTGTCCGTTATGCTCCGGCTGATGGAAGGCAGCAGAGCCCAGCTGTTGCTGGAAGAGCTGCAGCGACAGCAGCTGTACCGAACTCAGTTCGCCGGCAGCAGCGATAGCCTCACGATGCGGATAAGACTGCTGCAAAATGCCCTCTCCTACTACCAGAAAGAGGCGATCGGCAGAGACGATAGCGTCATCGCCGGACAGCAAAAACAGCTCAGCTGGGAGCTCGCTCAGCTGTACAGGAAAGCGCCGGCAATAGACACGGTCGCGGACCAGCCATTATACGACCCCGAGCCATATAGCGTCCTGGCAAAAGGACAAACCGCACGCTCATTCTTCTGCGGATCATCCGCGATCTACACCCTGGAATGCACTCCGGCTGGTATTAGCTTCGCCGAGCGGCTGCCCCTGAATACTTCCTGGCAGGACAGCCTGAAGACATGGATCCATACCTGGTTTGGGCAGGGCGAAGGCCCCATGATCGACCACCCGCTCACCTGGTACAAGCAAGCCTACGGACTCTATCAGCAGCTCTTTGGTCTTCATCCCTTGCAGCCGGGAACCAATTATCTATTGCTCACAGATGGAGCGCTTAGCCTGCTTCCTATAGACGCGCTGGTCACATCGCCCGCGACCAACCCCTCTCCCGCTGACTGGCCTTTTGTGATCAACCAGGCACAGATCTCCTATGGCTGGTCGCTGCGGACCTTAAAGGAGCAGACGCACTCGGCCGGCGGAAAAAGTTTTTCCGGACTGTTCTTTACCCGCAGCTACAGGAGCATGCCCTTATTGAAAGCCATAACAGCAGAACAGCAGGGACTGGAACAGCTGATCCCCGACGGCAGCTGGTATTTGAATGCAAAGGCTACTACGGCAGCTTTCCGGAAGGCGCTGACGTCCTCGGCCGTAGTGCATATCAGCTCGCACGCCTTTGCCAGAACAGATAGCCTTTTCGTACCCCGAATTGAGCTGTATGATTCTTCCTTCTACCTCTTCGAGCTGAAAACGATGGAACACCAGCCCGACCTCGTAGTCCTTAGCGCCTGCCGGACGGGAGACGGAAAGATGGTCAGCGGAGAGGGCGTGCAGAGTCTCGCCCGGGCCTTTATTGGCGGAGGGACGGGCGCCGTGGTCGCAGGATGGTGGGACGTCAACGACGAGACCGCAGGTCGCCTGATACAGGGCTTTTATTCACAGCTGGTGTCACAGGACGATAGCAAGGGCGGAAAAGAAAATGCCGCCCGGGCATTGCGGGCGGCAAAAATGAATTGGCTGAAAGATCCGGCTGTTAACTATCTCCACAAGCTTCCCTACTATTGGGCGGTCCTGAACTACCAGGGTGATCCGCAACCATTGAAAGAAGCCGTCTTTTCTTCCGCCCGGCACAACAAAGCGCTTGTGTACGGGCTGCCGGTGCTAGCAGTGATTATAATTTTGGTTTTATATCGTGTCCGAAGATCATATAAGCAAGCGTAAAATTCCAGAAAGAATTACCCGCGTTGACATAGCTCGTATGGTAGAGCCTGGTGAATCCGCGGCTATAGTTGACCCAGAACTGGAACTTTTTGTACTGAACGCCGACTTCTCCGTCCATGCCGATGTCGTAGGGAGCGATCTTCGTAACGCCCTGCGTAGAATTGGAGGTGCCGCTGGAGAAATCGACTTTGTTGTCGATCCTCGGCTTGATGGTAACATAATCACCGCTGCCATCCAGGTAATATGCCTCATAATATCCCTTCTCGGTGCCTGAAACATGTTTCGCGATATAGGGCCCCAAACCGGCGAGGATCCTCACCTTATTAAAATCCCATTTGTACAGCAGGTTGACGGGGACGCGTACAGAGTATAGCCGGATCTCGGTGTTCGAGAAGCCGATGGTCGCGCCGCCGGTGCCCGGAAAACCCTGGCGATTGCCGAGGTGCGAGCCGTTCTCGGCATATAATAAAGCAGGCTGAAGGATCAGTCCGGTATGGCCCAGGTCATACTCTACAACCACACCGCCCTGGAAACCGTTGATAGCCCAGGTATTGACACCCGAAGGCAAGCCCGAATATCCCTGGCTCTGCCAGAAATTAAGAGAGCTGAACGAACCTTCCAATCCCACCCTCACCTGCGCATAGCTTTGTGTTACTGCAAAACATAAAATACAGATCAACAATTTTTTCATACGTTTCTCGAGTTTTAGTTGCCCAACAGAGGACCGGCAAGCTAGAGCATTTGCTGCAAAGCCCTCCCGCTTTAACATTATGATAACCAGTTAAAGCGGAATGAGTTGCCCCTATTGAACGGCCCGCAAAATATCTATTTTTCTTATAATGCCGGCCAAACCCGTGAAACTTAATTCCCCTTTAATTCGGTCGTAGGTCGTCCCGGTTCATAAATATTCCGGTGCCGGTCATGGTCACTGGGCCGAAATAGAAGCCTACGCCGGGAATCTCGAGATAGTCCTTCTTATATTTTTTATGTATGCTTGAAGACTGCTGTTGCCCATTGATCGTCAGCGACTCGTCGGTGAGAGCAAAGCTGATGAGGTTGTCGGGGCTGTCGACCAGCCGATCATCGACAAAGGCCTTGATAATAGCGCGCAGCAGGTCGCGCTGGTGTCCCAGATCGTCGGGTGCAACCGGTTTGACTGGCTGGACCGGGGCTTTGACAGGGGCGGTCGGCTGCTTGGCAGGGGGCGCCGGTTGTTTCGCAGTGAGAGGCTTAGGCGTGGTGGTTGCAGCCTTCGCAGCCGTGGTCACGGGCTTGGGGCTCCTAATTGCAGGCGTGGGAGCAGTCGGCTGCCCTGGCGGCGGTAACATCATCTTCCCGGGCACAACCGTGTCCGTATTCTTTACCCAAAAACTGTCCGTAATGATCAAGCTTTCCCCGGCCTTCAGCGGGAGGTCGAACCGCGGGCTCGTCACCTGTATAAGTCCCGACAGCACACGGATCGCTGTCTGATCATAGTCGCTGTTGACAGTGAACGAGGTGCCAAGCACAGTGATCTGAATATCCTTCACCGCGACCACAAAAGGTTGGTGCGCGTTTGGCGCCACAGCAAATGAAGCGGCCCCCTTAAGCTCGACCCGGCGCCGGCCATCCGTAAATTTAGCGGGATAGGAAAGACTTGAACTTTGGAACAGCCTCACGACCGAGCCGTCGGGCAGCGTGGCAGCCGTCGGGTTGACAACCTCGTTGGCAACGATCTCGATCATTGCAGGAGAAGCCTGGCCCCGAAGCTCAGCCTTCCCCGCTCGATGGAGCAGGAAATAGCCGGCCACTACCAGGGTGACCACTGCCGCCGCAGCCGGCCACCAGCCAATCGCACGGGACTTGCCAGCCCCGGTAGATTGCCGGATACCCGATAACCGGCCAGGCCCCGGCCGTCCCCCCGTCCAGGGAGTTCTTGCTGCGACAGCACTATGTATCCTCGCCTGCAACCTCACCCAGGCGTCCTGTGTATCGACCTCCGGGATCTCTATATTGTCTGTAAACCCGACGAGCCCGAGGATATCCTCGTATTTGTTCAATGGTGCCATAGTAATAGTATTAGTAGTGGAAGAAATTCAGCCAGCGACGTGCGCAGCCTCTTCAGGGCCTTTGTCATCTGGCTCTCAACTGTTTTTAAAGAAATATCCAGCTGGCGGGCGATCTCCGGGTATTTCATCCCGGCAAAACGGTGGAGCTGGAAGATCAGCCGGCACTGACCCGGCAGACGCTCAAGCGCCTGGTAAAAACGCCCTTCCAGCTCTTTCTGGTCAAGCCGTTCGGAAGAAGGATCGCCCGCCCGGGCTTGTTTCTCCTGCCAGATCACATGCGACTGATAACGGGTCTGATGCTTCTTCCGCCGCTGCTGCTGCAGGCACTCGTTGTGCACCGCCTTGTAGAGGTAGGCATTCAAAGAAGTGTGAACGGCTATCGCCGACCATTTTTCCCAGAGCCGGCAAAAGACCTGCTGGACAATCTCTTCCGCCAGCTTTTCGTCCCTGACAGTCAGAAAGGCGTAGGCATAAAGGCTCTGGAAATAAGTCCTGAAAAGGTCTTCAAAACTTATGATCGCCTTGTCCTTTGGCGAAGCCATTGTGATCGCTATCGGTAACACGTTGCTGTTTATAAGTAAGATGATCAAAGTTCGGAATACCCCTACCCTGATAAATAAAAATCTGTCCACCCCGCCCGGACCACCTGAGTCTCATCCACCCCACCTCCACCGGGCTGATGATTTTCTACCCCTATCGGTCCCACCCCTCCACCGAGCTAGCGATTTATTGAAATATATACATAAACCGTTGGGTAATTTGACTTGACCCATAGTAAAAATTTAGATATATTTCTATAAAAATTACTGAAACTATGAACATTCAAAACACCTCCCGCCGGGAGTTTTTCGGAAAACTTGCCGGCACCGCTGCGCTGGTTGGCGCGGGCGCAGTAGCCTTGCCGTTAGCAGCCGAGGCAGAAACCCCGCAACACGCCGGAGTAACAGACGCCTACGCCGATCCCGATGCCTGGTTCTCAACGCTCAAAGGCAAACACCGCATCGTATTCGACTGCCCCGAACCGAAGGAACTCTTCACCTTTGCCTGGCCAAAAGTATTCCTGCTGACCAACAGTGGCACGGGCACGCCGGAGACCGACTGCAATGTAGTAGTCGTCCTGCGGCATAACTCTATCCCCTATGCGATGGGAGACGATCTATGGGCAAAATACAAATTTGGGGAGATGTTCAAGATCAACGACGTGCGGACCAAGGCCCCTGCCACGCGCAATCCCTTCTGGAAATGCAAGCCCGATGACTATAAGATCCCGGGGATAGGCGCGGTAGACATTGGTATCGACAATCTGCAGGCCAGCGGGGTCATGTTCTGCGTATGCGACATGGCAATGACCGTCTATTCGGCCGTAGCCGCGATGAACAGCAATCAGGATGCACAGGCAGTCAAGAAGGAATGGCTGTCAGGTCTGCTTCCTGGCGTACAGCCGATGCCGTCAGGAGTATGGGCAGTCGGTCGCGCGCAGGAGCACGGCTGCACCTACTGCTTCGCCGGATAATTCCTTATTATGTTTCATAAATGGATCGTGTTGGGTTCGTGCCTGCTGGCTTTCTGCGGGCGCGAATCCAAACCGGTTTCCAGCCCCTGGACCGCCCCTGACTCTTCTTCTATTCCTTCCACCGAAGAAGGCGACCTCATCCGGTATGGGCAGCGGCTGGTCTCGAATACCTCCGCTTATTTTGGTCCGCGGGGCACTGTGGACAAGACGTCCAATGGCATGACCTGTCAGAACTGTCACCTGAACGCAGGGACAAAACCCTGGGGGAATAATTTTGGCGCCGTCTATTCTACTTATCCGAGATTCAGGGAAAGGCGGGGCGCAATAGAAAGCATCCCCCAGCGGGTCACGGACTGCTTCGAACGGAGCCTCAACGGCCGGTCACCCGATAGCAATTCGGTGGAGATGAAGGCTTTTGTCGCCTACCTGCGCTGGCTGGGCCGCGGGGTTCCCAAAGGAAAGAAGCCCGAAGGCAGCGGCCTTGCAACCCTGCCCTTCCCCCGACGCGCCGCAGATACGGCAAAGGGGAGGATGATCTTCCTTTCGCTATGCCAGAGCTGTCACGGCCCTGGGGGTGGAGGACAGTTGTCTGCCGATAGTATCGGTTATGTCTACCCGCCATTATGGGGCGAACATAGCTATAATACGGCGGCGGGACTGTATCGCATATCTCGTTTAGCGGGCTTCATAAAGTTCAATATGCCGTTCGGCACAGACTACCGGGGAACGAGGCTCACCGACGAGCAGGCCTGGGACGTCGCAGCCTTTGTCAACTCTCAGCCGAGACCCCAGCGATCGTTTGCCTCCGACTGGCCCAATATAAGCCTCAAGCCTTTTGACCATCCCTTCGGACCTTACGCGGACAGCTTTTCCGAATCGCAGCATAAATACGGCCCGTTCGGACCGATGCAGAAAAGAAAGAAATAGGGGCAGCGCGCGCCGCCCCCGCCAAAACTATTCTGCGACAAAAGGCTTGTAGATACCCCGGTCGATCGAGATATTCAGTCGCTTCAGCATGCCGGGCATGTCAAAGTTCTCTCTTTTATACTCAGCCTGTACGGCCTCCTTGGCCTTGTTGATAAAGTCCATGTTCCGCCAGCGGGCGACCGTGACACAGACCAGGTTGTCATTTTCATCCGGGTACGTGTAGGCAGCGTCCTCGATAAAGCCGGGCAGCTTCTTTATAAAGTCCCGGTTGATCTTCATGCGCTCGTAGAATTCATCCTTTGCATCGGCGGGGATGAAGAACTTGTCGATAAGACAGGTCTGTTCGCTCGCCGGAGCTGCTACCTGCTGAACAAATCCCTGCCTGTCGGTTTGCAGCTGCCCTTCGATGATCCTTCCATCCCTGAGCGAAAAGGTGGCCATTCCGCCGTTGGTGATGAGTTTTCCCGTCGCCGGATACACGCTGAATGTATCCAGGTGCGTTCCATCCCAGTGAAATCTCACAACGACCTTATCGTCTTCTCCGAAAAGATCGTCGATTCTCCACTGCATATCAGGAAATGCCTTTACCAGCGGGATGATCGGGGCTAAAAAACCATCCCCGCCATTTATCCCGCGCGGCCCTTCATATTCGGGTCCGATAAGCTCATTGACGAGAGGCCAGTTTCTCTTATTGAGTCCTTCATTATAAAGCCTGGCGACCGTCTCTTTGTTCTTTTGATTGGTTGACATATACACCTCCGTTTTGTTTTAACAAAGGTATCCGGCCCCCAGCCGCAGAAATTGTAAAAAATCATTGATCTGCCCGTCCGGCAGCGCGCGAAGGCCGCAGCTGATCCGCCGGCAACCGGGTCAACCCGCAGCCCGCAGCGAACCAATCCACAATCAACCGTGCCAACCCGCGGGCCGCGACCAACCTACCAAAACCGCGCGGTCCGGAAAAAATCCTTCGGCGATTCGCCGGTAAACGTCCGGAAGTCTTTTATAAAATGGGACTGGTCAAAATATCCGGCCTCATAAGACGCATTGGTCAGCGAGGAATTGGAAGACCACGAATTGATAATATTCCTGAGTCGGATGATGGAAGCATATTGCTTGGGAGTAGAACCCACTTTTGCCCTGAACCTCTTCTCCAGCGGGTCCTGGCTGATATACAGGGCGTGGGCGAGGTCCTTTATTTTAATAAGCCCTTTGCTTTCTTTGATAAGCCTGACCGCCTCATCGACCAGAGGATCAGGATCGATCCCCCTCAGCTGCTGTGTCAGGAATGCCTCAATAGTCTGGATGCGGGTCTCGTTGTCCCCGGCTTCGGCCAGCGCTTCGAGAAGGTCACACATAGCCGCCTTTGCAAAAAAATTTTCAGCTGGAATGGTCACATCAAAGAGCTCATTGGCCGGCACGCGGGAGAACGCAACCAGCCCCCCCTCTTTGAACAGGACAAGGATATTGCCCGTGTCCCGGGAATACCGCATGACGCGATGCGATCTTCTTAGTCCCGTAAGCACACCGGGCTCGACTGAAGTTCCCGATGCCGTCACAGCCGGTTCGACTGCAGCAACTGCCGATTTCTCACTCCCGGCTCCGGCGCCCTTTTTCCCACCCTCTACAATCATATTGGGTTCTACAAGCCGCTGCGTATTCCCCTTATATCGCAAAGCCATCACGAGGGAGGTATCCGGCAATATCTTACTATCCATCACCCCATCGCTCTCGATGATGAAGAACTCCTTAACAAAAGGAGTCAGCCTGGCAGCAGGACGGTAACGCTGAATGTTCACTCGGATAAAGCTACGCTTATTTTCTGCAATAGGAAACGACCCCGGTGATCCCTCGTTCGGCCAATCGCGCCGTCGGCACCGCTCAGCCGCTGGCACAGGTTTTTCTGCCTTGAAGAACAGATAACGTCAAAAAATGTTCGTATCCCAAAAGATGCCATAAATTTGGAAAAGCTGTTTTGATGAGCTCACCTTCCACATCCACTGACGCATTCCACAAACGCGTGACCACCGCCGGTATACTGATTGCCACCGGCATCGTTTTTGGCGATATCGGCACATCGCCGTTATACACGCTAAACGCCGTTTTTCATGGCCGGGTGATCACCGCCGATGTAGCGCTCGGTTCGCTGTCCGCGATCTTCTGGACGCTGACCTTTCAGACCACGCTGAAATATGTCATTATCACCCTGCAGGCCGATAATAAGGGGGAGGGTGGTATTTTTTCCCTCTATGCCCTCATCCGTCGGTTCTCCGGTAAGTGGCTATTGCTCCCGGCAATGGCAGGCGGCGCGTTCCTTATGGCAGACGGCATCATCACCCCACCCATCTCTGTGGCATCGGCTGTGGAAGGCCTGCAGGAGCTGTATCCGCATATCAGGACCGAGGGGCTCGTGATCGGCATCCTGGTGGTGCTATTCCTTTTCCAGCAGTTCGGTACAGAGAAGATCGGCAAGGTCTTCGGACCGGTGATGGTGCTGTGGTTTACTTTTATCGGAGTGCTTGGTGTTATGGCGCTAAAAGACAGCCCCGGTATCCTCAGGGCCCTCAACCCCTGGTATGCCTATGAGATGTTACGTCAGGCGCCGGGCGGATTCTGGCTGCTGGGCAGTATCTTTCTTTGTACCACGGGCGCCGAAGCGCTGTACAGCGATATGGGGCATACGGGCCGGAACAATATCCGCGTCAGCTGGGTTTATATCAAGATAACCTTAATTCTCAGCTACGCCGGGCAGACAGCCTGGCTGTTACAGCATCAGGGGCAGACGGTCGGCATCATCAGCCCATTCTATCACATTGTCCCGTCTGCCATTTATGTGCCGACGGTCATCATATCGACACTGGCTACGATCATTGCCAGCCAGGCGCTGATCAGCGGTTGCTTCACGCTGATCAACGAGGCGATCCGTCTTGATATCTGGCCAAGACACCGGGTGTTGTTCCCAAGCAATATAAAAGGGCAGATCTATATTCCTTTCGCGAACTGGATGCTTATGGCGGGATCACTTTTTATGGTGCTCTATTTCCGTGAATCGACGCGGATGGAAGCCGCCTATGGGCTCAGTATCACACTAACCATGCTGATGAGTACGGTGCTGATCAACTTCTATCTGGCCTCGAAAAAAGTAAATTTTCTTATTGTAACGCTGGTCACAGGCGTGTTCCTCGTCATCGAGCTGTCCTTTCTGACCGCCAATTTCCGGAAGATAAAAGACGGCGGCTGGATCACCCTGCTCATCGGGACCGGGCTTATAACGGTGATGTTTATCTGGAACAGGGGAAAGGCTATGAAACGGTCATTGATCAGCCTTGTAAAGATCGACGACTATACCGATCTGCTCAAGCAGTTAAGCGCAGACACCAAGATCCCGAAATATTCCACCAATCTCGCCTATCTCACGGCATCGGACTCTGCGCGGAAGGTCGAAAAGACAGCCATCGATTCGATATTGTCGCGGTTTCCCAAGAGAGCCGATATCTATTGGTTCCTTCACGTCAACGTCGTCGACGAGCCCTATGCGCTCTCCTATAGCACAGACTGTCTCTGCCCAAACGACGTCTATTTCATCACTTTCAACTTCGGGTTCAGGATCGAGCCCAGGCTGGATTACTATTTTGCAGAGGTTATCAAGGACCTGATAAAGAGCGGTGAGGTAAATCTTGCCGACAGAGAAGAGCGGCACTATCAGCAGAGCAAAACCGGGGATTTCCGTTTTCTGTTGATGGAGCCCTTCCTGTCCTTTGAGAACGATCTGGCCTTCGGTAAACGCTTTATTATGCGCAGCTATTTTAACCTCAGGTATATCAGCGTGAAGGAGTCGGTGAACTTCGGGCTGGACCGCAGCAATGTTACCGTCGAAAATTATCCGATCGTAGTATCGCCGGCGGTCCACGCACCTATCACGCGGGAAAAATAACCCGGCCGGTCAACCCACCACACGATCAGCGGGACCGTCCCGTCAGCGGTATCCTCAGCACCACGTCATCCGCCGTAATATAAAGCACATCCTTCGTCTCGTTGAACGCGCAATTGGACGCCCGCCGGTCATATACCTGTATCAATCCAAGCAGCTTCCCCGAAGGCGAGATTATACTGACCCCATCCGGACCGGAAGCAAACAGATTGCCATGCTTGTCAACCTTAAAACCATCAGCGCCCTGCTTCACCTTCGCCCTTTCCTTCAACGCCGTCCCATCCAGCAATAGCCCACCGCTGACGATCCCTCCATTCGCACCCAGGTGATAGGCATACCATCCCGTATGCTTGTCATCGCTGCTGCCGACATACAAGGTCTTCTGATCCGGCGAAAGAGCAATGCCATTGGGGCGGGAGATCGTATCGATCAGCAGGGTGAGCTTGCCGGCGCTGTCGATCCGGTAAACCCCTTCAAAATTCAGCTCCCTGGTCGGGTCCGCCGCGCCCTTGGGCAGGCCATAGATAGGATCGGTAAAATAGATATTGTTATGATTGTCCGCGACCAGATCATTAGGACTGTTGAATTTCTTTCCCTGCCAGGTGGGCGCGAGTATGATATATTCGGGTCTCGGGGAATCAAGCCCGGTAGCCAGTCTGACCACCTGCCTGTTGCCCGACTGACAGAGCAGCAGCCGCCCGTCCTTGTCCAGCGTGAGCCCATTGGAGCCGTTCTCCCCGTCACGGAAAGCCGTATCCGTATAGCCGGAAGGGCTGAGGAAGACCACGGGACTATCCTTCCCATCCCATTTATACACTTTATTCTCCTTTACCGCAGAGAACAGGAGCATCTTCTCCGCAGGTACCCATACCGGGCCTTCACACCATTTGTAGTGGCGGCCGATGATCGTCAGCTGCGCGTTGGTGTCTATGACGTTCGTTGCGCCGCTGTCATAGAGGATTACCTTGCCCAGCGGCTTGTCGTTGACCGTCGCTGAAGTCGACCCGGGTCCCGGCTCCGGCGAGCCGCATCCACAGGCCAGCGCCATCGCGGCCCAGAAGAGTGCTTTTTTCATGCTATCTAAGATACAACCGAACATCGACCGTATCACAACCGGACAGTTATTTTGCCAGAAGAGCACCTAACACATTAATTATCATCATTATACCAATCCGGCACCCAAATGGTAGACTTTTCCTCCGAAATCAATCCTCATGTTCCGCAACTACTTTAAAACCGCCATCCGCAATCTACTGGTCAATAAGGTCTATTCCATTATCACTGTAGCAGGCCTGGGTGTAGGCATCGCCGTATGTCTGGTGATCTTTATCTTCATCCGCTACGAACAGAGCTTTGACAATTTTCATCGCAACAAGGCGAATATCTACCGGGTTCTGACACAGGGCGACAAGACCAGTGAAAACGACCATCCCACCTCCGCCGTCCCCTTTCCTTTGCCGACGGCAATGGCGAACGACCTGCCGGACTGGAAGACCACCGGAATTTTCTTCCTGGATAACGTACAGTTCGCGGCAATGGGCAAGGATGGCCGGCCCGAAAAGAAGTTCAAGGAAAAGGACGGCGTCTTCATGGTCGAGCCTTCCTTCTTCACCATCTTCGACTATCCCTGGCTGGCAGGTGATCCGGCAAAGTCACTGTCGGACCGGACCTCGATCGTCCTGACCAGGTCGATGGCCGATAAATATTTCGGAGACTGGCGGCAAGCGATGGGTCGCACCATTCGGTTCGGGGCTAACGCATTGTTCAAGGTCAGCGGCATACTTGAAGACTTTCCAACGAATACCGACATCCGGATAAAAGCGGCGCTCCCTTATGCCTCTGGCAATTTCTCGAACAATAAGGACTGGTGGACGATCAATGGATCTCACGGGACTTACGTGTTGCTTCCTCCAAACATCAGCGTCGCAACCGCCAACCAACAGCTAAAGACCCTATCCAGGAAATACCGGACTCCCGACAATAAGAATATCCAGGTCCTGCAGTCACTGGCAGAGGTACATTTTGACGCCACATCGGGCAACTACAGCTGGAGGACCATAACCACAGACCGCATCCGTACGCTGTGGGTGATAGCTGGCTTTATTCTCCTCATCGCCTGCGTCAATTTCATCAATATCTCAACCGCACAGGCCGTCAACAGAGCCAAAGAAGTAGGCGTACGGAAAGTGCTGGGAGGCCGGCGCGGACAGCTGACCCTTCAGTTCGTCCTCGAAGCGCTGCTGCTGGTCGTCGCCAGTGTAGTGCTTGCTATCGCATTGACAGGCAGCCTTCTCACTCCGGTCAGCAGGATGTTGGATATACCGGCAAATTTTGGCTTGCTGCGCGAGGCGCCGGTCCTGCTGTTCCTCGCCGCTGTTACCGTGGCCGTAACACTGCTGGCGGGCTTCTATCCGGCGCTGGTGCTATCTTCATTCAATCCCATCACCGCGCTGAAGACAAAACTGATCGCAAGGAGTGGCGGCGGGATCACGCTCAGAAGAGGGCTGGTCGTACTGCAGTTCGTAATTGCGCAAGCCCTGATCATCGGAACCCTGCTGATGATCCGGCAAATGGACTATTTCCAGAGTACGCCCATGGGTTTCAACAAGGAAGCGCTGGTGACTGTTCCCTTCCCCGGAGACAGCGCCAGCAGGAGCAGGATACACTATCTGCGGGATCAATTGGTCGCGATGAAAGGCGTCCGGCAGGTCAGCTTCAACAATACCTCGCCCGCCGACCAGGACAACTGGTGGACGGGTTTCAACTTTGATCATGCCGAAAAGGATACCAAATTCGCTTCGATCAGTAAATGGGTAGACGCGAATTATGTTCCTACCTATGGCCTGCCGCTGGTTGCGGGCCGGAATATTACCGCTACTGACTCGGTAAAGGAGTTTCTGGTGAACGAGACGCTGGTCAGGAAGCTCGGCTTCTCCAATCCTCACGACGTGCTGAACAAGGAGATCAACCTGTGGAATGGCTTTGCCGTAGGTCCCATCGTCGGTGTGATAAAAGACTTTCATCAGTCTTCGCTGAAGGACTCGCTGTCCCCCGTGTTCATGCTGAACTTTGCCAAAGGCTTTAATGCGGCGGGCATTAAGCTCAACGGTTCCGACGTTCCGGGCACGCTGCGTTCGATTGAAAAACTCTGGGCGCAGACCTATCCCGATTTCGTGTACGAATACCAGTTCCTCGATGAAAAGATCGCGGGCTTTTATAAGGAAGAGGCCAACCTTTCCCGCTTCTACAAGATATTCGCTTCGATAGCCATCTTCCTTAGCTGCCTGGGACTGTATGGTCTCGCGTCCTTCATGGCGACACAGCGGCTTAAAGAAGTGGGCATTCGTAAGGTGCTGGGGGCAACAGCCGCCAATATAGTCTACCTGTTCTCGAAGGAATTCGTAGTGCTGGTCGCCATCGCCTTCGTCCTCTCCACTCCGATCGCCTGGTACTTTGTACACCAGTGGCTGATGCAGTATGTCTACAGGATATCCATCAGCGGTTGGATCTTTGTATTCGGAGGAGTGATGGCCTTGCTCGTCGCGCTGGCGACGGTCAGCTTCCAGGCCTTCAGGGCCGCGGCCGTCAACCCCGTAAAGAATCTCAGGACGGAGTAGCCGCGGCAGCCGCATTCCTTTTCCCGCGAACCACGATCCTTCTCTCGCCGTGTCTGATCATTCTGGTGAGCAGGATCAGCGTCAATGGCAGGACAGCAGGATCGTAAAGACGGGATGCCACCAGGGAGAAGACAACCGGCAGAGCCAGTACGGGGAGATAGAGCCTCCTCAGGCGTGGCATAAAGATGATCAGGAGATTTAGCGGCGAAGCCCACAGAAGATTGAGGTTGAAACGGGATATCCGATGGTCCGTCATCGTCCACAAAAACACCATGACAAGACCCGCCAGCCCGGTAACGCTAAAGATAAAGATATCGAACCCCCTGAGGTGGACCTTATATCTTAGTTCCGCCGCAAGGATCAGGGCATATGCTACAAACAATATCCAGCAAATGGCCAGGGGAGAGGTCCAGCTGAACGCAGGTGCGCCGGCTCCGTGGCTGAAATCATAGACGATCGTTGTGTCGACGAGCCTGGCGCCGGACCGGGCTAGCGCATCGAAAAGGTTTTGAGGCAGGAACAGTTGTTCGCTGGCGCTGGGATATGTATCGGCAGGGAGGCCGGTACAGATGTCAATGCCAAAGCCAGTCCACGGATTATACGGGAAACCACTGCTGAACTGCTGTCTGAAGCTTCCCGGCTGCGACGGCGCAACGATATCCCACCTGCTGCCATATATCCGCTGGAGTCCATCGCGGATTCGCGTCGAACAGTTGTCGTACAGGAAATCATATTTGTAGTACCTGTTCTCTTCTTTCAAATTTTCCAGCAGCCGGTCCCATATCAATTGTTTATCCTGCGTGCTCAAGTTCAGCACCTGCTCCCACACGATCCTGTTGCCGTCCTGGTATTCAGGGATGAAGTCCTGGAAGGAACCAGCGCTCAGAGAATACGTCATACGTCCTGCGAGGAATTTCTGAAAGAACTGGGGATCATCTTCGTTAAAGGTTCCGAAGTTGAACACCACGTCTACGCCGGCGACTGAGTCGCGTACGCGGATGGCGCTATGTCCGAAAATAGCATAGGATTCTGTACCGGGACTACAGGTCAGGACGCTGACCTTGCTATAGGGCGTCAGAGGAGTATTGGTTGCGCTTGCGCTGGAAGCCACAAATACACTGAAGGTTAGCAAAGACAGCAGGTGGCTAAGGAAATATTTCATGCCCCGATAAGACGGAATTGTTAAGGGTTAGTACCTAAAACGCACAACTATCAGTTCCAAATCACATTACAAAATACGCTGACCCGTTGTAATTGCGCCAAAGTAACCCTTTATTTAACCAAAATTTCTTTATAAGCAGTCTTTTTGCATTGCTGTTGCTTGCCTGTCTGATCCTCTTCATCCTGTTCTTTGTCCTCTTTGGAGTTACCTCGGAGAGCAAGGCCGGTACGAAGGCTTCATCCAACGATGGTGCAACAACACAATCAAAAGACGAGTCTGCTTCACCAGCCAACGGAATGCCCGTCGAGCAAAAACTCGCGGTGCTCGATGCCAGCGGATACGTCGACCCGTCGGATGCAAAGGTCGCAAGGATCAAAACCCTGCTGAACGACCTGACGTCAAAATACAACCAGCCGGCAGATACCATCGCCGAATATACGAGCAAAGCCCAGGGCGTACTCCACGACTCCGGTATAGAAGAGAGCTGTGCGGACATTATGGACGAGATGAACCCCGCCGGGAAAATAGACAATACACCTTACAGGGACGCCATCACGGTATTTTTGATGCTCAAGGTCAAAGCGGCAGGGAATAAATAGCAGGAGGGTTACTTTTTATGGGTTGGCTGTATAAAAGAAAGAACCGTCAACCTTTCCCCGATGAAAAAGGTCCTGAAGTATACGGGGCTTACGCTCCTGACCCTGATCACACTGATCCTATTGTATCTCGGATGCGCCTGGCTCCTGTCGCGAATGATCGTAAGGGCGCAACGCCCTGCACAGCCGGATATCGTCATCTATCTCAAAGGCAACGGTGTCCATACAGACATTGTCGTCCCCGTCAGAACAAGCTATAAAGACTGGAGCCGGAGCATCCTCTATAAGAATACCCGCGGCAACGATACCTCGTTAAGCTATCTCGCCTTTGGCTGGGGCGACAAGGGCTTCTATCTTCAAACGCCCACATGGGCAGACCTGAAATTCAGCACCGCTTTCAACGCCACCTTTGGGCTGAGCAGCGCAGCCATGCATACAACGTTCTATAAAAGCCTGCGGGAAGGCCCCCTCTGCGTACGCCTGAGTATCGACAGGGATCAATACCAGCGCCTCATCGCATACATTGAGAACAGCCTGAAGACCGACACGATGATGAATCCCCTCCTCATTCCGACGAATATGCGCTACGACAACGAGGACGCCTTCTATGAGGCCAAAGGCAGCTACAATCTCTTTCACACCTGCAATACCTGGGCTAACGATGCCCTCAAGGCATGCGGCCAGAAAGCATGCTGGTGGACACCTTTCGAGGGCGGCGTATTTCATGTATACGGCAGGTAGACGATCTACTTCGCCGTCTCCCTCTTAAATACACAGAGAAAAAGATTGTGCTTACCCTGTGTCTCGAAGTTCTCCGGGTAGCCGTCACCTGAAAGATTATAGCAGATAGTCAGCTCGTCCTTCTCATATTTGTAGCGAGCGGTAAAATGTTTGCCATTATTCACGCCTTCCCTTCCGTAGATATCCATCTTATCATCCTGAATTTTTACGACGCCCTTGTCCACGCTCTCGGCGACAAAGGTGTACGAGGTATCGCTAATGATCAGTTTTTGCTTTTCAAAAGCAGAAGATGGCAACACGGTGCCGCCTATTTCCTGTTTGATGGGGATCCAGGTACCGTCGAGTTTTTCGGCGCTCATAGAAAAAGTTTGGGTGATGGTCAAAATGATTAAAGCCAGGAGTGTCTGTCGCATGGTGTTAGGTTTCTTAAAGTTAGGACGGACCGGGAAATTTTCCTAGTTTTGTATCCTCAATCAGGGCAACGCATTAATGTAATAGATAATTTCTTTTCATCAGATAATCAACGACCTCTCATCGAAGGGGTCGATTCCTTACTTCCCGAAAATGAAATTATGCTTAGTCTTCAAAGCGTTGCGTATACGCATCCCAATAGAGATATTCTGTTTTCCGATATCGATCTTGTCGTCAGCAGGCATGAAAAGCTGGCGCTGATCGGCAACAACGGCGTCGGCAAGTCCACAATGCTTAGGTTGATGGCGGGTGAGCTGCAGCCTTCCGCAGGAGTCGTGCAGGCCGACCCGAAACCCTGGTATGTACCGCAGTTGGCCGGCCAGCTCAACAGCCATACCGTCGCACAGGCGCTGCGCATTGACAGAAAGCTGGACGCTCTGCACAGGATAATCGCAGGTGACGTGAGCGCTGAGAACCTCCGGCTGCTCGACGACGACTGGGCGCTCGAAGAAAGATGTCATGAAGCCTTTAGCCTTTGGGGTATTGGCGGAATAACCCCGTCTCAGCAAATGGAGAGCCTCAGCGGTGGTCAAAAGACGAAGGTCCTCCTTGCCGGCATCATGATCCACGACGCCGCTACAGTCCTGTTGGATGAGCCGAGCAATCATCTGGATACATCCGGAAGAGAGCTTCTTTATCAATACATCATGTCTACTAAAAACACGCTGGTGGTGGTCAGCCATGACCGGACGCTATTAGATCTCCTCGATAAGGTCGCCGAGCTGTCCAGGCGCGGGATAACCATACATGGCGGCAACTATGACTTTTATCTCGAACAGAAAGGCACTGCATCCGAGGCCCTGAGTCAGGATATCAGGAGCCAGGAGAAAGCGCTCCGGAAGGCAAGGGAGACGGAAAGAGAAGCCATGCAGCGACAGCAGAAGCTGGATGCACGCGGTAAAAAACGACAGGAGAAGGCCGGGCTCCCTACCATTTCGATGAATACCTTCCGTAACAATGCGGAGAAGAGCACGGCCCGGATGAAAGACGTGCACACCGAAAAAATAGGGTCGATCGAACAGCAGCTGGGTCAACTGAGAAAAGAGCTGCCGGATAAGGACAGGATGCGGCTTGATTTTGATGATTCCACGCTGCACACGGGCAAAGTGCTGGTGGCGCTGAACGACGTCAATTTTGCATATGGGAGCCGCCTGCTCTGGCAGCAGCCCCTGAATCTGTCGATCCTCAGCGGCCAGCGGCTCGCTATCAAAGGGGCCAATGGCTCGGGCAAGACGACCCTGATTCGGATGATCCTCGGGGAGCTGTCCCCTTCGATGGGCGCCATCTCAAGGGCAGACCTCAACGCGATCTATATCGATCAGGACTATTCGCTGATCAACAACCATTCCGGCGGCGGCCATGGACCCGGTGACGACCAAAGTCCCAGCCCACTCACGGTCGTGGAGCAAGCACAGTCCTTCAATACCGGCGGCCTGCAGGAGCACGAGATCAGGAACAGACTTTCCCGTTTCTTATTTGGTCCCGGGCACTGGGACAAGCCCTGCGCCGCCCTCAGCGGTGGCGAAAAGATGAGGCTTTGCCTCTGCTGTCTGACGATAGCCGCGAAGTCCCCGGACATGATCATCCTCGATGAGCCGACGAACAACCTGGATATCCAGAATATAGAGATACTGACGGCGGCTATCAACGAGTACAAAGGAACGTTGCTGGTGGTCTCACATGACGAACGGTTTTTGAAGGAGGTGGGCATCCACCTAGATCATTTCCTTTAAAAATATCTCCTTTATCCTCTTGATCTCGGGACCATACATCGTCTTCTTCCTCGTGCCGAAATACAGCGTATTCTCGATGGGGTTATTGCCCTCCCAGATGAGCCGGATATTGCCGGCGGCCATCTCCTTCCTGGAAAGGAAATCCGGGACGACCGCAACCCCATTGCCCTTGCTGAGACAGCGGATGATCGAGCTCAGATTGGGAACGATAAAATTGGGCTTGAAATCCGGACGGCTGCCGAAATTGACATGCCAAAAACGTCTTAAGCCCTCCATGTCCCCCGTCGTCCCATACCAGGTCTGCGCCTTCAGCCATTCGTGGACGCCGCAATTATCGCCGTTCCTGATCAGCTTCTGAATGTCTCTCGTGTCCGTCTTCGAGCCCCCAATGACGACTATCCGCTCTTTAAAAAAGGGATCATACTCCAATCCCTTCTGATCTCCCTTCTGCGGGGTAATGATCATGTCGAGAACCCCCGAGTCCAGGTCATCGAGCATCTCAGGATATTCTCCAAACTTTATAATGACGTTAAAAGAAAGCGTCGGCAGATAGGACTCCAGCGTGAACTGAAACGTCTCGAAGCACATCCCGATGCTGATCGTCGGCCGCTCCGTCTCCGCGCTTTTGTGGAAATGCTCCTCCGCCTCCTCCAATTTGCAGATGGCTTCCTGTATATAGTTGTAGAGTATCTTGCCACGCTCGGTCGACACCATCCGCCGCGACGACCGGTCAAAGAGCTTGTAGCCGACATAGTTCTCCAGCGAGCTCAGGTGCAGGCTCACCCCCGGCTGAGAAACATACAGTGCCTCCGCAGCGCCCGTGAGGCTGCCCGTCTCATAGATCGCCTTAAAAGTGCGAAACCATTCCAGATTGACCATAGTTGTATCTATTATAATTCTGATACAAATGTATAACTTATCCTATTTTACTGGTAGATGACCCGTGTATAATTTTGTGTCACTAAATCGAAAAAACAGATGAAAAAGATATTTATAATCAACGGAGGCCAGATCTTCGAACACTCCGGCGGCCTTTTTAACAAGACCTTATCCGACGCTACACGGGAATTCTTTTCGGCGCATCCCGGCTTTGAGGTCCGGTATACGGATATCAACGAGCCCTATGACCCTGAGAAAGAGGTAGAGAACTATGTCTGGGCCGACGTCGTCATCTATCACACGCCGATATGGTGGTTCCAGGTGCCTTATGGCCTGAAGAGATATATCGACGAGGTCTTCAGCGCCGGTCACCAAAGGGGCATCTACCTCAGCGACGGCCGGTCATCAAAGAATCCCGCGATCAACTACGGCACGGGAGGCTCGCTTCACGGAAGGAAATATATGGTGACGAGTTCCTGGAACGCGCCTGACACCGCCTTTACGCTGCCGGGCGAGTTCTTCAACCAGCGCAGTGTCGACGACGGCGTCCTTTACGGGTTTCACAGGATGAACGCCTTCACCGGCATGCAGCCGCTGGACAGCATACATTTTCACGACGTGGAGAAAGCCCCGCAGGTCGAGCGGGACCTCGGCCGGTACAAGGAACACCTGGACAGGTTGTTCATCCATAAACACCAATCCGACTGCATTCATTCCGCAGCATAAATACCGGGAGCCGCGGGGCCGGTCCTGCAGGGGGTCTCATATTTTATCTATTCAATTTTAACTATACCCTCTCCAACTTTGGGGAACAACGAGAAGACCTTCGAATCATGTCCGGGTATGATATACCGGGGGCTCGTAGCGAGGGTCTTCATCCTTCTTATGGCATTGACATAGCCTGTCGTATCCATGGTTCCCCCTTCCGACGGAGGACTAAGGTGTTCGAGGCTGTAGTAGACCCAGATATTGTCCGAGGCGAGGACGATCTTTTTGGAAGGGGTCGACACGAGCACGTACTGGGAATTGTAGGTATGCCTCGAGCCGGTAAAGACCCGCACACCAGGGATTATCTCTTTATCGTCGCCGTCGACCAGGGTGACCCTGTGCTCCATGTTCAGGTCGATGAGAGCCCTGACGTCCCGTGGCTCATAGCCGCCGCTGTTCTGTCCTTTCTGCCAGCTGCCGCCAACAAAATAATTGAAGTCCTCTTTTTGTATCCAGATATGCGCATTCGGAAACAAGTTGATCCCGTCGATATGATCCCAGTGCGGGTGGCTGAGGACAATGTCGGTGACGTCCCCGGCTTTGAGACCGAGCGCACCAAGCGCCGAATCAGGGCTCGTGCGATACACAATAGCAAACTCCTTCGCATCGGGGAAGTCCTTCATATCCCGCCTGAAACCTGCGTCGACCAGCACGTTCCTTCCATTGTCACCCCTGATCAACCAAACCATAAAGTCGATGCCTACGCTGTCTGTTTCCGGTCCACCAAGGGCCCACGACGCGATGGGAAAACGGTATCCGGTCGAGGCAAACGTCACCGCATACACCTGGTAGTGGGGCGACTGACTCCAGCCAAATAGTCCCGCAAAAAGAAAAGCCGACAGGAGCGCATATCTCATAGCATTTTTTTACTAAAGATAGCGCGCGACGGCATACCACGGTCATCAACCACACGGGCCCTACCCGCGCCGCGGCTAATTAGCCACCCACTCCCCGAGCCCCGTTACATCTGCCTGCCTCGGGAAAACCTTTGTGGTCAGCACACGGTGTACCTCCTCATCCCGGTCGGCACAGCAGTCCGCGAGTACCGTAATACGGTAGTCTTTGTCGGCCGCTTCACGAACGGTAGACAGCACCACCCCGCTGGTAGCGATACCGGAAAGAACGATGTGACGGATATTCCACGCCCTCAACAACACTTCCAGGTCGCTACCAGAGAATGCGCTGACCCGGCGTTTCACAACGACGGGCTCGTTGGCCGCAGGCGCCAAAGCCGGATGCACCTGAAGGAACTCCTGCATGTCAACGTTGTCGAACAGCTGCCGGCCAGCCATAAATCCCTTGTTGTTCGGACTGATCTCCGGTGCGCCAGGCCTGAAACCAACGACGACATAGATCACCGGGATCCCCGCACTCCGCGCGATGGCGATAGCTTTTGTAACGTTTGAGACGAGCGCCGCGCCATCGGCAATTTGTCCGACAATGGCGGCCTGCAAGTCCATTACCAATAATGCGGTTTCCTTGTTGTCACTTTTCATGTTATCTATTTTTAAACGATTCGACAATATTTGATAAAATGTCGAAAACTGGACAAAAAAATTTATCTCTTTAGTTCGTGGACCGTCATCCGGGTCAGCGTATCTATAGCCGCATCCACCTGCGTGAAGTCGTTTGCAACGAACAGCTGCTGTTTGAGCCCCCGAAGGCTGCTGAGCAGCACGAAGATCACCATATCCAGTTGTTGGGAGTCCCCACCCAACTCCCGACGCAACAGCGCGGTCTCTTCATTGATCATGCGCTTGTTCATCTCCTGCTTCTTCTGGGCATACCGGGACATCTCATCGGCATTCATACCAGCCTCCAGCGCCACAAAAAATGACCTCCTCTTCCGCACGATCCTGATCTTCGCCGTGCAGAACGCACGTATCTTCTCCTCAATCGTATCGGCTTTCTCCATTACCTTGCCTATCTCATTCAGGATATCCTTTATCTCAGCGTCGATAACCGCCTCAAAGATCTCATCCTTGCTCTTATAGTAATAATACAGCGAGCTCCGACCCTTGCCAATGGCCTTGGCGACGTCGTCCATGCTGACCTTCTGAAAACCGTGTTTCTGGAACAGCTGCTGCGCGGCCTGCAGTATCTGCAATTGAATAATGTCCTCCTTTATAGCGTTAGCCGACATGAGACAAAGTTAATACAAACTTTGACAATAAAACAAAATTTGTCAAAACGTCCAACCCCCATATCCTCGCTTGCCCCTCGCCGGGCAGCCGGATCGCTCAGATAGCCCCGGCCCTTCCAATCCAGCCCGGCGCCTTATTGATCCCCTGCCGCAGCAACATATTCAGCTGTGCCGTATGGTGCTGAACATGCCTCATGTTGTACATCAGTATTTCCAGCATCGAATAGTCCATCACCGGTGGGGATACCTCCTCTCCGTCCTCCTTCCACCGCTGGCCGATCTTTTCATCTGTCAGACCAGCGATCAGCTGGTAAGCCTTATCACGGCTCGACCGCAGATAGCCGAGCAGATCATCTTTGCTATACATGCTGTCAGGGATAACATCGTCTATTGCGTCCTCCGGGATATCCGCAGGCTCCCGGATCGTAAAGGACAGCGGCGGGCTGAAGTCTTCGGGTGGATTTGTCATATAGTAATCCAGGAATACCAGGGTATGGTAGGCGATATAGAAGAATTTCCTGTTGGCGACGAAGAGATCGTCCGGGCACAGGGTGATCGAATCCCGGAGCATGTCCATGCTCGCTCCGAACTGGCCCCACAGACTTTCCTTTAATAGGTTGATCATAATAATCTGGGAATGGATCATTAAGATAAGAAATTCCGGCTTTCGAAATGTCCGTTTCGGCGATCAATTGGTCTATTCCACCGGTTTCCCCATTGCCGTCGTCCGGGAGGGCAATAACTTTACTTTACAAAATTCGAACGAACATGAATTACAATCGCCGCCATTTTTTGAGCACCGCAGCATTGATGCTGAGCGCCACCGATCTTGCGATGTCCATGCCAGCTGCAGCTGCTGCCTCAGTCGGGAAAACAAACGATAAAAATATGAATAGGTCATTGGGTCCGATCAAACAAATCAATGCGGGTGTCCTCAATATCGGCTATGCTGAGGCGGGGCCATCTGCCGGACCTGCGGTAATCCTTCTGCACGGCTGGCCTTATGACATTAATAGTTTTACAGACGTCGCTCCCATGCTGGCGTCGGCGGGCTACCGGGTGATCATCCCCTATCTCAGGGGTTATGGGACGACCAGATTCCTTTCTGCTGATACTCTCCGAAACGGCCAGCCCTCAGCGCTCGGGGAAGACACGATCCACCTGATGGACGCGCTGAAGATCGACAAGGCGATACTCGCCGGCTTTGACTGGGGCGCGCGCACGGCCAATGTCGTCGCTGCCCTGTGGCCGGAACGCGTAAGGGCAATGGTCTCCGTCAGCGGCTATCTCATCGGCAGCAGGGACGCGGCAAAGGCTCCGCTTCCCCCGAGCGCCGAACTCCAATGGTGGTACCAGTTCTATTTCTCCACGGATCGCGGCAAGGCCGGCTATGAAAAATATCGCAACGACTTCAACAAACTGATCTGGCAGCTCGCTTCACCGCAATGGAAATTCGACGACGCCACATTTGCCCGCAGCGCAGCGTCCTTCGAAAATCCTGACCACGTGGACATCGTGATCCACAATTACCGCTGGCGCCTGGGTCTGGTGGAAGGCGAGTCGAAATACGATGCCCTTGAACAGAAGCTCGGCCAATTGCCGATGATCACAGTGCCCACGATCACGATGGAAGGTGATGCCAACGGCGCCCCCCACCCGCCCGAAAACTCCTACGCGAAGTTCTTCTCCGGAAAATATGTACACAAGACGATCACCGGGGGTATAGGACATAACCTGCCCCAGGAAGCTCCAAAGGCATTCGCCGACGCCGTCATCGAAGTCGCCGGCTATGCCAAACAGGCTTGAGTCCACGTCCGGGGATGTCCACCCCCCAGGCGCGGTCCACGTCCACCGGTCCAAACTCCGGGCCCCCATCCACGGGTACCCGGTCTACCGGGGAGAGCGGGGATCAACGGTTCTCCAACCAATCCAAAAATATCCTCGCTCTTTCCTTTGATACCAATAGCTTCTCGGCAAAAGGCACAGCCGCCTTTACCAGCAGCTTGCGGGCAAAATAGTGCTCTACCTCTTTGATCGCGCTGAAATTGATCAGGAACTTCCTGTTCAGCCGGAAGAACTGCTCCTCCGACAGCAGATGCTGCACCTGCTCGAGCGAGTAGTTCACGGAATACTCCTGCTTGTCGAAGCTAACGATCACAGTGGATTCATACCTGATATAGAAAAAAGCGATATTCCCGGTAGGCACCGTTATATATTTATTCCCCGTAAAGACCAGGAAACTTCTCTTGCCTGATCCGGCAAATGGCTGCGGCATGTCGATTACATTCGATGTGTAGTTCATATTTCTCTTTTTATTGTGTTTACGTCGGTCGGAGTTCATTCTCCGATCGTCGGGGCTCATTTGACCCGTGTCAGGCTCAGACATGATAAAGACGGCTGATAGTCTCCCTCGAGACGCCCAGGTAGGCCGCGATCAGGTGCTTGGGCACGACATTGTGCAGCTGCGGATACTGGGCGATCAGCTCTTCATAGCGATGCCTGGTATTTATTATTGCTCATGAAGGATAGCAGCCGCTTCTGCGCCGCCACATAGTCCCTGTTGATCCGCCAGCGGAAGAATTGCTCCAGCCGGCCGATCTCATTGCACAGCTCTTCCCTGTCATCGTCTGACAGACAGAGCACTTCCACATCCGTGATACAGTCGAGGTTGGTGGTCGCTCTTGTGCCATCATACAAGGCATTATAGTCGGAGACCCAGGACCCGGCCATGGCGAACTGCAGGACGAACATCCGCAGGTCTTCGTTGATATAGAACGATTTGAGATAACCATCAAGCACAAAATATTCGCAGCTGACCTTATCGCCTTCCCTGATGATCGTCTGGCCCTTCCTGTATCGCTGATGCCTCAATCGGGAATAGAAATAGTCGAACTGATCGTCGCTGAGGGTCGCGACCTTCGAGACATGCTCCCTGAGTATCCTTTCTGCCCTCGTGCCTTCCCTTGCCAGAACTGTATTTGCTGCCATGCTTCTGAGCTTATTGAATGTTATAAAATGCGTTGCCATTTATGCCCTCCAGCCAGTAAAGAATAAAATCGGCATCCTCACGCCATTCGGGATAGCCGAAGACCAGGTGGTTGCGCTCCGTGAATTCTTTATAGTGAGCGATAGAGTTCCTTATCCTGTATTTTTTATAGTTCCTGTAGTTGAGCGCGGCGGGTATAAGACGATCCCTTCCTCCCGCAGTAAAGAGCAGCGGCGGATGAGCGTTGCTAAAATCGATCTTTGCAACCGGCCGGAAGATATCCCGCACGATCTGCCTGGATTCCGGTATCGCATACAGATAGAACAGCTCTTTTCGCTGATCGAAGGTCATCTCGTTGGCGATCGTGTACTTCCATGTTTCAAAGGATATCATGTAGGTCTCGCTCATTGAGCTGAAGAGCCCCGCCGTCTTCCACACATTCTTAAGGAAGGAGAGCTTGTAGCCCAGACCCCTTGGGGGAAAGGAATGCATGGCGACACCGGCAGCACCCAGCTCACGCTGCAGCAACAGCTGAACGATGAGTCCGCCCAGAGAATGGCCGATAAGGATCGGCTTCTCCGGCAGCGCGTTGATGATGGCCGTAAAATAGTCAAGTAGATCGACCAGTCTGGTCGATGCGATGGCCGCATCCGGATGACTGTTGCGCAATTCTTCCGACGGAGCGATCTTGAACGGCCAGGCAGGTGCCAGACACCGGTACCCCTTGCTTTCAAAGAATTCCCTCCACTCGTCCCAGCAGTTGTTACCGATAAAAGTCCCGGTGATAAATACTATCGACCTCGATCTTTCCAGGGGGAGTGTCATGTTAGCCGTTTAGGCTAGACACCAGTCAAACCGGATGCCGGGGCCAATCATGGCTGTAAATCAATTTATTACATATATTTTTTGCATAAAATTGCCACGAAATATCGCGGTATGTCACAGGTTTCAACGAAATAAAATGGTAACTTAGGGAGACCTTCGGGGCGTACTCCGGCATACCCTTTATGAATTTGGCTTATAATGAACCAGTCATAAAAAGGAAGGTATGCAAAAATCATTTCTTATATGTATCCTCCTTTGTCTTCTGGCAAAAACTGAAGGAATTTCGCAATCCGCGGAGAAATCCTCATGGCAGCACCTCAGCCTGGCACTTAGCTCCACTTTTTTTCAGGTTGTCAAAGAAGGCCAGGTTGGCCTGGACAGCAGTCTCATCTATGCGGGTCATTCGCTGGGGCTAAGCCGGACTCCAGTGCTGGCCGAGGGCATTGACGACCCCGGATTACTCTCCCAGTTGCAGTGGATTGACAAAAGAGACCCTGGGGCCGGGACCCGCCTGCTGGCACGGACATCCGGCAAAAAGCACCTCGAGGTCCTCATCCTGCTTGGCGCTTATTATGCATTTGAGCCGGAAGGCGCTGCCCGGGACAGCGCCGGCTATTTTCTGACCAGGGCACTCAACGAGAGCAGGATCCTGAAAGAAGACCGGCTTGGAAGACAGGCCCTTTGCCTCCTGGGCAAAGTATACGTCCAGGCAAATGATCAAAAAAGGGGGGATTCTGTATTCAATCTATTGCTGTCCCTTTCCCACGCAGCTGGCGACCAGGCGACGGAAGCAAGAGCATTCGAATACAGCGGGCTCTATTCCGTCTTCTCTCCCGCTACCACGACAAAAAGGATTGCCGATCTGCAAAAGGCGACGGATATCTATCATGAGCTGCACAACACGGAAGGCGAGATCAACGCACTGACCGATATCGGCTACCTGTACGTTCCCGCAATGCAGCTGGACAAAGCCCATGACGCACTTTCAAAAGCGCTGCGGCTGGAAGAGTCGATCGGCTATCCTTACATCCACTACAATACCGAAGCCCTTGCCATGGTGACGCTGTTCGAAGGCAAGTTTGGCGAGCCGCTGAGATACGCGCTGCAGACCGTGAGATCGGCGGAGGCTTCCAAAGACAGTATTGGCTGGGCCTATTTTTATAGCCGGCTGGCCAACCTTTATGTGCTCGAAGACGGGCGGGAGAAAGAATGCGGGGACTGGGCGAAGAGAGCGGTCAGCCGGTTTATTCTCGACGGCAACCCGGCCCTGTACAACATTCTCCTCATCCGGATAGGCCCCCTGTTAAAGGCAGGTAATGGACAGGAGGCGCTCGACCTGTTGACCAGTATATCGAAACAGCTTCCTCCAAATAACGTCACGGAATCTATGTTTTTCAACCTTGCAGATGCGATGTGTCGTATCCCTCTCCGGCAGTTCGGGCTTGCGGAGCTCCATTTGGCAAAAGCCGATTCGCTGGAGACGATCGCCGAAAAATATCGTGGCCCATTGAGAAAGAATTTTATCTATCTCGAATATGGTAGTCTGTATCTTGAAGAGGGAAAGTATCAAAAAGCGAAGTTCTGGCTTAAAAGATCCCTGTCCGCGCCTTCCCCGATACGAATGTTGGTCAACGACCTTTTAGCTTACCGCGGTCTGATCGCGATCGATTCGATTACGGGCGACCGGGATGCCGGGTTGGCCCATTACAGGAGATATTTACTGCTCAAAGATTCCAGCTTCGCGGTCTCACGCCTGAGACAGGCAGAAGAGCTCCAGGTCATGTACCAGACCCAGGATAAGGAAAACCAGATCGCCCTGCTGCACCAGCAGTCCGAGCTCGAACAGTCCAGGCTGAAACAGGCAAACCTTACAAAGAATATGACCATCGCGGGCATCTTCGGCGCGCTGATCATCGCCGGACTCCTGTACAGACAGAACAGGCTAAAGCAGCGCAACAACAACGAGATCACGAACAAGAACGACCAGCTGCAGCACCTGCTATCGGAAAAGGAATGGCTGTTAAGGGAGATCCACCACCGGGTCAAGAACAACCTGCAGATCGTCATGAGCCTGCTCAATTCACAGTCCGCATTCATCGACAACGAGACCGCGCTCACAGCCATTCAGGACAGTCAATACCGGGTGCACGCAATGTCCCTTATCCATCAAAAACTGTATAATTCGGAAAATGTCGCCTCCATAGAAATGAGCTTCTATATCCGGGAGCTGACCTCCTATCTTCGGGATGGCTATAACACGGGCCAGCGCATACGTTTTGCGTATGAAATCGACCCGCTCGAGCTGGACGTCAGCCAGGCAGTTCCAATCGGCCTGATCCTGAACGAGGCCATCACCAATTCTATAAAATACGCCTTTCCCAATGGCAGGACCGGGACAATAACGATTGCCCTGAAAAAGAGCGATGCCCTGCACTACCAGCTGATCATAGCTGACGACGGCATCGGGATGCCCTATGAATTCAGCACACAAAAAACGAGCTCTCTGGGCATGCAGCTGATGGCAGGATTGAGCGCGGATCTGGATGGAAAATTTTTGATCGGGAATAGTAGTGGCACAACGATAATAATATCGTTTATACCCGACCTTTGTATCAAGCGGTCCGGTTCATTAGCCGCGACATTTGTTTCAACCAATTAAGACCCAAAAATGAACAAAAAGGTACTCATCGTCGAAGACCAGTTCGTAGAAGCCAACGACCTTCAGATCATGCTGGAAAAGGCCGGCTATGAAGTCTGCGGCATCGCCCGTAGCGTCCCAACCGCGCAGGAGATCATCAGGAAAGAAAGACCAGGGCTCGTGCTGCTGGACATCTTCCTGAAAGGTGACCTCACCGGCATCGATCTGGGAAGAGAGCTGACTGAAGAGAATATTGCATTCATCTATCTTTCCGCTAATTCCAACCAGGAGATACTCGCCGCGGCCAAGACAACGGAGCCCTATGGGTTTATCGTAAAGCCCTTCCGGGAAAAAGACCTGCTGATCACCCTCGAGATCGCACAGTACCGCCATGAACATAGCCGTGAGGCCCGCTATCGCAGGGAGGCCGATCTGGTACATCAGTTGCAACGGGCTGTTGCCGGCAATATACCCTGGAAAGAGCAGATGCTGCAGACAGGGACGATCCTCCAGCAGGAGATACCCTTCGACTACCTGACGGTAGGCCTTGAGAACGCAGACAACGCCGTCAGCTATCTGCGGATCGGATTCAACGAATACCAGACCATCGGGATAAAGGAACTACTGACGATCACCGGCATAACCCACGACGAGCTGGCCAGGATCACCGGACCCATATCCGACAGAGAGAAAGATGCCGCAATTTTCAATAATGAAGACTTTGAAAAGATCACGAAGAAGGCCCCGCTCAAGCGACTGATACAGGAAACTTTTCATATGAGATCGCTGCTTTCATTCCCTCTGCAGCTCGACAATCAGGAGACATCCAGCCTCTGTTTTTACAGCCGCAGACCCGACACTTATACCGCGGAACATACCGCCCTTCTCGGCCGGCTGCAGCCAGCCCTGACAAAGAATATCGAACAGGCCACAGTCGAATATGCCACAGTCGGCGCAAAATACGCGCCCAGAAAACTCGCATCACCTGCCCATATCAACACCGACACCGGCAACCGCGGCTTTGACGGCATCATCGGCAACAGCCATTTACTCCTGAACGTCTTTGACCAGATAGCACAGGTGGCGCCATTTGACACCTCCGTCCTCATACTGGGAGAATCCGGAACAGGAAAAGAAAGGATCGCCGATTCCATACACAGCCTGTCTTCCCGCGCCCGCCGGCCGCTGGTGAAGGTCAACTGCGCAACCCTGCCCGCCACGCTCATCGAGTCTGAGCTGTTCGGTCACGAGAAAGGATCATTCACCGGAGCTACCGAGAAAAGGACGGGCAAATTCGAGCAGGCCAACAGCGGTACGATCTTCCTGGACGAGATCGGCGAAATGCCCGTCGACCTTCAGGTCAAGCTGCTGCGCGTGCTACAGGAGAAAGAGATAGAACCCGTCGGCGGAAGATCCCCTATCAGGGTCGACGTCCGCGTCATCGCCGCGACCAACAGGAACCTGGAGAGAGAGGTCGCCGAAGGCCGTTTCAGGCTCGATCTGTACTATCGCCTCAACGTCTTCCCCATCACGCTGCCTTCGCTGCGGGAAAGGATCGAGGACGTACCCGCGCTGGCGCAACATTTTCTGAACGTCTTTAACCGCAAGGCCGGGAAGAAGATCACAGGCTTCTCGGAAAGGACCATGAAAAACATGATGGCCTATTCCTGGCCCGGGAATATCCGCGAGCTCGAGCACCTGATAGAAAGGAGCGTACTGCTGGCCAGGAGCACGATGATAGAAGACCTCCCGCTGCCCGTCATCCACCGAAAAGAGGTACCGGTCGAAACGCCCAACTATCACATGAAGACTATCCACGAGAATGAAAGAGACTATATCATCGAGGTGTTAAAACGATGTAACGGCAAGATATGGGGCGCCGGCGGCGCAGCAGAGGTCCTCAAAGTCCCCCCCTCCACGCTCAGGTCCAAGATGAAGAAGCTGGGGATCAAAAAAGAATACTGAGACTATCTGAATACCATCCCGAATTTCCTGGCGATCTCGTCGAATTCGGTCTTGGGTTTTTGCCTGAATTCCTGACCCCGCGGCGTGCCGATCTGCCGGAAGAACTCTTCGAAACCGGCAGGAGAATAACCAAACGAAAAAAAGGCCTTCCCGGAACCCGTATTCTTTATCGCATGCCATGTATTCCTCGGAATAAAAGCCGTCGTCCCGGGCTGAAACGGGAATTCTTTGTCATCTATCATGACCCGACCAATCCCGGAAACAAAGAAAAAATATTCGTCTTCGTATAGGTGTTTGTGTTCGGGAATGGCGCCTCCAGGTATCAGCTCTTCACTAAGCAGCGAGATCGAAGTAACACCATCAGTCATCTTCGAAAGGTGAAACGTGATAGGTGTGTTCTCCCGCACCAGGATGGTATCACAGTCTCCCGGCTGTTTTATCATTGGCCCGCTGCTACCAGTGAGACCAACAGAGGACGCGAGCCCCGGAAAAGTTACCAATGGTAGCCCCAGAAGCCCCGCTGACAATTGGATAAAGTCTCGTCTCTTCTTCATGTAATTAGGTTTAAGTTATCAGGAATATACATATAATTATTCCTCATACATCAATTTTTCTTGGAAAATAAAAACTAACTCCTACTTTTGGATTAGAATAGTATAGTATAGTATAGATTTTCCACCCTAATTAATTGCTCTGTATGAAAAGCAAGACTATCTTAGTTTTCCTGTTGCTGTTCGTGTCCATCCTCGGGTACTCACAACAGCCCTCCACCATTACCATAACAGGAACCGTTACCGGTTCACCAGGAAAGCCCCTCGAAGGGGCAAGTGTTGTTGCCAGCAAGCCGGCCCACGCCGCCGCCGCTACCGACCTCAACGGGAAGTTTACATTGAGAGTTCAGCCTGGCGCCGTCATCACCATTTCTTACATCGGCTTCCAGGCGCAGCAGCGGACCGTCAGCGGCGTGGGCCCCGACCATTCCGTCGACATGCATTTCGACATCGTCCTTCAGCCGGCTTCGGTGCAGGCAGATGACGTGGTGGTGGTCGGCTATCGCACACAAAGCGTTCACAAGAATATCTCCTCCGTCGTCGCCGTCACGGGTGACGAGATCACCAAACGCGTCGCCGTAGACCCCACCTCGCTGCTACAGGGACAGCTGCCAGGTCTGTCCGTCGTGCAGAACTCTGCCGAGCCGGGCAACGAAAGCCTGAAACTACTGATCAGGGGCGTTGGCACTTTTAGCGGAACGACCGATCCGCTCATCATCGTGGATGGCATACCAGGCAGCCTGACTGCCATCAACGCCAACGACATCGAGGCGGTAACGGTCCTGAAAGACGCAGCCTCCGCCGCCATCTACGGCTCCCGCGGCGCCAACGGCGTGATCGTCGTAAAAACTAAAAAAGGCAAGAGTGGCGCCCTCACCCTAACCTACGACTACAACGTGGGCATCGCCAATGCGACCAGACTGCCTAAGCTGATCACCAATTCAGCGACCTACATGACCCTGCTGAATGAGGCCGCCGCCAATTCGGGAGTGACCCCAGTCTATACCCAGCAGCAGATCGACCTGTACCAGAACGCCACCGACCGGGTCAAATACCCCAACCACAACTGGCTGAACGATATGTTCTCGACGGCTGTCGTGCAGAACCACTACGTCAACCTCAGCGGAGGCAAAGAGGGCACCAACTATAGCCTGGGCCTGGGTTACAGCGACCAACCGGGAACGATGCTCGGCTTCGACTATAAGAAATATACGATCAGCCTGGGCTTGAACAGCCGTATCAACAAGCGGGTAGTCCTGGGTGCAAATATGCAGTTCCGTTATGGCAACCGGATATACCCGGAAGACAACGCCACAGATCTGTACATCGCCACCCTCTCCCAGTCTCCCCTGTATCCCGCCCGCACTCAGGACGGTTTATGGATATACAAAACCTACTCCACAGAAATGGGTAATAAGAATCCCGTTCTGACGGCTACACTGGCCCGGACAAAAAATCCCGACTACTACGGACAGGGCAATCTATCCCTGGACGTGGAGATCACCAAAGACCTGAAATGGGAGAACCGCGCAGGCCTGACCTTCGACTACAACAAATCAAGCACCTTCATTCCAACGGTCCCCGTCTATTACTACAACGACCTGTCTTCTGCCGGCAACTTCAATCCCGGCGCCGGTCTTGGCTACAATACGGGAAGCAATGACGACGTCCACACAACCCTTTATAGCCAGCTGAACTTCTCGAAACACCTCGGCGATCATAACCTGAGCGTATTAGGCGGCGCACAGGAAGAGGTCGACAATTATTCATATATCAACGCAGGCAGAGTGGGCTATCCCACTAACTACCTGACGGAATTGAATGCCGGCTCCTCCAATGGCCAGACCAACAGCGGGTCATCTTCGGTCTGGGCTATCCGCTCTTACTATGGCAACCTCAACTATGACTACGACGACAAATACCTGCTTGGCGGCAGCGTTCGCTATGACGGTACTTCGCGCCTGCCGGCTGATCACCGCTGGGGCCTGTTCTACTCCTTCTCCGGTGGCTGGCGTATCTCCCGGGAGGCCTTCCTGAAAGACGTCAGCTGGCTGAATGACCTCAAGCTGCGGGGTTCATGGGGCAAGCTGGGTAACCAAAGCACTCTTCCCACCTATCCCTATCAGCCGATACTAAGCCAGAACTCCTATGCTTATGCTGGCAGTGTAAGCACGGGATTTGTTCCAAGCCAGCTTGTCGATCCTAACCTCACCTGGGAGTCGGCCAGAACCACTGATCTCGGTCTGGACATGTCCGTACTGAATAACCGTCTGAGCGCCTCGGTCGATTGGTTCAACAAGTATACCTACAATATCCTGCGGCAGTTCCAGGTGCCGGGCTGGATCGGTCTGAATGCGCCCTACGTCAACAATGGCGCGGTTCGTAACACCGGTATCGAGTTCCAGGTGAAATACCAGGACAGGGTGAACAAAGACTTCAGCTATTACGTCGTGGCTAATTTTTCGCGATATAAGAACAAGCTCGTGTCCTTCGGCAAGGACCAGATCACGGGGCCCGACGGGCAGACGATCCTGAGGAATGGCGAACCGATCAACTCCTTCTATCTCTACACCGCAGACGGCATCTTCCAGAACCAGGACCAGATCAACAAATCCCCCGATCAGTCCTCGCTGGGTGGCGCCCCAACTCCGGGAGATATCAGATACAAGGACGTCAACGGTGATGGGGTAGTCAACGCCGATGACCGTAAAGTCGTGCCAGGCGCCTATCCTAACTTCCAGTACTCCCTGTCCTTCGGCGGCAGCTACAAGCGCTTTGACCTCAACGTCCAGCTATATGGCTCCGAAGGCAACAAGCTCTACCTGTACAAATGGGGCGTCGATCCCTTTGCGCAGGGAGCGCCTCCGACAACGGACTGGCTCAACCGCTGGACACCAGCACATCCCTCCGCCACAATGCCCAAGCTCTATCTTGGCTTCTACGGCTACCCGAAGATCACCAACTACCAGTCTACTTTCCACCTGTACAACGCCAGCTATCTCCGGATAAAGAATGTTCAGCTGGCCTATCATATCCCCGTACAAACTTTCAACTGGGTCAAAGGCCTGAAAGTCTATTTCACGGTCGACAATCTGGCACTGTTCACTCCGCTGAAGCAGCCAACCGACCCGGAAAGACTGGACATTTCCAACAAGCCTGATGCGTGGTATGGCTTCGCCAACTATCCCCAGAACAGGACATTCACATTTGGCGCAAGCGTACAATTCTAAACATCCCAAAATGAAAGCAATGAAACGTCAACTTTTTATAATAGGTATCTCTATCGCCAGTCTGGCCGGTTGTACTAAATTAAACCAGACACCTCCCGACCAGCTGTCGACCACCGTATTCTGGAAACAGGCCAGCGATGCAGATCTCGCGCTCACCGGCATCTATGGCACCCTGTATGCCGGCAGCGGCGGTGTCGATCAGTACGGGCCCATGTGGTGGGACAATTTCAGCGACAACTCCTACAGCCAGCACAGCCTTGCCGGCGCACAGGAAGCGCTGATCTCAGGCCTGACACCGACAAGCAATGGCTTCCCCAATACCACCTATTCCAGCAGCTACAAGACCATCTCTGCCATCAACAATTTCCTCCCGAACGTAAACAAGGTGCTTTCCGGCGACCAGCTAAAGAAATACCGCGGCGAGGCGCTGTTCATCCGGGGATTGAGCTACTGGTACCTGGCGATGACCTATGGCAATGTGCCACTCGTACTCGACGATCCTTTTACCGTCGACTATAGCAGCTCAAAGGCAAAATCGCCGCGGGCAGACATATTGAAGCAAGTGGAGCTGGATTGGGATTCCGCCATCGCATACCTGCCGGATGCAAAATTCACCAACGGGCACGTGACAAAAGCGGCCGCCGAAGGTTACATGACGAGACTGTACCTGTACGAAAAGAGATGGCCGGAAGCCGCAGCCATGTCGAAGAGCATCATCGACGGGCAGCTGTTCTCCCTGAACGCAAACTACGCCGCGAATTTCTATAAGCCGGACCAGTCTTCGAGCCCCGAGATCATCTTCTCCGTCCAGTTCAAGCAGCCGGCTGTACCCCACTCCTACTCGCTGAATGTGCTGCTGATCGGACCAGGTTGGAAGGACGTACAGGGCACGCAGGACATGATCAACGAATACGAGCCCAATGATCCGAGAAAGACCATGACCTTTTTCTTCCCCGGTGACGGCGTCGCGCAAGGCTGGCCTTATCCGGGAACCGTAGGGACACCGGGCGTCGCCGAATGGGTGAGCGGATACTATCCGACCAAAAAATTCGTCGATCCGACAGTCAAAAATCCCGTTCCCGGCCTGTTGGATGACCAGGACTATGTATTATTGCGATACGCCGATGTCAAACTGATGTATGCAGAAGCCCAGAACGAGGCGACTGGCCCTGACGCCAGCGTATACCAGCAGGTCAACGACGTTCGGACCAGACCCGGTGTCAATATGCCGGCGCTGCCCGCTGGTCTTTCCCAGGCCGATATGCGGCTGCGCATCTGGCACGAGAGAAGAGTAGAGCTGGCGTTGGAAGGTCTGCGTTATTTCGACCTAAGGAGATGGGGGGTCGCAAAGCAAAAGCTGAATGGCTTCGTGCAGAATTCGCTGCAACCAACGCTGACAACAATTTATAAAGATAATTATGAGTTTTGGCCGATTCCCCAGCAGGAGATTGACATCAACAAACCGACGCTTGTCCAGAATGATGGTTATTAGAACGGTGCTGGCCGCATTCGCGATCAGTACTGTGCAAGCCCAGACGAGCGATAATTGGAAAGGGTTCATTCGAACTAATTTTGAGATAGACGGCCACCGCGCGTATTACGTCCAACCCTCCACCCCACTGACCAGCAGGCCATGGGTGTGGAGGGCTTCTTTTCCCAACTGGCACACAGATATCGACAGCATCCTGCTTTCAAAGGGTTTCTATATCGGGTACGTAAGCATCGACAACGAATATGGAAGCCCCCGGGCCATGCAGGTCTGGGACGATGCCTGGGCGTATTTTACCGATTCCGCAGGGCTCGCCCGGTCGGTAGCGCTGGAGGCGGTCAGCCGCGGGGCGCTGTATGCCTTCGCCTGGGCCAAGCGTAATCCCGACAAGGTCAGCTGTATCTATTCCGAGACGCCCGTATGTGATTTCAAAAGCTGGCCGGGCGGTAAAGGAAAGGGACTCGGGGATTCCGCCTGCTGGCAACAGCTGAAACAGGTATATCATTTTTCCGAAGCAGAAGCCATGGCCTACGCCGATAACCCGGTAGATCACCTGGAAGGACTGGCCGCTTTTAAGGTTCCCCTGATTAACGTGATCAGCCTGAAAGACGAGGTGGCCCCGCCAGCGGAAAATGCATTCCTGCTGGAAAGCAACTATATTGCCGCGGGTGGCCCGGTAATGGAATATCCGGTGACCGACGGCCCGCAGGAACTATCCGGTCATCATTTCCCGATCGCCCACCCCGAATATTTTGCGCAGTGGATCGCCGGCAATACCTGGCCGGTAAAGACCCGTCTGCCTTATGCTGATTATACGTCTCTTCGTAGCGGGCTCAACAATTTTTACAACGCTTGCCTGCAGCGGCGCAAAGCCACAGTAGCCTTTTTGGGCGGTTCCATCACCCACAATCCCGGCTGGAGGGACAAGACATGTGCGTGGCTGCGGGAACGTTATCCCATGACGGAGTTTCGCTTTATCGCCGCCGGCATCCCTTCGCTGGGAAGCCTGCCACACGTCTTCAGGCTACAGCAGGACGTATTGGACAGCGGCGCGATCGACCTGCTTTTTGTCGAGGCAGCAGTCAACGACCGGGTCAACGCCACCGACAGCATCACGCAGACGCGCTCGCTCGAAGGGATCGTCCGGCATGCCAGGACAGCCAATCCTGCCATGGATATCGTCATGATGGCCTTTGCCGATCCCGGCAAGACGAGCGACTACGACAAGGGCGTTACGCCGGCCGAGATAGCCAACCAGGAAATAATTGCCGCACACTATGCGCTGCCGTCGATCAACCTGGGCAGAGAAGTACGGGATAAGATACATGGCGGAGAGTTCGACTGGAAGAATGATTTCAGGGACATCCATCCTTCACCCTTCGGACAGGAGCTGTACTTCGCGAATATCAGGCAATTGCTGCTGAAAGGCGAAGAAGAGTTTCGCCATAACGGCGCCGGCAGTGTATATCACCTCCCCGCTCCAATCGACAGATATTCATTTACCAACGCCAGCTACTATGATCTCCATAAAGCAAAGTTCGACGCCGGCTGGGACCTCACCGGGCACTGGACGCCACGCGACAGCGCCCACACCCGCGAGGGCTTCGTAAACGTCCCCGTCCTGGAGTCCGATAAGCCAGGTGCAACAGCAACCCTGACCTTCTCCGGCACCGCTGCAGGCATGGCCGTAGTCGCCGGCCCCGACGCAGGCATCGTCGAATATTCCATCGATCACGGCGGCTGGCAGAAGATCGACCTCTATACGCAATGGAGCAGCTGGCTCCATCTGCCCTGGTACGTACTGTTTGGCAGCGGACTGAAGAATAAAGAACATATCCTGCAGATCAGGATCAGCAATGAAACAGCAGCTGGCAGCAAGGGCCACGCCTGCCGGATCGTCCATTTCCTTGTGAATAAATAAGATCCCGAAAAAATGATCAAACAAGTCAACGTAATAGACCGACGATTTCCGCTGCAAGGCGGCGCCGGCAGCGATGCTATCCATAAGAACCCTGTATACTCCTACGCAGTCACGCAGCTGGTCGACGACAGCGGAATGACCGGTACCGGTCTCGCCTTCACCCTCGGAGAAGGCAACGAGCTCGTATGCCAGGCAGCGTCATTTTATGCGCAGCAATTAAAAGGCAGGGACATCGAAGAAATAATGAAGGATTTTGGCGCCCTGTTCCGCGACCTCTCGAATGAGCAGCAGTTTCGCTGGCTCGGCCCGCACAAAGGCGTCGTACATCTGGGTCTGGCCTCCGTCACCAATGCCTGTTTCGACCTGTGGGCCAAACGGCGCGGGCTACCCCTGTGGCGCCTGCTGACACAGCTGTCGCCGGAGTCGATCGTAGATACCCTAGACCTGTCCTACCTGGAAGACGAGCTTACGCGCGAACAGGCGATCGCGCTGCTGAAGGCTAACGAGGCAGGCAGGCAGGAGAGAGAAAAGATTACCCGAAAAGGCTATCCCGGCTATGACACCTCCATCGGCTGGTTCAACTACAGCGACCAGCAGGTGGCCGACAACGTAAGGCGGGCCGTGGGCTCCGGCTTCTCCGCGCTTAAACTAAAAGTAGGAGCGCCCGACCCCGAACGGGATATCCGCCGCGCACAGCTAGTGCGCCTTGCCGCTGGCGAAGGGGTCAAGGTGATGCTGGACGCCAACCAGCAATGGAACCTCCCGCAGGCCATCGCCGTCTGCAAGGAGCTGCAGTCCATCCGGCCCTATTGGATAGAAGAGCCTACCCATCCCGATGATATCCTCGGCCACAAGACGCTGGCCGACGCCATCGCACCCACGAAGCTGGCGCTTGGCGAGCACGTCCCCAACCGGATCATATTCAAGAACTATCTCCAGACCGGCTGTGCAGGCTTTATCCAGGTCGACGCCGTCAGAGTCGGGGGAGTAAGCGAATTCATCACCGTGAGCCTGCTCTGCCGCAAGTACGGGATACCGGTAGTTCCGCATGTGGGCGATATGGGACAGCTGCACCAGCACCTCGTCCTGTTCAATCATATCTCCATGGGGCACGAAGCCTTGTTCCTGGAACATATACCCCATCTGAACCAACAATTCGTGCATCCCGCGCGGGTAATAGACGGAACATACCAGACGCCACAGGAACCCGGTAGCAGCTGCGACCTCCAACCATGACCGACATATGATTGCATTGCCTGATATCATCATTAGCGTCGCCTATATCCTCGGGATCGTCCTGCTGGGACTTTGGGCCGGCATGAAACAGAACAGCGGCAGCGCCAGCCAGTATTTCCTGGCGGGCAGATCGTTGAAATGGCCTTCGATCGGCCTGGCGCTTTTTGCCACCAATATCTCCACCGTCCACCTGGTAAGCCTTGCCCAGAGCGGCTTCGACACAGGCCTGCTCAACGGCGATTTCGAGTGGATGGCAGCCTTCACCCTGATCCTGCTGGCGCTGTTCTTTGCGCCCTTCTATATCCGCTCGGGAGTAGCCACCCTGCCAGACTTCCTGGAGAAACGCTATGACCGGGCAAGCCGCGACTGGCTGACGGTGATCTCTGTGGTCTCGGCGATCATCATTCATATCGCCTTCTCCATGCTTGCGGGAGGCATCGTGCTGAAGACCCTGTTCGGCTTTAATATGTACGCCAGCGTTATCGTCATCTCGATCATCACCGCAGTTTATACTATCGTCGGTGGACTGAAGGCCGTCGTGATAACCGAGTCGATCCAGACCGTCGTGCTGGTTACCGGCGCCGTGATCATCAGCGCATCCGCCTGGCACCGGATGAACGGCTGGCATCCGATGGTGGAAGCGCTCCGGACCTCAGGCGGTATGGACAGGCTGTCGATGATGCGGCCCTCCGGAGACAGGAGCGGCATGCCCTGGTACTCGGTCTTATTGGGTTACCCCGTCCTGGGCATCTGGTACTGGTGCGCCGACCAGACGATCGTCCAGCGGGTATTGGGCGCCCGCAACGAGAACCACGCCAGGGTGGGACCGCTGTTCTGTGGGTTTATAAAGATACTTCCGGTGTTCATCTTCGTGATGCCGGGACTGTTCGCATATACGCTTGCCCATTCTGGCAGGCTCGACCTCAGCTCAATTACTGACCGCGACGGCGCCGTCAACAGCAAAGGCATTTATACTTTAATGATCACGCAGCTGTTGCCCACGGGGCTTGTCGGTATCCTGGTCGCGGCGCTGCTATCGGGTCTCATGAGCCAGGTGTCGGGAGCTCTCAACTCCATCTCGACCATGGTGAGCTATGACATCTACAAACGCTATCGTCCTCACACACCCGACGCCCTGCTGATCAGAACAGGCAAGATAGCCGCTGGTATCGCCCTCGTCTTTTCCCTGTGTCTGCTGCCGTTGCTCAACAGGTATGAAAGCATTTTCAATGGGCTCAACGAGATCATCGCCCATATTGCGCCGCCGATCACCTGTGTCTTCCTGGTGGGTGTCTTCTGGCGTAGGGCATCAGCCGTTTCTGCAAAGCTGACGCTATGGATCGGCTCGGCGCTGGGTGCGGTCGTCTTCGGGGTCAATAAATTATATCCAGCGACTTTCCTGGCTAAGGTGCCCTTCATGATGATGGCTTTTTACCTGTTCTGTATCTGTCTGGTGATGCAGGTGGTCTTCTCTGTTCTGTACCCCGGTCCTGCCGCAGCATCCGGTCACCGCCTCTATTGGAATTCTTTGAAAGAGCCTTTGGCAACCAAAGGCTGGCGTGGCATAGGCAACTACAAATTCCTGTCCCTGGTCCTTCTGTTGACAGTGACAATACTATTTTATTTATTCAGATGAAGTTTTATGAATGAGCTTACTGACAAGGTGGTCTATCTCACCGGCGGCACCAAAGGCATCGGCTTCGAATGCGCAAAGGCCTATAAGGCGGCGGGAGCAGTCGTGGTCGCGATTTCCAACGACCTGGCGTCGGTCGAGAGCTGCAAAATGGCGTTGGGTATTGAGGATGTATTCCTGGGAAACGTTGCGAAACAGGAAGACGTCAGGGATACGATACAGTATGTCCTCGACAAATACGGGCGGATAGACGCGGTACACAACAACGCCGGCATTGCCAATCCCGCAAAGCCCCTGCACGAGACCACCGGCCGCGAATGGGACGCGCTGTTCGACACCAACCTGAAAAGCATGTTCTTTACCACAAAGCACGCCCTCGCCGCGCTGAAAGTCTCCCGCGGATGCATCCTCAATACCAGCAGCATGGTCGGCGAGATCGGCCAGGAGAACCACGCCGCATACAGCGCCACCAAAGGTGCCATGAACGCCCTCACCCGATCGATGGCCCTTGACTACGCCCCCTTCGGGATACGGGTGAATGCCGTAGCGCCGGCCGGCGTCTGGACACCCATGCTGCGCGAATGGAACGCCGCACAGGAAAATGCAAAAGACATGGAGAAATACCTCGACGACATCCATGCGCTGGGCTACTGCCCCGAAGGCGACGTCGTCGCCGATGCCTGCGTCTTCCTCCTGTCGGAAAAAGCCCGCTTCATTACAGGAACCATCATGCCGGTCAGCGGCGGCGCCGAGCTGGGCTACCGGAAGGTCATGACCGGGCCGGTCAGATAAGCCAAACAAATCTACCCTGGTCATTGTATACTAACTGGACGTCATATACATTTTCAAGCTCGACTGCGAACTCTAGTATGGTTTTCATGTCAAACCCTTTTTCTTTCAAATATTCCTGCCAATCGGAAGAGAGCGTATCCTGGTCGCTGAGTATGCCAAGGATAATAAAGGCTTTGTACAGGGTGCCATTGCCGGCAAATAATTCCTGCATTTTCCGCGGGCCGGACAGAGGATTGCCGGCTTGCCCGTTTTGGAGGTATTTATCAAAAAAGAACTTTCTGACGCGTTCAGCGTGGTTGGAGATGGATTTACTATAAGCATCTATCAGCTCTCTCAACGGGGGCGGAGCCTGGTCAAACCATGCCCTGGTCCACTCTGCACTGCATGTATACAGGGCTTCGTTCGCAGCCGGATCGGTCATGAAATCCTTAATAAAGTTGACTCTGTCGGAATAATCGAGTTCGGGGTTGGGTTGATGCACATGAACCACTGTGTTGCCAATTCCAATAATTATCCCTGCGTAAGGGTTGGCCCCACCGATCAATATAAAACATTTCCACCCCAGCTCTTTACCGTCGGTGTCGGGCGTTCCTTCCAGGGCGCCCATGCTTGCAACAAATATTCCGTCGTCCTGCGGATAGGGCCAGAAGGAGACGCGGCCGTTCCGTACCTGAACGAGCACGGGCTCACTGGTTACATCGATAATTTTTCTTCTGAAGATCATTGAGCGCAATACCTGGTCGACCTGCTTTAACTGAAGACTGTCGCTTTCCTTTATCTCGTTGATATTGTCGAGCAGTTCCTGTAGTAAAATGGCTCCCCGTCCGGAATCTTCTTCTCTAATGCCTATCCCGCGTATATAAAAATCATTCCTGTGACCTGGAGGCTGATTATTAGTCATTTCATAGGTGGCCAACTCCGCCGGCAGATCGTTCTCATATAATTGCATGATCCGGGAACCGTAGTGTTCAATCATGGCGACAAATCTTGCTCCCGGGTGATCGTATTTTTTTAGTAGCAGCTCTACCATGACCAGGTCTTCATAGAACCACGAGCGGATAAAGGACAGAAAAAAGTCTTTGTCTGAGAATATCTCGTATTTCTGTGCAAGATCCCAATACAACCGTTTTATTATCAGGTACCCGGTATAGTAGCTCTCTTTTTCGGGGTCATCCTTACTCCAAAGCGAAGGAGACAGAAATTCCATTTTTCTATTCAAGGACATTGGGGAAAGCCGGACCTTCAACAAGGCTTCCCGGAAGGCCGCGATATCAGCCTCCTTTGTCAGGTCGAGGACGGGATGGCCGGACAAAGCTAAAGATAACCATGAGAGGGAGGAAGAAATGATGGATGACTGACCGATATTAGTGTCGTATTCTGCAAAAAGGGCAAGCCCTTCCGCCAGGGGAGTATATAATCTTAACAGGGCGTCCCCCGCGGTCATATCTTCAATGATCCTATAATTCTCGCTGTCAGATCGACTTTCCCTGAACGCCGTCTTATAGGCTCTTATTTTTTGCAAAGCCAGACAGGCTCCCACATTCGAATCAAAACACCAGTGATGGGTCAGCTCATGGATAAAAGGCTGGATCATACCAGGAGGCCATGGCCCAATAATCAGCTTGCCGATATGTGCCCTTACGTTGAAGCTCCTAGGGCGAATGATGTTGCTGATCGGGTCGATCCAAGCGCGGTTATTGGTCATCGTCACCTATTTGTACTCCAACAGCTTCCAAAAGTTGTTTCGCTACCTCGGGGCTCCCGTTAAGAGCCTTACCAACCTGTTGAACGACCTCTTTTGACGGGGGTGCGCTTTTGCCTACTTTTATTCTTATGCGTTTTTGGCCTGACCCATCCGGACTAGTTGTTTCGTCTATCTCAATCGTGCTTCTCTCCCTGATTTTCATGGCAATGATGGTCAGCGCTGTTATGACCATCGGACCCAGGATCAGGACTGCTGTAATAATACCGGGTTCATAGTTTTTATATCCTTCGATATCCGCGGGGCCTTCGACTGGCTGCATTTCCAGTTCAGGCACATCGTTTTTCAAGTCCAGCAACTCCTCATGGCTGAAACCTTCGAGAAGCACCGACAAATTAGTCTCTGACATAAAAAATATTTTGTCCCAAATTAGCTCATTTCCGGCCGCCGTCACCCCGTCAAAACACCTATTTTTAATTCTTACCTTCGCCGAGCGGACCGCTGACCAAAAATGGACGGCCAACCGATGGGACAAGGCCGACGCCAATGGAGAACATTCCGATAAGACATATCAACGCAACGGTAAAGGAGCCCGAGTTCTCCGGCAATTTTAATATCCGGAAGGTGGAGAATCTGCTGGCAGGGAAAAAAATGGTGCAGGAGCTTCACCGGCATAGCTTCTTCTTCGTCCTTGTATTATCAAAGGCGAAAGGCGAGCACAGCATCGACTTTATCCCCTACCCGGTCACCGACCGCTGCGTCTTCTTCACACGCCCGGGTCAGGTGCACCAGCTCTCGCTGACCAACGAAACCACCGGCTACATGATGGCGTTTCAGAAAGACTTTTATTCTCCGGACCAGCGATCGGCCAGCAAAAACTATTTTCTCTTTGAACCCGACAGATTTAAGAAGCTGACAACCCTGTTAAATATTATTTTCCTGGAGTACAGCGAAAAACAGGAGAGATACCAGGAGGTGATCCGATCTGTCCTGGATATCTTCTTTACAGAGCTGCTCAGACAGGGCAGCAACCCCGAGCGCCGCGTCGACTATTCTCAGGAGAGACTGGAACAGCTGCTGGCGCTGATCGAGTCGGAAGGCTCACAGCACAGACAGGTGGCGTACTACGCCGAAAAAATGCACCTTACCGCCTATCAGCTGAACTCTATCACCAAGGCGTCGCTGGGCAAGACCTGCTCTGACCTCATCAACGACTTTGTCCTGCTGGAGGCAAAGCGATATCTCCTGGCTACCTCCAGCCAGGTCAATGAGATCGCCGGGCAGCTGGGCTACGAAGACCCCTCCTATTTTATCCGCTTCTTTAAAAAGCACACCGGCTACTCACCCGAGGCGTTCAGGAATAAGTTCAGATAAGTCCTGTTCAACTTCAAATTTGTCCTACATCCGGGCCTTTATGCGGAGATAACTTTGCATAAAACAAAAATGGTATTGGAAAACTTTGACGTCATCATAGTCGGCGGCAGCTATTCCGGACTTGCCGCGGCGATGGCCCTGGGCAGGGCGCTAACCCCGGTACTGGTCATCGACAGCGGTCTGCCCTGCAACAGGCAGACCCCGCACTCCCACAACTTCCTCACAAGAGATGGACAGACACCAAAACAAATCGCGACGATCGCCAGACAGCAGGTGCAGGAATACGAGACCGTTACATTCTTCAGAGGGCTTGCCGTGGCAGCGAGAAAGGCTGGCAACGACTGGGAGATCGAGGTCGTATCGGGTGAGGTCTTCCGGGCCGGCAGGCTTGTCTTTGCAACGGGCATCCGGGATATCCTGCCTTCTATCGATGGACTGGGGGAATGCTGGGGCATCTCCGTCCTTCACTGTCCCTACTGCCATGGCTACGAGGTCGCTGGTGCGAAGACCGGCATACTCGCGAATGGCGATGGCGCCATCGAGATGGCCACGCTTATCTCCAACTGGACAAAGGATCTCACCCTGTATACCAATGGCCCCTCCGGCCTGACAGCTGAACAGGAAAACCAGCTCACTACCCGCCAAATCAGGATCATCGACAAGGAAATCGCCAACCTCGCCCATATCGACGGCCAGGTCCAAAACCTGATCTTCAGGGACGGCTCGCAGTCTCCCGTAAAAGCCATCTACACGCGTGCGCCCTTCGTACAGCACTGCATAATACCGGCAGCTCTCGGATGTGAGCAGACCGAAGAAGGACATATCAAGGTCGATACCTTTCAGGAGACGACGGTCAGCGGCATCTATGCATGCGGCGACAACACCTCACGGATACGCACAGTCGCCCACGCAGTAGCCGCAGGGACGATGGCGGGCATAGCCATCAGTAGGAAAATGATCTTTGAAAATTTTAAAAAATAGAACAATGAAGATTATCATCGTCGGTGCATCAGGCACCATGGGAAAATACCTTGCCGGGACTCTCGAAAAAGACCACAAAATAGTACGGGCCAGCTCAGCCAGCGGCGACATACGCGTGGATATCACCTCCCCCGAATCGATAGAGAACATGTATCGTCAGGTCGGCAACTTCGACGCGCTGATCTGCACAGCAGGCCCCACCCATGTCGGTCCCTGGAAGAATATGACGCATAAAGAATTCAGAAAAGGTATCGAAGGCAAGCTATTCGGCCAGATCAACCTGGTCCTGGCAGGCCAACACCACATCAACCCCAAAGGTTCCTTTACGCTGATCACAGGAGCCCTGACGCACGATCCCGTGCTGAACTTTTCCAACGCGTCGGCGGCCAATGGGGCAGTGGAGGGCTTTGTGCGGGCTGCGGCGATAGAGCTAAGCAATGGGATCCGGATCAATGCCGTCAGTCCCACCGTTATCGAGGACTCTCCACAGTATTTTCCGTTCTTTCCGGGAGATATCCCCGTAACGATGCGCAATCTTGAATATGGTTTTCGCAAAAGTGTATTCGGAGCCTGCACAGGTCAGGTGATCAGGGTTGCCTGAACGGCAGATCGGCGATCACCTCCCATCCACTTTCACCCAACCGCAACAACGAAAGCGCCCGGGCCTCAAACCCCGCCTGATATTGACGCGCCCGAAAATGCTCCCACGCGGCCGCAAAATCTCCCTTCCTCAAGTCCCTGTTCGCGATGGTGAGATGGGGATGAAAAGGACGCGGGTCGCTCTTGACCGGAAATCGCTCAGCCCGTATCAGCTGATCCTCCGTATATTCCTTCAGGTCCTGCAGTACTTTATTCGGTTCTACATGCACATAGATCACACGCGGCGCAAAAGCACCAAAACCATTCAAATCAACAGAAAATTTTTCCCGCTGCGCACCGATATTGCCCATCGCATCGATCAACGGCTGCTCCAAACTCTCATGCATATGCATCGGCGGGATGATCGTTATATGTGCCGGCGAACGTAAAGCCACCCGACAATTGAACCGCTGCAGCATATAGTTCTTCCACTCCAGCACCTGCTGGTTGATATTGTCGGGGGCTATCATGGCTATGAAATACAAATCGCCCTAAAGGTACAATTTTGTGAGTCCCTTTGCGGAGACCATTGTATCATAGCAGTCGCGGAAATGAACGACCTGTTCCTGGTCATTGAACTCCCGGATCATTTGTTCGACGACCATTTCGTTGGTTCCATGGAGTCGTTCAATTTTTGAAAGAATCCTTTTACGTCATTCCGGCCATGATAGATGCCGGCAAATGGAATGTCAGGCTGTCCCATTACTTCCCATATCACGTCGTTGCTCACCGCGATAAAATAGAATCGATGTCGCCTTGCTTATAGGCATCATACATTTTCTGTACTTGCACGCCATAGTGTACCAGGGTTTCCATAAAATAAAAATTTAGAGTTAACAATATGGCGTATTGGCGCGGACCGGGTAACTCGTCAAATGTTCGATAGTTGGGCGGAAAGATAAGGGGGAGCGTCTAAGATGGATTGGAAGATAAAGATACAAAAAAAGCTCTGATCTCTCCAACCCAGAGCCCGGGCTTCTCCAGCGTCGCAAAATGGCCGCCTTCCTGCATTTTCGTGAATCGCTGGACATTGACCTTCCGGTCTGCCCATTCTCTCGGGACAGGAGCCTCCGCCGGAAAGATCGCTACACCCGTTGGAACCCCGACATGCCGGCCGGATCTCAGACCTCCGGGCTGCGTATAGACGGCCCTGGCTTCCTCCAGATAGGCACGGGCAGAGGTATTGATCGTCTGGGTGACCCAGTAGATCATGATGTTTGTGATCAGCTCGTCTTTGGTAAAGCTATTTTCGATATTTCCTTTACAATCGCTCCAGGTATAGAACTTTTCGAGTATCCAGGCTGCCAGGCCTGCGGGAGAGTCGTTGAGCCCATATCCAAGTGTCTGCGGCTTGGTTGACTGGATCATATTATAAGCGCCCTCTGTATACCACCAATGCTGGATGAACTTCCCAAACTCCTGTTCCGCCGGAGACATGGTTGACCAGTCCTCGAAGCCGGTTGGGTATCCCACGTCTGTAAGATGAATGGCTTTGACACTTTCGGGGAATTGGACTGCCAGCGACTTGGTAATAGTCGACCCCAGATCGCCCCCTGCTGCCAGGTACTCGCGATAGCCCAGCTCGTTCATGAGCTTTTGGAAGAGTTCCGCAACTTTGTCCGTGTTCATTGCCACCCGGGAAGAGAAGCCGAATCCGGGAATAGAAGGGACTATAACGTCAAAGGACTCCGCAGGCTCGCCGCCATGCGACCCGGGATCGGTCAGCAGCGGTATAACCTTGCAAAAACGGTAAAATGAATCCGGCCAGCCATGCGTCAGCAGCAACGGCCTGGAAGACGGTCCGGAACCCTTTACATGAAGAAAATGGATCGTTAAGCCATCGATATCGATCTTGAATTGCGGCAACCGATTGAGCGCAGCCTCCTGCTGCCGCCAGTCATATCTGTGCTGCCAATAGTCCACCAGCTCGCGTAAATAGCTCGGGTTCATGCCATAATTCCAGCCCGCCTGATCCGGCTCGTCGGTAAAACGGGTGGCTTTCAGACGGGATTGAAGATCGTCCAGGTCTGATTGAGGGACATTGATCGTAAAAGGTTGAATGCTGCTCATAGTTAAGATTGTTTAAAGCAAAACTATTGCCACCTGGTGACAACCTTATGTCAGCTGCCTTTTGACGGGGAACGATTTTTTTATAGATACCGGAGCCAGGTCTTCTCCTTGTGACTTTCCTTATATCGCCCATACCATTTACACAGTGGGTACATGACCGCTACGAGGCCGATCCAGACAAGATAGACACCCCATAGCGGGATACCGCTGCCAGTTTGCGGTCTGCCGAAATTGAAGCCGAACCGCATGTCCGAGGTCTTAAAACCCTGCAGGAAAAGCATGACAAAGAGAAGGGGGTGTATGATATACCAATGTACCAAAAAATAGAACAGTGGTACCTTACCATATACGCGGACCCTCTCCGTCCATCTATTCTCCACCCCCGTCAGGGCGGACAGCATCATGAACATGATACCCAGGAACACCAGGCAAAAATCAAGGGATGGAGGATATTTGGTAAGATTGATAAAGGAAAGAAAGCCGAACAACCCGCTCCTCTGATGCGACCAGGGCAGAGAGTCTCCATACATATTCACAAAACGTAAGATCACAAATAGCCCGATCGACGCCGCGCCAATCTTCAGGAACAGCGATCGCTGTCTGGCGACGTCCATTCCAAACATTCGACCACAGGCAAAACCAACCAGCATGACCCCCAGCCAGGGGACTGGCGGATAACCCATGACGAACAACCGGTCTCCGAACGGAAAGACCTTAGGGGCAAACAAAGGCCCCGCCAACACAAGGTTATGAAGAAACACAACAACCAACCCGATAATAGCAATTATTCTCACCGGACAGCGGACCAACAGGGACAGAATGATAAACCCCACGCCAATTGCAGCGATCACGTCGAAGATGAATATCTTAAAATGGACATCAAAGAATATCCCAAAATTGATCAGGGTAAATTCGAGCACAACAAGCCACACCCCCCTCGTAAGCAGGAACTTTCCCGTGGCCTTTCGATCATTCCGCCTTTCCATCGAAAGAAAGGCCGACACCCCCGATAAAAAGACAAATGTCGGGGCACACAGATGCGTTATCCAGCGGGTAAAGAATAACAGCGGGGTGGTAGTATTCAGGTCCGTTGGCTGCTGGGAGATAGAAGTGGTATGCATCAGGTCCCGGACATGATCCAGTGCCATGATGATCATTACGAGACCCCTGATGAGGTCGATACTATATATTCTTTTCATTGTTTATGCCTTCTATTAATGCTCTTCCGGTTTTTATGAAATGGTTCTTGGGATAAATTTATTCCCTGTACGCGATGCTTATGAACCCCATTCGGCCAACTCCGGATAAACTCGTCGTTGGTAGTTGGTCGAAGAATTGCGCCGTTGGTCTAAAATGTCCGGATTTGAAAGGCGATTTAGTAATTTCGATAATGCTGCGACTCAACAGAGAGGTGGTCTTCAATCTGATCTTCTGGCTGCTCTATTTTTTCTATGAGTGGTTCGGGCTTGCTGCACTATCCGGGGAATATGGCAGCTATTTTATCAACGCCTGCATGGCCCTGCCACTGTCGTTTGCGATCTCTTATCTCACCGTTCACGTCTACATAAAACAATATTATAAAAAGGGGAAGAAGCTGGAATTTTGGACGCTTCAAATATTGACATCCCTTGTCCTGCTGCTGATCCGCAGAAATGTCAACTATTACATCATTTATCCCCGGTATTTTCCCTGGGCCCGCAGAGTGCCGTTGTACTCGTTCGGCAAGCTGATCGTCGAGCTCGTGAACCTGTACCTGATCACCGGAGTATACGCCCTGTTCTATTTTGTCCGGTCCTGGTATGAGGAAAGACAGAAGGCGCAGAGCCTGCTCCAGGAGAAGACCCTTGCGGAACTCGAGTTGTTGAAATCCCAGGTCCAGCCGCATTTTATCTTCAATGCGCTAAACAACATCTATTCTACCGCCCTGAAAACAAGCCCCGGGACCGCCAGCCTGGTCTCGCACTTGTCCAGCTTCCTCAACTACAACCTCTACGAGTCCAAACAAAGTCGAGTCACGCTGAAGGCCGAGATTGCCTATATAAGCCATTATATCGAGCTCCAAAAGAACCGGTACGGGGACAAGCTGGACGCTTCGATAAATATCTACGATGAAATTAACGACCTTTATATCGCCCCGCTGCTGCTGTTGCCCCTGGTCGAGAATAGTGTAAAGCACGGCATTGCCAATTCCATCGACCAGGGTTGGATAAGGGTAGACGTCTCGAAACAGCACGATCATTTTTCTATCAAGATCGAAAACAGTATCGAAGAGACGGTAGAAGCCAGCGAGGCCGGACGCGAGGGGATCGGGATAACAAACGTCCAGAAACGGCTGCAGCTGCTCTATCCCGATGCGCACGAGTTCAGGATAGTCGCAGAGCCCCATTCGTACCTGGTGGTGCTAAAAATAAAGACCTCCAAATGATAAGATGTGTTGTAATTGACGACGAACAGCCCGCGAGAGAGCTGATACTGCTGCATCTTTCCAGCCTGCGGGATTTTGAGGTCCTGGCCACATTTGACAACGCGCTGGATGCCTTTAATTTCCTGCAAAAGAACGTCGTCGACCTGATATTCCTGGATATCCAGATGCCCCGGGTCTCGGGACTCGAGCTGATCCGCTCGCTCAAGCTCTGTCCGAAGGTCATACTGACAACGGCCTTCCGGGAATATGCGGTGGAGGCGTTTGAGCTGGAGGTAATGGACTACCTGGTCAAGCCCATAACCCACGAGCGGTTCATGAAGGCTATTTCGCGATTTAATTACTCACAGACGGAAAGGCCCGACACCGCAAATAGTTTTGACACGGCCTATATTTTCCTGAAGGCAGGGAAGGGGCTGACAAAGATCTATCTGAAGGACATTCTGTACATCGAAGGGCTCAGAGATTTTATCAAGGTCCACACAGCCGAACGGGTCTTCGTCGCCTCAGAAAGACTCAGCTATATGGAAGACAAACTGCCCGAAAAACAGTTTGCGCGGGTACACAAATCTTTTATCGTAGCGCTGGGGAAGATCAATAGTCTTCAGGCCGAGCAGCTGATGATCGGGACCGCCGCAATACCGATCGGGAGGGTATTTAAGAACGAATTTCTAAAGAAGGTGATGTAACTTCGGACCATGAACGGCCAATACAGAAAAGACATCTATCCCGGACTGGAAGTCGCCATAATTCTCAAGAAAGACCAGCGCACAGGTAAATTGACCTATGGCATCGTGAAGGATATCTTGACTTCTGCGGCTTATCATTCCCGGGGGATAAAGGTCCGGCTGCAGGACGGCCAGGTCGGCAGGGTGGCGGAGACAGAAGTGGTCGATCCGGACGGAGATTAAATTATTATCTTATGAATATTGTATCGGGCCGCCAAATGGCCATTGTCGCCGCTGTCGCGCTCTTCTTCACCGGTTTTACGTCCATATTCGGGCAGAGTCCCCGTCTTCCGGGGATTCACGAGGCGATGCAGACCCTTGTCGCCGCCAGGGAGATTCCGGGCGCCGTCACCGTGGTCGTGACAAAGGACCAGCTGCTCCATCTCGATGCTATGGGGCTGTCGGACATTTCCAGCAACGAGCCGATGCAGCCCAATAGCCTGTTCTGGATCGCCTCTATGACCAAGCCGATAACCGCAACGGCTGTGCTCATGCTGCAGGACGAAAGCAAGCTTAGAGTGACCGACCCCGTGGCTAAATACATCTCCGCCTTTGCAGGACTGAAGACACCTTCGGGCAAGCCCGCCAATCTTACGATCACCCAGCTGCTTACACATACCTCGGGACTCGGCGAGGGTACTTACGAAGCCACACAACAGGCAGCAACGTTAGCCGACCTGATACCGGCATTTCTTGCCTCCCCGATGCAATACGAACCGGGCACCAAATGGAAATACACACAGTCGGGCATCAATGTCGCCGCCCGTATAGTGGAGGTGGTGAGCGGAATGTCCTTTGACCAGTTCGTGCAAAAGAGGATCCTGGATCCGTTGGGCATGACCCATACAACGTTTTATCCGCTCAAAGACCCCGCGACCCGGCTTGTGACTGGTTATGTAAAGAATAAGGAGACCGGCGGCCTCGAAGCGACACATCTGTCTCCCGGCTTCGGTGCGCCGGGTCATCCACCAACAGGAAATGGCGGCCTCTTCTCTACCGGACCGGACTACGCGCGTTTTTGTCAGATGTTGCTGGGAGGCGGCGTATATAATGGAAAAAGACTCCTGAGCAGGGAGTCCATAGCGCTGATGTCAACCGTCCAGACGGGCGACCTGCCTGCAGGCTTCTTCGCAGACCACCAGGACTGCTATGGCTGGGGCATCGGCACCTGTATCCTGCGCAAGCCACACGAAGGCGTAGCTTCGATGCTCTCCCCCGGCACCTTCGGACATGGCGGAGCCTGGGGCACACAGGCCTGGATCGACCCCGTCCATGGCGTGGCCTATATACTGATGATCCAGCGTCCCGGCGGCAACGTCGACGGCAGCGAGATGCGGCGGGCCTTTCAGCAGGCCGCAGTCAATGCGCTAGCTAACACTCACCTCTAGGATGCGCCGAAGATAATTCACCTGTCCAAGGTGATAGTCAAGATGCGCCAGCAATCGCACTAATACATAGCTATTGGAATTTCTCGCATCGTCGAACGGTATCGGGTATTCAGCATCCATTTGAGCCGGGCTAATAGCGCCCAGCGTCGCAACGACCATTGGGATCACCGCTTCCAGCTGAGCCACCAGCTCCTCTCTCGCCACGCCCTTCTTGCTGAACTCCAGATCGCGGTTACGAACATATCCGGTATGGGCGAGGATAGCTCCGAAAAAATGGTTCAGGCCGCCGATGATATGGAGGACGAGATTCCCGCTTGAGTTCTTGACGGTCCCGAGGGTCTTCCAAAGGTCTTCCTCGTTCTGGAATAAGTTGACCTCTTCGATCATCTTGCGGAGGTCCCTTTCGTAGAGGGTAGCCAATACCTGATTGAGCATATTTTTGATTTTAAGTTTTCGGAGGATCTTACTCCACCCACACAGTCTGCGTGAACGCTCCATTGGCCGCTATATCCCATGCTTCCAGGCGGACCCATTTCCTGCCTTTCAGGTCGATCCGCCGGTTGAACATCTGACTGCCGAATGCAGTCGTGTTGTCGAGGTTGATCCGTTCGCGAAATACCTGCCGCCCGTCGCCACTGACGATCTCCGCAAAATTCAACGGGAATGTCCAGTCCAGCCGAAAACGGATTTCCGCCCCGCCATTCTCTCCCGGCCTTACTGTCTCACCTGAACGCCGGCCGTCGACGCTAAAGGACGGGATCAACACTTCACCCGTAGTCGAAAAGAAATCACCACGTCGCATCACGTCCAGCACCGGCTGCCATCCGGCATCAAACGCCGGCAGCTTGTCCATCCGGAGATAATTGACATTCAGGTGGGCGTACATCTCGTTCTCCGGCTCGATCGAAAAGATATCGCATTCGGAGATGATATGCTTCCGGAGCCCCCAGTTATTCATGTCATCCATTAGTCGGAGAACGCGCTGCCCAAGCGTAGGAATGGACAGATCGGCGGGTAGTGCCTTCCATGCAGCGCCCAGAAAAGTCTCCGAAAGAAAGAACTTCTCGTTCTTATAAGCATCCGGGTAGCCGGTCGAAGCCTTCGTTCTCGCATGTGCCGTCCACGCGAGTCCATGCTCCGTCGTAAGCAGGCGCAGCATTTCGTCGGGTGATCCAACGTGATAAACTTTTCCGTACCTGGTGGTTTCCTCCTCAAAAGGAGTATTTGCGGGATGAGACATTACCCAATAGACCGGCTTTGGAAAAAGCGCCAGCCAGTGGCCGCCATAAAAATTGTTGGCCTCCTCGCCGGGCAGCAGCAGGAACTGGCTATTGGAAAGTCTTCTGCACTGCTTGAACAACGAGTCCAGTTCGGGAAGCCGCAGGCTATCGGGTCCCTTCGGGTGTCCCGGTCCGTGAAACTCAGCCAGGTGAACAATATCCACACCGGTCTCTTTGAACACCTTGACAAAGCTGGGCTCCTGTGGGACTGGCTTTCCGGCAAGCACCACTTTTGATATGAACTCGTTGTGAAAATGGCTTTGCATGGTCTTATAGCCTGGCAGATGGCGGTAGCTGTCACCGTTAGTCAACTTTTTCACCGTCGCCAGCGCCTGTTGTGCGTCATTGCCGCTGATCAGGCAGAAAAAATTAAGACGCTGGCGGGTACCCGGAGGAGCGTTGAACCAGGGAACAAATCTTTTATCGCCAAGGGGATCCTGTCGTATTCCAAGGCCAAACTCCGGGATCAGCTGATGATAATTCTTCCCGTACCAGGTAAACTTTAAGTTGAAGGCCTCGTCCAGCGGATAGAAATACTGGTGTGGTGCGGGAAATATCGCCAGGCAGCCTCCGGCGTTCTCCCCGATGATGGTGCGATATTTAACCGGCAGGTCTTCGCTCTCCTTATTCATACCTGCCTTCTCGCGGTGGATTTCAGCGTTCGCGTCAGCCCAGGCGATATTCTTAAATGCCGGCTCGGCTGTAATCAGACCGGCGTCGTACAGGATGGCGGTGGAATCCGACGGCGTCGCCATTACAGCGGCGATGTTGAATAGGGCAGTTCCGTTGTAGATGGTGATCTCCAGGTCGCCTTTAAAATCCGCGGCATGCAGCTCTCCAATTTTTATAACCGTGTGGCTGCCCTGCGTGATCACCGAAGCTCGTTTTTTCTCAAATACAACCCTGTACGAATGGTAGGGTCTGTCGGGAACCTTGTCGAAGAAGACGTCCCAGCCGCCGCTGGATGGGCTGAGGGTCCGTTTGCCTACAGTCAGGATGAAGGCAGGGTCAAGCCCGGCGGCTATCGTCTGCAACCCGCCTCCATGGCCGATCCTGATGATCTTGATCAGCGGGTGCTTCTCCTCAAGGTCGATCGTCAGCATGCCTTTATCCCCCGAACCGATAGTCCAGCTGATGTCGAGGTTTTGTTGATTGATGGCTGCGCTGACTCCCGCGGTTTTTCGGAACCCCGACAGATCAACTGGCGCCTGAGCCTGGCATTTTAGGACGAAGAGGAGGGTTAAGAGCAGAATAGATCGATTGACAAGCATGGTTCCCACCAATTTCAGGCAATATACGAAACAAAAAACCCGCCAGTGACCGGCGGGCTGCAAAATTGTCGTGGGCTGTTTTAGTAAAAAAATTGTTCCAGTATGATCTCTCCATCCTTTACTTCATATAACATGATCTCTTCGATCTGTATCCGTCCGTGTGGCCTCACTGTAATGTCTACCATTCTTCCCACCGCGAAATGGTTCCCCGATACGATGGGCTCGCTCGTACGGGCGCCATGACCTGCCTCCACTCTTCCCACAAAGTCTTCTCCTTTCTTCCTGACCGCTGCCTTCCCCTCTGCGTATCCAAAATAGGGGGAGCCTGCGGGGTCGATGCTCCTGACGTTCTTTGCAAACAGCTCATCCTGTATCTCGAACCATTTCTCCTGTTGAGCGAGCTCGTGGAAGCGGGCTGCCACTTCCCTGGTTGTCGGCGCTTTTACATTTGTTGCCATAGTGTTTATGTTTTGAATGGATCGTTGTATTTCGGTTCCTCTTCCCACAGTAAAAGTAGTATCTTAGTGCGGAGTCAGAAAGGCGTAAAATGGACTTTATATAAGGTCAATTTGGACATTCCCATCCGCCAAACCGCGCAAAATTTCACCTTCCACCAGAAATTCCACAAAAAAACCGGATGCTTGGCATCCGGCTTCACTATGTCGATCTAACTGAAAGTTGCTACATCACCGGAGCCTTGGCTTTTCGGCGTGCCGCTTTTTTGGGGGCCGTTTTTTTCGCTGCTGCCTTCTGAGGTGCACCATTTGAAGATGCCCCACCCTTTGTCCCGGCAAATGCCAGGCGGGCAATATATTGCATGGTCCCTTTTGTATAATCCTTCTTCGCCCAGCTGGCATCGACCGTCAGCTCAAAAGTATCGCCGTGAGCACCATTGGCCTGCCGGCGGTTCCAGGCGAACCGGGCCCGGTATTGTTCATAGAGCCGCATGAACTCTGCGACGTACGCCTTGGCCAGTCGGGGACAGCTGGTGATCTCCAGCAGATTCTCGTCGTTGTTCCAGGTCGAGTTGCCGCTGAGATTCGCCGAACCAACATAGACAGTCGGGTTGTCAGTCTCGCCATCGATGATGACGATCTTCTGATGGACGAAGACATTGGGCACAAAAGCCTTCTTCCCGTTGGCGCCGGCAGCCGCCTTGGGTTTCTTCTTGCTGGGATCGACCAGGACATTGCTTTCCTGCCAGAACCCTGTCGGTGTCTTGTCGCTTCCAAAACTATCGTGACCCACGACCATATTATCTTCCTTCGACCGTTCGTATAGCCAGGTGGCAGCAACGGTCGAGGCATTCTCTGGCTTATCCGCGGAAGTAGGGTCCTCCTTGCTGATGCTGTTGACCAGCCCTCTCATGAGTTTGCCCTCGTCGGCCGTGTTTTTACAGGCATCCAGCAACGGCTTATCAGTGGCCGAGAACAGGCTGAAGAATACCGAACTCTTCGCTCCCTTTACAGCTTTCACGACGGCATCGATGGACTGCCGGGAACCCGGGGTTCCTTTCGCCTTGTTGGCCGCCGGCTGTTCGGGCGCAAAGAACACGCGGATGGTAGCGTCCCCGACCTGGACCTTTTTGGACCAGGCGGCGCCCTTTGCAGTCTGGCCCTTCGTGGGATCATCCCGCAGCAGGATCTGGCGTTCGAGATAGAGGCTGGCCAGTTCCGGAGACTCGAACGTATGGATAACGTTCGCCTGCTGGGTCAGGCCCTCCGTCGTGAAATTGGCAGTACCGGTGACAACGGCCTCCGCATCTTCCGGCTCATCGCCACTGGTGCGGACGATGAACTTGTTATGCATGATATTGGTCTTCGTCCGTTCGTACCACGTAAAGTTCTTATTCTTCTTAAAGTCGTTGATCGTAGGAATATTCGCCTTGTCCCCCTTCGAGCCGGCTCCGTCCTTAAAGAAATAGACAAAGGAGCAGGCGTCTTTCAGCTGCTTAAGCACCGGGATCGTCCACTGATTGTCGGTCAGGTGATAGGCAGCGCCGCAAAGCTGCTTGCCGGCAGCCTTCTCAATAAACTTTGAAAGCCCATCGCTCATTCCGTTGCTCAGCCACTCCAGCGCACGGACATAATCTTCGCCGGTCGCCATATGTCCGAACTCCCTGGCGAATGCCTGCGAACTGACGACTGCCCTGTTAAAATAGGTACCAATGCCCTGCTCTTCTTCGTGGGGGATCGTAACCTTAACGGTCTGCATGGCGTCCTTGACCAACGTATACGTCTCAAAGGTCGTCACCGGATATATCTCGTAGGTGAAGACAGACCCACGATCTTCGGTGTCGATACGCGCGTCCCACCACTGGAAATGCTGGATGGGATGGTTCAGGCTGGGTAGGTCACCTGAATTGGCCTGATTCGATGCCTGTCCATTGCCGCCGGAAGGACCGCTTCCCGGGTTTGGTCCATGAAAGCCCAGCCGGTTGGGTAACCAATCGGAAGGGTTAGGCTGCGCGCCCTGCTTCTTCCGGAAGCCAGGTGTACGCTTGATCGCAAAGCCCAAAAAATCATCTCGTTGAGCGCCCTCTGTCCAGTCCATCGCCAGCAGGACCAGGGTAGGAGAGACGAAGGCGCGAGCCGTCACTTTTGCCATATACATGTTTTTAGGTAAGGGAAAAAGAAGAGATAGTTACGGGAAAGCTATTACATCGTAGCTGAAAAAGAAACCGTTTTTTCACTGTTTTTACATTCCCGTTTTAATCGTATACCTCAGTACCTGGAAAAACTAATATATTGAACAAATCTCGGCAGGCCCGAATGATTCGTACTGGCCGCATGAGGCAGGGTCTGCAGCCAAAGCACGACATCGCCCTTCTTCCCGGGCACAGCCACACCTGTCAATGTATCCCGCATTACCTGATGCGCAATATCCGGATCAGGGTATGTCCTCATCCAGTCCTCAAATCGATGATGAAATCCGGGCACCAGTGTCAATGGCCCCCTGTCCTCCGGGACATCATTGAGATAAACCAGTCCCTGGATATAATGAAGATCAGGCATCGCAAAGTCGATGTCCCAGTGAAGCTTATTGTGACGAAATTTCCAGCCGGGGGTCTCCGGCGGATTAAAGCTTACCTTCTCCGTGTTGGCAACAATGCCGGAGCTACCATATAGCTCAGCGAACAGCTTAAAAATAGACGGGAGTGCCCTGATGGTATGGATGCTCTCATCCTGGTATAGCTGCAACATCAATCCATGCCACTCGGGATGACTGTTATACCAGGTCTCCGGCCTGGAGAGATCGACGCCCAACCTGGCGCAGATCAGCCGTAAAACATCATCACAGAGCCCCTCTTCTACAAGACCACTTACTTTAATATACCCCCGCTCTGTCCAGCTTTCTAATTGCTCTTCGCTAAGGATCGGGCGCCCGGGCCCGACGACACTGACCCTCCCACCATTCACCCACTGAGCAAAGGCTACCGCAGCCTGCTGCACCTGCTCTTCGCCTTTCAGGCGGATCATCCATTCCTCCACGTCTTCCACACTACTGCATTGCCCATAAACAAATTGATATGTTTCCAGTTTCCCCAGCCCAAAGAAACCCATCCACACGCTTTCAATATTCACAAAATCGTGAACATCCGCAGGAGGCATTCCGGCCTTTACACACCGATGATGCTCATAGAACACCGAAAGAAAGGGGCAGTTTATCCTCATAAGATAACCAGGTTTAATACCCTGAAGGTATGCAACAATCACATCTTCAGACCTTCGTTGATATGGTCAGGTTCACCAGCTAGCAAAGTCTTCCCCGAGATATCGTTCCTTTATTATTCTAATATGCCACAGCTCGTGGGCTGCGATATGCCAGGCCAATGCCCGAACCGTCCGTTTATTGACATTTCCGGTATTGGCGCCCGGCCGCATCAACGCCTCTTCAGGAAAGCCATTGAACATTGCAATAGTAGAGTTTCTAACCGTCTCATACTCGTCAAAAATGCTTTGCAGGCTTCTGTCATCTGCCTTGGAGTAATAAACATAGTGGTCCTGGTCAAACTCGGGCAATTCAGTTCTGTCTGCTCTGGCAAAGCTCAGCGCACGGTAGGCATATATTCGCTCGTCGTCGATGAGGTGAACCAATATTTCTTTTATTGACCATTTTCCATCGGCGTAGCGAAAATATAGCCGCTCTTCGGGCAGATCGTAGATAAATTTCCTGATCTTCTCAAAATTCTCGCTCAAACGCTGCAAAACCAGTCCGTCATCAGGAACGAGCTCCATATATTTCTCTGAATAAGGCGGGTACTCGTCGCGCTTAGGCTTGGGGATCAACCTTAGTTCTTGCATATTAGATCAATTAAAACCTGAAGGTATGAATATCTCAACAACCCATGTTTGCGAAGAAATATCACAAAATTGGTTCAACATCTTCCAAAATTCCGCCAGCCCCGAAAGGACGCATGTACCTGATGGTCGATTTCTTCTTTATGCTAAGTGGGTTTATTATGAGCCACGTCTATGGCAGTCTGTTCGCCAATACGGTAACGCAGCCCGGCATTAGGCAATTTGTGCTTGCCCGGTTTGCAAGAGTATATCCTCTGCATTTTGTGATGCTGCTGTATACAGTTGTCATGTTCTCCGTTTCTGCGGAACTGAACATACCCACAACACCCCTGATGCAGATTGAAAATAGCACCTATTCGATCTTCACGAATCTCCTGCTGTTGCATTCCATGAACCTGCATACCTGGTTGCTGCCGGCGGAGTTCTCATTCCTGCGAGCACACGCATCAGATTATGCGATAAATGTTGCCTATCAATTTGGATTCCTGCGCTGCCTGTTCGGGTTTTATCTGGGCATGATCACCTTCCAGCTCTTCAACATAAAGAGGAGCAGCTCATTCCTCGGCAATGGCTATGTGATGTCGACGGCAGCGCTGCTTCTTTTTACGTCTATGCACTTCGCCTTTCCGGATACTGGCTCAACTCAAGGCGCGGGGCCAGGCCTGAATTGGTTAAAGCGTAATTCCTTATCTTGCAGGAACACGCGGAATTTCTCATGAAAATTACAGTGCTCGTTTCCCGGCTGCTCCTCGGATTCCTATACCTGGTCTTTGGTCTGGACTACTTCTTACGTTTTATCCCTTATCAGCCACCGCTGCATCCGGGTGCGGCTGGGGTGTTTAAAGCAGGCCTGATGGCGGCGGGCTATTTTTATCCCATGCAGAAGGTCATTCAAATAGTCGGCGGACTCTCCTTACTATCCAACTGGTATGCGCCCTTTTTCGCCGTCGTCCTCTTTCCTATCAGTGTCAATGTATTCCTATTCCACACTATTCTGGTGCCCTCAGGCTGGCTCATGGGTGTCCTCCTCTTACTGCCCAATCTTTTGCTTGGCTGGGGTTATCGCGCCTGTTACCGGGGTCTTTTCACTGCCAGGCCCAGGGTATGACTTTATTGGGCCAGATGTAGTAAATTAGCCGCATGAGTATCAAGACCTATCTGCTGGCCACCATCCTCTTCTTGCAAGCTAAAATTTTTGCATCTCCTCTGACCGATACCACCAGTTTTCCTCCCGAGATCGAAGACCCGCTCTGCCTGGGCATCCACAAAGAGCCTGCCCACACGACACTGATGCCTTACGCGACCCTTGCAGAGGCGCAGAAGGCCGACCGGGCCGCATCCTCCTTTGCTCTCCGGCTGAACGGCATGTGGCGATTTCATTGGGTGCCAAGTCCCGATCAACGGCCTGCAGACTTCTATAAACCAGACTACGATGTCAGCAAATGGGACCTCATCCGCGTACCGTCCAACTGGCAGGTGGAAGGATACGGCACTCCTTATTACAGCAACTATACCTATATTTTCAAAAAGGACTTCCCGCATATCATGAGCACGCCGCCGGAAAAATACACCGCGTTCAAGGAGCGTAATCCGGTGGGCAGCTATCGCAGGGATTTCGAAGTGCCGGCAGGATGGAAGGGTCGCCGCATCTTCATCACTTTCGACGGAGTGGACGCAGGCTTCTTCATTTGGGTTAATGGAAGGAAGGTCGGCTACAGCGTCAACAGCCGCAATGCAGCAGACTTCGACATCACAGACTACATTACACCAGGTCACAACTGTCTGGCGGTAGAGGTCTATCGGTTTACCACGGGTAGCTACCTGGAAGACCAGGACATGTGGCGGCTTAGCGGCATCTTCCGCAATGTCACGTTATGGAGCAGCCCCCAGGAACATCTCCGCGACTTCTTTGTCCATACCGACCTCGATGGTTCGTACAAGGACGCCACCGTTCGGGTAGCTGCCAAAATAAAGAACTATTCCGGCAGATCTGCGCCGGCAAGGCAGCTCAAAGCCGCCATATATGACGGAGTCGCGTCGATTGGTGAGGGAGAGGCTTCAGTTCCAGCTCTTAAAGCCGGCGAAGAGAAAGAAGTAACGATCTCTTTCACGGTCAGCAATCCCCGCAAATGGACGGCAGAAACGCCCAATCTGTATACCACCGTATTGTCGCTGAACGAGCATGGCAAGCCCATCGAACTCGAGTCGACGCCCACGGGCTTCCGGAAGATAGAGCTGAAAGGAAGGGCTTTCCTGATCAACGGTGTTCCGATAAAATTAAAAGGCGTCAACCGCCACGAGCACTGGCCCGAGGTAGGGCACGCCATCACGGAAGAGCAGATGATAAAGGATATTCTCCTGATCAAGCAGGCCAACTGCAATCACGTAAGGACATGTCACTACTCCGATGACCCTCGCTGGTATGAGCTGTGCGACCAGTATGGCATCTACCTGCTGGCCGAAGCCAACCTCGAATGCCACGGCGCCTGGGATGAATTCAACGAGGAGCCAAGGATGCGTGCCGCGATCGTGGAGCGCAACGTCTCGAATGTGGAGAACTTCAAGAATCATCCTTCTGTCATCATCTGGTCGCTGGGGAACGAATGCGGCAAGGGTGGCTCGAACTTCGCTGCGGCCCTCGCGGCAATAAGGGCGATCGACCCCAGCCGTCCGACCCACTATGAAGGGTTTGGTATCGAAAAGGACAACCCAGCCGACCTTGACAGCCGGATGTATACGAACCTTCCCGAGCTGGAAAAGATAGCCACCGACGGCAGCCGGACCAGGCCAATGTATATGTGCGAATACGCGCACGCCATGTTCAACTCTATGGGCTCGGTCGATGAATACAACGAGCTCTTCGATAAATATCCTTCCTTGTTGGGCGGCTGCATCTGGGAATGGCAGGATCAGGGGCTTTATAACAGGCGCGTGGCCAATCACCCGATACTGGCGTTTGGCGGAGGCTTCGGCGAATATCCCAATGACCACTACTTCATTCATAAAGGGGTCGTAGCATCCGACCGTAGTCTCAAGCCGCACTATCCCGAGCTCAAACGGGCGTATCAGTGGATAGGGATGAACCTCTCGGGTGAGTCACTGACAATATCCAACCGCTATCAGTTCATCGGCCTGGGCAACTTCGCCGGCAAGTGGGTGCTGACCGAGGATGGAATGCCGGTAGACTCGGGCGGCGTGACAGTCAGTAACCTGGCACCAGGCGCTAGCATGCCCATAACCTTACCGTTGTCCAAAACGAGTCGCAGGCCCGGTGCGGAATATTTTGTTCGAGTATCCTTTAGCCTCGTCAACCCAACATCCTGGGCGCCGGCAGGCTTCGAGGTCGCTGCAAAACAATGGGAGCTGCCGCCCACTCATGTGATCACTGACACGGCCATCAACCCAAATCCTGGCCCCCTGACCCTGACCAGGGGCGATCACCAGGTCGACATCCGGGGCCAGGGCTTCGCCGCCACATTCGACGAACGCACGGGCACTTTCTCCCAGCTCGAGAGCGGCGGCGCCAGGCTGCTTGTAGCCGACGGCGGACCCCGTCTGCACTTGTGGCGGGCGCCCCATCGCAATGACGACATGTGGGCCGACAAAGAATGGGAAAAATTTGGCATCAAACAGCTGGAGTGGACCATAGACAAGACACAGTCAGAGCAGTTGCCTTCCGGCGAGGTCAGATTGACGGCATCCCTGACAGGCGCGGGTAAACAGGGTTTCGTCGTTCATCATACCGCAACCTATACGATCAATCCGGATGGCCGGATCATGGCCAATAATAAGGTTTCCTTCAGTGACACGACAGTGTCGCTGGCAAGGATGGGAGTGCGGCTTTCGCTGATCAAAGAGCTGAAACAATTCGCTTATTTCGGTCGCGGTCCCATGGAAAACTATGCAGACCGTAAACAGGGTTTCGACATAGGCATCTATTCGAGTTCGGTGCAGGACCAGCTAACTCCCTACGAAAAGCCGATGGAATGCGGCAATCACGAGGACGTACGCTGGGCCAACCTTCACACTTACAGCGGCAGCGTTCTCGGCGTGAAGGCGACAGACGGCCTGCTCCAGGTGTCGGCCCTGCCTTATACAGACGAGCAGATGGAAAAGACCGAATACCGCATCGACCTGCCTCCCGTGACAGCCACAACCCTGGTCATCTGTCATAAGACTACCGGCGTCGGCTCAAATTCCTGTGGTCCCAGACCATTGGACGAGTATGTCGTTCGCTCAAAAGAGACGCAGTTTGGATATGAGCTGAGGCTAAAGTAACCAGCGGGCAGCGGCCTTTTGGAGTTCACTGCAATCGGGTACACCGTCGGAAGCCCAGGAGATAATACCGTCGGGGCGTATTAGCGCAGCGCTCAGACCTAGCTGCTCCTTGCCCCGGCCCTGGACATATTTTATCTGGTTGCCATACTTACCCGCTATGCCAGCCAGCGACGGGTTCGTATCAAAATCCAGCAGCATGCCCTGACCATCGCGCATCAGCTCGCCAATCCTTCTACCGTCCTCCAGCTCAAAGTTAGGAACGCTGTAGCCAACCAGCGGGTGATCGCCACCGGGATCATAGTGGGTGAAAATACCCCACACCTTGCCGGCAAAATAAGTCGCGCCATCGCGCGTGTTCATAAGATCACGGACAATTACATTCAGCGCGCGGGCAGCCGGGTCCAGCCCCATAATGGCAACCTGTGCGCGTGACCAGTCGAGTACCTGTGCGCCGATGGGATGACGCTCCGTATAATAGCTGTCGAGCAATCCATCCGGCGCCTTCTCATGGATAGCGGCGGCCAGTTTCCAGCCCAGGTTCATGGCGTCTCCCATTCCGAGGTTAAGTCCCTGACCTCCCAGCGGCGCGTGAATATGCGCGGCATCGCCGGCCAGGAATACACGTCCGTTGCGATAGGCCGTAGTCTGTCTTGCCCTGTCCGTCCAGGTGGTTGCAATATGCAGCGCGCGGATGGTAACGTCGGTGTTGGAGACATGGCGTAGTACTGCCTGAACGTGCTCAAGCGTGATCGGCTTCTCCGACCCATGAAATGTCCCTCCGTCGAAATCCTGGATGACTACATAACCTGGCTGTGACTGCAGGTACATGCCTGTCGGTGTCACAACCCGACCGGGGCCGAGCTTCTCCGGGTCCGCGATATCAACCAGCGTCGTGTATCCAGTGAATTGTGGCTCTGTACCGGCGAATTCAAAACCACCGGCCTTACGAACGACACTACGGCTGCCGTCACAACCCACGAGCCATTTACTCTTAAAATATCGGTCACCCGATTCAACAGTCACTTCATCCGCCAATTGATGAAAGCCCGTAATAGCAAGTCCACGCTTTATGACAACTCCCAGGGCTTCTGCGCGGCGGGTCAGGACCGTCTCAAGCTCTTCCATTTCAGAGATCAGGCTGGTGTCGGTTGAACTGGGCAGGCGGTACTTCCACTGAGAGCTGTCAATATCGCCTTCATGGAATGGGATGCCGGCAAAATGTCCTACCTGTCGGCGGGGTCCCTGTTTGGCATTTTGGTGGGGATTCTTAAGGCGTTTGTGTAGCTCGAGGTCTCCCAGCAACCCGCGGCGGTAAAGCGCTTCAATAGTAGGCGCCGAGAGTCCCCGTATCCCGAATGGAACCCGTTTCAGGGGCGAGTGCGGATCCTCTGTCTTTTCCAGTATCAGGACCGAGCATTTGGCCAGGGCCAGCTCGCAGGCGAGAAACAGTCCAACGGGTCCTGCGCCGGCTATGATTACATCGTGAATAGTGTCTTTCATAAAGTATGATTGAGACACAAAATTCCGGAATGCTCTAGTCCTGGTCTTGTACAAATGCGACAAAATCGCCGCTTACTGCTTGCTTCCTTTTCTTTGATCTTCGCGCAAATGCCGCCGGCGTGGTGCCGCTATAGCGCTTGAACTCCCTGCTTAGGTGAGATTGATCCGTATATCCCAGCTCCTGGGCCAGGCCCGCGATATTGGTTTCCGGATAGGTCCACAACTGGTTCCGCACCTGCTCAAAACGCATCACCGCAGATACGTCCTTAACCGTATGTCCCGAAGACTGCTTGAAATTCCTCTCCAGTGTACGAACCGTCGCATGAGCTGCCGCCGCCACTTCGCTCACCGGCAGGGTGCCGTTCGCCTTCCGCATGGCGACCCCCGCCTTAAACAACATGCTGTCGGTCGCGATCTTCGACCGGGCATCCATAAAATACTGCTTCACCTCGTCCAGCGCTTCCCCCACTCTGTTAGCCCGCATCAACACGTCCAATCCTGTCTGCAGCCTCGCGATCGGATGTTCAAATATATGTACCGCGTCCTTTCCAGCCGGCAGCCCCAACAGATCAAAAACTGTCCACGGAAAACATCGGACAGCGATGATTTCCAGCCAACCCTTAGAATAATAATTAACCGGCTGATCTAGCAACCCCACCATAAAAGGCGACGGCAACGCCTGCAACCCTCCCTCTGTCTCAACGCTACACCCACTCCCGAAATAAAATATAATCTCAGCATAACCATCGGGTAGTACCTCCAGCCCCGACAGGTCCTCCCCAAAGGCCCTTCTGTCATACCAGAAGCATTTAATGGCGTCCCGCAATTCTTCGGGCGGTTCATATTCCTTATGGTAGTGCTGCATTTGTAAAAGGTAGGATTTTATATCTGCTTTTGCTATATTGCCTGGATAATTTAAAAACAATGCTTTACTGGCTGGTCGCCGAACTTATAAGCGCATATGTCAGCCCCCTTTTCCAATCGCTTACCGGCAAAACGATATCACCTACCGGAAAGCCGTTGCGCCCCGCTATTTGAGCCTTTAATTTGGCGGCATGATAACTATAATCGCAACCGTTCTGCTTTTCCTGACCGTCACGCTGGGGCTTGGCGGTGGCCTCTATGAGGTACTGGTTATTTACCCGGGGTGGAAACACAACGTGGATCCGCTGACCTTGCGGTCTAAATTGCAATCATCAGGGCAGCTCCTTGCCATCAAACGTTTTTGGCCGATCGTCTCGCCTGCACAGGTCCTGCTGTCATTAGTCAATATCCTTCTCGCATGGAATAATAAGGGCGCGGCGGAGACTTACCTGCTGGCTGCCTCGATCGCTGTGTTTGTCGACCGGGTGATCACTTTCAGCTATTTCATCCCGGTGATGATCCGAAAGATCATGCAGCCCGAAGCTATCGAGGCGCCGCGACTGCGAAAAATTGTAAAACAATGGACAGATCTAAGCCCGATCCGTCTGGTTTTTGGGCTCTTCGTATGGATCATGCTTGTTGTGGCGCTAATTAAGCTCTAATGGGGCCTGATGACGGCCATAATCGTATTCCCGCGCTTATCGTTGTATCCTTTTGCGTATCCGGCTTAGGGACGGGTTGGTGATACCGAGGAAGGAGGCGATATGATAGGCAGGAATACGATTGATGATATTGGGATGTTCATCCAGCAGCCTTATGTAGCGTTGTTCAGGCGACAGGAACAAAAGTTCCTCTGTTCGGGTCTGTGAATAGCTAAAGAATTGCTCCGCCAACAGGCGGCCGAACCTGGCCCAGTTAGGATGCGTTTCATATAGACCGGTCAGATCACGATGGGTGATAAAAATAATTTCAGACTCCTCCATGGCCTGAATAAAATAATGGCAGGCTATACGGGTAACAAAACTCCTGAAGGAAACGACAAATTGATTCTCAGAGAAGAAAAAGATATTCGTCTCTTCATCCGTCTCGGGATTACTATAGTATATCCGGAAGATTCCCTTTACGACTAACCCAAGGTCGTTGCAGACCATGAATTGCAGGTTAAAGAAATCACCTTTTTTTATCTTGCGGGGTTTCCAGAATGCCTGGCTATCGGCGATGTCCTTTTCGGTCAACGCGGCAAAATTCGTCAGATAGGTACGCAGTATCTCGTGGTTCTCACTCATAGGCGAAAGTTAACCCTTTTTCATTGGGGACAAGCGGATGGCCGAGATCAGGTAATAAAAAGCGCCAAAAGCCGAATAGCCAACCAGGCTGTTGATACCCATAGTCGGAGAGTGGGCCAGTAAAATAAAGGCGCCGCCAGCCAGCATGGACTGGCCGCCACTAAGGATCATCGGCCATTGGCCACCCAACTCCCTCCGGCGCTGCAAGCCGAGAACCAGCTGGATAAGCCCTGTAACGATCGCCCATACGCCAAAGACCATCAGCGCCGCAGGTACGCCATTCTGCAAAGCCAGCGCCACGCCAACCGCAGTAAAAATGCCAATAACCATATTCACATACTGAGGAGTTTTATTAACGAACGGTGGATTAGCCTTGACGTCCAAGTAAGTACCAAAAACATCCCATAAAGGATAAACAATAAAAAGGACGCTGGCCACAAAAGAATTGGTCTTAAGAGAGACCGAAAGCAGTATGATCCAAAGTACCGAAAACGCAGTACGCAAAAAATAAAGCCTGCGCAGGGCTTGAGCAGTCTGAATAGCCTCAGCTGAAACAGTGCGATTAGATCCGAGAGAGGTCATAATGTGTAATCTTTTAATACCTCAAAATTCTCACATCTTTTTCTGCCAGATTTTCACTTAAGTTAAAATTGGAACTGTTTTTAACGAAGCATTGGGAACTATATATCTCGCAACTCTTACATTCGCCGAAAGTTATAAACCTTTCAAACAAACATATCATGAAAAAAATAATCCTGGATCTGGCCGTAAGCCTGGATGGATTTATCGAAGGTCCAAATGGTGAAATTGACTGGTGCATCATGGACGATGATATGGACTTCAGCGGTTTTCTCTCTGGAATAGATACTATATTTTACGGAAGGGTCAGCTATGACGCCTGGGGGAATTTTCAACCCGACTCAAATGCCAGTCCAACAGAACACAAGTTGTGGGAAGCAGTACATTCAAAGCGTAAAGTCGTCTTTTCCAGCCAAAAAAGACAGGACGAAAAAGCCGTTTTCATACATTCCGATATACCCGACAAAGTACTCGGGATCAAAAACGAGGGTGGAAAAGATATTTGGCTTTACGGAGGCGCGAGCCTTATCAAAACGTTTATCCGTTCAGGTCTTATTGACGTATTTAGAATGTCGGTTCACCCAATAGCGTTAGGCGGCGGAAAACCGCTATTTGAGGACCTGAAAGATCGCCTGAGCCTGCGACTGGTCAAAACCAATGTATTCAGGTCCGGAGTCGTACAGCTAATCTATGAACCTGCTCATTAGGGCGTCTTAATAGAGACCTTGTAACTCTCCTTAGTTGCATCCTGGTAGAATAATGTCAAAATATAGATGCCGGGGGCCAGGGCACTGATGTCTATCCTATTATCATTCGTTAAGAGTGTAGTGGTCAGTAAAATTCTACCATTCAAATCGCTCAGTTTTGCCAGTTTGATAGCCCCGGGATTATCGGTTTGGATATTGATATGGTCCGAGGCAGGGTTTGGATATATAACGATTCCGTTGCCTCCGCCAAAGTAGACCTGGCAGATCGGGCTGTAGGAATATTTCCCATCCAGATCGTCCATTTTCAGCCGGTATAGATTTACGCCCTTTACAGGATTAGCGTGAGTAAAGGAATAATCGCTATTCAACGTACCGGATTTTGCGGAGGGGACGGTCCCGATCACGGTCCAATCACCCTGGTTCGGAGTGCTATATTGTATCTCAAAACGGGAGAAATTGACCTCGCTGGTCGTCTCCCAGTCTAGTTTCACCGCGCCTGGTTCTTTAACAGCAGTAAAGGAAAGGAGAGTAACCGGCAGGGGGGTCCCGGTGTAGCCAAGCGTGTACGCAGCATAGGTATCCGGCGTGATGCCTGCGCTGGTCGTGATGCTGCCCGCGGTAAGGCTGCTTGCTCCTCCGAGAATGGAGGTCGCGTCGACGGCAGAAGGGATGCTTACCCATTTGCTGCCGTCCCATCCAACGATCGTCAGCTGTGACAACGAGTTACCCGTAAGTGTACCGACCCCGCTGCCCGCGTTCCAGGTCAGCGTAATATTGGTTGAACCTGAGCCATCGATATCCCAATATTCGACAGAGCTTACCGAGGTCACCCCGCTCCCTATGCTGGAAGTGGAAAACGGAGCGCCTGCGGGGAGAGGCGGGTAGCTTCCGCCGGCAGGATTGGGCACTATTGCGGAATTTGGGTCCGCATGGAAATAGGCTCCGGCCGTCGCATCAGCAGAAGCGGCGAAAGGGCCATAGTGCCCATTGTTCCCCACGGGAAAAATAAAAGATGCAGTTCCTGATTTGCGAACATATCCGTCGACATGGTTAGCATTGTCGGCCCCGGTATAACTGACTGCTGTGGAGGCAAAATTCAGGGCGCCGTATGGTGCGGTACGAACGGTGCCGATGATGCCCGGCTGCGTACCGCTGCCCCCCGCGACAAAATTGTGGCTGCCAAAAAATGTCATCGTAGCCCCGCTGAAGACTGTGATATTACCCTGGCTACCCTGTTGGGCATTGGCGAAAGATGGAAACAGAACAACGGCCATGCATGGGAGGATGCGAATGGCCAAACCAGATCTGTGTGGAGATAACTTTTCCAAGGGAATGGTTTTTAGGATAAGGAATTAGCGGAGCTGTATAATGGTCATGAAGGTCCTGCTGGTAGTGCCGTCAATAGTGCAGGTGCCAGTTGCAGGCCCAAACCCTCTGGGATATACTACATCTCCGGGGTTCAGCTTGATGGGTAATACAATAAAGACAGTATAGCCGCCGCCACCTGCAGGAGAAATGTACATGACACTGCCGACATATTCCTTGCCATTGATATTGAGAAGAATGGTGGGATTGATAGGGCCAACGTTGCAACTAGCTAAATTATAGCAGGAAAGCATATATATACCGCTTCGCGAGGCGGTAAACTTCCCGGTAGAGACACTATATTCATTGAACACATCGCCTGCTACGGTCTGAAATTTATAATCCCAGTAATTGCCGCTATTTACCATTGCGGAAGGATTGGTAAGCGTGATATTGGTGAGCCCTGAAGCGACAGAATCCAGCTTTATCCAACCGGAGCCATTATTATAATAGATCCCCGGTGTGACATTGTTAGGCGCCGTACCCGCTGTGGCCGTATTATACACAGCCATCCCGGCGGTATGGGCGGAAAGCGGTGAGGCGGAATTGGTGGCGGTAAGAGCGATGCGCGGCAAAAGGAAGCCCTTGTTCGTACTTTCTGTCTCCAGAACTGCATCTGCATTGATAGTCGTGGGATTGTTTCCGATCTTGACCTGAGAAAAAGTTCTCACAGATAGGCACAGAAAGGCAGCAACCAGGATAGGTAAAATTGGTTTTTTATACATTATATGTGGTTTGGCGGCAAGCTATCGCGAGTGGGAATAGGGGGGAATGAAAAGTGAGCTAATCACTGGAACATATATACGAAATTGGCGGAAAAATAGATTTCCGGAATTTTAAAAAAATAGATATTTAAAAATGAACAATGCATAATCCAATGATAAATTAAAAAGCCGGGGTAAACACCCCGGCCGGAATTCACATGAGAAACAAAACCTAAGTCATCTTTTGGGACTGGACCCGCCGGAAGAACCAGCATGCAGGTCCTCCTTGTCTTCGATCTGTCCGCTCAGATAATTCAGCCAAACCCATTGGTCTTGATGGCCGTCTCGTGACCCGCCTTCGCCTCAGCTCTGAAGCGCCCTTGCCCAGTCTTTTCTCTTCCAGAACCACTCCCCGCTCCTTGTCGATCTCCACCGGGTCCAAAATAGCATTCCCCGCCCAGTCGCGAATGATCTGTAAACCGTTATTCACCACATCGGGCTTATCGCTGGGGATCGGCAGCTCATATTCCGTCTCGTCAAAACTGGTGTGTGCATTGATATCAGCTCCAAACCTAACCCCATTCTTCTGCAGGTAGTCGCGCCTTGTTGACGAGATAAAATAGCACCCTGTTCTTTGGTTCGGTATTATGCCGGATAAAATAAGTCAGCCCATTGGGCAGCTTTCCATGGCGGACAGCCGGGTCCAACGGCAGCGGCTGCTGTCCCGAAACAGCGGAGCCGGTACCCTCATATTTCACCTTCACATCTATATTCCTTGTGACCGGCGGCAAACACCGCTCTTCATTGCAGGTCTGATACTGAATGGTCACCCCGATCGTATACTCACCAGCAGGCACTGGGGATCCATCCGCCTTTCTCCACCTGGGCATAAATCGCTGCCCGAAACTTACACTGTCCCCGCTATAGACCATCGTCACTCCCTTGGAATGCGGATCAGGGATGCGCGGTGAGCCCAGCATCATCAACTCTTCTGGAAAATGAAATTCCACCTTGGTCGGCACCCATCCACCGGCAATATTCGCCGGAGTATTGGCATAGCCGTACCAACCTTCTTTAAAATGTAGAACGACCTCCAGCATAGCGGGATTCGATCGGATAGTTGTCGGAACACTTACCTCGTAGCTGACCGGACCATCTCCCCCTTCAGTCCTGGTCTTAGGCGCTTCCGGCACTTCAAACTCGTCCTTCGCGACAACCCCCTTGCGGGCAACGGCATGCTGAGGATTCTTCCTGCCCGGCATCACATACACATAACCGCGATGCCGGAGAGTCAGATATTTCTCGTCCGTCAGCCTCCCCAGCACGAATTGCCTGAATCCCGTGTCTTTCGCGAGACGCGCTTTCACTTTATCCAGGCCACCCTCCCATTCGACAACCCGTCCTGCGTCCTTTCCCGGCGACTCCAGGTGAAGATCTTCGAGATAGCTCCAGGCAACCAAGGAGTCGACATTGAACCCATTTACCGTAGGCAACGACACCCCGATCACGAGATCGGGCACGCCGTCATGATTATAGTCTGTGACCAAGATATTCGGCTGGCAGCCCGGAAAGGTCTTTTGCATATCTTTCGCTGTGAATAAGGGGCGAGCCGGCTCGAACCGCAAGCCTTTGTCGGTTTGTACACCACGAAAGAAAACTACCGGGTCCTTGGTTTTGCTGCTGCCATAAAGATGGGTGACGAGCAGGTCCAGCACGCCATCCCCATCCCAATCGACCGGTGTGATAAAAGCCTTTATCACACCTGAATAATGCGGCTTCTCATATTCCTTTCGGGCCGCTTCCAACTCTTTTTCACCCGGCGGGACCACAGACAGGGGATACCCATCGAGACCAAGAAGGTATTTCCTCTGACCGAACCGTGGATGCTCTTTCGAACCGATGTTCAGCGCTACCCGTAGCTCATCGAAGCCCCCTACAAAAAGATCAGCGAGTCCGTCGCCATTGAAGTCCCCGAACCCGGCCGAACTATAGTTCCAGTACTGCGCTGTATTGGGATCCACGTCCGGTTTCGCCACTCGATCGGTTGCAAAACCATTTTCTTTGTATCCCATCTGATCGACGAATTGCCGGGGCTGAAACCCGTCTTTCGACCCACGCCACCAATTGATCTGGCCGGGATTATATTGCCCGCTCAGGATGTCCACATACCCATCCCGATCCAGGTCCACCAGCCGCGGATGAGTGCCGATACAACACCATTGGTAGGTGGTCATCGTGTCACCCTTTACATCCGTAGCATAAAAATACTTGCCGGTATAGCTGGGATGTTCGTTACTTCCTGTATTAAGAAAGACTTTGATATCCGAACCGGTATGCCCTGTCTCGAACTCACCCAGCAACAGATCGATCTTGCCGTCATGGTTCCAATCGTAAAAGGCAGGATAGGCCAGTCCGTGTTTTTCGGTCCGGATCTCGCGCTCAGTGCCGGTGATCAGCATCGGCTGACCAAGCAGCGGCGCACCCGGGATATCCGTATTGGTGATCAGCGGGAATTTCGGCATCCCGGTCGACATGACCAGGTCCTCCACCAGCACCTTGATCTCCCCCGCAGTCCCTTCATTCCTTCCATCCCATCTCCCCCTGACAATCCCTGCCTGATCCACAACCAGCACCGTCGGATTACCCGCACCTATCGACTTCCCATACTCGTTATCATTGAGCGTCATTGGAAAACCATACCCGTGTTCCTTCCAGTATTTTACCGGATCATTGCTGCTGAGAGCAGTCTCATTATAATCGACACCGATCATCCGGATATCTTTATCGGACTTCAATACACTATCGATCTCATGCGTCAGCTTCCTGCACGGAGCGCACCAGGTCGCCCAGAAATCGAGCACCAGAACTTTCCCCTTTAATAATTCACTTTTCAATATTTCCCCATCCGGTGTCTTCAGCGAAAAAGCCGGAAGCTTCTCACCCACGTGCAGGACACCCGCCACCGACTGGCGTGCCCCAGCCCCCGACAGAGGCCTGCCGCCAGACACCGCCTGGTGTCCCCCGGTCGATGCAATATGGCTATCCCTCGCAAAAACAAAAACCGGGATCAAAAACAAGGGCGCTATACGCCTGTAAATGGACCGCATAAATTTATTTTTTAATAATTTCAATTATTCCTTCGTTCTCAATGATCATCATGCCCACGCGGTCGGCGGCAATACCTTCCTGCAAAACATATGGATAACGCGGCCTGCCGTTCTCCAGGACCGTGGGCAGATAAGCGAATCGCAGATTGTCCCTCCGCTGCCGCAACGCCTCACCAGCCTCTACGATATGCGTAGAGATGATAAAAGCGCACCGTCGATAGGTCGAAAAGGCCTCAGTGACGGCCAGCGTTCCATCATAGGCATCCTTGACATTCGTTCCCTTGAAGAGCTCATCGAACAGGACCACCAGTCGCTTGCCCTCGCTGACAGCCTGCGCCACATTCTTGACCCGCAGGACCTCGGCATAAAAATGACTATGCCCCAGGCTCAGGTCATCGGCGACATTGATGCTGCTGAACAACCCGTCCCGTACCGAAAAAACCATCTCCGTTGCCGCCACCGGGAATCCCATATGGGCCAGGTACAACGCGATCCCAAAGGCCTTCATAAAAGTGGACTTGCCCGCCATATTCGCACCGGTCAAAAAAACCATATTCAGAGCCCCGTCAAGCGCTATCGCATTACCCACGGCATTGCTTACAGCAGGATGCCGCAATCCGTCGATCCTCACGATATTATCGCTGGCAGGCAAGGCGTCGGCATAACCCCAGCCATTGACCCGGGCCGTATTGCCTGCGCCGATATAAACATCCAGCTCACTCAACACGGTCATGACTGTTTCCATACCTGTTCGCAGCCGCGTCCGCAAAAGATGGTCATACTGTGCGACGGTCATTAACGACCATTCGGCAGGATCACCGGCTCCAGCCAGCAACCTGTCCTCCAATACAGTCAGCGCCTCCCGTGCCCTGTCCGAATAAGGCCCATCCGGATCGCGCCTGACCAGCCCCCGCAAGAATTCCCCGGCTACCCGCAGTCCATGAACAGCCGCGATCAGTCCTTCCCGCAACAGCGCATCCGTTTCATCCCGCACCAGCGACGCCATCACCTTCCGCCGTAGTCCATGCCAGACCGCCGCAGGCAAATGCCCGTGACCAGGGCTCCCGAGATAATTCTCCATCGCCTCCATCTGCAAACCCGTCAGAGGAAAGACCAGGTCCAGCGCAGAAAAATACCGTATCAGACCACTCCGTCGATTGATAGCCTCCGCGTCGGTCAACGGATGACGGAACATATCTTCCAGCAACCGGTCCCCTCCCCTGGTCCGCACCTGGCTGAACAGGCTGATGATCGAGCCACGCCGATGCCTGCCCAGCAGGTTCAGGTCATTCAAAGTCTGTTGATCGGTAATAAAGTTCATGATGCATCAAAATTGCCGTTCTCAAGAATATCCAATATGCCTTCATTCCGGATGATCACCATGCCATGCCGGTCATCCGTGATGCCACGTTCCAGCTGGTAAGTGTACACCGGCCGGGTCCCTTCCATCCGCGTCGGCAAAAAAACAAATCCAATATTTCCATACCGCTCCCGCAACACTTCCCCCGCCTCGATGATATGCGTCGAGATCACGAAGATGCTGTTCCGCTTCGACGCAAACGCCCCTGTTATGGCGATTGTCGCCTCATAGGCGTCCTTGACATTGGTCCCGCGAAACAGCTCGTCGAAGATCACCAGCAGATTCCTCCCGCGGTTCAGCTCCTCGGCAACCTTCTTCACCCGAAGCACCTCGGCATAGAAATGGCTGGCGCCCATACCCAGGTTATCGGCGAGGTTGATCGTAGTGAACAGACCGTCCAGCACAAAAAATTCCATAGCCGACGCGGCAACCGGAAACCCCATATGAGCGAGATACATCGCGATGCCCAGCGATTTCATAAAAGTGCTCTTGCCCGCCATATTGGCGCCCGTCAGGAACACGATATTGTTGTCGGAGGTGATCGTTATCGAATTAGGGACCGCATTGGCCAGGCCGGGATGGCGCAGCCCCTGCAGTCGGACGGTATTCGGTCCACCATCGAGCACAACAGGAAAAGAGAATTTACGGGCCACAGCCACCCGCGCCACCGTTAGATAAAGATCCAGATAATATATCCGCTCAAGCAAGCGGCGAACTATGCCGCGATGCCGGAAACGCAGCTGCTCATCCAGACCAGCCATCTCCTCAAAACCGATCTTCTTCCTGGGGGAAAGCTGCAGCACGTCAGCAAAAGCTGCATCCGAAAGCAAGCCCGCCATCGCAGCGCGATCTTCCTCGTACGCGGAACCGTCGGCCGCTACCACCGAAACAAAGTCGCGGCAGGCATGCACCATCTCCACCAGGGACGAAATACCTTTCTGGATGATCGATTCTTCGGTATTCGTCGAAATGAGTCCTTTGATCCTCCGCTCCAGCGAACCATCAGCCTGCGACAGCCGGGTCCGTTCATCCGTATTGGCCAGCCACTGCTCGACAGCATCGAACCACTCCGGCTTAAAAGGAAAGGATAGCGCCGACTCCGAAAAGAACCGGAAAAGACCGATACGCTTCCGTATCGCATCAGGCCTTGACAGCGGTTCGCGGAAAAGCTGCTCCATGAGCACCGTGCCGCCGCGTGTCTGCGTATGACTAAATAATCCACAGATCGAATCACCACCCCGCTTCCCGAAAATATTCAGGTCATCCAGCGTCTGCTTGTCTGTTGCAAAATGCATAAAAAACCTATTTTCTTTTACGCCGGATCAGTAGGATGCTACCAAAAACAAGCAACAGCCCCGGAAGGATACCCATCAGCATCACTTTCAGAAAAGCCAGCCCGCTATCGGTGATGTTGAGCCGCTTGTCCTGCGACGGTGGCCGCGAAGTATCGATCGGGAACTCCCCATGCGCGAACCAGCTGAAGATCGCCGTGGAGAAATCGAAATTGCATGTCTTGATATTGTACCGGCCCAGCTCTGCATTGCTCAGGAAATCGGCGTCTCCGGCAACAACGATCCGTTGCTCCCTGCCGTTGATCGTACGCGTAAGCCCCACCACGGCGGGCAGCGGCCCCCGCTGATCACCCTGGCTGGAGTCATATCGAAGCATGTTCGGGTCAGGATCCGAAGCCTCGCCCTTCTTATGCTTGCTCCCGGTCTCGCCCCCGTCGCCGATGCTTATCGTAAAACCACCCATACTGCGCGGTGTCTCCTCGTCCTCGGCCATTTCTATCATGTTCTCATCCGGCTTGATCTTCTTGTTCCAGCTGCGTTTGTCGACCGTCATCGCCAGCGGGATCGCCGTAAATGGACCGCCGGTGCCCACCGAAAGTCCTGCCGCTCCATGCATGGCGATTACCAGGCTGTCTTCGAAATCTTCATGTAGCTTCAGTGTAAATGCCGCCGCAGCAGGCGTCAGGTAGGGCTGTACCAGCTCGGGTGAGAAATCCTTGTTCTTCTCCACCATCATCCCGTCCATCATCTTTACTCCCAGTGGCGCCAGCAGCGGATTGACGATATCCTGCCTGCCTGGCTCACCGGCGATCAGCAGGTTGCCGCCATCGGCGATATACTTTTCGATCTTTCGCTTCGAGACACTATCAAACATCAGTTTCGGATCGGCGATCACAAGAGCGGTAAGATCACCAGGTATATCCTCGTCATGCAAAAAGATCTTCGATACATCAAAACCCTGATTGATCAGCGAGTACCGGAAACTGATCTGGTTCGTCAGATACTTGAAATGCCGGTCTCCCATCTTATCGATGCTACGCTCTGACTCCCCCTGCGCAAAAACTATCTTCGGCATCTTCGCCTGCATCAGCCGTTTAAGCGCCGCTGAGGTCTCCGTCTCTGACGGGAAGACGTCCCGGTCATCGAATAGTCGCAGGAACGTCCTCCGCCCATTGTAATGCAGGTCCATGACATACCGGTTCTGCTCCGGCTGCAGGTCGATGGTCTTGCTGATCTCCGCCGGCGTCTGGAAGGATTTTAGGTCTACTTTAAACGATTTGGCATACCGCTCCGCCAGCTGAGGCAATGTCAGACCCGGATTATACTTGAAAAAATTCTTGTCCGCCGGACTATCGTAGAAATAGACATACTTGAATTTGATATCGGGCTTAAAACGTAGATAAGGTTCCCACCGCGCCAGATCTGTATTGCGCTGTTCAGGCTTGCCATACCAGAACCGGTTGTCCAGCAGGTTGACATACGAGGTTACCTCCAGCGGCTTATCCCCCATCTCTTTGATGACCTTCTGCGCATTGACCGTCAGCGTCAGGTATTTATTGGCCGTGGTATCGATATACCCCGTCAGCGAAGGTTTGGAGCTGATATAACCTATCATCAGGGCACCGACAAATATCAGCACATACCGGCCCGCTTTGACGACCATGGGCCTCGACTCGCGGTCTCCCCGCAGCTTGTAGATGGCAAAGGCCAGGAACATCCCGATGATGACCAGGAAATAGATGACGTCCTTGGTGGAGATCAGCCCCATCAGCAAGTGATTCGCCCTCCCCTGTATCGACAGGAAATACGCCAGGTCGCGTACGAAATCGATATCCTGCCACAGCTCTCCGACATAGCTCAGCGCCGCAAGCACCACCAGCGTGCTCAATGCCGCCACGACCTGGTACGAGGTCAGACACGACATAAAAAGACCGATGGCGGCATAGGTACAAAGCAGCAGATACACTCCCAGCAACGACGTGAACAGCATGCCCGCATCCGCGTGCTGAATATTGAATATACCCAGCACCGCTATGAACGCCAGCACCAGGACAAGCGCCAGGTTATACACCATCATGGACAGGAACTTTCCAAAGATGATCTCCCGCACCTTGATAGGCGAAGAGTAAAGCAGCTTGATAGTGCCGGCATTGATCTCCCGGCTCATCAATCCCATCGTTAGCAAAGGCAGATAGAGATAAAGACTCCTGACAAGCCTCGGCCAGATACCATATTGCGGCGCAAAAGTGCGGTACGTCAGGAATTCCAGATATTTCAGCCCCTCCCCACCCAGGTCCTGGGAAGTCAGGGTTCCCTCGAGCATGCTGGTATACATCAGCCCGCTCTGGAACAGAAAGGCGATCAGCAGGAACCACGCGATCGGAGAATAAAAAAGGAGCGCCAGTTCCGTCCTGGCTATTTTTAGGATTGTCTTCATGATCTTTATTTTGTCCGACCGTTGTGATTGGAAAGTTGGGCGAATATTTCGTCAAGAGAGCTTTTGTCCAGCGAGATCTCCCGGAGCCGCCATCCCTTCGCCACACTGGTGCCGACGATGCGTTCAGTGATCTCCTGGTCGCCATTGAAATATAACCGGATCTGCTTTTCAGTGAGGAAATCGGTCCGTGTAATACCGGGGATGTCCAGCAGCTCTTCCTCCGAAGGAGGATTGTCCATATATGTGACAACGCTATGTGGTTCCATATAATTGTTGAAGGCATCCATCGTGTCGGAAAAGACGATCCGGCCGTTGTCGATCATCTTGATGTCCTTACACAGCACCTGTACCTCCGACAGGATATGCGAGGAGAAGATCACCGCCCGGTCGGCAGCGATCTCCTTGATGAGGGCGCGGACCTCGATGATCTGGTTAGGGTCAAGACCATTGGTAGGTTCATCGAGCACAACCAGCCTGGGACGATGGATAATGGCCTGTGCGATACCGACACGCTGGCGATAGCCTCCGGAAAGATTCCGGATCAGCCGGTCGCTGAAATGGCTGATGCCACAACGCTCCTTGGCCACTTCTACCGCCGGACGGATATCCGGCTTTGACATCTTTCGCAAATTAGCGCAGTAGACAAGGTACTCATCCACTGTCAGGTCCGTATACAACGGGGCATTCTGCGGCAGGAAGCCGATCAGCCGTTTGGCAGCTTCCGGATCTTTGCGCATGTCGATGCCTCCGATAAAGACCTGGCCTTCGGTCTGATTGAGACATCCGCACAGGATATTCATCGTCGTGGACTTTCCCGCGCCATTGGAGCCGAGCAGGCCGACAATGCCGTTTTTGTCGATCTCGATGTTGATGTCCCGGATGGCCCAGCTGCTCGAATACTTGTGCGAAAGCTGCTGGAGCTTTATAATAGAATGATTCATATTATTGTAGGAAAATGTGTAAAGAGTTCAAACCTCAATAGCCGTGATTCTGCTTCAGATTGATATTGCTCTGCAGTTGCCCCATCGGGATCGGATAAAGCGCCGCGTCCGCAGTCCAGCCAGTCTTCTCCGCACTCAGCACCGTCCCTGCCTGCCCCGTCCGCTTGAGATCATACCAGCGATGACCCCATTCGGTAAAGAGTTCGACCCGTCGTTCATGCATGACCGCATTTAGCACCGCGGATTGTGAGCTTGCGTCGGCCGTGCTTGCCGGGAGTCCGGCACGGGCACGAACAATATTCAGATCGGCCAGTGCCGCCAGACCATTGCCCAGCTCAGCCGAAGCTTCCGCACGGATCAGGTATTGCTCCGCCAGACGGAGAAGCATAATGTCCTCGACGGTCGGAGCACTCGACTGGACATTTTTGTATTTGTAGGGGTAGTGCAATGTATTCCCGCCGCTCACAAACTGTCCCAGCCAATCCTTCATCCTTAGATCACCTGGCTCGAAGGCATTCAATAAGAACGGGGTCACCGGATAATACGGAGCCGCGCCGTACTGGGAGGAGAAATCACGCGCGTCCGCTACTTCATAATAAGACGTCTTCGTAGGCAGCTGCCAGATGGCTTCGCTGCTGCCGTCCAAAAAAACCTTATTGGGGTCGCTGACCAGGCTATACTGACCGGAAGCAATAACCGCATTGGCGGCATCGTAGGCCTGCTGCCATTGCTGACGATACAGATAAACTCGCGCCAGCAGCGCCGTCGCCACCAGCTGATTTGGGCGTATATGTCCGCTGGAAGGATAGGTCATTGTCAGTTTCTGCTTCGCGCTCGTAAGATCGGCAAGTATCTGCCCATAAACGGAATCGACAGAAGTACGCGGCAGGATAGCGTTGATCTTGTAGTCGGTACTCGTTACCAGGGGAACACCGCCGAATAAATTCACCAGATTGAAATAATAGAACGCCCGCATCACCTGCATCTCCCCCGTGGCCTGCGCTCTGAAACTATTAGACAACGCAGTATTATTGCCCACCCCAGCTATCACTGCATTGACATTATAGAGGGAAGTATACGGCTCCGTCCAAAGATTGTTGACATCGCCGTTGAGGTTTGTCAGGTTATAGCCGTAAAAGCCAGTCATGTCAGGATCATTGTTGCTGTTGTAGAACAGCTCGTCGGAGGAAAGACCCGTAGTCTCCGGGATCTTCGGGTCGGAATATCCGAAACCGGACACGGAGAAGGCGACATAGCTATAGGCATAGGAGATCGCTGTCAGCGCCGTAGAGCTGTCGGCAAACTGCTGGGATTCTGCGAGCTGCGAGGGCGGGCTCGGCGGTATCCCGATCAGCTTTTTACAGGAGCCGGCCAGTCCCGCGACCAAGACCAACGCCACGGGAAAGATATATGGTTGAAAGAATTTCTTTTTCATGATAATTAAGATTAAAAATTACAATTCAGTCCAAACGCAACGATACGCTGCACAGGGAATTGCGTAAAGTCATTGAACGTCTCCGGATCGGCTACCTTATAGTTGGTGAACGTCAGCAGGTTCTGCGCGTTGCAGTAGATACGCAGATCATGGATATACGCCCTCTTCACCAGCTTATCCGGCAGGGAATAGGACAACGACAGGGTCTTCAGCCGCATATAGGTATCATCGCTATACGCCCCTGACGACTGGCTGAAAGCGGAGGCCGATCTGGAAGCCTTAGAGCTGTAGCTGGTCACCAGGTGCTGCAGGGTGGCACGCGTATCGCCGGGGCCTGTCCAGTAATTGCCCACCACCGCCACTGGCATATTGATCAACGGGCTGCCAGGCGTATAGCCGTTGCCGTACAAGGTATACATCCAGTTGGGCGCTGTCTGGCTCGAGAACTGGAAGAAGAGGAACAGGCTGACACGCTTGTAGGTGAACGTATTGCCGAACCCGCCCATGTATTTAACCTCCCGGTTTGCAATGGGCACCTGGTCCCCGCCATCGGCGACCAGCCCAAAAGCCGGAGTAGACGTGAGCTGATCCTTGGCATCCAGGTATTGGAACTGCCCGGTGGTTGGGTTAATGCCCTTGTACCGGTATCCGAATATAATAGAGGTCGGCTCTCCGATCTTATAAACGCTGGCGTAGGAGGATCCCGCCAGATTGGGAAAGCTCAGCAGCTTGTTGCGGTTGAATGCGATATTAAAATTGGTCTTCCAGCTAAAATCCCGACCCTGAAAATTGCTCGAAGTAAAGGAGAATTCCCAGCCCTGATTCTGCACTTCAGCTGGCAGATTCTCCAATACATTCCCGAACCCAGCCTGTATCGGTAAGGGATAACCGCCGAGCTGGTTGCCTTCCCGGTCGCGGTAGAACGTCGTGTTCAGCAGCAGCCGGTCATGAAAGAATCCCAGATCGAGGGAAATATTAAGCGATTTCTTCGTCGCCCAGCCATAATCCGGATTGTACAGGTTCATCGGTTGATTCGGCTGAACTCCCTGGACGGCCGGCACATAAGTGACCGGCTGCCAGAAAGCCTGGAACTTATAAGGTGCGATACCATCGGAACCACTGGTCCCATAGCTGCCGGACAGCTTGCCGTAGCTGAGCAAAGGCAGGGCTGTCTTAAGAAGTCTCTCCTGTGTGAATATCCACCCCGCCCCAACCGAACCGAAGCTTCCGAACTGCCGCCCGGGACCAAAATTGCTTGACCCATCGCGCCTGCCCCCCATGCTGAGGATAAACTCCTGGTTATAGATATACTTCAGCCGCGCAAAGGCAGCACTATATTTGTACACGGTCGATTGATCGTAAGGATAGACCGTCGCAGCGCCATCGATGGAACCCAGCAGTTGATCATTGCTGTAACCTGTTCCCTCGAGCGTCTGCTGGTAATTAGTGTTCTTCTTATACGTACCGCCTGCCAGCGCCGATAACGTACCCTTCCCGATAGTGACGTTATAGTCGATCTGGGGTTCGATGTTCAGCGTCTGAAAATTGTTTTGTGCAAATTCCGCACTTCGGTAAGCGCCGTATAGCGGCGTCTGCGAGGCAGCGGGTAACTTTGTTGCTTCGTTGCTGGTATTTCGGTTATACCCGGCTGTAATCCCGAAGGTCAATCCGGATATGATCTTATAGCTGAGGTGCAGACTGTTGTTGATATTATAGTTATCCAGGTTGGCGGGCTGCATTAAGTTAGCGTAAAATTGATAAGTGCTCATATTGACGCCCTTGTAGACCCAAACCAGGCTGCCATCCGGGTTTTTCAGGTCGGGAAGGTTCGGCGCAAGCAGAACGTCTTTGTTGCCCGCATACGATGCCGAGTGATTCTGATCATATCCGACGTCCGTGCCGAAATCGAGCGTCAGCCGGTTGTCGTTGGACGTATGATGGAACATGGTGTGCAAGGTCAGCCGCTGATCTGAAAAATCCCCGGGATAATTAAAATTGGACCGGGTATATCCGCCGGAAAAGATGAAGGTATTGTTGTAGGACCCTCCCGATACACTGGCATGGATGTCGGTGTTATTGGTAGTCTTACCATAGATCAGATTCGGCCAGTTGGTATATTTAGTTTGATCGAAGATGGTCAGATCAGGCGAATACCCGCCGGTGTAAGGGATATTGTTGACGGCAATGCTGTCCTCGGCAAGGGCATCGCGCCGGTATTGCAGGTATTGCTGGGTATTCATGACATGTAATTCCCGCGCGGCGCTGTTGAACCCGGTGGTGGCTGTCAGATTGAGCATCGACTTGCCGGCTTTACCCTTTTTGGTCGTGATCAGGATCACGCCATTGGAACCCTGCGTACCATAGATGGAGGTGGCATCAGCATCCTTCAGGATCGAGATGCTTTCGATATCGGCTGGATTGATCGAGGCAAAAGGGCTGACACCTCCGAACACGCTGATGCCGCCGGTAGTGCTGGATTCTGATCCCAGGTTACCGAGCTGGCTGAGATTCTTGTTTTGCGGAGCAAAAGGCACGCCGTCGATGATAACAAGCGGCTGGTCATAGGGCCGTTGGCCGTACGGCGCATTGGACATCACCGTATTCTGTCCCCGGACCTGAAGCAGAACCGTATTTCCGGGAACGCCGCTGGTTGACGTAACAGCCAGACCGGGTACCTCTCCCTGCAATGCCAGCATCACATTCGTCACAGGCTGCCTCTCGATAGTGGCAGCGTCCACCGTAGAAATAGAGCCGACATTGAAACGCCGGCTGGTGGTCCCATACGCCTGGATCACCGTAACATCCAGCTCATCCTGGCTGCGCTGCAACGTCACATAGTGATAGTTGCCGACACCTGCTCCTGCCGTGAACTCCCTGGCGATATAGCCCGTATATGAAACGACAAGCGCAGTGCCTTCGGGAACATGCTTCAGCTTGAAATCCCCATGAACATCCGACTGCGTCCCCTTCGTCGTCCCTTTGATACGTATCGACGCACCGACCAGCGGAGCGCCAAGGCTGTCCGCCACCCGGCCACGGATACTGTCTCCGGGTGGCGCATCAACTAATTGTAAAGCCCCCGACGGCCGGACCGTATCCTTAAGCACGACCATTTTGTCGATGATGGCATAGGTAAAAGGCTGGTCTTTAAAACAGATATCCAGCACTTCCTTAAGGCCCGCATTTCGGACAGAGATGCTGATATCATGCGTCTGTTTCATCCACTCATCGCGGTAAACGAACAGGTACCCCGTCTGATCGGTTATCTTTTTGAAGAGCCTGTCCAGCGGCACATGCTGTTCCGACAGGTTGATCTGCTGCGCTTTCGTATTTGCGCTGAGATGCAGGCAGAACGCCAATAATAAAAGGGTTGTCAATCGCACGATTAACAGAGTTTTGGTGAGTAGCGCTTTCCTTCCGGGCAGGGACGCGCCTTTCAATGCAGCAAAAAGCATACATTTGCAGTGTTTGGGTTTAACAATAAAGCAGTTTCCAACAATTGTAGTTGTGTCAGACCTGAACGCCTCGCCGGGAGTGGTACCAACACTTCCGGTTTTCTTTTCAGGACATCAACAAAATATTCAGCAAAGGATGAGGGTTTATGGCATCACGTGGATAGTCTTGCCTTCAACTCTAAAATGAACGCCACTGGTTTGCAATACCTGCAGGATATTCGACAGCATCGTCGCACGCGGCAGCTCTCCGGTAATATGTCCCGCAGGGACGCCTTTCTCAAAAACGATATCGATATCATACCAACGGCTGACCTGTCGCATCACCGTGGCAATATCAGCGCTGGTCAGGTAAAACAGCCCGTTCTTCCAGGCAAGCACTGATCCGAGATCGGCATTGGGAGCGACACGCAGCTGCGAGTCGCGCCATTCGGCCTGCTGCCCCGGCTCCTTCAGCACGATCGTCTGCCCTACGGCCACCACGCCAGTGGCCAGAGTGACCTTCATCGCCGGCTCATCGGAATAAGCGTTGATATTGAAGCTCGTGCCGATATCGCGAACTGTCTGCCCCTGTACGCTGACCTCAAAAGGCTGCTTAGGATCATGCACCACTTCGAAATAAGCCTGACCGGTGATGCTGACCTGCCGCTTTTTTCCAATGAACGCTGTAGGATAAGTTATCGATGACGCGGCATCCAGCCATACCTTCGTGCCATCCGGCAGTATCAATTTATATTGACCTCCCTTGGGAGTAGTCAGCGTGTTAAGAACAGCTGCGGTTACATTTCTTCCATCACCGGACTGATAGTCCAGCTGCCCTTCCTCCTTGACGATCCGGTGATTTCCCTGCATCGCCATCACCCCATTCGCCACACTATCCAAAACCACACGCTGCCCATTTCCCAGCGTCAATATAGCCTTATCCCCCCCTGGCTTCGCTTCGATAGCAATCCTCTCAGGAACTGCAGCAGGCTTCTCACCACCTCCTGACCACAGGAGCCAGCCGCCGATCGCAACGATCAGCGCCGCCGCCGCAGCCGCCACATAACGCCGCCATCCAATTCGCCTGACGGACGATCCAGCCTTCTCCTCCAGCTCAGCCCGTATCTTCATCAGCATCCTGTCATGGACAGCCCCCGCCTCTTCAAGGACCGGCTCTACGGGATGCTCCTCTCCCAGCTCGGCAAACCATCCGTCCACCAATTCCCTCTCCGCAGCCGTACATTCCCCGGCCAGATAGCGCTGAAGCAATAATTGAGCATCCTGTGGCAACATAATAGATAGGTTCTATAGTATTAGTGACATGTCGGTCCCCGAAGTGGTATCCTGTATTAAGTTTTTTTTAAAAAAGATGCATGGTCAGCCAGAAGATCAGCCCGGCCGGTAGCCCCAACCCCTCGCGAAGGAGCTTCAGCGACTTATACACCTGCTTCCGAACCGTCTCTTCCGATATCGAAAGCCGGTCAGCGATCTCCCTGTAAGACAAATGATGTTTCCTGCTGAGAATGAAGACCTCTCTCATCTTTTCCGGCAGCTGACCGATCAGCCCGTCGATACGCCCTTCCAGCTCACGTCCGAAGATCTCGGATTCCACTCCCTGGCTTTCCCCGGAAAAAGCAGTCATCTGCATGGCCAGCCGGTCAAGATACTGGGCATAGGTGCTGTTCTTTTCAATGTTTCGAATGGAGAGATACCTTGCGCTATTATAAAGGTAGGTCGAAAGATTCCCTTCGATATGCAGCTCGTGGCGCCGCTTCCAGAGAGAAACAAATAATTCCTGTACGATATCTTCGGCGTCGGACTGCCGCCGGATGACGCGCAGAACAAAAAGTAGCAGCTTGTCCCAATACCTTTCATAAATGGCCGTAAAAGCATCGGGATCACCACTCGTCAGAGCAGCAACCAGCGATTCATCCGTGTAGGGATCGTCCAGAGCCATTCAATAAAAGTAGGAAAAAAAACAGAAAGCCCGCCCATCAGAACAGGGCCAGGTTCTGCCGGACGAATTTAAGCGCGCGGGAAATATGCGTCTCGACCGTCTTGATCGAGATCGACAGCGCTACTGCGATCTCACGATGCGTCTTCTCGTCGAACCGGCTCATCTCGAATACTTTCTTCTGCATTTCCGGCATCCGCCGGACGATCACCCTGATCTGTTGTTTAAGCTCAGCCTCTTCAACGGAAAAACCGCCGTCCGAAACCGCAGTATCGGCCTGCCCCCTGATGTTCGCTAGAACATGGCCACCTTCTTTCCATTGCATTTCGCCGGCTGCCACAGGCAACTTTTTATAACTTTCAATATCTGTTTCCCGATCTGGTTCGTGTCGTCCCGAATTACCCTTCCGCCGGTGATTTGTCCACTTGTTTCGACGATAAAGCCGACAATGAATTGGGTTTGGATCTCGTTTGTCAGGGCGGAGTCGGATATTTTAATGCTTCCATTAATGCGTCTAAAAAGCTCAGTTCTCCCACCTTAGCATTCCGGATCGATATCGGCAGCCAGGTATATTGTTCTTCCTGTTAGCGCATCTTGCCCTTTTTAGGTTGCCGTTTATATATGCCTATCAACAGGTTGTCAATCAGGTTTGATTTCTCAACCGCTAATGGCTAAATTTAACATGCGCTGAAGCAACCTGTAACAATAAATCATACGGCCATGGACAATAAACAGGATTTTTCCAGGAGGGTCTTTCTGAGGAATGCCGGCCTATCCGGCATTGCTCTAACGCTCGGCTGTTATTGGCCTGCATTGGGAGAAAGCGTCGGCAAGATCGTTCACGCGGGGGACGATGCGGAAACAGAGCTGATGTCATGGATATCAATTGGTAGTACCGGCCAGGTAACGATCTTTACTCACCGTTCAGAAATGGGTCAGGGGACCTGGCAAGCCATTCCGCAAATCATTGCGGAAGAGCTGGAAGTCAGCATGGACACGGTAAGTATACGGTATGCCGCCGCCAACCCTCAGAAATATGGACCGCAACCCCGGGATGGGAGTTATTCTGTGCGTGGCTGGTACCAGCAATTGTTGCACGTCGGCGCGTCTGCGAGGGAAATGCTTATTGAAGCTGCTGCAAAACAATGGGGTGTCGGGGCAAGTGAATGCTACGCCGAAAATGGACAGGTAATCCATCGCAGCACCGGGAAAAAACTCAGCTACGGCGCTCTTGTAAAAGAGGCTGCACAACTAAAACCGCCCCAGGACGTCAAACTAAAAGAGCGCAAAGACTATAAAATTATTGGCAAGTCCCTGCGCCGTAATGATATCGCCGCTAAAACCAATGGAACCGCGGTATTCGGGCTGGACAAACAACTGCCGGGTATGCTGTACGCGGTGGTAGAACGCAATCCGCGGTTCAGAGGAAAAGTAAAAAGCTTCGACGACTCTGGTACGAGATCAGTTAAAGGCGTAAAGTATGTAGTTAAAGTACAAAGAGCTGTTTTTGATTTACTGTTTGAAGGCGTTGCCGTAGTAGCAGATTCATTGTGGGCGGCTATGAAAGGTCGCAAATTGCTGAAAGTTGAATGGGATGACGATGGCTTTGAACACCTGGATTCCGAACAGCTGCACGCGAGAATGCAGCAGGACCTTTACAAGCCTTTGCCGTCTGATGCTTTTGAGTCGGCACTAAAAAATGCTTCGGCCATTGCGGAGGCAGTTTATGAAGCGCCTTACCAGTCGCACAGCTGTATGGAGCCGCTCAACTGTATTGCCGATGTAAAAGGTGACAAGATTGAGATATGGGGACCGATACAGGAGGCCAACTGGATACAGGCAGACTTAAGCGAAAGATTCGGTATTCCCGCTAAAAACGTCACTGTAAATATGACTTTCCTTGGCGGTGGTTTCGGGAGAAAGGCGTTTACGGATTACCCGCTCGAAGCGGCACTTATTTCAAAAGAGATAAAAGCGCCGGTGCAGGTGGTGTGGACACGAGAAGACGACATGAGTATGGGTCCTTTTCGTACCGGGGCATTGTACAGGTGCAGGGGTGGGGTGGATACACAAAATAAAATGTTCGCTTTTCAAATTATCTCCGCTACACAGTGGATGGGCGCGGGACAGGTTAACGATACCGAACCGCAGCGTGTGTCAGTGAATGACGGCGGAATCGGCGGCCTCGCAAGCGATTATTATAAATCAATACCGCATTACAGTTTTGGAACCCAACCCACCAAATCTCCAATACCGACCATGTGGTGGCGTGCACCCGGCGCCAATATTGATGGATTTGCCTGTGAATGTTTCATAGATGAGCTCGCCCACCTTGCTTCGCAGGACCCGCTTGAATTCAGAAAGGCGCATCTGACCTCCCCCCGCTACCAGGCGCTGGTAAACAAGCTTGCAGAGATCAGCAGCTGGACATCGCGTCGCAAAAACGATGGATGGGGCATAGCCATAACGGAATGTTTCGGTAGCATGGTGGGCCAGGTAGTTAAAGTATCCCGCCGTCCGGACAAAAAAATTAAGATTGACAAGGTGTATGCCCTGATGGATTGCGGCTGGTATGTAAATCCCGATATCATTCGGGCCCAGGTACAGGGAAGCATCGTCATGGCGTTGGGCGCGGCGGTCAACCATGCAACACATTTCAAAGACGGCAAGGCGGTCGAAAAAAACTTTAACACCTACCCCATGCCCCGCATTAATGAAATTCCGGAAATAGAGGTGCATATTATGGAGAATGACGAAAAACCCGGCGGCGTCGGCGAGCCGGGGTTACCGCCTTTTGCGCCGGCGCTATGCAATGCAATATTTGATCTTACTGGAAAGAGGATTCGCAAGTTGCCCTTTAAGTTGGAGGAGGATTGACAGGCGCGATCGCGACTTTTTGACGATTTATAAGCGATTTGCCGATGAAGGAACTTTGCCTACCCAAAACTCTTGTCGCTGTTTAATATCACCAAGATCCATTATAAAGCGCTCCCAGTCGTTTGCCCCATTCAAAACAGCGCAGTGCCAGTCCCCGGTGACCTTATCCGAAAATTGCCATAAGATATGGAAGCCGTCTTCATTGGAAAACCCTTCTCCATCTGCTTGCAAAATACCTCCTGTCCTATTGAATATAGTGTTTCTAACAGCTTCGACAATCGGATAGTTTTCGTCTTCAAATGCGGCATTTAATAGTTGGAAGGCGTAGATAACTTTTATTTTATCAAAATATTGATCTAGCCAGGTTGCCGCCGACGCAGGTTTACATTCGGTAATGGCCTCCCTGAACTCTTCCAATTCGTCTTTCCCCAATTCTCCATCAATAACAGGGTTTCTTTCCACTTGGGCCAAATCAGTTCCGCGTTCATTCGTTATTAAAAGGACGGACCAATTTTCCGGAGTTTCGCTTTCGTCAATTGAGATATTCGCCTTGAGATTTTCCTTTTTTACAACAGATGATATTTCGTGTATTGAAACATCCGGGTCTTGTGTTCCAAGAATCCGTATATAATAGCCCATGCCTGCTGGTTATTTGGTATGATATAAAGATATAAATTTACCTAACGAACTGTTGGTTGAGTTAATAGCCTTTAATATATTGTAGTTTATAATATAACAACGCCATAATGTTTTATTTTGCTCGATTTCGGGTTGGAGGCACTACTTCGGAGGTAGCGGAAGGGGCTATAAGACATTTTTCGTCTAAAAGGCAAACCTCCCTTGATTTGAAAGGCTCCGGAGCGGTTCCGGGCGAGACTAAATATTTCCTGGGGTTGGAGGATAAGGACAAATTACAGATCACCCGTTTTCGACTCTTTATAGGAAGGCTGCTGCCTAAGCTAATTGTTACTTTTCCCAAAAGTGAGCAATTTTTACATTATAGCGTTCGCCTCAGCCTCCCGTCTTTTGTGCTTTTCATTCTTTTAGCGAGTTCCGAGTTATACAATCTCATTGACTACTTATCAAGAGGAGATAACGAGGGGGTCATTGAAAGTTTGATAATTATTCTATCTATTCCTGTCCTAACCTTTATCGAGCTTTTCTTTACCCGAAAAAAGATTCGCCAAGCGATGGCCAATGAGGCAGGTAAAGAGTTGCAATACAATTAAGGAATGAGAAGGCTTTATGTGGAAAGGTTAGGTGCTTATCTTTCCGATAGCCAGTTTTGGCTTCCCCATACCGGGATCTTTCTTACCGGTCATGTAAAAAGCCTTATCAAATACTACTCCCAGCCTGGGCATTGCCGGAGGAATATCATTATTGCTGAAAAGAGCCTTTCTGGTAAGTTTTCCGGTCAGAAGGTCAAGCCTTACCTGGAAACAATCCGTCTTAGAGAATTTGCTCACCCTTTTTATCTTCTTGCCGGAGCTTATAATATCCGCATTCCTTTCGTCATCGTTGAAGAAAATATTTAATACATTATTCTCAGGAAGGCAGCCGAATCCGCTGTAAAATGGCCTGTTCATCTGTCCGCCGAAATACGATGTGAACATATTGAGGCCGATACCTCCGTACAGGCTGCTTCCCAGAATGATCGATTCATACTGGCTTTTAGGCAAAACATCCAACCACTCAATATTTCCATTGGCGGAAATTTTACTCATATATATGTCCTGGCTCTCGTAGCGCTCCATAACATAGTTGTTAGTCGAGTACCCTCCATTGCCTGTGGGTATAGTAGAAGTGTTTGCCTCAATGATAGATTTGAATTTTTCGGCCAGGATAACGAGTCCGTTGTCCGGAGTTGAATAGAAATTCCTAAATACAAGGTCCGACGAAAAACCTTCAGCATCGTCACTATCGCGTTTCTTTTGGTCTTTGCCATCATCATCCTCCACTTCGGATATAAGTGAATTGTTCAGCTCCTTTTTTGTGCTGTTGATGACCTCTCCCGTGGCCGGGTCGATCCTTTCCACGAGCAGTCCGTTTATTTCCTTTTTCTTCCTTTCATTGCTGTAGAATGCCGCCAGGACAACTTGATTCTTTAACAGGATCATTTTTCCGTGTACCAGAAACTTCCCATCGATATCCGTAACCAGTTGCTTTATCATTTTACCCTGGCTATTGTAAACACGAATGTTATAGTTTTGAAATACCAGGTTCTTTTCTTTCTTCTTCTTCCCTTCTTCATAGTCATAGGTACGTCCAACCAGGATGGCATTTCCGGTAGGTGTGTATACAAAGTCTTCCACCTGGAAAGTCTTAGGCTCGAACTCATTGGTGATACTGAATGGCTTGCCCATTGGCCGAAGAGCGGCATCGAGAACAACGATCTCGTAACGGTTTTCTGACTTTCCGGTGTTAGTGCTTGTCAATATGAGCCTGGAGGTATCCGCATTCGGTGAGATCCTGAATTGCACATCCGAACCTTTTTCAGAAACATCCCAGCTGTATACCTGCTTCCAATCGGATTTAAGGTCACCCGTGCCTTTGTCCAATTCGGCAGCGTATAAGTTTTGTGTTTTGGTCTTTTTGTCCAGATCGCTTGCGAACAGATACATCTTGTCCTCAACAAAGAGAAAATTTTCCATTTCCTTTCCTTTAAGGTCATGGTCATAATCCTTCCTATATATTTCACTCATCGAGGAGTTCAGCTTCACGAGCGTAGAAGATATTCTATAGCCTGGTCTCCAGCTGCGTATAACATGTGATTCTTGTAAATATATACCCGTTGCATCCGCCTTTATAATGCCAATGTCAGTACTTCCTTTTCCTATTTTGAATTCATCTCCCCATGATACCTTTGTCTGGCCATAATTAATAAAAAAGGAAAGCAAGCATAGGAGGGTAAGTAGGTTTCTTTTCACGATTTCGAGTTTATATCTGATCATTAGACTGCGACAAGCCCACAAACGCATTTTCCCCTTAAAAATTGCGTCGGCCGGATAATACTATCTTTACCGGTTGTACGCCGTTTTATTTGTCAAGAAACCAAAGTACTTTATTTATTAGCGAGATTCTTTTATTCGTAAAAGAATGGTCCGTTTGCCAAATATCATATTCAAAATATACAGGCGTTAGACTTCGGATTGCTTCTGCTATTTTTTTGTTTCTTTCGTGCTCATCAAGCATAATAATTTGCTTTCCCTTTAATCCGTCTATATTCTTCTCCAGATTGAAATATTCATCTCTTTCCAGTAGGGGTTGAAATCTATCTTTAAGCGATCCGTTCAAGACAAAATATTTGCCAAGCGTATCAGCATTCCTATTAAACGCACTTAGCTCGGCTCCCGTAAGCTGTCTTTTATATTGATTATAAATATCCCATGCCGATAATACAAAAGCCTTCTTTATCGTAGGCATGCGCTGAATTGCCTTCAGACAGATCCAACCTGCCATGCTATGCCCGAATAAAACAATATTGGAAGTGTCGACTTGTAAAGAGTCGCTGTATTTTTTGCAGAAAGCAACAACATTAATTACATCTTCCACACAATTTTTAAAACTGAACTTTCCCTGGCTTCCCCACGAACCCCGATAGTCAAAATAAATAACGTTCCAGCCATGAGCCCTCACCACTTGCGCTATGTCAAGATTCCGTTCATTACCCGGATATCCATGCAAAAGCAATAATGTGGGATGTTTTTGTGCGCCATTCGCCTTATAAATTAGCCCGGCCAGAAGGGAGCCCTCTGAAGGGATGAAAAGTTCCGTCGAGCCGGCAGGCGAAACTGGATCCCACGATAGGTCTCTTAGAACAATACTGTCGGACTGTGAAAAAGAGGTTATTGAAATGAAAAGGAAAAATGCCAAACAAATGTTTGAGGGAAATCTATTCATATTGCTGTTTTGAGATGTCGATCGTAAGTAGGGTACGACCTGTAGGGTAGGAAACTTAGTACATATTAAACAAGATCGGCCTTTTTTGAAAAAGAACACTTTGTAAATGGAAAGAAAACAAGCAAAATGATAAGTTCCTGATTTTTAGCATGTTGAAGACAATTGTGGTAAATCTCAGCGTTTTTTTCTTAAATTGGTCGTAACCTTTCCAATGAAAAAAAACCTTCTGCTTTGCCATTCGATGCTGACTATCACAGTAATATCAATAGTTGGCACCTTCATGTTCCTTTCCTATTCCTCAACTACCGAGGGTCTATTACGCGCCGATAAGAATCTTGTCACACTTAACGGCCCCTGGAAATTTACAACTGGAGATAGTATTCAGTATGCAGAAGTCAATTACGATGACTCGAAATGGGACACCATGTACCTTACTGCTCCGATAGGAGCACACGACGATGATGTTGGGCTTTCAGGTTACGTACCCGGCTGGGCTGCCAAAGGGTATCCCAACTATTCCGGCTATGCCTGGTACCGTTTGAAAGTCGATGTCGATAGCTTACCGGCTGGCAGCCTGACTCTAGCAGCACCACCCGCTGTTGACGATGTCTATCAGCTTTTTATCGGTGGGTCACTTGTGGGGGGCATGGGCGACTTCTCCGGAGCAGTTCCGAAGGTGTACAGTATCCAACCCCATATGTTTTTGTTGCCGGATAGCTTTAAAAAAGAAAGACAGATCACCATCGCCCTCCGGGTATGGATGAGTGCAGCCAGCAGAGGCGTCGATGCGGGCGGTATTCGTATCGCCCCCACCCTTGGAGAAAGAGTTCATGTCGAAAAAGTATACAGATTTCAATGGGAACAAACCATAAAAGGATATATCGTGGAAGTTGTTTGGCCGGCATTGTTTCTTTTGCTAGCCATAACAATATATGCACTAAATAGAGATCAAAAACCCCCACAATCCTGCAGATGGTTTGTGACAGCCTTGATCTTGTTAGGATTGATGCGTCTTAACCAGGCAATTTACTTTTGGTTTCATATCGAGAACAGCTCTCAGGCCGTCATCGTTGGGTCTGTTATACTCAGACCGTTGGTACTTGGCAGTTGGTTAATGGCCTGGCGGGAATGGTTCGACCTGCGTCGACCGAAATGGCTACCAAAAATTATTGCAGCGCTTACCTTATTATTCATGGCGGCGCAATTGTTTGGGATCTCCTGGGTCTCACACGCTGCAGCTATCTACTTTCGAACAATGGCAGATTATTTCAGGTTGTCGTTCCTGGTGTTGCTGCTGCTTATAATTTTCCAGGGAATGCGTAAACAAGGTATGAAGGATATACTGGTATTAGTAGCAGCACTGTTGATGTTGATCGCCTTATTTCCACAAGAAATATCCGCCTTGCATATTATTCCGGGTATTTGGTTTCCGTATGGAGTAGGCGTATCACGTGGTCAATTTTTTTATGTGGCGTTTGTTCTGGTTATGTATGGGGGATTGATACAGAAGATTAGATTAGGGAAATTGAAATGACGGCAAAAACCCTCCTTCATATCACCAGAATTTCCATTTGTTTTTCTTTTGGTTGTCAGAACCGCCATTAAAGTCATAAGGGTAGTTAATTTCTATCATGTCTTTCTCAAGCTGCTCCCAATCTTCAAGTTCATCAACGATTGATAGAACCATTTCCCTTGTCAATGTTTGCCCATCGTATATTCCTTTTACTGTGTCCAATGGAATTCCACTTTCCTTAAAACCTTCTTCAAAGTAATCTGTTGCCCAATCAATATAGGTTTGAGGCTGCCCGTCAAATATGCTTAACATTTCCTCAGAGTTATCTTCAAAATTTTCAAGTTGTCCTACTTGCCAATTTTTCTTTTCAGTTGTCCATAAGCAAAATGTTGTTCCGATGGATGTGACAGGTTCTCCAAAAATGAATTCATTAAAAATCGTTGGTACTTTGTGTGTCAATTTAGCTTTGTCTTTTTTTTCATATTCATGTGCAAAGCCATTAATTGCGCAACCATCTTCCCGGAATAAGATGTGCATTTCTTCACCGGAACCATTTCGCATCTGTAAGCATCTTTCATCCTTGTTCCACTTTGAGTTAAAAGAATAATAACGATACTGCCACTCCTGAGAAATTATTGCGTCCAAAACTGAAATCGCTTTGCAAATAGCTTCCAATGATTTCCTGTCTGGAAGTAAGCTGTAATCTTTTGTCGAGATCATTTATTTTGCTTTTAAATATTAGGTTGCGGTCGTCAAACTCCCACTAAACCCACCGCCCCAAACAATTAATATATTGATTTTTCGTTGAGAATAAAAAAATAATCCCACCACTACGATGAAGGCAATTTTTGTGCTGTTTTTACTGCCATTGCACCTCTTTTCCCAGGATCTTTCGGGAATTTGGGTGGGAACCATTGCCACCTCCCAAGCACAAATGCCATTTGAACTGGCAATCAACCAGGATATGACCGGTTATTCGATGATTAGTTTCACGTTTAAAGGTGCTGAAAAAATAGCCGTTAAAAAAATTATGCTGATCCGGAAGGATAGTACTTTTACTATTTCGGATGATAAACTGATCTATAATAATTTTGAGACCCGGTCCCGCAACATCAAAACATTTTGTGAATTGTCCATTAAGATGGTTGATAGCATAATGGTTCTGAGCGGACCTTTCCACACACGAACGCGAGATCTACGAGCGGGTGACAGTGATCTGTCTACAGGAACCATTACGCTTCAAAAGCAAAATAACCAGGCTCAGACAAGGCTGATCCATAAACTAGACACTTTGAAATTGTCAAATACCCTCGCGTTTTCAAGTCCTAAAGCAGTTATAAAAGAAAACCCGGTAGTAGCAGTGTCCGAAAAAGAAGCCCCAGCCCTTACGGTGGCTGAGAATCCGGCGAAAGATTTAACAGCTGTTAAAGTGCAGCAACAGGTAAGTTTTGAGAAGGGAAAAAATGAACCTTCCAGTTTTATGGCCAATAATATTTCTTCTGACATTCCGGCTAATAGAAAAATTATTGGGGCCGCGGCAGAAATTGCGTTACGTAAAACAGAAGTTATTCGCACAATTGATTTCAAATCCGACAGTCTTACATTGGTTTTATACGATAACGGTATTGTTGATGGAGACACGGTAAGTGTAGTATTGAATGATGAAGTGATTATTCCAAAACAGGGCCTTACTGAACAAGCATATCGAAAAGTCATAAAAATACCGCCCGGTTCGGGTGATTCTCTGCGATTGGTGTTATACGCAGAAAATCTCGGTTCCATTCCACCGAATTCCGGTTTGCTAATTATAGAAGATGGCTCCGACCGTTACGAGGTATCGTTCAAGGGAGATATGAAAAATAGCTCCGCGGTGCAATTGAGAAGAAAGCGGTAGCGGTAGTCCCGTAGTCTTAACCGGACAATATCTAACCATTTATTGGCGGATTTTCTAGCTTTCAGGCATTTGCCAGAGTGACAGACCCTGAAATTGACGAGTTTAAAGGCTCTCGGCGGGCATTGGAACACCATAATACAAATGCCTTTAATTGAATGATAATCAATATATTTAAGGTAATGTAAATTTTATTAAATTTGTAGAGCAACAATGGCTTCTACTATGAATGAATTAGCTATTATATCGAAAAGCCTAAGTTCATTACAGAACTTGACCCAAAAGGATCCTATATTTTTGGATGATTTGCAGAAAGAGTTTAGGCCAGACCTGCAGAATTATATTGTAGGCGCTACTCTATCCATGAGAAGTGGCAAACTCGTCATTGGTAACAATCTATATAAAGAATGGCTCAAGAAACTAAAAAAGAATGGTTTTGATTATGAAATAGATTTCAAACAATGAATATTGCAGAGAAACTAAAATTTGCAGATGACCTGAAATCCAAAATAGAGGAATTAAACCCCAAAAAGAATTGGGATGACGCTTTCTATAAGAAAGTAAAAATTGACTTCACCTATAACTCAAATAAACTCGAAGGGAATACCCTTACCTACGGTCAAACAATTCAGCTACTCCGAGATTTTGTAACTCCCAAACATACTTCACCGGGAGAGTTGTTGGATATGATCAATCACCAGAAAATATTGGATATTGTATTCGCTAACTATAGATCGCAAAGTCTATCTGAAGAGAATATACAGAATCTTCACAGAGAGTTAATGAAGAATAGAGATCAATGGGGCGATGAAGGAGAATTCAATCCAGGGCAATATAAATCTTTTGAAAATTTTACAGTAAGATCCAGCGGCAAAATACATGCATACATGCCCCCAAATCAGATTGCAACAGCTATGGAAGAGCTGGTTTCTCACACCAATAAAGTATTAAAAAAAACAGGTCAGGCAAGTAACATAGAGAATCATCCTTTAACTATCGCAACCTATTTCCATCAACAATTTTTAAATAAGATACATCCTTTTAGCGACGGCAATGGCCGAATTGGGCGGATATTTTTCAGATAACGACATGGACCCAATGTTAGATTTCATGGCGGACAGATTGATAGAAAGTCTGGAAGAAAAATTTGAATTTATGAAAGCGCAAAAGGGATGACCTGTAGAAAAGTAAGGGCGTTTACTACGAAGTGTATAATGGAGAATTAGTCAAATTATATTCTCAACATAATGACAAAGGGTTCTCCTATTATTCAAAATGGCTTCTTTCAACCATGAGAAAATATCGCAATTCAGGAAAGCTTTTATTTCCAGCGAGAGACAATTGATAAAGAAACAATCTTGCTGTCCAAAGCAACAAAAATAAAACCCGCTGATTAACAGCGGGTTGAAATTCAGTGTAGTCCCGACAGGACTTTTCTCTATCGTAGGGAATCCGCTGCGGATGTCGGTTTGGCGAGGTGTGGGGAGCGGTGCTCACCGGATTGCTCGCTTTTAGGAGAAAGAACTAAAGTGGATCAAAGTTACGTAAAAATTGGAACAGGTCGAACTGGTATACTGCGGCATTCGCATTACACATTACCAGGTACGCTAGGTGCCCATTTAAATCTTGATATACGAACATTACAGGGCACCCAAAGTCATGATCTTCATGACTAATTATTGTCATCAATCTTCAGTATAGTTTGGCGCCAATTTCGCAAATGCAAGAGGCTCCAATAGGGGTCTAACAATGTTCCAGTTGTTCGACAATAATTTTAACTGATCCTGTCCTTCTTGGGTATAAGCAAACATAAATGAATCAGTATTATATTGCTGCTCCGAAATTTTTTCAAAGGCTGATTCAACCGCTATTGCCACGTCTCTCCCAATAACTGCAGTCCTTGATGCAAAATCTGAATCATTTTTATTAAAAAAAATTGAAGCGATGGTTGCAAGATTAATGTGTTGCCTTAAGCCGGGTAGAGGGTGTGACAAATTTTTATAGTTTGCTACTTTATCGGGCTCGTATCCGAAAAGCCTTTTGGAGGTATAAGCGGCTATATCCCAATATTTAATCATATCTGGCCAATTTGAAAAAAATTGTCTCATTTCTGGGTGTATGTTTTGTTGATTTTGCATGCTCATTTTTAGCCACTCCATGCCAACCGACGCCGAATAGCTATCTGCATCCAATTCCAATGTCTGTAGCAATAACGGACTAAACTTTAGATTAGTGTCAAAATTGGGATTCTCATAAATAGCAGAATTGTTGTTAATAGTACTTAAATAGTCTACGTGGCCAAATACTATATGGGCATATTCGTGAATTATAATTGAGATAAAAGCTAACTCTTCAAGCATTTGAGCAACCAATAGTCGTGTTCTATCTTTTGGAATTATATCATCATCAGATTCTGGTCTTAAAACAATTTTCGAAAAATCAGTTATTTGAGCATTAAAGACTCTATTCTTATCTGTTTCTTTTGATGAATCACCTATCTCCGTAAATACCTCTTTGTGAGAAAGCATCCTGTAAAAAATATCATGATGCAGTAGGACTGTACCGAAATTAATGCCAATTATGTACTGATTTGAAATTTTGGTCGCACAAGCATTTAATGACGTATTATTTATGAAATCTATGTATGGCTTAGGCAAGTTGGGAGATGAAGCACGTAATGTATCAATAATCAGATTCCCCAATCTAAGAAAATGATCAAAAACTTCTCTTCTTTCAAGAGCAGAGTATTCAAATCTCCCGCCTCTACCCGTTTTTTTAAAAAAATCGTCAAACAAATCTTCCATACACATAATTTAGTATACGAAATTTAGGTTTATTTTGATAAATACCACAAGATTCTTCAAATTGTGTTAAGGCACAAGGGCAGCCGCCATCAGTCTTACGAGAGCCGAGTTTCTTATCCCAAAACATGGAATTGTCTACAAGGTTTATTTGTTACATCATACCCCGCAGAATGTCCAGCCTATTTTCAGGTGCTTCAGGGGATAAAAAGTCAGGAATAGTATTTTGATTTCTTTTTGGCCGTCTGAGAAAAACGACCGCCCATTCAGTAACGCGTTGCTCTTTGACGTGAACATAATTTCCGGGGGCGGGTTCATCGATATATTCCTCCTGCAGCACAAGCGCTAATGGCTCTTCAGTTCCTAAATTTCCATTCGAGAACTCAAGTGCTTCCTCGAAGGTGGCGAAAGCATAAAAATAGTCGTTTCCGTCATGCAGATCATTGGCTCCCCTTTCAGGATGACACCAGACCCGATATTCAAGAACTTCGTCCCAAACATAACCCCCTCCCGATTTCGCCTGGGCTGGGTAGGTCCCGATCAAATTTGCATCTTTAACTTCAGGATATTTCGACACTGCCAATGGACTTACTTGTTCAATCCGCGATATTTCTTTTTAGGATTGCGCTTGTTGTGATAGAATTTCCAAACTGAAATTACTTTTTGTTCGCTGTCGATGGAAAATATTATTACATAGGGATATTTTTTTAACCCCAACTCGTAATAATGTTTATACCTATTTCTCCATCTGGTTGGATATAGACAGGCCTGCTTTAATGCAACGTCGACCGCATCAATAAATCCTTCGGCAGCGTTCAGGCTTCTTTTAAGATACCACTTAATCGCCTTTTCATATTCTTTTTGGGCTTCCTCATGTACTCTATAGGTAAAACTCATTTGGCTTTATGCCCTTTAAGTATTTTGTTAATTCTCTTTTTGCTTTCGGTTGCAGAAATCATTTTGGCTGCGCCTGACTTGTGAGAATTGTATCGAGTATCCAGCTCCGATTTCAGGTCATTGGTAAATTCAATACCGGACTCCTCTATATCAGATTTCATAAGAGTATAGAACGCCTTTATTTTTTTATCGTCTGCAACTTCTAAGTAACTATGCAGTTGTTGACGGATAGAAGTGGTATTCATTTGACAAATATTAGTCTCAAAATAAAAACATTGTTAATTGAAATGGCCTAGCACAGCAAGGAAGCTTTCAGATAACCCTTCAAGTTAGGATAAAGATACAATTTTTACAAAGGACTGACTATAGAAAAGAAAGGTTCGTAAAATTTTGATTGTCAATGCAATATCTACCCTTTGTCTGAAGTCATTGCCATGCCGGATGTAGTCCCAACAGGTCATTCAATATCGTAAGGTATCTATTGCGATGATGTTCGGGAGGGAGGGAGGAGCGTGAAACTTCACTCCGGCCCAAAAATACCTTCCTAATTCTGCAATAATATGACAAAGGCGAAATAATAAGATTGCCTTTTATTATTTGCAGACATAGGGCCTTCTACCAATCCGACGGATAGACGCAAGTTACGATTTGTCCATAAATCATTCGGATTCAACTTTATCTTTCCTATAGAACTTAACCACTTCTGGACCTGCTATCAATAAACTGCCCAACATATATAGAATCAAAAACCCAAGGTTAGATCCATTCTCCTTCTCTGTCAGCTTTTCTCTGTACTCATTAGCAATGCGTATATCGTTTACCAGTTCTGCAGATTGATATTGATGTTGTTTATTTCTAATTTTCCTTAATGAAGTGATATCCTGTATTTTGACAAGTGAGTCAATAATCTCTTCAAATCTCTTAACCGTATCAATTTGTTTTTGTTTCCAATCCTTGTCATAATTCGGCTCATCCAACGAAAGGATTTGTGCCGCAAATCCTTTCTGATTATTGGTGTTTTTCGCATACAGTTCTAACGCGTGGACAAGCGCTCCTTTAACACCTTGATCCGATGAATCAGTTTTGTAAAAGTACTCGTAAACATTAATTTCATGCTCAAACAGATCTGATAAATTACCTGCTGCGGCGGCATTGATTCTCATAAAGTCCTGATCAGACCGTGCTCCTTCGTAATTTTTGTGATAGTAGTTATCAAATATCCATGATCCAAATAGCAACAACGATCCGAATAATTTAGAGTAAAAAAACCATTTAGCGCTTTTGCGGTCTTTCTTTGTTTTATTCAACTCATTTAAAAGTTCAGTCGCTTTGCAGTTCTGGTGAGGTATACCTTTGTGGCTGCTTTTCTTGGCATCGGTCATGGCAGGCAGGGTTTTATTAATTAATGGGGATATCAAAATTAGTCACTTTACTACGATGTATATCATCGAGTAACCAATTTTTCCTCGGTAAATATCCAAGCATCCATCGGTATGGGTGGTCATCCACATAAACCCCGGGGGCTGTCTACGAAGTATGATTAATTATTCTGTAGATTAGTATCTCCGTTAAACAAATTAATTTCTATTACATGTTAAAAAAAAGAAGAGACAGGTACCGAAGGCAACATTTTATTATAAGCAATAGAAATATACATCCCCAACCTTTCGTCACGGATAATGTCTGGAAGGTCCAGGATTTTGTGATGGTAGCAATTTCATTAGCCACCATGATTTTGGCATTTGTCACCTTTATTTCAAACAAACGGAGCGAAAGAATTGCAGCCGTAGCTCTCCAATTGGATTCAACAGACAGAAGGCAAGATTCAATTATTAAGACGCTGGTGGAGTTAAATTTGAATTCAAAAAAGCAAATAGATACAATGCACAATTCTTTGCAATTATTGATTGCCCTAAATTCAAAACTTGAGCAGGAGGTTGGCATGCAGCGATCTGAACTTTCCCTTGCAACAAATGCAGCTGAAAAGAACTGGGTTGCCATAAGGGAAAAAATCCGACATATGGCGGACGATGCTTCGTTTTCCACGGCAATCTATAAACAGGGGGACGTACAAGCTGGTAGACAAATCAAAAACGAGTTAGATAAGAACATTAATGAACTGCTGGGACTGCTTCAATCTGCTTATTCTAACAGGTATCTAAAGAACAAACCCCACCAGATTAAAATGATTGGTATACTTTCAAGGTATCTGAATAATCTTCTTAGTCAAATGACTTATGAAGATGGACTAGAAGAAGCTACAAGAAAAAAAATTGAACGTGGCTTGTACTCATTTACTGAATGGCTAGACCGCCCTACAAGCGATTCGTCCGACAAGCAACTTACTCAGGAGCTTAAAAATTTAGAGTTGTTTAGGTTTAGCGACCACCCGTAGTCAGAACGGCCCCGGGTCTTTGCGTCGCTAGGTTTCCTCATATTCATAAAACGGCAAAAATTTATCCACTTCATATTCTAAAGGGGATAGACCATTTGTATTTGAAATTTTCCTCTTACCTTGAATTGTCAACTTTTATTCTGAAATGAAAATGTAGCAGTATGGAAAAATTGAGGAAACAGAATGACGTGCCGCCTCCCCTTCCCCAGCAATTAGTTACTGGTCAGGACTTGGAGGATTTCCGGCAAAAATTGGTGAATGAATTGGATGAAATGCTCAAACAGTACATGGCCACGCCCAGAAAATGGCTAAAGTCTTATGAGGTGAGAAAGCTGCTGAATATCTCGCCTGGAACACTCCAGCATTTGAAGGCAAATGGCACTATTACGTACTCGAAAATGGGAGGAGTCCACTATTACGACTGGACCGCTATCGAGGAGTACCTGCGAGCTGGGAATAGACCCGGCTAGAAAAAAAGACAAAGGGGCCTAGTTCAATGTAACCAGGCCTTTTTAATTCCTATTTCTTCTTACGGGGAGATTTCTTCGTTGCTCCTTTTGCTGCGACAGGTGCCTTTTTTTTGGATGCCGGACGCTTTGCCATAGTATCGTCAACCTTCTCCCTGCCGGGATAGTGCAGTGGCATTGGCTTCTCAGGAAAGAACGCCCTGGGCGACATGCCGAAGTAATCCGCCAGCGCGTTTATGTGACGGATGTTGTACTTGGCGCGGCTTTTGGCGCTCTCAATATCCCGGATGTAAGACCTTGACACCCGAATGATGGCCGCAATGTCCTGCTGGGTCAATTCTTTCTTGTCCCTCAAATCACGCACAAAGTCAATTACATATTGGTCTATAGGCGTTATGTTCTCCTGATTTCGCATCGACAGCTAAATAAGGAAAGAAAAAAAACTTCCATGGCGTACATGTATGCCATAATATTTCTTATCTTTAATGGGAGAATCCGGTTTTTACCGGAAACGAATTGATACGGCGGTGTCATCCTTAGTTGGAAGGCATTGCTTACGAGTCTCGTCACACGAACCTGACAAATTTGAACACGAGACGAAGTGACCCGCCCATTCCCTATATTTACTATAGGGTTGGGCTCACTTTGCCTTAGCGTTCACCTGTCGCAAGACAGGTAGGCCTTGTCAGGGCCTGGGTGGCTTCGGCGGTGAGCTCCAACCCTATTTTTTGTACCCTCCCGCTCGTCTCGTTAAAGCCGCCCATCCAATTCACATCCGGCTATCAGTCACTTCAAAACTTGTAAACTATGCTTTCCTTGCTCAAACAGCAACACCTGTCTGATCAGATCCTGCTGCTATCCAATGATGAAATAAAGGACCCGTATAGCGCATTAATTGAGCTTTTTATAGATCATAAGCTCCCCGAAATAAAGGAGTTCTTGGGCGACGTTACCGAAACCTGCCTGACTACCGATAGACACCCGTTTTCCGACCCCCAGGTTAGGAGTGACTGCATGCATTACATTGACTGGCTCGTGAGGTGTGTCGAGGCGTGTTCGCTTATAGCAAGCCAAAGAAAGGAGTAATAACTTTTAAATCATAACGACATGGATTTCTTAAAGCCGCTTGACCTAGCGAGGCTGGTTAGGTTAAAGGCAGACCTTGCCCTATTTGAAATTCGGTTCCCATTGACTTATTTGACGAAGAAGTTGGGATATGGCAAAAGTAATGTTAGCGCATATTTGAGCGGCACTAAGCCGATGAGTGATCGACTCCATAAAGCCGTTTATGCTCATTTCGCAAAACTTGCCAAAGAAAAGGGGATAGTTCTGGAGAAACCGGGTATAAAATCATTTGCCTTCAATGGAGACGATCAGACCGCGCTTGATCGCTCTTTGGCCAACACTATCATAAAACATATGGAAAGTCTAAAGAAAGACGTTGAATCCACCATTGAAGAGTACAGGAACTTTCTTAAGATTCCTGCCCATTAGGATAATGAGAGGGCCAGGGAAACACAACTTCGAGGGAAACTATTGTTGCCATTAGCCGGCCCAATCCACTCGGAATCGCCGCAATAATAGTTTTCTTCGAAGTGCCAACGGCGTTATTATCGTCCGGATATTCACGGATGCCCATCGCGGGCGGCCGCCGGTCCTCATGCCATAGCGTCATCTTCTTTCGGCGACTTCGGAGCCGAAAGCCTAATTTTCCCCGCCGACCTTGGAGGCAGGGGCAAGACGGTTGTGGCCGTGCCACAATGGAACATCTTGCCGGGCGAGCGTGCAACAGTCGCCCTACAAGACCCGATACTAGCGGCTTTCTTGCTCAGCTGAAGGCGCACTGCCAAATAGTCGAGTCCGCAACTCTCGCATATTGTTACTGACCTTCTTTTGGGTCACCTTCGCATATACCTGCGTTGTCTTGATGCTCTTATGCCCGAGCATCTGGCTGACGGTCTCGATGGGTACGTCATTTTCGAGAGTTATCGTGGTCGCGAAGGTGTGGCGCGCGGTATGGGTCGTCAGGTGCTTGTTAATACCGCATAGGTCGGCGATTTCCTTTAAATAGCCGTTATACCTCTGGTTGCTTTTTACGGGCAGCAGCCGACCCGCGTGTACACAATAGGGGTGATCTTTGTACCGATCAATTATTTCTACAGCAATTGGCAGCAAAGGAATCCGGGACGGACGGTTCGTCTTGGTCCGGTCATGAACGATCCATTTTTCGCCGTCGATGCCGACCACCACGTTTTCGGCCGTCAGGTTGGCGACGTCCTGGTAGGCGATCCCCGTAAAACAGGAAAACACGAAAACGTCCCGAACCTCCCGCAACCGGCCGATGGCAAACTCCTTTCGGTACAAGATCATTACCTCTTCCATCGTTAGCCGCTCCCGGGTCGGCTCTTCGTAGTGACAGGCAAAGCTCATCAGCGGATGGGAGGTCATCCATTCCATATCCACCGCCAGCTTAATCACCCGCTTGAAGATTTTGATATACTTCATACTGGTATTGTTGGAGAGACGGTGCTTGGTCAGAAGAAAATGTTCGAAGTCGGGGGCAAAAGACGACTTGATATTTGACAGGGGAATATCTGAAACCTTGAATTTGTACTTGACGAAGGCCAGGACCTTGTCGCGCATTGTGCGGACACTCTTCAACGTATTGACTGCCTTTCGGCCCGCTTCCACCTTCCCGGTAAACCGCTCCTCGTAAGCCGATAACAATTCCTGCAGGGTCTTCTGCCGCTCGTCGATGCCCAGGTAGGCATTTTTCAAAACCTCGGCGGTGACGGCAACTTCTAATGCAACCAGGCGCGAATGATGCCGGTGGAGATCGGCCCGGATAATTGCCAGCTGCTGGTTAATCTCTGCACTGTCGGGAAAACCGGCCTTCGCGGTTTGGGATTTCTTGTTCCACTGCAAAGGGTCGACGTAAGGCCGCGTAGTAAGCTCGACACGCTTGTAGTCCAGCGTGAACCGTACGTAAATAGCGGAGCGACCGTCGCGGCCGCGTTGTTTGTTGAGCCAGAATAAGATAGCGAGGCCCTGGGAAGACTTGCTCATGACTGCGTAGTTTTTTGCTCACCGAAAATTGATGCTTTCTGCACTTTGTCTCTTTCCTCCAACTTCGGCTAAATGCCCTACGACAGTGCATTACAGCCAAAAAGTGAGCAAAAATAAGATGAAAATCTGCACACCGAAATGCTCGCCAGAACCTTGCTATTCTTTGGTACACACTGACGGACCAAAAATAAAAAACCGCATGAAATCAATGATTTATGCGGATTCTGAATTGCGTTGAAACGTTAGTTGTAGTCCCGACAGGAATCGAACCTGTATCAAAAGTTTAGGAAACTTCTATTCTATCCATTGAACTACGGGACCAATTTGGAACGCACCGCGGGACGGCGGGACCAAGGGCCGCAAAAATACGGCAATTTTTTTTAGCTTGAGGATATTCCTTACTTTAATCCCTTCAATTAATTTACTTATTATGCGTCAAATGAATATGTCCCGTTGGAGCCGCGGTTTGGTTGCTCTGGCGGTGCCCGTATTGATGGGGACGGCCGCAAAGGCACAGGGCCCCCATTTCAGCCATCAGACCATCTTTGTTACGGACCTCAACAGGGCCGCGAATTTTTACGAAAAAGTAATGGAGCTCAAAAAGATAGAAGAACCATTCCACGACGGGAAGCACGTCTGGTTCAGGATCTCCGAGCACGGACAGCTGCACGTGGTGTCGGGAGCAAGGGAAGACATAGCCCATGACATCAATATCCACCTGGCATTCAGCGTACCTTCTATGGAGGCCTTTACAAAACACCTCGACGCCGAAGGGATCAAATATGGCAACTGGGCCCAAAACACCAAAGAGCCCCAGGTCCGGCCCGACAAGGTAAAGCAGATCTACCTGCAGGACCCGGACGGGTACTGGATCGAGGTCAATGATGACAAATTTTAGATGAGGAGTGGCCCCTGGCCCGGGCGGGGGCCGAAATACCCTATATTTGCGTCCCCGGAGGACCGAGATGGTCCTCGCTGCAACCGAGCTGAAAGCGAAGGTTGTGAATGAGAAGGAGCGAAGCTCCGCCGAAGTTCCCATCATAAACTGGTTCACGCCGATGGGGTATTTTTCGGTCAACCCGGAGGCGTGAACCGAGACGAAATATGAAGTTTTACAATATTGTCATCAAGTACCGGCCCCTGCTCGCTGTCGTTTTCCTGGTCCTCGGGGTCGTCGTAAATATATATGCAGGCTTCTGGCCCGCCTTCCTACCCTATCTGATCGCCGTGATCCTGATCGCCGGCCATCTCTTTATCGGCCCGATGCGACTGATCCAGGAACATATGGAGACCGGTAACCTCGACGCAGCAGAGAAAGTGCTCAACGCCATCAAATTCCCCAACCTCCTGTACAAGCCCATCCGCTCGGTATATTATACCCTGAAAGGCAATATCGCCATGATGAAACAGGACTTCACCACCGCCGAGGTGAATATGAAAAAGGGCCTTGACCTGGGGATGCCGATGAAGGAAGCCGAAGGCGCCAGCCTGCTTCAGATGGGAATGCTTGCCATGCAAAAAGGGGATATCCGTCAGGGAGAGAGCTATATCCGCCAGGCCATACGCAAAGGCCTACCCGATAAGGACAACCAGGCCATGGCCTTCCTGCAGCTGTGCTCGATCATGGCGACAAGACGCGAGTTCCGCGCCGCCAAAGATTTCTTCCGCAAAGCCAAAGCGCTGAAACCCACCAACCCCGAAATTGTAAAACAGATCAAGGAACTGGAAAGACATATCCCCCGTCTCCCTGGCTAACGGGGCTGAGAGATCCGCGTGGGAACAACGGGCTAAGATCGGTGCACCTCCGCTAATCCACCTGGGGCCGCTGGGCCTCAACACCGGTTATTGGCCCCCCGCAGCCGGAAACAACCGCTCGATTTCGCGGTATCTGTAATCAAAGATCCCCTCCACCTGCCTGCGCACAAACAGCGCATTCGCCAGTCTCCCAATCCAGCCAAACGGGACCTCATAGGTAACATTATCCGTCATCTCCACCCCACCGTCCACCGGCCGGAAATAATGCTCGTGGTGCCAAAGACGATAGGGCCCGCTGCGCTGTTCATCAACAAAACAGGAGCCTTCGCTGACCAGCATAATCTCCGTCAACCACCGTACACTAAACAGCGGGAACGGCCGTAGCCGGTACTCGATCAACTGACCAGGATATATCCTATGAGGCAAAAGGGTGAGATCTGTGAGAGTCCTGAATCTCATATAGGGCGGCGTGATAAGAGAAAGATTTAAAGGGTTGGCAAAAAACGCCCAAATATGAGAAGGATCGCCGGGAATGGTCTGAACCCGGGTAATTGAAACAACTGCCATGACGGCAAGATACCCCGGTTCGACGAAAACTAACCAAAACGTTTAGCTCTCCATGGGCTGCTTGCCCGGAGAAGTTACACAATCTACCATATGACGCAGGGCGCGAAGCGAAAGGCTGTTCTTCTCCAGGAAATCGAAGCTGCCATATTGCAGATATATTTCCTTGGTGTTGAGACCTTTCTGGCTGGAGAACATAATGACATAAACACTGGGGTCTATATCCCTCACCTTCTGAAGTGTATCCAATCCATTCATCTGGCCGTCCAGGTTATAGTCCAGAACGATAACCGAAGGATGCTTGTCCAGCTCGGTAATACAGGACTCCCCCGTGGTATAGAAATGAATGTTGGAACTCAAAGATTCCAGCTCTTTCGCGATAAGGCTCTGGTAGATCACGTTATCTTCGACAACGAAAATAACGGGTTGTTGACTTAATTGCATGAGACATGATAATTTAACTGTAGTGCAAGGTATAGACCCGGAAAATGGTGCCAGAAACAAACCAATTGATTATCAGGAGGGATGAGTACCTGGGGTCTTAATTTCGCTCTCGCTTTGGGAATTTTCGAGAAAGACTGGGAAAAAGAAGGGACCGCGGGGTCTGTCTACATACGAGATGGAACGCAGATTGGATTGGAAAAGAGGAGATTTTTTGAAGACACGACAACAGAATGCAGGGTACCTGCGGGATAAGGAGGAGAGAGCCGAATATGTGAACCGTTCAGCCAGGACTTTTGCTCAGGTGGGGGGACCCCGGGATAACCCCTAAGAAATCGGAACTGCAAGAGCCGGAGGTAGGAACCGGGCACGAGAGCCAGGCGCGAGGCACACCCACCGCGCAAAAGCGCCTAGTTCATTATTTCAGCCTTCAGCTGCACTATACACTCCTCAATAACATTATCGATCATCCCCACCAGCCCGGGTATCTCCTGCAGCGCCTCCTTCGTCTTGGCATTAGCCTCAACAGTCCTTATCTCCTGCCGGATAGTCTTGATCCCCATCGAGTCAATGGTAGACTTCAGCTTGTGGGCCGTCTTTCCCACCTGGTCCCAGTTCTCCTGCTTCATCGCATTCTTCAGATCGGTCATATTCTGGGGCACAGTCTCTATGAACAGGGCTACCATCTTTCGGATAAAACCTTCATCGCCGCCCGAAACGGACTGTACCATAGAGAGATCATATAATCGGGGTTTCACAGGTGTCGTCATACTATTCGAATTATTGTTGTTTTTAAAAGGGTGCTCGGCAGATTCCGCGATCGCGTCGCCAGCAGCCGCACCGGCGTCGGTGCCAGAGTCGCCCGAAAGGACCGGAGTCTTATAATAGGCAAGATTACGATAGATCACCTGGAACAGCCGCTCTTCATCAAAGGGCTTGGCCAGGTAATCATTCATTCCCGCTGCCAGGTATTTTTCGCTATCGCCCTTGAGCGCATTGGCCGTCAGGGCGATAATAGGGATGTTCGCTTTTACGGGATCGGGTAGCCGACGAATATGCTGGGTGGCTTCGATGCCATCCATCTCCGGCATCTGAACGTCCATCAATATGCAGTCAAAACTGGCATGGTCAAGCGCATGCAGCGCTTCCAGTCCATTGTTGACGATGACCACCTCAAATTCCCATGACTCCAGTATATGCCGCGCCAGGTATTGATTCAGCTCGACGTCTTCAGCTACCAGGATCTTCCGGTGTCCAAGGCTTTTGTAGTCTGTTTCCTGTCTTATTTCCTTTTCCTGCATAGCTTCAATGCTTAGGTGATACGGAACTCGTATTATAAAGGCCGAGCCCTTGCCTTCTTCACTCTTCACCAACAACTCCCCGTTCTGCATTTCAACCATATGCTTACAGATGGCCAGCCCAAGACCCGTGCCACCATATTTGCGGGAGATCGTCGCGTCGGCCTGTTCAAACGGTTCGAAAATGGTGGCCAGCCTGTCCTTGCCGATACCAATTCCCGTATCGCTGACGACAACCTCGATTACCACTCCATCCTCATCACGGTCAGTGATACCCGTCGTTACCTTGATGTGTCCTTCGTTGGTGAACTTCAGAGCATTGCTGAGGAGGTTGTTCAGCACCTGGCTCAGCCGGTACGGGTCACCTTTTACAATGAGATCGGCGGGAATGGAGTTTTGAAAAATAAGTCCCAGCTCCTTCTCCTCCGCTCTGTATATAAATGACTGTATCGTCGTCGCAATCTTGTCGACTATTTTAAACGGAATACTCTCGAGTTGTAGCTTGCCCGCCACGATCTTTTCCAGATCAAGGATGTCATTTACGATGACGAGCAGGTTGTTGGCGGACTCCTGGATCAGCTGGAGATAGTTTCTCTGTTGTACGTCCAGGCGGGTCTTGTTGAGCAGGCTGGCGATCCCCAGGATGCCATTCATCGGGGTCCTGATCTCATGGCTCATATGCGCGAGGAAAGACTCCTTGGCCCGGGCTACGTCGTCGGTGAGCTGTTTGGTCAGCCGCAGCTCGCGTTCCATCACGACCCGATCCGTTATATCCTGCGAGAAGCCAATGATATAGGGCTCTTCACCTGGCTCCTCCATCCGGTAGTTCCTGTATAACAGGTATATCTCCGCACCGTCTTTATTGAGAACGCAGAATTCTCCGCTGAGGTTGTTGTCGCGGCGATGAATTGCCTTTACATATTCTTCGCCAAAACGGACCCGGTGCTTGTCCGGCAGGAACTCAGCCAGATTACGCCCAACCATCTCCCCCTCGGTATAGCCCAGGGTCCTGCAGACCGCCGGATTGACGGCAAGCAGCCGCCCATTCATATCATGAGTGCAGATCAGCGCCTGGCTGTAATTGTAAAGATCCCGGTACCTGTTCTCGCTGCGCCGGATCTTCTCCTCATACTCCTTTTCCTCCGTGATCCTGATCGCATAGATGATCACCATATTGATATGACCATCTTCTCCCGAAACCGGCGTCACCCGGTGCATGTAGTGTTGTAAAACACCTTTCTCGTCGCGGACAGCCTCCGTCCATTCTACCATCCTGCAGGTACGCAAGACCTTTTCAAAGACCATTCTCCTGGCCCGGGCGACAACATCTGTCCGGCCGGCACGCTGGCAAAACTCCTCGTTGGTCCTGCCCAACATCCATTCGCGCAATGCGCCATCCGGCACTGCACTCGGATTGGCGTACAGATAACGGTATTCGGCGTCCGCAACAATGATCTCTGCAGGAGCCTTGTCCAGGATCTCCTGAAAGAAATTAGATTGTAAATACATGCCAGCGTCATTTTTCGGGGTTATGAGCCCCGCGGTTTACTTCATCTTAAGCTCACCGTTCTGGATCATGCGATAGAGCGTGGACTTCCCAACGTCCAGCTTTTTCGCCACGAGCAGAACATCCTTGTCATACTTGTCTAAATAATGCTGCAGGATTTGTATCTCGAACTCTTTAAGGGTCATTTCTTTGTTCAACAGGTCGGCAATGCTCGCCGAGGTGTTGAGTGTAATGTGTTCAGGCAGGATAAGGTCGCCGTCCGCCATCACAACGGACAACTCCACGACCGATTTAAGCTCGCGGACGTTGCCTGGGAAGGGATACTGCAGCAGCTTTTGGCTTGCCTCGGGAGAAAGGGTCTTCTTGTCCATCTTGTTCTCCCTGCAAAAACCGTCTATGAAATGTTTGGAAAGGATGAGAATGTCATTGCCTCTCTCCCTTAAAGGGGGGAGGTAGATGGGCAGACCGATCAAACGGTAATAAAGGTCTTCCCGGAAGTTCTTGTTCTTTACTTCCTCCAGCAGGTTCTTGTGCGTCGCCACGATTATGCGTACATCGATTTTGGTGACGGCGTTGCTGCCGATACGGGTGATCTCCCGCTCCTGCAGAACACGCAACAGCTTAGCCTGGAGGTTGATGTCCAGCTCCCCGATCTCGTCGAGGAAGAGCGTGCCCTTGTCGGCCTCTTCGAACTTCCCGATACGGCGGGTCACGGCGCCGGTGAACGCCCCCTTCTCATGCCCGAAGAGCTCACTCTCGATGAGGTCGCGGGGGATGGCAGCCACGTTGACGGCCACAAAGGGTAGCTTATGCCTGTCCGAGTTATAATGTATCGCCTTGGCGATCATTTCTTTACCGGAACCAGTCTCCCCGGTGACAGAGACGGTGATATTGGTCTTTGCGGCCTTTTCTATCATGGAAAAGACCTTATTTATCTGTTCGCTCTTCCCCAGGATCATCTGGGAGAAGTCATACTTTTTACCTACCTGGCTCTTGAGGGTCTCAACCTCCTGTTTAAGGTTGCTGATCTCCCGGAGATGGAGGATGCTGTTCCAGAGACGGTCCTTGGTGTCGTCGTCCTTGACAATATAGTCGAAAGCACCGTTCTTGAGCAGGTTAATGGCCGTTGCAACGTCTTCCTGGCCGGAGATGACGATAACCCGGATGTCCGGATTGTGCTCCTTTATTTTCTTCAATACCTCAGCCCCGTCGCAGTCAGGTAAAGAGTAGTCCAGAGTTACAACTTCCGGATTCTCATGTAGTGCAGCAAAAAAATCGCGTGGTGATTCGAACCGTTTGACCTCATACTCGGGGTTGAGAGAGAGATAATGCTGGAGCATAGAGCCATACCATACATCATCTTCAACGATGAATACTTTAAAGGAGTGATGGTTTTTCATACTTGCGTTTGTCTAGGATAAAGATTTAAACGTCGGATTTGCTAAATTATTCCCATATTAAGACATTTTCCAATCCATTTCCCATCTTTTTATTGAATTATGGGTAAAATAGGACGGAAATAGGGGTTTATACTTATTTTTAAACGCTGTTCGTAGTGGCTAAGAGATCGGTCACCGGCGGATTGTGACCCAAACTGGGAATCGAAATGTCAATTTTTTACCCTGGCCCAGGACCCTGGGGGCTGGGAAAATCAAACCACAGAAACCACTGCCAGTCCCAGCGACATGAGCCGGGCATCCCCTCCCCTAAGCACAGCGGTGGACAACCCACTCCCACCTCCCCCACACAAATTCTTACCTTTACGCCCATGTCTATAAATCGGGAAAAGCTCCGGGCTCACTTCCGGGAAGAATACCAGCGGCTGAACGAACAGCAACAGCTGGCGGTGGATACTACGGAGGGACCCGTTATGGTCATCGCCGGTCCGGGAACTGGCAAAACCCAGATACTCGCCGCCCGTATCGGCAAGATACTCCTCGATACAGACGTATACCCCCAGAATATCCTCTGCCTCACCTATACCGACGCCGGCGCCATCGCCATGCGCCGCCGCCTGCTGTCATTTATCGGTCCCGACGCCTATAAGGTCAATATTTATACCTTCCACGGCTTCTGCAACGACATCATCCAGGAAAACCTGCCACTCTTCGAAAAAACGGCCCTCGACCCCATCTCCGACCTCGAACGCATCCAGCTCTTCAAGACCTTGATCGACTCCTTCCCCAGGAACCACCCCCTGAAAAGATATCGCGGCGACGTCTATTATGAGATGCGCAACCTCCAGAACCTTTTCTCTGCCATGAAAAGAGAAGGCTGGACACCCGCCTTTATCAACCAGAAGATCGACCAGTACCTCGCCGACCTTCCCACCCGCGACGAATACATCGCCAAACGCGCCACCAAAGAGTTCAAAAAGGGCGACGTCCGCACCGACAAGATCGCCGATGAAGAAGACCGGATGGAGAAGCTCAGGGCCGCTGTCGGCGAGTTCGAACCCTTCCAGGAGCTGATGCAGAAGAACAACCGCTATGACTTCGACGATATGATCAATTGGGTGATCAAAGCCTTCGAAGAGAACAAACCCCTGCTGTCCTCCTACCAGGAACGCTACCAGTACATCCTCGTCGACGAATACCAGGATACCAGCGGTACCCAGAACAGACTGGTCTCGCTGCTGATCAGCTACTGGGACCAGCCTAACGTCTTCGTGGTGGGGGACGACGACCAGAGCATCTACCGTTTCCAGGGCGCGAACGTAAAGAATATGCTAGAGTTCGCGAATCAATATAGTAAGGACCTCCTCACCGTAGTGCTGACCAACAACTACCGGAGCACCCAGCCCATACTCGATATCTCGCGGACGCTGATCGAGAATAACCAGGAACGGCTGGTGACCCAGCTGCCAGGTCTGTCCAAGCACCTCCTGTCCAGCCACCCGCTAATAAAACATCACGCGCATCCACCTCGCCTGCAGGAATACCTTAGCCCAAGGCAGGAGATGACGAGTATCACCCTCGAGATCGAAAAACTGATCGAACAGGGCGTTGTACCCGGAAGGATCGCCGTCATTTATAAAGAGAACAAATACGGCGAAGAGCTGGCGCGCTTCCTTCAGCTAAAACAAATACCGGTATACAGCAAACGAAGCCTGAATCTTTTCGAGATACCGTTGGCGCAGAAGATACTGCTGCTACTCCGCTACCTCGCTGCCGAACACGATGCGCCCTACGGAGGCGACGAGATGCTGTTCGAGATCCTGCACTTCGACTTCTTTTCGATCGCACCCATCGAGATCGCCAAACTCTCCGTCGAAGTCGCCGAACGCCAGTTCAGCAACGACCAGCGGACTTCCATAAGAAGGCTGTTGCACGAAAAAGCTACCCGGCCGGCCAGAGACCTCTTCGACACGGGCCTTCCCGAAGGCATGAAGAAGGCGAGCCGGGCGCTTGAAAAACTCATCGGAGACACACCCAACATCACCCTCCAGGGACTCTTCGAAAACCTGATCCGCGATACAGGAGTCCTGGCCTTCATCATGAAGAGCCCCGAGAAGATCTGGCTGATGCAGGTGCTGACCGCACTGTTCAATTTTGTCAAGGAAGAGTCGCGCCGCAATCCCGACCTGACGCTGGAGCAGCTGATCCAGATGACCGACCTGATGAAAGACAACGGAATCACCATGCCGCTGGTGCAGGTGTCAGGCAGCGACAAGGCCGTCAACCTCCTCACAGCCCATGGCTCGAAGGGACTCGAGTTCCAGTACGTATTCTTCGCGGGCTGCAACGCCGCCACCTGGGAGAAGAAACGTAAGCTGAATAACGGTTATAAATATCCCGATACCCTTTTCTCCCGCGTCGACAGCACCGTCGAAAGGGACGAAGAAGAGCTGCGCCGGCTGTTCTATGTAGCGCTCACAAGGGTGGAGCAACATTTATTTATCTCGTGGGCCCGTTTCCGGGACGACGGCAAGGAGCTGGAGCCCTCCGTCTTCATCGCGGAGATACAGGATCAGCATGTTCTGCCCGTCGAAAAGATCACCATCCCGGCCGAAGAGCAGGCTGACTTCGACGCCCTGCCATTCAGCGACAGCATCGCTCCCGAGATAGAGTCGGCCGAGGGAGACTTCATCAGCAGGATGCTCGAGAAGTTCGTCATGAATGTGACGGCCCTCAACAATTATCTCAAATGTCCGCTGGAGTTCTATTACCGCAACCTGGTGCGCATCCCTTCCCCCAAGAATGAGGCGACGGAGTTCGGAAGCGCCATCCACTTTGCCCTGCAGCGACTCTTCGAGAAGATGAAGGAGCATGTCAAGGAACAGTTTCCCTCCAAAGAAGAGATGCTGACCGACTTCCAGTGGTATATGCGCCGCCACCGGGAGATCTTTACGCGGGAGGCCTTTGCCCGCAGGATGGAATACGGACAGGAGGTACTGTCGAACTATTATGATAAGTATATATACCAGTGGAACAGGATCGTCACGGTAGAAAGAAATATCCGCAATGTCATCGTCAGGGGAGTACCATTGAAAGGTAAGCTGGACAAGCTGGAGTTCCAGGGAAAAGACGTCAACGTCGTAGACTATAAAACCGGAGATGTAGACAAGGCCAGGGAAAAACTCCTCGCGCCCAGCGAGAGGGACCCCAACGGTGGCGACTACTGGCGGCAGGCCGTCTTTTACAAGATACTCGTCGACAGCTATGAGCAGAAGGACTGGAAGGTCGCCAGCACCGAATTTGACTTTGTCGAGCCCGACAAGAAGAAGGAATACCGCAAGGTCAAGATCGTGATCACGCCGGAGGATATCACCACCGTCACCCAGCAGATCACCACGACCTGGCAGAAGATCCAGAACCGCGAGTTCTATACAGGCTGCGGAAAGCCGGACTGCCACTGGTGCAATTTCGTAAAAACGAACAACCTGGCGATCGCCCTGCACGAGGTGAACGAAGATGACTGAGCGTAGCGAAAGTCACGAACGAGCCGGAGCGTGGCAACGCAGCTCCGGCGAGGTTCCGGAGTGAGCCTGCGACCCACTCCTACGTTTTAAGTGTTTATTAGGAAGCCCATCGCCCGGCTTCGGCAGAAACCAATTATGTTTGCAAATATTTTGACAAGTCAATGAAGCTTCGAAACGGTCTATTCTTTTTCGCCCTCTTTACCCTGTTGATCATCGGCGCCGTCAGTCATTCCGGGTGTGCGAATATAGTCCCCCCCACGGGCGGACCTCGTGATACCCTTCCGCCCCGGCTCGTCTCCGCTGTGCCGGGCGACTCGGACAGGAACTTCAACACGAACAAGATCGTCTTCACCTTCGACGAATACATCGACCCCAAGGATATCCGGACCGAGCTGGTCGTTTCCCCCCTTCCCAAAGTCGAGCCCATCGTTGACTCCAGGCTGCGGACACTGACGGTCAAGCTGAAGGATACCCTGGAACCTAATACCACCTACTCTCTTAACTTCGGGAAGTCTATCCGGGACTATAATGAAGGGAACATCCTGAGAGACTTCAAATACGTCTTTACGACGGGCCGCGTCCTGGATCAGGGTGCCTTCGGGGGAACGGTGGTGATCGCCAACACGGGCAAACCGGACAGCAGCCTGGTGGTGATCCTGCACCGGAAATTCGACGACTCGGCGGTGGTAAAGGACAGACCCCGCTATCTCACCAGGATGGACTCCACAGGCCAGTTCTACTTCGAGAATATACAGACCGGCCAGTACGCCGTCTATGCAATGAAAGACGAGGGCGGCTCGCACAAATACCTTTCGAAAAGCCAACTGTTCGCCTTTGCGGATTCCCCGGTGACCATCACGGAGAATACCCCGCCAATAACACTTTACGCCTATACGGAGGCCGCCGAGACCAAACCCAAATCCTCGACCACTACGACCCCGACGCAGCCCCAAAGCAGAAAGACGGCAAGAGAAAGGGAAAGGGACCGCCGTCTTCAGTTCCAGACCAACGCCACCAACGGCGTCTTTGACGTCCTGGATACCTTTAAGATCAGCTTCACAACCGGGCTCAAGACTTTTGACTCCACCCAGCTGCGATTTACAGACGAGAACTTCAAGGACATTGACCCGCGCCGCTACCGCTATGTCCGGGACACCACCAACAAGATATTCGCTCTGTTCTATAACTGGCCGACCGACACCAAGTTTAATCTTATCCTGCCCAAGACTTTTGGCCAGGATTCCGTGGGCAGAAGACTGCTAAAGGACGACACCGTGACCTGGCGGACCAAGAAGGATATCGATTACGGCGAGATCAGGATACGGATACCCAATCTAAATATGTCCCAGCACCCCGTCCTGCAGATGGTAGTGGGCGACAACGTGAAATATGCGTTCCCCTTCAATACCCGGAGGGAGGTGCGGATGACCCTGTTCCCCCCCGGCGAGTATGAGCTCCGGATCCTGTATGATATCAATGGGAACCTTCGCTGGGATACCGGCAATTTCTTTGGCAAAAGGCGCCAGCCGGAAAAGGTCATACCCATCCGGAGAAAGCTTACTGTCAAGGCGAACTGGGACAACGACGTGGATATACAACTCTAAGTCGCGACCCGCAGCTTGCGGTCTCCCCGAAGCCTCAAATCCCACAACCGGCACCCGCCCACAACCCGGAGAACCCGCGTCCCAGCCTCTGGGCGGGAGCTCAAATATTCGTACCTTTACAGGATGCAATTTTCCTCAACTTTACTGGAGAGCGCGGTCGGTGAGTTTGCCAAATTGCCGGGCATCGGAAAGAAGACGGCCCTCAGGCTGGTGCTGCATCTGCTGAAGATGGACGCCGGCAACGTACAGGGCTTTGGCGAGACGCTTATCCGGATGCGGCAGGAGATAAAGTTCTGTCAACGCTGTCATAACGTATCCGATGGGGATATCTGTTCGATCTGTTCCAATTCACTCCGCAAACAGGAGATGATCTGTGTCGTGGAGAGCCTGCGTGAGGTCATCGCCATCGAAAGCACCCAACAGTATAGCGGTACCTATCACGTGCTGGGAGGGATCATCTCACCGCTGGATGGGGTAGGTCCCGACCAGCTGAATATAGAGACCCTCATCAACCGGGTAAGAAAAGAGCATACGCAAGAGCTGATCTTTGCCCTCAACCCCAATATACAGGGAGATACCACCATCTATTATATCCAGAAGAAGCTGCAGGATACACCCGTCCGGGTCACGACTATCGCCCGCGGGATAGCCTTTGGCGGAGAGCTGGAATATGCCGACGAGATGACCCTGGCGCGGAGCATTACCAACCGGCTGCCGGTAGAGAGCTACCGGACAGGCGGCTAGGCAGCAGGACTAAAAGATCGCCAACCAGGTCCCTACCTGGACGAGTCGGTTCCCCGACATTGCAAATACTACAAAATTCCATATCTTTGCACCCTGCACAGGCGGATTTGTTTATTGTTCAGCCCGTGCGGCCGGCCAAGTGGGGCAATCACCCCAAAGGAGTGACCGGTAAGAACTGAACTAATAAACGTCTGAAATAATCCCGCTTTTTATTTCCCTCGTTGTTAAGTAGTTCAGAAAATTTTTTACTGCAAATCACGTTTAAACCCAGGAGGTAAGCCATGGACGTACGTTCAACTATTAAGGAGCAGCTAAAAAAACGCATACTCATCATCGATGGCGCAATGGGAACCATGATCCAGCGCCACAAACTGGAAGAAGTGGACTATCGCGGCGACCGTTTTAAGGAATGGCCGATCGATGTCAAAGGAAATAATGACCTGCTCAATCTCACACAACCCCAGATAATCGAGGGCATCCACCGGCAATACCTGGAAGCAGGCGCCGATATCATCGAGACCAATACGTTCAACTCCCAACGGGTGAGCCTGGCCGACTACCACATGGAAGACCTGTCGTATGAGCTGAATGTCGCTGCCGCGCGTATCGCGAAGAAGGCTGCGGCAGAGTTTACAGCAAAGGACCCGGGCAAACCCCGGTTCGTTGCCGGAGCGATAGGGCCCATGAGCAAGACACTGTCCCTCTCGCCCGACGTAAATAACCCCGGCTTCAGATCGGTAACCTTCGACGAAGTAGCCGACGCCTATTACGAACAGGTGAAAGGCCTGGTCGACGGTGGCGCCGACCTCCTGCTCGTAGAAACGATCTTCGACACCCTCAACGCCAAGGCCGCCATCTTCGCCATCCAGAAATATTTCCGGGACGCTAAAACGCCCGAGCTTCCCATCCTGATCAGCGGAACGATCACCGACGCCAGCGGCCGGACCCTCAGCGGTCAAACGCTGGAAGCCTTCTATGTCTCCGTCATGCACGCCCGTCCCCTGAGCGTCGGGCTCAACTGTGCACTGGGAGCCGCCGAAATGCGACCACATATCGAAGAGCTGAGTCAGATCGCAGCCTGCTTTACTTCCGCCTACCCCAACGCCGGACTGCCGAACGCCATGGGGGAATACGACGAGCTACCCGAGCAGACAGCCCATTTCATCGAAGAATGGGCCGAGAACGGTTTCGTCAATATCGTGGGTGGATGTTGCGGAACGACCCCGGACCATATAAAACATATCGCGGATCACGTGGCTAGGATCCAGCCCAGGCCGCTGCCGGTAGTAGAAAAAGAATTAGCATAACCATATTATTATATCGATGTCGACGGTTACAATCAAGCCTTTCTTGCGTCTTTCAGGCCTCGAGCCACTGGTATTACGTCCCCTGACCAATTTTGTCAACGTAGGCGAACGCACCAACGTGACGGGGTCCAAGAAATTCGCCCGCCTTATCCGGGAGAACAAGTACGAGGAAGCGCTTAGCGTTGCCCGCCAGCAGGTGGAGAACGGCGCACAGATCCTCGACGTCAATATGGACGACGCCCTGCTCGACGGCGAGAAGGCGATGCAGACCTATCTGAACCTCCTGCAGTCCGAACCCGATATCGCCAAGATCCCTATCATGATCGACTCCTCGAAGTTCTCGATCATTGAGGCCGGTCTCAAGTGCGTACAGGGGAAATGTATCGTCAACTCTATCTCCCTGAAAGAAGGCGAAGAGAAATTCATCGAGCAGGCCATTATCTGCCGCAGCTACGGAGCCGCCGTCATCGTCATGGCCTTCGACGAGAATGGCCAGGCCGACACGCTCCGCAAGAAAGTGGACATCAGCGCCAGAGCCTACAAGGTCCTGACCGAGATCGTCGGCTTCGACCCGCAGGATATCATCTTCGACCCGAACATCTTCGCCATCGCCACGGGTATCGAAGAGCACAACAACTACGCCGTCGACTTTATCGAAGCTATAAAAGAGATCAAACAAAAGATGCCCCTCACCCGTATCAGCGGGGGGGTCAGCAATATCTCCTTCTCCTTCCGCGGCAACGAGCCCGTGCGGGAGGCGATGCACAGCGTATTCCTCTACTACGCCATCAAGGCGGGCATGGATATGGGTATCGTCAACGCGGGCCAGCTGGTGGTATACGACGAGATCGAGCCTCAGCTGCGGCAACTGTGCGAGGACGTTATCCTCAACAGGAGCCCTGAAGCCACCGACAAGCTCCTCGCGTTCGCAGAAACAGTTAAAGCAAAGGACAAGACCGAAGTGAAGGACGAGGCCTGGCGGAAAGGAACAGTAGAAGAACGCCTCAAACACGCCCTCGTCAACGGTATCACCGAATACATCGACGCAGACACCGAAGAGGCCCGGCAGAAATACCCGAAGCCGCTCGATGTGATCGAAGGTCCGCTGATGGCGGGCATGGACGTAGTGGGCGACCTCTTTGGCAGCGGAAAGATGTTCCTTCCACAGGTGGTCAAGAGCGCGCGCGTCATGAAAAAATCCGTGGCCGTGCTCACGCCCTTTATCGAGCTGGAGAAGGAAGAGCGCAGGAAAGCCGCTGGCGCAGAAGGCGTCGAAACTTCCAGCGCCGCCAAGATCCTGCTGGCGACTGTCAAAGGCGACGTACACGATATCGGCAAGAACATCGTAGGCGTCGTGCTCGGCTGTAACGGATATGACATCATCGACATGGGAGTAATGGTCCCGGCCGATAAGATACTGGAGACCGCCAAACGCGAAAAAGTCTCTATCATCGGGCTTAGCGGCCTGATCACGCCTTCGCTCGACGAGATGGTACACGTGGCAAGAGAGATGAAAAGACAGGATTTCCAAGTGCCCCTGCTCATCGGGGGAGCGACGACGTCCCGCATGCATACCGCGGTGAAGATCGCCCCCGAATTCGAGAAAGGCGTCGTCCACGTCCTCGATGCCTCGAGAAGCGTCACGGTGGCCGGCTCGCTGCTGAGCCCCGAGCAGAAACCCCAGTTCCTGCAAACCATCCGCTTAGAGTACCAAAAACTAAAAGAAGACTTTGCCAGCAAAAAGACGGTCAAGCAGTACCTGCCCCTTGGTGCCGCACGGGAGAATAAAGTGAAGATCAGCTGGGATAGTTTCAAGCCGGTGACGCCGTCCTTTATAGGCACTAAAACCTTTGACGGATATGATCTCGGTGACATCGCCCGCTATATCGACTGGGGTCCCTTCTTCATCACCTGGGAACTGCACGGAAAATACCCGCAGATCCTTCAGGATAAGGTGGTAGGCGTGGAAGCCACCCGGCTCTTTAACGACGCCAATGCGCTGCTGAACCAGGCCATCAGGGAGAAGTGGCTGAAACCCAGGGCAGTTATCGGCTTCTGGCCGGCCAATTCGGATGGGAAGGACACGGTGACAGTAAAGACGGGCCCGGGCAACCCCGCCGGCGAGCAGGTAAAACTCGAATTCCTCCGGCAGCAGATCAAGAAAGCCGCCGACCAGCCCAATATTTCCCTGAGCGACTTCATCGCCCCGGCTTCCACCGGTAAGCAGGATCATATCGGCGCATTCGTCGTCAGCATCGAAGGCATCGAGCCTCATCTTCAGCGCTTTCAGGCCGCACACGACGACTATAACAAGATCATGCTTCAGTCACTGGCAGACCGCCTGGCGGAGGCCTTTACCGAGCTGCTGCACGAAAGGGTTAGAAAGGAGTTCTGGGGTTATGCGAAGGAAGAGCACCTGAACAACGACAATCTGATCCGCGAGGAATATTCGGGTATCCGGCCCGCGCCGGGCTATCCGGCCTGTCCCGACCATACCGAGAAGAGAAAACTGTTCGCGATGCTGGACGCCACCAACCAGGCAGGGACTATCCTGACGGAGTCTTTGGCCATGTATCCGGCATCTTCTGTCAGTGGCTGGTATCTTGCCAACCCTGAAAGTAAGTATTTTGGGATCGGTAAGATCGAGAAAGACCAGGTCATCGACTACGCCAGCCGGAAAGGGATGTCGCTCGAAGAGGCGGAAAAGTGGCTCAGGCCGGTGCTGGAATACGATGTTTGATAATTTTGGCTAATTTTGCGGTCTCGAACTGGCTTTTACTAAACAGCAATCGGACCTATTAAAGTTATGAGAAAAATTATCGGCGGCCTTATTTCGGCCATGGCATTGAGTGTTTGTCTTCCTCTTTTTGTTTCTGCACAGCAGGTCCAACAGAAAGACCCTCCAAAGAAAAAGAAGAAATTCATCAAAGAGGTATACCTCTCCTGGGGATATAACAAGGAATGGTATACGCATAGCAGCGTCCATATCTCCCAACCCTCCCTTGGGAATGACTATACGATGGAGCACGTCAAATCCCATGACCACCCGGGCTGGGACGACGGCATCTTCAATAAGGCGCTTAGCATCCCGCAGTATAACTACCGCCTCGGCTTCTTGCTGGACGAAAAAAGAGGATGGGGTTTTGAGATCAATTTCGATCACACAAAATATATCATCCAGGACCAGGACGTGCGCATAAAGGGTACGATGAACAATCATCCCGTCGACACGTCGGTCGCCTTCAACGAGGCAAACGGCTTCTACTACTATCTCAACAACGGAGCCAATTTCCTTCTCTTCAACGTGACCAAGCGCTGGCATCTGCTGGCCACCCGCGACGAGAAGGTAAAGATCGACGGTTATGCGAAGTTCGGCGTCGGCCCCGTCATCCCTCATACGCAGAACGAATTATTCGGCAAGGAAAATAAACCCGGCTTCCAGCTCGGTGGATGGAACACCGGCTTCGAGGGTGTGGTGCGGGCAACCTTCTTCAACGCTTTCTACCTCGAGTACTCCAACAAGCTCGACTATGCCCGCTACTCAGGATTGCATATCTATGAAGGCAAGGCGCGCCAGGCTTTCGGGACCTATGAAATGATCCTTAGCCTTGGAGTGACGATCCCGACATCGGGTGCCTGGTGGAGATAATCATCCCCCCGGGTTGCGCGGTTTACACGGTTCAGGCCGTCTTATACGGTCGGTACTTCTCAAACAACCACCATTTCCGGCGGCGCGGCGTCTCCTTGTAATTCGTTTTGATAAAAGTATCGATATGGTTCGCGGCTTCAGCTACGCTGTCAGTCAGCAGGACCAGGGCCATATCTTCCCTTGAGATGGTGCCCTGCTGCGCCATATATTCCATATAGTCAAAAAGGGGCTGATAGTATTCCCTGCCAAAGAGCACGATCGGGAAACGGACCAGCGTCTTTGTCTGGACGAGGGTCAATGTCTCGAAAAATTCATCCATCGTACCAAAGCCGCCGGGCATGATGACGAAGGCATAGGAATATTTTACCAGCATCACCTTGCGGACGAAGAAATGGTTGAACGTGATCGACGTCTGGACATAGGGGTTGGGCTTTTGCTCGAAGGGGAGCTTGATATTACAGCCGACGGAGGCCCCACCCGCCTCGAAGGCTCCGCGATTGGCCGCTTCCATCGTTCCCGGCCCTCCCCCTGTCATCGTCGTAAGCCCCAGCGCCGCGATCTGGCGCCCCATCTCACGCGCACTTTGATAATGCGGATGGTCCTCTTTAAAACGGGCTGAGCCAAAGACCGTCACACAAGGCCCTACAAAATGAAGCGTCCGAAAGCCCTTTATAAACTCCCGAAAAACCCTCCAGGCAAAGCTGAACTCATAACCACGACTCTTGGGGCCTTCGAGGAACTGGGCGTCTTTAGGGCTGGCGGGGATGATCCTGTCTAATTTTTCCATATTGACTTTCTTAGTAATTTGCGAGCCCCTGGGAACGCCACGGGCGTTCCGCCCAAAGGGCCATCATTAGCGCTGAACCCGGCATGTGCTAGTTCTTGGTGGAAGCACATGCCGGGTTCAAATTTAACGATTATGTCATCACTACGAATCGTAAGCTACAACGTTAACGGACTCCGCGCTGCCATGACCAAAGGTCTGGTGGAATGGCTGAAGACAGACCCGGCGGATATCGTTTGTGTCCAGGAGACCAAGGCACACAGAGATAATGTCGCGCACGCCCAATTTACCGAAATGGGCTTCCACGACTATTGGTTCCCGGCACAGAAGAAGGGTTACAGCGGCGTGGCGGTATTCAGCAAGATAAAGGCCGACCATGTCGAGTACGGCACGGGGCACCAGATGAGCGACAACGAGGGGCGGGTGATCCAGCTGGATCTCGGCGATATACGGCTGATCAACGCCTATTTCCCTTCCGGGACATCGGGGGAAGAACGTCAGCAGTATAAATATGTGTGGCTGGATGAATTTCATACCTATCTTGAGCAGCTGAAGCAGAAATACCCGAGGCTGGTGCTGGTTGGCGACTATAATATCGCACACAGAGAGATAGACATACACGATCCGAAAGGGAATAAGAACAATTCCGGCTTCCTTCCGGAGGAGAGGGCGTGGATGGATAAGTTCCTGGGCAGCGGCTGGATCGATAGTTTTCGGCATTTTCATGATGAGCCTCACCGTTATAGTTGGTGGAGCCAGCGTTTCCCCACCGTCCGCGAGCAGAATAAAGGCTGGCGGATCGACTATATCAGTGTCACAGAGCCGCTGCGGGACCGCCTTCTGAATGCGGATATTTATCCCGATGTCAAACAGAGCGACCACTGCCCCCTATATGTGGAGCTCGCCCTAAAATAAACCCCCGCGGGCTTTTAGATACAACAGACGACGATTATCTTTATCGGTGAACCATTGCGTTGCACTATGGAGATACTTGTGATCTTATTCTTTATTATTCTTATTACGGTTGTCCTCGTGATGCGAGGCACTTTGCTCGAGAGGTTCGACCGGTTGGAGCACGAGATAATGGAGTTGCGGAAAGAACGTGTACAGTCGCCGCTATCCGCACCGACGCCCGCCCCACCTCCAGCACCGTCGGCCCCGATCACGCCACCACCTGTCCCAGCCCCGCCGCCGGCTCAAACCTCCAAGCCGGCGACAACCCCGGCGCCGCCGAAAACCGTGCCTCCACCATCCATCCCCGAGCCTCCACCACCCCCAACCCCGGGTTTCTTCGAAAAACATCCCGACCTGGAAAAATTCATCGGAGAGAACCTCGTCAGCAAGATCGGTATCGCGATCCTCGTCCTGGCCATTGGCTTCTTCGTAAAATACGCGATCGACAACGACTGGATCGGCCCCATCGGAAGAGTCGGCATCGGCATCCTCTGCGGAGGCATTCTCGTCGGCCTCGCACACCGCCTGCGCACCAACTACAAAGCGTTCAGCTCCGTCCTCGTGGGCGGCGGTCTGGCCGTCCTCTATTTCACGATCGCGCTGGCCTATCATCAGTATCATCTGTTCAGCCAACCCGCGGCCTTTGTCATCATGCTGGTGATCACCGCATTCGCCGTAGCGCTCTCCCTGCTGTACGACCGGCAGGAACTGGCGATCATCTCCCTGGTAGGCGGATTTGTAACCCCTTTTCTGGTAAGCAATGGCAGCGGCAATTACAAGGTTCTTTTTTCCTATCTGCTGATCCTGAATGTCGGCCTGCTGGTCATCGCCTACAATAAGTCCTGGAGGCTGCTGAACACGCTGGCGTTCGGCTTTACCGTTATACTCTTTGGAGCCTGGTTGCTGCAGCTTCCCTATGACGCGCCATACGCGACCTACAACGGTGCGTTCTGGTTTGCCCTGGGCTTCTACCTGTTGTTCTTCATCATCAATATTGCGTATACGATCAGGGCGAATCAAAAGTTTGTCGCCTCCGATTTCGTGATACTGCTCGCCAACACCTGCCTCTATTCATCAGCGGCGTTGTATATGATGACCCTGATGGCTGAGGATCGGTACAAGGGGCTTTTCTCCGCCGCTATGGGCGTGTTCCACCTGGGGATGTCCTGGCTGCTGTTCAGAAAGAACAGGCTGGACAATAATATCCTCTATCTCTTCGTGGGCATAACGATGTCGTTCGTTTCATTGACAGCTCCCCTCCAGCTGCATGGTCACTATATCACCCTTTTCTGGGCGTCGGAGTCGGTGCTGCTGTACTGGCTCTTTCTCAAGTCCCGGATCGGGCTGATTCGACTGGCATCGTTCTTTGTGGGCGTCGCGATGCTGATCAGTCTTTTGATGGACTGGTTTACTATTTATGCCGGGCAGAACCACTATTCCGGCGGTCTTCCGATCGTCTTCAACAAAGGCTATCTTACGGGGCTATACGCCGCCATCTGTTGCTGGGCCTTATTCCGGTTGAACGAGCGACCGTTATGGGCAAAGGCTTGCCTTGCGCTTACAGGTTTGTTGCTCCTGGCCAGCGGGATCCTGGAGATATCTTATCAGTTTGACCGCTACTATCCCGATATTCCCGTCTCCCAGCTGTTCGCCCTGTTATATACCTATGCATTAACCGTGGGCGGGACCATCGCCTTCCGGAGGATGACTGGAAGCTATCTGCTCTGGAGCCTGGTCCTGCTATGTATCGGTATATTGATTCATCTTTTCTCTTTGCCGTCTGTTTTTGAGATCCAACAGCACATTCTCTCCGCGGGTCGATACCGGGGGTTGTTCTCCGCGCACTGGATAGCCGTTCCGCTGGCATGCATGATGGTGGTTTGGCTAATAGACGAGCAGCGGGCCGCCACCACCACTTTCCGATTCCCTCCCAATCTCTTTACCTGGCTGATCTGCATGGTGGCAGTTATCTTCGTCAGCGCAGAGGGCCAGCTGCTGGTCAACGCCATCTGGTATTCGCCCCGAAACTCGCTGGAAGAGCTGCAACGGGTATACAACAAGACCGGCCTGCCCATTCTATGGGGACTCTGCTCCTTTGCCTTCATGTGGCTGGGTATGTCCTATAAGTTCAAACCCCTGCGGATCGTGTCACTGGTCCTGTTCTCCATCACCCTGCTAAAGCTATTCCTGTTCGATATAAGGAATATCCCCATAGCCGGAAAGATAGCAGCCTTCTTCTGCCTGGGAGTAATTTTGCTGGTAGTATCATTTATGTACCAACGATTAAAAAAGATAATCATCGAGGATGAGGATAAGACAACGATCTAAGCTGCTGGCCGGCGCAGTCCTTCTTTCACTCGGCGCCAGATCTCAACGCTCCGCTGATACCCGCCACGCCATGGCGCTGCTGAACCCCGTCGAAAAGACCGGTTTCTACCGGATCATCCTTCCCCCACAGATAGTCGCCCGATGCAAGCCCGATCTGTCCGACCTGCGGATCATGCGGCCCGACGGTGAAGAGATCCCGTATGTCCTGAATAGCGACGTCCACAGTCCCTGGAATGCGGGTTACCAGCCACTGCCAGACCCCATGATACGACAGAAGGACAGCAGCGACAAACACTCCTATGTTTGGCTGGAGTATAAAGAAGCATACCGGGTGGACAGGCTGTCATTCGTTATACAGGGTCCCCGCCTTTATAAAAGAAGGGTAAGGATCGTCAATCCCGACACAACGGAAGACAGACGCGTTGTTACGGTGGTAAGCATCGATTCGTATGACAGCGTATTCCGTATACCCCCAACAAAGGGCCGGCGCCTGCTGATCGAGATCGATAATGCAGATAACGCTCCCCTCGCCGTGACCAGAGTGGCAAGCTACCAGTCGGGTATTTATGTGCTTGCGCATCTCGCTATCGGGTATGACTATTCCCTGCAGGATCTCCTCAACGCCGGAAAACCGGACTATGACCTGCACTATTTCACAGACAGCCTGCGCCGCCGGCCGATGGATATCGGCGTTCAATATGTTCGTCTATCAGAATTCGTAGCGCCGGCGGCAGTCATTGACAGCACAAGCCGCGATAGTGCGGCGCCGGCCCCCGCCGCGACCGCCCGGACGAAAGCCGGGTCATCAACAGTGCTACTTTGGTCTGTCCTCGCGCTTGTCTTGCTATTCTTGTTGTATTTTTCCGTCAGAATGGTAAAAGCCATTGGTAAAAAAGAGAACAATGATCGTGTATAACATTACAAGCAAGGTTAGATGGGATATCCTGGAAGGCTGGCTGACATGGCAGCTGGAGCAGCAGATACCTGCGATGATGGCGACGCAGCTGTTCGACGACTATCAGCTATACCGGCTGTTGGAGCAGGACGAAGAAGAGGGACCGACCTTTGTCGCGCAGTTCTTCACCAGTTCGCTGGACCGCTATCATCAGTTCGTGATCGAATTCGCACCGGCCCTGCAGCAACAGGGATATGAGAAATGGGGCAACGGGTTTATCTCGTTCAAAACGTTACTCGAATCCGTGTGAGAAGAAAATAAAAAATTAACATTCTGTGCACTATTTGTGGAAAAGAATTGTAAAAGGATATCAGAATTAGAAAATATCGCAGAATCTTCCAAATCCTTGCCAGTTAAGGTTTTCAGCCGAAACCCGCCACAGCACTGCATTTCAGCACGCTAACGTAACCTTCACATCGGACTTTTACGAACGCATGACCGCGCTAAGCCTTACCCGACGCGGTTTACGGCGAGGTGCGCCGAAAGCAAAAAAATTTTGTTGGATAAAAAAAGCGGGTATATTTGTTGCTGCTAATTAAATAAAAAAATTACACTATGAACAAAGCTGAATTGATCGCAAAGATCGCCGATGATGCAGGCATTACAAAAACTCAGGCTAACGCTTC